>Ga0180215_1000436_pt1 | contig 53862 bp, 49 predicted proteins | sample eDN3rd37CBELigBY_FD_128871 | JGI IMG/M metagenome (GOLD analysis project Ga0180215, IMG submission 128871) | Enriched backyard soil microbial communities from Emeryville, California, USA - eDNA 3rd pass 37_C BE-Lig BY (version 2) (version 2) | ecosystem: Environmental > Terrestrial > Soil >... | reverse complement strand
TATTACAACAACTATAGATATCAATGGAATTTAAAGAAGATGACACCTATTCAATATAGGAATCATCTTCTCAATGTAGCATAGTCTTTTTTTTAAAATGTCCTTTACAAAGGGTACACTTTATACTGATTTGGTCTCTCTTCTATTAAGTTTTACTCAGTAACTATTATTCTTGCACCGATTCTTTGCTTATCTGTATTTGATTTGTGATAGGCTTCCCAGCTTCAATTAGTACTTTATCCCGCCCTAAGAAAATGGCCATTACTAGGATAAGCAATCCAGTCCCAAGGAGGAGCCACTCAATTGCTATCACATCTGCAATCGGTCCAAAGATCAGCATCCCGATTGGCATCATTGACGTTGAAATCATTCCAAACACGCCAAAAATTCTACCAAGGTAGTTTTCTTCAATCTTCTCTTGTAGCAATACCATCGTTGGTGTATTAAAAATAGGCATAGCAATCCCGAAAATCGCCATAAAGATTAGATAAAACCAAAAAATTGGCACGATACCGAGTGCAAATGTACATAATCCCATAAGCATAGTGGCAAACGTCATCGTACGAACTTTATTTTGGAAACCACCCCAAGATGCAATTATCGCACCACCAGCCATCATTCCAATGGAAAAAGCAATCTCAATCGCAGTCAACCGCCACACATCATCACCAAAACTACGTGTCACTTGCAATGGTGTCAAAAAAGCAGCTGGAGCCATTAAAACAAAGAATACCGCAAAGTACATGAAAAACTTCTTGAGAAAATGATTATTTTGAATATAGGAAACTCCTTGTTTAAAGTCATCTAGATAACTCGTTGTTTGTTGCATAGACGCTTTTTCATGTACTGAGATTTTTAGAAAACCAAGCAATGTGACAATTGCAATTACTGCGGTAATGACATCAATAAAGAAAATCATTTCAAGCGTAGCCATCGTTAAAAGTGCTGCACTTACCATCGGAGCGACGAACATAATCACCGCTTGAATGCTTCCGTTAATTCCGTTTACTTTTGTTAACTTGTCTTTTGGTACAATTTGCGGCAAAATCGCGCCTACTGCTGGTGTTTGAATTCCAGTACCAAACGCGCGTATGGCAGCCATGAAAAATAATAACCAAATAGCATCATAGCCCATCAAAAAAATAATCGCCAGAACTAACGTTGAAAATGCAATCAGTCCATCTGAAACCACAATTAATATTTTTCGATTATAACGGTCAGCCCACACCCCAGCTACTGGAGATAACAGGAACGAAGGGATAAAACCGCATAGGATAAATAGTGTCATCATGAGCCCTGACTGAGTCGTTAGTGTGATATGCCACATAATCGCATATTGTACTAATGATGAGCCAAAAAGTGATATCGTCTGACTACTTAGAAAAAGAATGATATTTCTTTTCCAATTTGCCATTTCATATTCTGTTTTCGTATTCAATTGTAAACGACCTTCTCTCTTATTATTTCATTTGTGTTATTCAATCTTTTATCTAAGGGAAAAGGCATATCCTCATTTAATGTAGAAAAGAAATTAGACATAAAAAAGAAAGGCAGAAAAATCCCCCTTTCCATTCATTACATCGTTTTGGCTATGAAATGAAGATTATTAAAAAAGGACAGACTTATCCCGTTATACTCTGTATGAATAAACAGAGCCTTTGAACGTATTCAATTACTTGCTCAAAGTTCGGAAACGAAGTCTCATTGAATGTGTCATTTTTTAATAATCCTCCTTATAGTTAACAGTACACTCATATTTTAGCGTCCCTTATCGAAGAAGTCAAAGGTGTTTCACTAAATTAAAACTTTGTTGCGAAAGTACAGAACCAGTAAGAGGTTTCGTTTCCTATCACAAACATTAAAAATGCAACTAAATGAATGCAAATTTGTATATGAAATTGACACTCATTTTTTTGATGGAAAGCCATTTATTGGGGAAATTATATGGAAATTTGCACAGGAAAATGCACCAAAAATTGTAGGGGTACAACAGCCATTGCCCCTCTACAATTTCACCCTCAATTTAACATGGGAATTGTTTTACAAATAATGCATAGATAGTACGTTTTAGTTGGATATTTATGATGTCAAACTAAATAACGGTCAGTTTTCATCAGATGGGTAGTCTCTGCATCTGGAAGGCGTCTTTCAGAGCAAGAGCATCTAAATAAGGCTCACATAGCTTTTTTTTATATAAGAAGTCTAATACTTTATTGAGTAACCAGTGATATTTTAAATAAGCGATGATTTTCCCGTTAAGATGCAGAATAGAGCTCGTTCAGGGGGATATAGAGGGAGATTTTCCTCTTATGCAATGCAAAATTGCCTCTTTTCATTTTTTTTTGGTCAATAGGAGAAATTTTTCCCTCTATTTAAGCTCTATTTCAGTGCTAATTTGTAATTAAGGGAAATTTCTCCGCTTATTTACCAACCTAGTTTTGACTTACCCCCAACATAAAAGAGCGGACCTTAACAGACTAAGATGAGGGAATCAGCATCTTTTTATCACTGAACTACAGTGAACTGAGCCATTTTATTTTTAATTGCTAGGGCAGATACAAACGGCATTACAAATTGGGGTACATTTTCGCTTGCATTTTCTCGACAGAAAACGGAACCAGTTAGTCTTCTAGTAGATGAACTTTCTCTTTTTTTGTTAGTATGTTAGCCTTCAAGTTTTTTCACAAATTCCGATTTTAACTGCATCGCACCAAAACCATCTATCTTGCAATCAATGTCATGATCACCCTTAACTAGACGAATCCCCTTTACCTTAGTACCTTGTTTGATAACAGATGAACTTCCTTTTACCTTTAAGTCTTTAATAACGGTAACAGAATCACCGTCGTGTAAGATGTTTCCATTAGCATCCTTGAAAACCTTTGTCTCTTCGTTATTTACGGCTTCTGTCTCTGTCGTCCATTCGTGAGCACATTCGGGACAAACATAAAGATTTCCATCTTCGTATGTATATTCTGATTTACATTTTGGGCAATTTGGTAATTCTAACATAATTGTTCCTCCAGCTAATTTTTGTATATTTATTTTAATCAATCTTTACATCCCCAATATTGTAGCATAAAACATGTAATCATTTGTTCCTTACATAGTATTTTCTCTAAGTATTATTTTATTGTGTCAGTAATTATTTCTTTCCATTTTAAAACAAGTAGACCTGCACACGGTATAGCTAATAGTGGTCAGGTCTTAGGTTTCAATCAAATATTGTTTTTAAGATAATGATACACTCCATCCTCATCACAAGTATATTCCGTTACCTCATCAACGATTGCTTTGATATTGTCTGGAGCATTTTTCATCGCTACTGCGTACTCTACAAATTGTAGCATCGGCAAATCATTGTCACTATCACCAATCGCCATTGTTTCTGACTCTGATAAATGAAGATGCGATAACATTTCTTTAATTCCTGTTGCTTTATTTACATTGGCAACCATCACTTCAACATTATGTTCAGAGGAAATAGAAGTGGTAAACTCAATCGATTGCTTTAACTCGTCTAGTTCTTTTTTCCACTCATTGATATGCTTCTTTGATCTGGCAAAAAAATAAAACTTTGAAAACCTCGTTCCTTTAACGGCTTCTTGCCAATCTATCTGTTCATTAATCGCATCTTTTCGTGAAAGCCACTCGTTGATTCCCACGCTTTCAGGTTTAGGTTCTCTAATTTCAGCTTCCATATAGTCACGGTCTTGTTTTAATGTTATCCTAGGCATTCCATATGGAAACAGTTCATAATAAACCTTGTTTTGTCTAGCTTTTTCAATCATTGTATCCACTAATTCGTGTGAAAGAGAATGCTCGAAAATTGCCTCTTTTCCTATGTATCCTGCCATCCCATTTGAGGTAATATATCCATCTACCTCAAATCCTTCTGGTACCACCTGAGCAATTTCATCAAACGCCCGACCTGTTGCTATGAAAACATTGATTCCACGCTTCCGAATTTCATCAATAATCCTCTTAGTATTCATACTAACCATATTCTGATGATTTAAGATGGTACCGTCCATGTCTAAGAAAATCGTTTTTGGAATTACTTTCACGGGTATTCCCCCTTTTTGCAGTTAATTAAATTGTTAAAGGTTTTTAGTTGAAAAAATTCATATGTTTAGTATATACCTTCCCTTAACCTTTCTCAAAGAAGTGAGATTTTTTTCATTTTTAATTACATGATTATTACAGATAATATTATTGTTCAGAAAAGGAAATAAAACTAGCAAAAAAATTCAGCTAGTTTTAAAACCATGCGACATTTATTTTTAAATAATTTATCATTTACCTACACACTTCTCAAAGCATCAATCGGATGCAGCTTGGATGCTTTTCTTGCAGGTGCGATACCAAAAATTATTCCGATTGCGGCTGAGAAACCAAGAGCTAACAAAACTGTTGAGCCTGTAAGAATAAGTGTAGTTCCCATGATTGTACATACTATATAAGCAATAGATACACCGCCAAAGAATCCTATGATTCCACCAATCAATGATAGAAAGATAGCCTCGATTAGAAATTGCTGTTGAATACGTCTTGGCTCAGCACCCAAAGCTTTACGCAAGCCAATTTCAGTTGTTCGTTCTGTAACAGATACGAGCATCATGTTCATAATGCCAATACCACCAACAAAAAGGGAAATAGATCCAATGCCACCAAGCATAAAGGACAACATATTCGTTATTTTATTGATGGAAGAAAGCATATCCTGCATATTCATAACAGTAAACGCGTCTTTTTTATCGTTGAAAGCTTCGGTTAATGCAGCATCAATATCTTCAGTAATCTTTTCTGACTTCCCTGAATTCCCCATATATACATCAACACTAGATACATAACCAGTTCCAAGTAAGCTCATCGATGTCGTATAAGGAATGATTACTGTGTCATTTATAGAAGATTCGGAGAAGCTATTAGATTCCTTTAATGTTCCGATAATTTGATAGGTAACCCCACCGATGATTACCTCTTTACCTACTGGATTTTCGGCAAAGAACATTTCATTAGCAATCGTTGCACCAATCAGGCAAACCTTATTTTCACTTTCGATGTCTAAAGGGTTTATCCCCCTACCTGTTTCAACAAGGTTTTCAGTCTTGGCAAAATAGACATCATTTTTTCCTTGAACTAATACATTCGTTTTTTCAACACCAGAAGCAACTATCGTTGTATTTCCGGAAAGGGTTGGAGAAACTCCCGCAACGTCATCAATTTGCTGAAGTTTCTCAATGTCACTTTCAATCAATCCTTGTTTAAGTGGCGTACCTGTTACCTGTATCGATATTTTATCTGCCCCAAATAATTCAAACTCACTCGTCATTTCATTCATTGAACTTCTCCCAATGGTAATTAGGGCGATAATGGAACTAACACCAATAACAATTCCTAAAATTGTCAGAGCTGAACGCATTTTATTGTTCATCACATTCATCCAGGACATTTTGAGGTTTTCCTTAAACATATGCCCCCTCCTCCCTGAGTTGACCGTCTAAAATATGGACGACCCTTCGTGCGTGTCTGGCAATTTCTTTATCGTGTGTAATCATGATGATTGTTTTTCCTTCTTTGTTAATTTCGTGAAAAAGATCCATGATTTGTTGACCAGTCTTTTGATCTAATGCTCCTGTCGGTTCATCCGCAAGCAAAATGGTTGGCTCTGTTACCATTGCTCTAGCGATAGCAACACGCTGTTGTTGACCACCGGAAAGCTGATTTGGTCGATTTAGGATTTTGTCTTCAAGCCCTACTCTAAACAACATTTCTTTCGCTTTTTTCTTTCGTTCTTTTTCAGTTATACCAGCATAAACAAGGGGAAGTTCCACGTTTTGGAGTGCATTTAGTCTTGGTAATAACTGAAATTGCTGAAACACAAACCCTATTTCTTTGTTTCGAATCGCTGACAATCTCTTTTCATCTAATTCATTAACCTGTTGATTTGATAGAACATAGTTTCCACTTGAAGGTGAATCAAGACACCCAATAATATTCATTAAAGTTGATTTCCCTGAACCAGATGGGCCTAGAACAGCTACAAAATCTCCTTTATTCACAGTTAAGTCAATTTGTTTTAGTACGGTTTGTTCTTGATCTCCAAGATAATAAACTTTTGTAATCTGATTCATCATAAGAATCTGTTCACTCATTATTCCATTCCACCTCCGTGCATCGAAGCAGCACCCTCATTAGTCTGCTCTTGTGATTTTGGAATCATGATTACATCCCCAAATTCTGCGCCACTTTTAATTTCAATTGTTGTTCCATCATTAATCCCTGTTTCAACATATTGTTTTGTTGCTTCGCCTTTTTCAGAAGCTTTCATTACATAGGGTTTATTTTTATTATCAAATTGAATTGCTTTCATTGATACAGTGTTAATTCCTTTTGCATGATTTTTTAAAATTTTGGTTTCTGCACTCATTCCAACTCTGATACTTTCGTCATTGTCAAAATCAATCATCGCTGTAAAATAGGAAACTCCGTTTTCATTTGTTGCTTCTTTAGAAATGGCATACACGTTGCCCATAATTTCCTTTTCAAGCGCATTAATGGTTACATCTACTTCTTGATCAACCTCGACATATTTTAAGTCATATTCGTCTACTTTTACCTTTACATGCAAATCGCTGTAATTCACAATATCTAGTAATTGGGATCCCTTGATTGCATGACTATTATTCTTGGTGTATACGCCTGCTACTTCTCCATCAATTTCTGCCTTTGTTTCCTCACCTTCTGAATTGATCAATAACACATCACCTGCTTCCACCGTATCCCCTGATTTTACGAGAACTTCTTCGATATGCATTTCCTTATGACTAACAATGTTTTGTCTGCTTTTTGCTTCAACAGCTCCTGAAAAACTGTAATACGTCGTAATATCACCAATCTGCACTTTTTCTTCTTCATACGAAGCTGATCCTTTTTGTGAAAATAACATGCTCGAAACTATGGATACAACTAATACTCCGCCAATTACGAAACTAGCAATTTTTTTACTCTTTTTCATATTTTTATCCCTCCAATAAAGTAATTGTTATCTATTGTTAAAAGTTACTGTTTTAATAAACTTACTATTTCATCCACAACCAGATTGGGTTGAAAATGATGAACTGAATGGTTCGAATTTTTAAAAACAATCTGTTTTCCTGCTTGAGAGGCTAACTCTGCATGACTTTCTGACCATCTTGCTTCACTTCCCCGAAGCGGTCAGCAATTAACGCTGTCAAAGGAACGTTTATACGTTTGTTTTCCATTACTTTTGCCGCATTCTCATGGATTTAGGTTCTCTTTTTTCTCCACTTTTTCCCTGCATATGATGTTTCCTCTCCCTTCCAAAATCATATTTGCGAGTAATCATTGGCTTTATTGTTATCTACACTCTTATTCTACTAAGCTTCACCCCTTATCAAACCGCACTATTTTTAGAGGAAACCGCACAGTTTTGGGAAGAATACCGCATTCAGATTGGAAACCACCACAAAATTTTGCGGTACCTTGCAAAGCTTTCAAAAAGGTTCTTAAAAATAAAAAAACTACCAGGTACGTCCCTGATAGTTTGTATCTATTATTTCAATTCTTCTTCTGGTATTAATCCAAGCTTTTTCGCCTTAGCAATCGTGTCCACTCTTGTACGTACACCAAATTTTTGGTAAATCGTAGTTAGATTATATTCCAATGATCTCTGACTCATAGCCAAAGCAGCAGCAATTTCTCGTGTACTTTTCCCTTTAGAAAGTTCTAATAGGATTTCTTCTTCATTCGAAGTTAACACTACTTTTTCATTAGAATTCGAACGATCCGAGATAATTCCAGGTCTTCGTAATTCTCTTACCAATGAAAGCGGGAGGATTACCTGCTTCCTTAGTGCGTTCCGAATCCCCGCAACTAATTCATCCCTTGAAGATGTTTTTGATAAAAAGCCCGAAACACCAGCTTCCACTAGTAGATTAAAATGTGGTTTAATATCAAAGCCAGTGTAAATTAACACCGTCAAATCAGGATTATATGCTAATGCTTGTTTTGCTAAATCTAGCCCATTTAGATGCGGCATGTACAAATCAAAAAGCAACACATCGTAATGGTTCAGCTTAATTAAATTCATTGCATTCAATGAACTGTTTTCAACCGTAATTTTAAAATCCGGTTCTTGCTCTAACAGCATCTTCGTACCTTCGATGATTGATAAATGGTCGTCAACAATTAAAATCTTTACCATTATACTAAACTCCTTTCAAGATGAATGGGAAAACTCAAAATAGCTTGTAACCCACTGCCTTGTATTGAAGAGAACTCAATCATCCCTCCAAGGCTTTGGGCACGTTGGCTTACACTAGTTAACCTAATATTAGAGGATTCTTTATTTTCCTTAGATATATGAAACTCTGCTCCATCATCACTATAGACCAGCTTCAAATGGTCATTTTCAACTAGTAGTTCAAACGTTACTTCGTTGACATTCACTTCTTCTTCAGCATGATAAAGGAATTCCTGCACAATTCTATAGATTCCAATGGTTTGCTCTTCATTTAACGAAAACCTTGAGAGATCTTCTGAAGAAAAAAGGATTTTATAAGTAGATGTCAGCTGGACATGTTCGAACAAATTTTCTAGAGATGTTTCAAGCCCTAATTCTCGCAGCAATGGAGGACGTAAATTATTGCAAGTAACACGGATCTCATGAATAATATCCAACAATCCCTGTTCAATTTCGATAAGCTTGGATTTAGCCTCTTTCTCTATTTCATAACGTTTTAGCAGCGTTTCGAGTCTCCGATATATATCAATTTGATCTTGTAAAACGGTATCATGTAAATCGCTTGATAACGTCAACCGCTGCTGTTCCTGAAGGTTAAACATCATCCGCAACACCCATTGTGGTGTTTTTTTATTAAGGGTTGCTGTTTCTAGCTGAAGCATTAAACTTTCAATCATATTTAAATTTTCAAAAACCATGATTGAATAATGGGCCAGTGTTTCCAACCAAATTGACTCCATCGCTTCACGGACAGCGTTTGCCTCAACGGATATGATATAGGGACGCTGATTGCGTTCACCAAGTTTGATGAAAATGTTACTAGAAATCCTTACCGTTTTACCGTCTACTAGCTCATTTACACATCCCATATTTCTTGGGAAAGACGTAAGTATCTTAGGATTTGAGCCTGGGAGAATGGTGATTAGCTCTTTCATCAGCCGATCTTCAAGATCAGCTAGTTTCATTACCGAAGTAAGGTCATGTGAGTAATCTTTTAGACTATTTTGCAAGACTTCATGACGAGTTTTATGGTACTCAAGATCCAGCTCCATTCGCTTTCGTTCTGTAACATCCCGCGTTGAAACTACTTGAAGATAATTTTCTGTGCCAGGAAGCGGTGTGGTTTTACACTCAAAATACCTCACTTCCCCATTCTTTTTAAGCATCCGATATTCAGTAGAATTGCTTTTTTGGGAATCTAAAAGATGTTTATGCCGATGCATCATCATTTCCCTGTCTTCAGGGTGAACAATAATAAATACATCAACATCCTTTAATTCTTCCGCACTATAACCTGTATTCTCGTATACATTAGGGGTCGAATAGATAATGTGACGATTTTGATCAACAATTAAGAGCATATCACTCGTGTGATTCAGGATTGTTTCAAAAAACTGTTGGTCGTACTTCATACAATCACCGCCTGTTTCAGCTTTCATTTATAGTTTACCTGAAATGTGTCTATCACGAACCGAAATATTCTTGCGTGTGTACGCCTTTTTTGTGAGGATGGGTGATCGCGTTGAAAGGAAGTGTCAAGACAACTTGTAAACTGACTCCAGGCTGAGAAGTTATTTCAACATCACCTCCAAGACTTCGTGCTCGTTGCCTCAACGTTTTTAATCTCATAGTAGATAAATCTGAATCTCCCATTTCAGCTATTCCTGCACCATTATCATGATAGACCATTTTCAAACATTCATTTTTATATTGAAAATCAAAAATAACTTCACTAGCTCTAGAAACCTCTTCAGCAAAATTGAGCAATTCCTGAACAATCCGATAGATTCCAATGGTTTCTTCTTCACTGAGAGAGAGTCCTGTAAGTCCATCTGAAGTAAAGATTATTTTATAGGTGGAGGTAAGTTGGATGTGCTCAAACAAATTTACTAGGGACCTCTCTAGGCCTAATTCTCTTAATAGTGGAGGACGTAAGGTGTTGCATGTCATTCGTATTTCATGAATGATGTCCAACAATCCTTGTTCAATGTGAATAAGTTTCGATTTCGCTTCCTTTTCAATTCCATTTTGTTGTAACAAAGAATCGAGTCGCCGGTATAAGTCAATTTGATCCTGTAACACTGTGTCATGCAAGTCACTAGATAAGGTTAGTCTCTGTTGCTCCTCTAGATTAAACAACATTCGTAACAGCCATTGCGGTGTTTCTATTCTTTGAGCAGTGGTTTCTAACTGTTCCATTAAATTTTCAATCATATTTAAATTCTCAAATACCAGCATCGAGTAGTGAACAAGAGTTTCCAGCCAAATTACTTCCATTTGTTCCTGTATAGAGCTTGCATTTAATGAGAGGATATAGGGATAATTCCTGCGATCACCCATTTTTATAAAAACTTTGTTAGAGATCGTTATCATTTTCCCATCATGTAATACTGTTGCATCATCTGGAATAGCAGTAAGAATCATAGGATCTGAATTAGGAAGAATCACTTGAACCTCTTTTAGCATCCGATTTTCAAGATCGGCCAGCTTCATTACAGAGGTTAGTTCATTTGAAAAATTCTTCAAGCTATTTTGCAAGGTTTCATGACGATTTTTATGGTATTCAAGATCCATTTCCATCAGCTTTCGATCTGTAATATCCCTTACTGACACAACCTGTAGGTAATTCTCGGTATTTGGAAGCGGTGTGGTTTTACACTCGCAATACATTACCTTTCCATTTTTTTTAATGGTTCGATACTCTGAAGAATTATTTTGTTTTGATGCAAGAAGATTTTGATGCCTCTCTAGCATACGTTCCTTATCATCTGGATGAAGAACAAAGAAGGTATCCCTATTATGCCATTCGAGAGGACCATAACCCGAAATCTCATATACATTAGGGGTAATGTACACAACATGACGATTTCGGTCGCAGATCATGAGTACATCACTTGTATAATTTAAAATGGTTTGAAAAAATTGATCATTGTCTTTCACAAAAACACCACCATTTTTTATCTTTCTACGTATTAGTTTACCTTAAATTGGAAAGCTTCGAACCGAAAAAATCTTGCGTGATTAGCTTTTTTGTGGGTGATTGAGGAACAAATCGGCTATAAAATTTTAACAAATCGTTCATTTTTTATTCGTTAAATATGATTCTATTACTTTTAAAATAGTAATGTATGTTAGTAAAAAGGAAGTGAAATATGCTTACTAAAGCGAGGAACGAATCTCAAGATTTACTAATAGTAAGTTATCTAAACCTACGAATGAATTTACCAGCACAAGATACTCAGAATCTAATTAAACTTAATAAGGGCTATGAAGGGGAGGTCAAGTTTGATGAATTGACTAATAATTTACAGTGTGAATGTATGATTTTACATGATTTATTGCTGAAATTTAATAATACAATGTTTCAAATTGAAACCATCATTATTACTTCAGAGACTATTTATTTGTTTGAAGTGAAGAATTATGAAGGGGACTTTTATTACGAATCTGATAGACTATATATGTTGTCCAAAACAGAAGTGATGAATCCACTTACCCAATTGAAAAGAACCGAATCCCTGTTACGACAATTACTAAAAAATCTAGGATTAAATTTTCCAATTAGTGGATGGGTTGTCTTTATCAATCCCGAATTCACTTTATATCAAGCACCTCAAAACATTCCTTTTATTTTTCCTACTCAGTTGAACCGTTTTTTTAAACAACTAAATGTTAATCCTGTGAAATTAGAAAGAAAGCACAAAATTCTAGCCGAAAAATTAATTGCCTTACATCATTCAGTGTCTCCTTACAAGCAGTTACCATCTTATCATTATGAACAACTAAAAAAGGGAATTCCTTGTATGGAGTGCCAGTCGTTTTCAATTGCTGTCGAGGGGCAAAGATGTATTTGTCAAGAATGTGGATTTGAAGAAACTGTTTCAGATTCTGTAATGCGAAACGTAAAAGAATTCAAATTACTTTTCCCAAATGAGAAAATAACTACTAATATTATTTATGATTGGTGTAAAGTAGTGACATCTAAAAAGAGGATAAAGCGAATATTAGAAAAAGAATTTTAAAGCTATAATTTCTAATAGGTGGTCATACTTTGTATAATTATTTTTTTAGTTATCCGTGATACTTATGGGTCACTGACATTTGCTTTAGTTGATTCAGAGGAAAGATCTGAAAGGAGCATACTATGGACATTTTCTCTAATAGATTTACATAAATATTCCAAGAGACTACCCCTAGTAGATTATTATTTTCTCGTATATGTTACTATCTTTTAAACATGTTGAAACAATTCGTTAGTTATCTGTTTAGATAAATACTCTGCGTCCTTTCCAACGCCACCCATCAATGCTGAACTTCGAGAATGCAACCATGGTAAACCAATAAAATAGAGTCCTTTTATCGTTGTTACACCACGGTTATGGATTGGAAAACCTGTTTGATCTACTAGATTACTAATATCTATCCAACTATAATCAGGCCGAAAACCTGTAGACCAGATAACATTATTGACAAGTAATTGACTGCCATCGATAAAATAAAAGGTATTGTCTTGAATAGATGTGGTTCTAGGTTTTAGTTTAATCTTACCACTTTCAAGTAAAGGTTTAAGTTCCGAACCTAGAATGGGGTCCTTCATTTTCTTCACAACTCTGCCAAGGAAAGAGTCCTTACTTGCACTGTATAAACCAAGTTTCTCAATATACCAAAAAATACTTTTACTTCCTACATCTAGGGGGATAAATTTTAATTTATGGCTGACAGACAAATGAACCTCCCTCTGTTTAGATAACTCTACCGCTATTTGTGCGCCTGAATTTCCTCCGCCTACAACCAGAACAGAACCTTCATTAAGCTGCTGTGGATTTTTATACTGTGACGAATGGAGCTGCAGAACATTCTTGGAAAGAGTTTGTGAAAACGAAGGTATCAATGGCTTTTGAAAAGGGCCTGTTGCCACAACAACCTTCTTCGTGTGATATTCCCCTTTATTTGTCTTAAGCAAAAAGCCGTCAGGGACCTGTTGTAATTTCTGTACCTTGGTTTCATGTTGAACAGGAATCGTGTGTTCTTTTACGTACCATTTCAGATAGTCCGCTACTTCATCTTTAGTTGGATAGGAGTTCTTTGCTCCAATAAAACTTGAACCAGGCAGAGCGCTATAAAAACCAGGAGTAAATAAGGTTAGCGAGTCATATCGTTCGCGCCAAACCTCTCCTACTTCCCTGCCTTTATCAATAATCAGGAAGGATAAAGAAGTCTTCCTAAGGTAATACCCTAGGGAAAGACCAGCTTGCCCTCCACCAATTATAATCACATCATAGTTTTGCATGATAATCATTCCCTTTTTTCTCCAGCATATTTTCTTTATTCTGTTACTTCAATAACAAATGGAAAAGCGCGTACCTTTCCATTTTGTTGGGATTCTGCCCAAATTTTATAGATACCAGGTTGATCAAACTTCGTTTCAAAAACAGGGTCTGTATCATTTGTTGGATGTACATGAAGAAACTTTTTACCATATTCATCAAGAATTACAACATGGCCTGTTGCTCCCAAGTATGGAGTTAAATTCGTTTGATCTAGTTCAAACGTTAACTTTACATCCTCCCCGGCTTTGAGTGTACTAACAAAAAGTGCTACCTCTTCTCCATCTACGGTTTTGGTAAGTGTAGTGTCTGGCTTCAATGCATGACCATGTGTATCATTATTTGGAGTTCCCACTACGAAAGGAATGGGTTCAACCGCGTAAGAATGTGATGTAGGTTTGATGTCTACAAAAGCCTTGTAGTAGCCATCGGGAAGAAGATTACCTATTGCAAACTCTCCCTCACCTGTTCGATCTGGATGTATGTGATAGTATTTCTGAAGTTGTTCATCTACAATAATTAGATGCAAAATCTTTTCATGATTCACTTCTAAATCGTCAATTGGGTTTCCTGCTTTATCTTTTAAAAATATCTTAATATTCTTTTCATCATTAAATACAAACGCGTTCACTTGGCTGCCATCGCTATGTGATGACCCTGACTCATGTCCATGACTGCTTTCTGATTCCCCATGAGAGTCAGTCATTGATTCTTTACTATCATGCTCTAAATTCTCCATATTTTCCATGTCTTCCATGGTAGTAGAATCATCATTTCCCATATCATCCGTGTTTTCCGTTTCCTCAACTTCCATTGCTTTCATGCTGCCCATCTCTTGCATCCCTGCCTGAGCTATTGTATTATCTTCTGCTGCAATCCATCTGTCATATGCCTCAAATCCGAAAATAACGACAGAAACATATATCATTCCCGCAATTGCCCACTTTCTCATTCTTTTCACTCCTTGAATTTTAAATATCCTTCCTAGCATCAAAAGGTAAATAGTAATTCCATTGATATGTTCTTATCATACGGTCAATCACATTATGACAAACCGCAATTCAACGGTATCTAACCCGCAAATTGACCGGGACGCACCGCAGTATTTTGTTCGTTTCCTTCTCAATTTTTTCGGGCAAAAAAAATAAACCACTTTAGTGGCTTATTCTTTAGACTATACACTTAATGGTATTTCCATCCTTACACGCAGGCCCTTTCCAGGCTGTGAGTCAAACTCAATCGTACCGTCAAGGCTTTTTATCCGCTCCCTCATCCCAGAAAGTCCGATACTGTTGAATGTTGGTGTTAGCTTCTCTGACTCGAAACCTTTTCCATCATCAGAATAGTGGAGACTAATCCTATCTGCTATCCGATGAATATGAAAATCTAGAATACTAGCTTGTGAGTGTTTCACTGCATTATTAAGTAGCTCCTGCACGATACGGTAAATACCGATCGTTTCTTCTTCATTTAAAACAAGATCATCTGTATTTTCTGTGGTAAATCTGATTTTGAAAGAAGAGGAGATTTGCGTAAAATCAAATAGATTTTCTAATGAGGTTAATAATCCCAGCTCCCTTAATAGCGGCGGACGCAGCTCATGGCATGTCATTCGAATTTGGTGTATTGAATCTGCTAATCCTTGTACCATTCCCTTTAGCTGGAGATTAATCTCTTCTTCAAAATGATATTCTTTTAAAATCGCTTTAAGACTTCGGTATTGCAACATTTGATTTTGTAGAACTGTATCATGTAAATCACTTGATAGTTCCATTCTTTGTTTCTCTGATAATTGAAACAAAAGTCGTAAAATCCACTGTGGTCTCTCATTTTTTTGAAGGGCATTTTCCAATTGATTCATTAAATTTTCGATTACATTTAAACTTTCAAACACCATTACAGTGTAAAAAATCAACGTCTCAAACCAGATAGAATCCATTGATTCTTTAAGGGAGGATGCCTTTATTGTAAGAACGTACGATTTCTCTTTTCGTTCCCCTATTAATATATGTATCAGGTCGTTATCCTGCTGAAGCTTCCCGACAGTTAATGTTGGCAAATAGGCAGATAGTCCAAGAGGTAGCCGCCCATCGAAGCTATTAGATTTACGATGATAGATGACAATGGAGGGTGCAGATTCAGGAATGACTGTTTCGAGTTCTCTTATTAATCTGTTTTTTAAATCAACTATCTTTAAGACCATAGATAAATCTTGTGAGTATGCTTTTAATTTATTTTGTAATTCTTGATATCGATTTTTCCGCTTCTCAAGTTCAGCTTCCATCGATTTTCTTAATGTAATATCTCTAATTGACACAACTGCAAGTTTGTCAGGATGATTTGGAATAAGCATAACTCGTGATTCTAAGTTTTTTATTTCACCATTCTTATGAACAACACGATATTCATCAACTTTGGGTTCGTTATAAATAATCACTTCTCGATGGGAAGCCATTAATCTATCGCGATCCTCAGGAAAGAGTGGTTCAAATGCATTTCGTCCAACGAACTCTTCGGGACGATAGCCTAATATCAGTTCAATGGAAGGTGTAACAAACTTTACAAGTTGGTTTTGGTCGACAATAATCAAAATATCTTGTGTATGCTTTGTAATGGTTTCAAATTCCCAATTCATTTGCCTCATTTTTTCCAAGCTACCATCACCTTTTGAATAATATTCCTATAATTACCATTTTACCCGATGAACAATCGAATGAATAGAAAAATTTTTTTAAGTCAATGTGTTATTCAATAGAATGTTCGCTTAAATAAATGTAAAAAACTTACATAACAATCAAATTGTTGCTGTGCTTATATTTGACGTAAAATCTATTAAATAGGTTACATAACAGCAATTATTAACTATTTGTAGAGATAAATAAAAAAGCCATCCTTTTTGCGGAAATGAAGTACAGGGACTGTCTGTAAGTTCCGTAATTAAGGACAGTTCGAAGAATTATAATAGAATCAGGGTCATGAACATATCGATACTAGTTCGACAGGAAAATGTCCGTGAGATCAAGAATCACGGACACCTTTAAAGCTTCTATACAACTGATACTAATTTTGTTTCTATTATTGCTGGTTGTATTGTCTCCCCTGCATTCTGTCTTGAATATAAGTCTTTATAATAACCATTTAATTGCAATAGACTCTGATGACTTCCGCGTTCAATGATTTCGCCATTTTTCAGAACAAAAATAGTATCTGCATTGACAATCGTAGAGAGCCTATGAGCAATCATGATGACCGTTTTATCTTTTCCCACATGATGAATGGATTGTTGGACAAGCTTTTCACTTTCATTATCAAGTGCACTCGTAGCCTCATCTAATATCAGAATGGAGGGGTCTTTCAAAAATACTCGTGCAAGGGAAATTCTTTGCTTTTGTCCTCCTGAAAGCTTAATCCCTCTTTCACCTATCTCTGTATCATATCCATTAGGTAAATTCGAAATAAATCCGTGTGCAAAAGCCTTTTTTGCAGCTAATTCAACTTCCTCATCTGACGCTTCTGGTTTCGCCAACATAATATTATCTTTGATGGAAGAGCTATATAAAAAGTTATCTTGTGTCACAATACCCATTTGCTTTCTTAAACTTGAAATTGAATATTCTTTAATATTTGTTTCATCGATGTTTACTTCTCCCGAATTTACATCATACATTCTCATGAGAAGCTGTAAAATCGTGCTTTTCCCCCCGCCGCTTTCACCAACAAATGCATATGTTTTTCCTTTTTCGATTGTTAATGAAACGTCCTTCAAGACCTGTTGTGATGGATGATAGAAAAATGAAACCTTGTTAAATGTAATAGATTGATGAAACGAATCCAATATTACGGGAGTTCCTTTTTCTTTAATCGTTTGCGTAAGATTGAAAAAGTCAAAAATTCGTTGGAGGGCAACACTTCCCTCTGTTATCACTGGGAATGCTTGAACAAGCGCCGCAACAGGACTGCGCATTTTTTCAACATACGCAAAGAATGCAATAAGACTGCCAATCGTTAAACTGCCATCAAGTACAAACCAACTAGCAATAAGAGCAACAAGCAGTGGAGTAAAATCAATTAATACATTTACCGAAGCTAGAGAAAGAGCATTAATTTTGGCATGCTTATTTGTTAATACCTCATATTTTTTTAATGGAAATCTTAAATTTTTTCGAAAAATAGTGAGCAAGTAAAAACTGAATAGAAATGAGAACAATAGATATTATCGCAAGTTTGGGGTTAAGAACCAGCATAATTAAGACCAGTCGTTTTGCTGAGCGCTGTTCATATGCAACGGATAAATGTAGGGTAGGAAAAATATCTCCTCAATATGTAGATAATCGCCAATATCGTTGCATTGTAGACCGTGATACATTAAAGGAGTGGTATGCAAATGAAGCCGCCGAATAATGAAGTATTGATTAGCGGAAAGAATGTCACCAAGGTGTTTGGATATGGGAAAAACCGAACCGTTGCTGTTGATAATGTTAATTTTGCGTTTCACCAAGGAGAAATAATTTCCATTGTTGGAGAAAGTGGGAGCGGAAAAACAACACTAGCTAAAATTGTGATGGGCCTTTTAAAAGAAACAAGTGGAGAAATCGTGTACAGAGGCAAGCCTCGCAAATTAAAAAGGCATCGCGACCGAAGAGCATATTGGCAAGATATCCAAGCGATTTTTCAGGATCCTTTCTCTTCTTTTAATTTGTTTCACAAAGTTGATAAACTATTAAATGATTGTATTAATTTACAAGGTCTAAAGCTTTCAAAGGAAGAACGGTTTGAAAAGATGAAAGAAGCATGTACATTTGTGAATCTCAAATTTGAAGAATTGCATAATAAGTATCCATTTGAACTTTCAGGAGGACAGATGCAACGGCTTATGATTGCTCGCATCTTTTTACTTCACCCGAAAGTTTTGTTAGCAGATGAACCTACCTCAATGGTTGATGCATGTTCCCGTTCCACAATTTTAGATATGCTAATGAAGCTGCGAGATGAAAACAATATGACCATCATTTTTATTACACATGATGTCGGATTAGCTTATTATGTAAGTGATACACTTTATATTATGGAAAAAGGAAAAATTGTTGAAGAAGGCAACGCTGAAGATGTTCTGATAAACCCGCAGCATCCTTATACACAGCAACTGATTTCTGACGTACCGAAGCTACATGAGGAATGGGATTTGGTATAGGGGATAATCCCCTATACTCCCTTAGTTTTAGCAAGATGATGCTATCTTGCTATTTTTTGTATTACAAAAAAACAGGATTCTTCCTAATATATGATTTGTTTTCGGCTACCATTAGATTATAATAAAACATCAAAACGGGAGTCTTTCAATATTTCTGCAACAATCTCCTCTGTATTTTTATATGTTGTCTCTAACAGATAGTTAGCATTTGCTTTAGACATCTCAAGTTTGTTTTTTAAGAACAACGAGCGTGTAATCGAATGACTGTCATCGCCTCTTTTATGGAGGCGACTTAGTAATGTTTCCTCATCTGCACGCAAAACAACATATTTTAATCTACTATGTAAATCTGATATCTGGTTACAAAACCATTCAAATTCCTCCTCAACTACAAAATCAAGTACTATATTTAAATCATGTTGAATGAAGTTTCGTGTTAAAGCAACGATATTCACCCATGTTAACTGTAACCGGTCTTCCCATGTGTGTTTTGCTTCTGCTTGAAACATATGAAGAAGGTGATCAGCCTCGATAAGAACACAATTCTCAATACTTTGAGCAAGTCTCTTTGTTGTTGTTGATTTTCCAACGCCGATGGGGCCAGATACTACGTAGATGGTTTGTTCGCTTACTTTCTCAGTCAATGTAAAACCTCCCAATCTCCATGAATTAGTTATTAATTCTATCTTTATGTACTTCCTCTTTACTTTCCTACCATTCTACACCTACTTTTCTTTTACCTGTAAAAAATTTTCAAATCTAACACCTTTGGTGTTGAGTAATTTGAAATGTGTCACCTGACAAAACCTCTGCATAAATAAGTGTCAAAATCGCAATTATCTCCCCAATAATAATAAAGGAAGGAACATTAAACCCTTTTATAGAAATCATAATGTTATTGATATTACTAGGGGTGAGGTTATGATCAAAACAATCGTCGAACAGATTCCAATACTCAAGAATTGTAACCGTGTTGTTCATATTAATAAGGGCTTTTCATCAGATGAAAAGTATCTTATTCAAATGTACGATGGTAACAAACAGGTACTTCTACGGACATATAGTCTTCAAGAATTGGATAAAAAAAAGAGGGAATATTCAATATTAAAAGTCATGCATGAATATGATGTTTCTTGTTCGAAGCCATTGTCGATTGGGAAGGTAGGAAATCGAGGATACATGATTACTTCATATATCGAAGGTAAAGATGCTGAAGATGAGATCCAACAATACTCAGTGCAAGAGCAATATAATATCGGATTGGAAGCTTGAAAAGAATTAAGGAAAATTCACCAATATATTGCTCCAAGCACTATATCACCCTGGTATGTAAGAAAAACGGAAAAGCATAAGAACTACATGGACGCCTACTTTTCATATGGAATTAAAATTAAGCATGTGAGAAAATTATTCAATTCATTGAGGATAACATTGACCTCTTGAAAGAACGGCCCAACCTATTGCAGCATGATGATTACCACGTTGGAAATATCATTGTAAATAATGGTAAATTTGCGGGTGTGATTGACTTTAATCGTTTTGATTGGGGAGACCCTATTCATGAATTTCTTAAAATCGGTATCTTTAGTCGAAGAGTAAGCATCCCTTTTTCAATTGGACAAATCAAAGGCTACTATAATAATAATGAACCAGATGAGTATTTTTGGAGATTATACTCACTATACCTCGGAATGTGCGTGTTTTCTACCGTGGTATGGACATTAAAAACGATTCCAGACGATATGAATGATATGAAAGATAAAATCTATATGTTTTTGGAAGATCATGATTATTTTAATAAATTGAAACCTAGGTGGTATATGTAGGAAGGCAATTCCTCCCTTTTTTAGAAAGTTAGCTAACTGAAGCAATAATATATTTAGGCAAAGGATGTGAAGTTCGTGCGTGAGCCTAAGCCATATTGGAGAGATGTTCCAAAGGAGCTACTCACTCAAATCATAAAACTTGTGGAAAGCCCAATTATTGGTGCTTCACGTGTATTTGGTGGGTATGGACCCAGTGCCACTTTTAGAATAGTGTTAGAAGATGGTAGAAGTATCTTTGCTAAAGGTGCTGGAAAAGGGTCTATCTCAGGAAACTGGCAAACACTTCCCCATGAAGAATGGATGTATCGAAATATAACAGGAATAAAACCATTTTCACCACGTTATCTTGGAGCGGTTACTGTAGAAGGTTGGCATTTGTTATTACTTGAAGATTTGGTAGGATCAATAAATGTTCCACCATGGACAGAGAAGCTTGCCCTACAAGCAGTTAAAGATATAGCTACATTTCATGTAAGCTGCATTCACGAAGGGTTGAAGGTAAAAGAAATTGAAGGTAATGGAATTGTTGACAATTGGCTTACTATTAAGGACAGTCCTTATGAAAGAAATTGTTTTCTGCAATTATTTATAGATTCTCGATTAGAAGCTGAAGCCTGGCTTGATCAGACCCTTGATGCTTTCATAGCCTTGGAAGCAGACGTTTTGCATCACAATCAGCCTTGGGGCTTAATCCACAAAGATATAAGATCAGATAACCTGTGCTTTAGGGATGGAAAATTGATATTGTTTGATTGGGCACTAGCATGTAGAGGGCCTCTACTGTTCGATTTCGGTTTTTTCCTTCCAAGCTTGGAGGGTGAAGGTGGACCAGTTGGCGAGAAGTTGCTGTTTGAATACCAAAAAGAAATGGCGTGCAGTGGGATAAAGTTTCCCGCTTTTTCGGCTCAGAGTGTAGCTGCTGCGACAGCTGGGTTCTTTGCCTCACGAGCTGGTAAGCCTGGAATAGCTGCTCTTCCTACGCTAAGGCAGGTGCAACGTTTACAATTGGGGCCAGCACTACGTCTTGCATGCTCAGTACTAAATTTGCCGAAACCTCCAAGTCTCAATTTTAATGCTTATAAATAAGGTAATAATTGCATATAGGGCAGCTGATATATAGCTATGGTGGAATGGAACATCTTGCTGGGTGAGTATATCAGCTTGCCTTTAATAAAATTATCACCAATAAAGAAAAATGAAACTCGATAAACTTTTCTGGTTTTTTCGACAAACAGTATTTTGAGAAATGGAATAACTGAGGTTGTTCATACACTGTGGATTACTGACTCTAATTCTTCGTTGGAATAATAATTTTTAATACCTGGTTTTGTATGTAAATATTCATATATCACTTTATTTGAATACTCAACCCTTAATCCTTTAATAATGGTTGACAAGTATTCATGTGATGGCTTTTCAAAAATTACTTCATCCATATCGGTTGGAGAAGTAAACGTAAAAATTGGATATCCCTCTTCTTCACCGAGATAAAGAATGTTTCCGTACCAAGATTGACGGAAGTCTTTTGAACCAGTTTTTTTAACGTCTTCAAAATTAATATCAAACTCGATTCCATTGTTTTCCTGCTTTACAATATCCAGAAACTGTTCTTTTGTAACTAAATATTTTTTACTGTAGGTGATTGTCGAAGGATTTTGTTTTAATCCTATAAAAGCAACTCCTTGCGCGTTCCAGCCTTTAGCCCTTTTTGCAAAGTAAAGTGGGTAATTGATTATGAAAACAGATTCATCAATTGGAAGAGAACGATCCCTACACCCTGCCTCCACTCTAGTTGAGCCTTTAGGGCTGCCACCTTTGATATAACATAAAAATCTCTCTGAATTAATATTTGACCCATAACTTGCGTACCATATGTAGTCTTTTGAGTTACTCACAATCACATCTTCTCCTCTTTAATTTCTTATTATCTAGCATAACATGCTATTATTAACTAGAAAGGTATATTTGCTTGAAGTTTTATTAGAAAAGCGGAAGCTCATAGGGTATAGCTGTACAAACTAAGAAGAGCATCGACGCAAGATATAGGAAACACTACTCCTGCCCGCAGATGATACGAAGAAGATTGTCGCAAAGCTACATACTGCATATTCTCAGATGTAATACCATGAAGTTTTCATGTAGTAACTTTTGCCGCCTTATCATACAGAGATGATCGGAAGTGTGATTGGGTATGGCAGCTTTCGTTAAACAGACTTGTAAAAATTATATACTTTCCAATAGTATAAAAAAGTTTTCAATTTTATTTATCCTGGTTATAATAAAGATATGAGTTGTATACATTAATAAAGACCGTTGGTGCTGTCACACCAATCGGCCCATACAATAGCAGGTTCCCATTAACGGAATCAGCACTGTATTGTAAGATAACCTACCCTACATTGCCGTCAAGCTTAAGGGTAGGTTATTTTCTGTTTCTAAAAGAAATAATTGACACAACTAAACTAGCAAATGCAATCATAAGCATTAAAGCTTGAAAAGTTGTCATCATTCCACATCCCCCCTTTCATCCTGGGGTAATGCTGACCACCCTTAAGTTTTACCTGACTATTGCTCCTCTATAATACCACAAACACAAACGTATGTTCTATTATTCTGATAAAAAGTATCAAGCTTTTTACTGCTAAGATGCGGAATTGAATTTTATTTATTCATTTAAAGAAATTGTGAGGAAAAAAATAAAAATTTTTATGAACTATTTTCTAAGTATTTACGTCATATGTTTGAAAAAATTTGATTGAGTAAATTCTCAAAATAAGTGGATAGAAAACTGGAGGAATAACTGAATGGTAAAAAATAATTTGAAACTTTCATTACTTTTTGCAGCTTTAGGTGCAGTTGCAACACTTTTATTAATATGGGTTCAGGGAGCAGCCCTAGCCGAGTTATTAGAGGGTCAAGAAAATGTTCCACCTATATTCCTGTTAAATATCGTCTCAATTGTGCAACAGATAATCCTTACTTTTATTACAAGTTTCATAGGGTTATCCCTCATTCAAAAGGTGAATTTAGAAGTTCCGTTTTTTCGTTCATTAGTAGACAGAGAATATTCTTTCAAATGGTCAAAGAACTGGATTCTATACGCTGTCATTGGTGGATCTCTTGGTTCCTTACTGATGGTTATACTAGATAAATATGTTTTTATCCCTCAGATACCAACTTTTGAAGAAACAACTGCCCCTGTTTCATGGGGAAAGTCGTTCCTAATGAGTGTTATCTATGGAGGAATTTGGGAAGAAATCGTGATGAGGCTGTTTTTAATGACGCTTATTATTTGGATTGTTACAAAGCTTTTTAGAAAACGTCCAGGAAACATTCCCAGTTGGATATACTGGACAGGTATAATCGTAGCCACGCTTATATTCGGTGCAGGTCATCTACCTGCAACAGTACAACTCTTTGGTGAACTCACAACGGCCCTTATTTTTAGAGCACTCTTATTAAATGGAATAGTGGGAGTATTCTTTGGATATTTGTTCTGGAAGAAAGGTCTTGTCTATGCCATGATTGCACACATGTTCTTTCATATTGCTAACTTCACAGTCTGGATGCATATATTTAATTAAATAATTAACATACCAAAAAATGCAGAAGTTGCCAAAACCTCTGCATTTTTTTGATTTTTTATTATTTAGGGTGATTATCAATCTACTTCCTCTGCTGTTACTTCCGTTTCCTCATCAATTTCATCATTCATTTCTTCAAGGTTATCTAAAACACGTTCTGCAATGAGTTTATAGCCACTAGTGTTTGGATGGAAATAATCATCGGCTAACAAATCTACGTTAGAATGGCGAAATAAATCAGCAATAGGAATATAGGTAGCATTTTCATATTCATCAGTAACTAATTGGCCTGCTGTGTTCCAGTCATTAATAATCATCTCTAACTCTACGATATCACCTAAATAACGATCAAATGGGTTATAAAATCCAATTAAATATATCTGCGCTTCAGGATTCAACTCGTTAATTTTATCAAATATAGCTCTTAGTCTTTCAATATAGTTGGCTTTTTCTTGATTAAAAAGCTGGATATTTAGATTAGTAAAATTGTTTCTTACAATTTTCATAATATCGTTAGCGCCTATTGTTAGTAAAACGATATCTGCTTTTTTTATTGAGTCCGAAATTTCCTCATTTTCTAGTCGTTTAAGTAATTGATCTGTCCGGTTTCCTCTTTTTCCATAATTCTCTATGTTAATTTTTAGATTATTATCTTCAAACGTATGGTTTAGAATTCCGACATACCCGCCATTCTCTGTTTCATCTCCCACACCTTGTGTAAGGGAATCACCAACTGAAACAATCTTTAAATCTTTTTTGAATAGTTTGATTGCACCTTGCAATACCTCTCTAACCTTTTCCTTAATTTCTTCGGTTATTGTTAAAGGTTGGCTATTTTCGTCATCTGGTAACGGTTGCTCCTCTGTCATTGCAGCCTCGTCAGTCATGTTTTCACTCGGCACTTTTTCATCATCTACTGCTTCGTCAGATTCGTTTTGTGAAGTTTCCTCATTACTAGTATCAGCATTATCAACGCTATTCTCAATTTGACCATTCATTATCGTTGTTTCTACACTAACATGCTTTGTTTGATTAAGTAATAGATATAGTCCAAAACCTACTAATACTGTAATAGCAAAAATAATGATTACTTTCTGATTAAGCATGTTGAATCACATCCACTCAATTATCGTAAAATTATATTCTGTCTATCTAGGAATCACCAAACTACTCCCTTACATAGAATATTCGTTTTATTTTAACATGGATCATAACTCTGCGTAAAACAACAAATTATAGTAAAAGTATTTCTTTAGATAAGTGTATCACACCATTAGCTAAACAGTCACAAGGATATCGGCATTTGTTCAATTGTATAAACGAAGAAAAGAGTGCTAATCGATTTGATTAACACTCTTAAACCGTACTTTATCGTAAAGAATAAGTTATCTCACATTTTCATTAACAGTCGATTGAAAATGTTTTTCTAGTTTACGAGCGATAGCATCATTTTCTGCTGCCACTACCTCAAGGTATTGTGGTTTTTCAAATAGTTGTTGAATTTCTTTTGGGAATGTTTGTTCAATATCACAACGTTCAATGGATTCATTGAATTTTGCAGGATGAGCTGTAGCAAGTGTTACACATGTCTCAGTAGCTTCATTACAAACTTCATATGCAGCCACTCCACAAGAAGTATGTGGGTCAAGTAAATAATCAGTTTTAGCAAAGTAGTTCTTGATTGTTTGCAAGCATTCATCTCCAGTAACACCATGTGCTGAAAAATCACCTTGAACTTGACAAAGTTTGTCCTCATCGACAATAATTTTTCCTTCTGACTTGAATTGTTCCATTAAGCTAGTAACTGCGCTTGAATTTTCATCAAGTAGGTAGTACAAGTAACGTTCAAAGTTACTTGCGACTTGTATGTCCATTGATGGACTGTATGTGCTCCGGAATTCACTAGGTTGGTACACCCCATCCTTGATAAAGCGTTCCAGGATATTATTTTCGTTTGTTGCAACAATCAGTTTACCAACTGGAAGACCCATTCTTTTGGCTAAATATCCAGCAAAGATATCTCCGAAATTCCCTGTTGGTACACTAAAGTTCAAACTGTTAATGTTCTTCTCTTTTGCAACTTGGAAATACGCATAAAAATAATAAACAGTTTGCGCTAATATACGAGCAAAGTTTATTGAGTTAATTGCGCGTAAATGGTATTTGTTTTTAAATTCTAAATCTGCAAATAATTCTTTGATAATGCGTTGACCATCATCAAATGTTCCTTCTATTGCTAAATTCAGAACACTTTCGTCATCAACAGTTGTCATTTGCAGTTCTTGAACCTTACTTACTTTACCATGTGGATGCAAAATACAGATCCGAATTCCTTCTTTGCCTCGGACACCTTCGATTGCAGATGCACCAGTATCGCCTGAAGTTGCACCAAGAATATTAATGGTTACCCCTTTTTTCTGTGCTATATAGGAATACAAATTACCTAAAAATTGTAACGCAACATCCTTAAATGCAAAGGTTGGGCCATGGAACAGCTCTAACACATACATGTTATCCTTCACCTTTTGAATTGGAGTAACCTCAGGATGACGGAACGTTCCATAGCTTTTCTTAATTAATTCTTTTAGTTCATTTTCAGAAATTTCTCCATCAACATAATATGAGATAATTTTATATGCTAACTCCTCGTATGACAACTTAGACATTTCTGCAAGCTTTTCAGCAGGAATTTGCGGTATTGATTCTGGAACTAAAAGCCCTCCGTCTGTAGCAAGACCCATTAAGACTGCATCGATAAAACCAATTTCACTTACATTTCCACGTGTACTAATGTATTTCATAAGATGATCCTCCAAGAAAAAAATAATATATTCATATCCTTACCCAGAATGGGCTGTTAGTCAATATAGAATTGAAGAATTTACAGAAAAAATCAAAATTTTTACTATTTTTAAATAGTAGTTAAAATAACATTTTTGCAAAATTTTCTGTGAATGTAATTAGTATAACATTTATTTATATATGTAAGATAATAATTTTATCATTTTCAATGTCAAGGTAGTTTGGAGAACTAAAGAATAGAATTTCTCCAAAACCCTACTCCTTTACCTTAACAATTACCTTGCTATGTGGTAATGTTTCAACGGTGATTGTTTCCCCTAATATGACATTCACTGGAATGGTAGATTGGTAACCGTTATTCTCAATTGTTGTATAATATGGATAGCCCCAAGACTTACCTTCAAACTCAGCAGTTCTTATGTTTGTAACTGTCCCTGTGACCACTGCGTAATTACCTGTTACAGCTCTAGGTAGGTCTAACCAGGCAGGAAACGCTAACCAAAAGCAGAATGCAGGAACGCAGAAAAAAGCTATAAACATAACTGGAATTCCAACAAGATAATCTACAAACCGTGTGTGGTTTGGGCTCTTTTTATTCTTGTTTTTCTTTCTCCAACTCTTCGTCCTTTTTGGATTTCGAGCTTCATAATCCTTCCTTCTTTTATACGTAACCCAAGAGCCCCAAGCTACTTTGTAAAAAAATACCCAAACAATAAAGCCTCCCAGAACAGTAAAGAAAAAAGTAGTAACCCAAAATAAATACATTGCCTAATTCCCATCCTTTGTTGAAATCCTACATAAACTTACTAATTTTCCATTTTACCATACTAATCGTTTCAAGAAGACAATAAAAAACGGTTCTTCATTTTTGGAAGAATCGCTTATAAATTGACTTTATATGGTCTCATAACTATGCCACAGTAAAATTTCAGGGTACACCATAAAATGTATTTATCATTTATTCGGATGCCAGTTGTTCTCTCTCAGCTGCTTTTGGTGCTTGTTCCATCCAACCTTTTTCAATCATTATTTTTGCTGCTTGTTCAACAAACGTTCCAATTTTTATAAGAGATTTAGTATATAGTAAACCAATATCGTGTCTTCCATTTACTGCTACAGAGTTTCCAAATGCTCTAATTTTCATTGAAAACATATCGATCTTATGGAATAACATTATTTTATCAGAAAAAGGTGCAATCGTAGATGTGGTCACTAAATCATCCAAAAAAGGAGGCGATGGCAAATTTTCATCATGTAGTTTTTGCATATAATTTTCAATATTTGAGCTTGTCATGTCCCTCCCTTTTTCAAACAGTTTTCGAATTTTTTCATCCTTTGCAACTTGAGCAAATGCCATAATAAGTGCTTTACTGGTCACGTTATTTTCAATATTATCGTAAAAATGGGTAATCTCTAGTGCGTGCATAGGGCGCACATGTCCAAAGTAACCGTTTAAGAAATCCTTATGAACAAACTCTATTTTTTCTGGAATCGGTATGATAGGTGGTTTCATGATAAGACCTTTGTTCATTAACACTTCTTTAATTTGGTCCATCAAATCAAGTGTAGAATTCATGCAATAGGAAAAAAATTCTTTTACATCCTTTCTATAAACCAAAGGTAATCCAACACTATATATACTCATTCCAGCCTTCGCTGTGTATTTTAGGTAATGTACATAAAATGGATCTTCAAATAAGCGAGGAGCATCCAGATTTACATCCTCATCTGAAAATCCTTTAGGAACAGGGAATTGATCTTTCTCAAAGATTTCTTTTGCTCCGCTTAAAAATTCATTGGTGAGTTTTAATGCGTTTTGTAATAACGTTTTAATTTCATCATCTTCAACATGTCGAAGGAAATATTTTAAAATGCATTTTGCCATACTGTTTCCCATATATGTTGCCCAAAGTTTCCCCATTTCTGCAGCCGTTAAATTTTCCGAAACGTTTGTTTTATACGAACCTATTTTAATCGGTTTGATTGTTTGCATGGTTACTCCCCTCTCTATTGTTTTTTGTAGTTTTTACTTTAATTCATATCCTATTCAAATTCGCAACCTTTCTAAAACCTTTATTACAATTATAAAAAAGAACTAGTTTCCGATTTTTCATAGGATTCGAATACTAGTTCTTGTTTAGAATTAAATTAAATAAATCTATGTTTTAGGAATTTCACAACCATCGTCATCACAAATTATTCCGTCTTCGTTGTTTAAAACAATGATTTTATCTTCAGCAATGATTTTATTAAATGCTTGGACAAATGTTTCTGTAGGCTGTGCACCAGATAATGCGTATTTTTTATTAATTAAGAAAAATGGAACACCAGAAATACCATACTGCCTAGCTGTACGCTCATCATTACGAACTTCGTTTGCCATTTCATTACTTGCGAGCATACTTTCAACAGAATCCTTGTCCAACCCGACTTCAACTGCCAATTCTGTTAATACTTCGTGATTACCGATATGTTTCGATTCGGTAAAATGTGCGCGTAAAAGTCGTTCTGTCATCTCGTGCATTAACCCTTTTGTTTTTGCAAACATTGTCAACCGATGAGCGTCAAAGGTATTTGTTAAGATTAGTGTATCCATTTGATAATCTAATCCAACATCCTTTGCCATTTGTAACATGTTCTCAGTATTTGCTTTTGCCTGTGCAATACTCATCCCATATTTTTTGGCTAACGCTTCATAAATATTTTCTTTTATATCTCGTCCTATTGTAGGATCAAGTTCAAAGCAACGATATGTTATTTCGATATCATGATCAATTTGTTTAATGGCATCTTCCAGACGCCTTTTGCCAATATAGCAAAATGGTCAAGCAAAGTCTGTCCACATTTCAATTTGCATTTGTTATCCCTCCACTTTATTATTCCTCTATAGTATACAGGTGAACCTTGGCTTTTACACATAATTTGATTCATAAGCTTCACTTCTCTTTCTGTGCATAAAAGAGGAACCAATGGGGGTAATCTACTAATGGAGGGGTATGCATATGATTGGTTATCTTGGGTCCATCAATAAAATTGATAATTTCAATGGTAATATAAATATTGTTCAAAATGTAAGTGACAATATTGATAGCATCGGATTTTGGCTTACATCTGATATCAATTCGTCGAAACCTTTTGCCATTGGAACTGAAAAAATTTTCAAAAAATCGAATACAGAGTTTTGGGATGATGGTGAACCAAAAGTTGTTCAAGTAGAACATCCCGTTCAAGGCTTTATTTATAAAATTTATATTGATGAACCAATTTTGAAAAACTATGGTTCGACTACAGAGGATTCATACAATTTATTCATGATAGAACGTGATGAATACTGTGATTATTTTTCTGCAAAAAAGCGTAATCTTACCTGGAAAGATGATGCAATACTATTAAATAAAGAAGAAGCAAATACAGCGTTTCGTAATACTCTGGTGAGACAAGGTTATGATGGGTTTTTACTTCCAAATTGTAAACTGCAAAGTGGCGTGACTGATTTTTTTTGCATGTTTTCGAATGAAAATTTTCATATTGCTGACATCATACCGATTGATGATTTAGATAAATAAAAAAGAAATTAAGTTATCTCTATGTACTTAAATCTTAGATTGCTCCAATTATTAGATGTTCAATATTATCAGGTATTCTGTTAAGTGATGTTTTTAGAAATTCAGGATAAAGCAACATTTCACTAAGTTTATTGATTAGTACCCACTGATAAAGTAGTCTGTCTCCCTCTTCTCCATAAAAAGCTTCACTTTTAATACCAAACCCACTTTCAGTTGAAACTTTATAGTATATTCCAATTTCAAGGAAATTTTTATTATTATATTCAAAAAAGTTTTCTGTCACCCAAAGTATAATTAAATACAGCAGTCCCAAGATTAAATGTTGCATCCATTACCTTATCCCCTTTCTAATAACAATTAATCTACTACGATAAGTCATTATGATAATCCTGCTTGTTCACTAAAGCATGGGGACGGTTCTACTGCTTCACTTTGGTAAATGAAGCAAAAGAACCGTCCCCATGCTTTCCCCATGCTTTCCTTAAAAACAAGTAAATGACTGAATTTGTCTTAAACTGATACCGAAGTATACCCATCTAAATCCTGTCCAACGGTAACCAGACACAGAATTTCTACCTACAAAGGTTGGGTAGAACCAAAATTGTCGACCATTTCGTAACCATACATACGTATATCTAAACATACAGCGTCTAATACCGCCGGGATCAACTGCAAATGTACCTGCTTGTTGAGTTTGTGCAGGGACAAAAGATGGTGGTGGTGCAGTTGGTGGTCCAGCTTGTGGTCCTTGTCCTGGTGCTCCTGGTGTGAATGGTGGTGATCCCATTGGTCCCCCTCCTGGTCCTCCACCAAATGGAGGTAAGAACTGGCCAAATCTTTCATCAAAGGTATTATCATAATAGTATTCTTCTGGATAGTAGTTTGAATCATAATAAACTTCCTGACCAAAAGGGCCGAGATAATAATTAGGGTACATATGAACACTCCTTATCTTGTTAGGCATACAACATCCTATTCATTAGTCTCGGGCCTATCAACTTGTACCTATAAAATGTGCTTTTACCTATATGTAGGAATAAACCACCAACACAAACGCTGAAGAATGTGCTTGCACTTTTTCTACCTAGCAACTTAAAAAGAAATCATTGCTCCTCTATCATCGAAAACAGCTGTCGGGTTCCAGGCAACCTCCCAAAGATTATTCTCAGGGTCAGCGAAATAAGCAATCCTTCCTCCCCAAAAAGCATCGCTAGGTTCTCGTAATATTTTCCCGCCGGCTTGACGAATGTCTTCAATCGCGCAATCTACGTCTTCTGGTCTATCTAGATTTATGGCAAACGTTACACCTCGGAATTGGTCTTTATTATGAAGAATTTCAATACCTGCGTCTTTCGCTAACTCCTCAACTGGGTAAATTGAAAGGATAACACCTGCAGTTTTAAAAACAGCATAGTTATCTGAACTAATTTCAGTCTCTTCCCAACCCAGGCTTTTATAAAATGAACGAAGAGTCGGAAGATGATAAGCACCTATTGTTAGTAAGCTGATTCTTTGCATTACCATAAATTTGTTCCCTCCTAAGATAATGTTTTATTCTTATATTTTTCCATAACATGCTATGTTTCTCCTTTAACTTAGTTAAAGAAGTTTTTCCATTGCCATTACATCAATAAATTGTCCTTCTAGGATGCCTTGATTTTTATACACCCCTACTTCACGGTATCCTTTACTCCGATATAACGATTGCCCTATCTTATTGAACACAAAGGTGGATAGGACAATTTTATGAAACTTATTTTTGCGGGCAATCATTTCTATTGAGTCAAGTAACTTTCCACCAATTCCTTTTGCTCGATAGTCTCGGTGTATATAAATTGATAAATCAGCCACCCCACAATAGGCCTCACGTGGATTATAAACATTTAATGATGCCCAACCAACGATTTGATTGTTATTCTCCGCAACAATCACTTGATACCGACCAGTATGCTTTTCTAACCAATCCTTCATATAGGAGAGATCTTTTAACTCGGTTTCTAATGTAGCTATCCTGTCTTTGATTCCTTGATTGTAGATTATTTGAATCCACACAATATCCTCTGATTTTCCTTCACGAATAACAACTTCGTTCATGTTATTTCCTCCTGCTTGAAATCTAAGTTTAGAACAACTGGCAATTGCTAGTTTTTTTTATAAAACAATGACTATTAGTGTTACATATAGTTCTACCTTTCTCTCAAAGATTACTCACGTCCACATAATGATTAGTTGTATGTAATGATTTACTAATCAATAACATATTTCGCACCTATTATTATGGACGAATATAGTATAATCCAGTGAAAAATCTCGAACAAGTCGATTTTTCGACGCATTTATTAAGTCATGTTTGTATATGTAACGAATAAAATGATAGAAAAGTAGACTTTCTGGAAAGAGTGATAATAATGGTACCAGTTACTTTTAAAGCATTTGCAATTACAAATGAAATTGATCTAAACAAAATTGTAATTCATTGTGGAATTCCGAAAAAATTCACGTGGGAAGAACCATTAATATTAACGGGAGCCCGTCTTCACACGATTCTTGGAAAAGTTGTTGAACCAACTCAACAAGTTCTTGTCTTTTCATTTGGTAGTGTTGTATTTATTAATTTTACTTTGGAAGAAGAAATGCAAAAATTATTCCGCTTTCTTCATTCATTCGAAGCGGATATTGATCTTGTACAAGTTGGTCGCTTTACCGATGACTACAGTCTTCATATTTGTAAAAATAATGCTGTTGAGTTAAATGATGAATATGTCGTAGTTCCTGAAAATGAAGAATTTTATCCAGAGTTGATTTCAACAGTACTTGCAAAATCTGTGGCGCTTGAGAAAACTGAGGAACAGCTTGAAAAAATCCATGATAAGCTTGAAATGATGATTGATCGATTGGAAAAAGGAAAACTGAGAATCGGAAATAAAGAACTTGCTCACACAACAGCAAAAATAGTCCGACATGAATATAACACTCTTGCCTATATCATGATTCTTGATAAACCAGATATAACATGGACGAGCAGTACAGCAGGCGAGTTTTACGAAAAGATGATGGAATTTTTTGAGTTAAACGACCGGTACAAAATTTTAAAAAACAAAACGGAAATTTTATATAATATTATGGATGGATTTTCAACTATTAGTCATTCGATTAGGGGATTGTTTGTTGAATGGGTTATCGTTATTCTCATACTCTTTGAAATCGTTTTAACCCTACTGGAGCTTGCAGGATTAATTCCATAAAAAACGGGACGGTCTGTCTTCACGTCGCGTGAAGCACAAGAACCGTCCCTCTGTTGCATTCCTTCTGCTGCATTCTTAATTTGTCTCTAGCTGTTGTTTTTCTTTTGCACGTTTTTCCAATTCTTTTACGACTTTGTTATATGTCTTCTCATCTAGGTTATAGAACTTTATATCAATTAATGCTAATACAAGTAAAATGATTGGCACAACTGTTGTGGTAAGTAAAATTCCTGTTAGTGATGTTTGGCTCTGAGTCTGATTGGCAACGTAACCAAATTGAGTAAGAACTAAACCTGGAATTATTCCTCCAAGAGCCATACCAAATTTGAAGAAGAAACCTACGATTGCGTAAATTAATCCACCCATTCTTTTACCTGTCTTATATTCACCATATTCAATTGTTTCTGGAATAAGAGCCCACATAAACCCACCAGCTGTAAGTGCTCCTGCAGCTGCTATCAAACGAAATACTAAGATTAACCAAATAACGGAAGGTGGAGTAACTAAAATTCCTAATAGTCCCACAATTGTGACAGCTAATGAAATATAAAGCAGTTTTTTCTTCCCAAGCATTCTATTAAGCACTGGGATAAATGGTAGAATTGCAAATGCTGGAAGTGTTCCAATTAATCCGTACCATTTTACAAGATCTGGGCTTTCCATATTATACGTTACATAATAAATCCCTACAGAGTTAATAATTGAATTCACACCAAAAATAATGATAAAGAAAATACTTAGGACTACTAGTGGACGATTTACTTTCAACTGTTCAAAAATATCAGTTGGTTTAATTTTCACTTGAGTTTCAACAACTTTTACTCGTTCTTTTGTTGATTTGAATGTAAATAGAATTAATAGCGTTCCGATTACTCCAAGAATCCCCATTGTTACTTGCCAACCAAGTGCTGGGTTATTTGTCATGTCTCCAATAGACGTTGATAAAAACGGAACAAAGAATGATACGATTAATCCTCCGATATTAGCAAAAATCATACGAACAGATGTAATGCTAACTACTTCATCATTGTCACGAGTAATTGCAGACGTAAGTGCTCCATAAGGAACATTAATAAATGTATAAACAACTGTTAAAAGAGTATACGTAATATAAGCGTAAACCAGTTTTCCCCACTCTGAAAAATCAGGTGTAGTAAAACAAAGGATAGCTAAGATTGCAAACGGAACCGCACTATACAACAAATAAGGTCTAAATCTACCATACCTAGTGTTTGTTCTATCTACTACACTTCCGATTATTGGGTCATTAATCGCATCAAAAATGCGAACAACTAGAAACATTGTACCAGCTGCTGCTGCCGAAATACCAAATACATCGGTATAGAAGAATAATAGATATGTTGAAACGGTTGCATAAATTAAATTACATGCTAGATCTCCAGATGCATACCCTATTTTTTCTACCTTACTGACTTTTGTGTTAGTCTTCTCTGGTTCAATATGTACTGAACTATTCTTATACTCTACTTTTTGGGCCTGAGCCATACTTTATCACCTCTAATGAAATTTTAACTACAATAATTTAGAACGGTTATTTTGCTAAATTAGAAAATTCATTTTTATGAGTTTCCCAAGATATTTGAAAGCGATTAATTGGAAATCGGACAATATGGAACGGCTTTCAACACAAAATACGAAGAATTTTATGTTCCCGTTTTATTCTTGAAGTATCTACTGTAACTACCCTATTTTTCAAAAGTAAATAATAGAAAGTTATAAGTCATCCTGAAAGGGTTACTCACCTATTTCAAAATTTCAGCAAATTATTCTTACGACACTCCTAGTATCCTTCATCCATTTTCCACTTTCAAATCACTCTAGATGTTATTAACATCATAATGTTAATGAGTGATAGTTAGTTTGTTTGTTTGATAAACAAACTGTATTTGTATAATAAACCTTCCTTATTTTTTTGTCAACGGTTTCACAAAAAATAGACAATTATTGTTTTTATCGTTAAAATAAATCTATCGGGGCATTATAGGAGGAAAATGATGGTGTTAGTAGACAAATATGCGATACGTGAATTAAATGAAACAATTGTCCTTGAACATATTATTAATCATGGTTCCCTTTCACGTGCGGAAATAGCAAGTAGAACTGGGTTGAATAAAGCAACAGTATCTGAAATTGTAAAAAAATTAATAGAATCTGAACTTGTTAATGAAATTGGAATTGGAGAAAGTACAACTTCTGGGGGACGTCGTCCAATTTTGTTGGAATTAAATAAGAATGCTGGATTCGCACTAAGCTTTGATATTGGCCATAATTACATTGCTACGATGCTCCATTTTCTTAATGGGGAAATTATGTCAGAACATATAATAAGAGATACCGAGATTAGTAAGGACAATATTCTAAGCAAGATTGAAAGCGTTGTCTTTGGATACCAACAGAATTTACCACAAACTAGATATGGGATTATAGGAATTACCATCGCGGTTCATGGTGTTGTATATAATAATGAGATTGTTTTTACCACATATTATGATTTGGAAGGCTTGAATATAGCCGAGAAACTAAATGAAAGACTAGGTATTCCCATTTTTCTTGAAAACGAAGCAAATTTATCTGCAATTGCAGAAAATACGTATACATCTAACGATAAAGAGTATAAAAACCTCATTAGTATTAGCATCCATTCAGGAATCGGTGCAGGAATTATTCTCGATGGTGAACTGTATACTGGAGAAAATGGATATAGTGGTGAAATTGGACATAAAATCCTTTTTCCCGACGGAAAACCTTGTCCCTGTGGAAATCGAGGCTGCCTTGAGCAATATTGTTCAGAAAAAGCGATTTTAGAGAGTTTTTCTGGGCAAAAACAGTTAACATATCATACAATAACACAATTATCAATTTCCTATAGAAATCAAGAACATACTGCTATTGAATTAATTGATCACGCAGCGAAGTATTTGGCAATAGGAATAAATAACGTGACGACAGCTTTTAGTCCAGGAGTAATATATCTTAATAGTAGAATCACTCGTGAGGTTCCTGATTTTATTGAAAAAATCAAAGGTAATCTTACAAGTTTCTTAAATGACGATGTTGAATTGCTTAACTCAAAGCTTGGTGATAAAGCAATCCTTTTAGGTGCTTCAGTTGTAAGTATTCGAAACTTTTTGCGGATTAAATCATTGAAATTTAGGTAAACAGGGGAACGGTTCTTGTGCTTCACTTTGTCGTGAAGCACAAGAACCGTCCCTCTGCTTTCCCTCTGCTTTCCCCCTTGCTTCTCATACAATTTATGGTAGAAGGTTATACTAACCGTATTGGAAGATGTTAGGAGGGGGGAACCCCATATGGAGAGAATCAGTACCTCTCAATTACTATGTCTAATGATTTTATATGAAATAGGAACCACAATTTTGTTTGCACTGGGAATAAAAGCGAAGCAAGATGCATGGATTGCAATCATTATTGCAATGATAATAGGATTTCTTTTAATTTTGATATACACCACTATTCAGAAAGCATACCCCAATAAACACCTAGGTGATATTTTCCTATCAGTGTTTGGGAAATGGGTTGGAAGAGTTGTTATTCTTCTATACGCTTTATATTTTTCTTATTTTGCTGCCACTAATTTTTGGGAGTTTGGAGAAATTATTGTTCAACTTATTCTGCTGAGAACCCCCCTAGAAATAGTCCTCCTTTTGGTTATGATTGTAATGCTATATGCAGCCTTTTTGGGAATAGAGGTCATTGCTAGAACTAGCGAGATCTTTTTCCCTTATTTTCTGGGGAGTGTAGTTTTTGTCTTATGTTTTTGTTTTTGCATCAGGAGTAGTTGATATAACACGGTTGCAACCTATATTGGAAAATGGATTTGTACCAGTCGTAAAAGCAGCTATCCCTGATATTGTAAGCTTTCCATTTGGAGAAAGTGTGGTTTTTCTTCTTTTTTGGAGTTTTGTAAAGGACAATAAAGCCATTCTAAAAACAAGCCTACTAGCTATTCTAATTTCTGGAACATTCCTTGTCATTTCATTAATAATAATTATCACAACGTTAGGAACCGAGATGGCTTCTCTCGCAACCGTTCCACTCCGTAGAGTCGTAATGAAGGTTAATATTGCCGATTTTATAAAAAACATAGATGCATTGTTCATGATAGCTTACTTCATTGGAGGCTTTTTTAAAATGACTCTTAATTTTTATGCAGCGGTATTATTACTACGTTCATTATTTGTCGTAAAGAATAAGTTAAAGATTATTTTGCCTGCAGGAATTGCCGTTTATTTTTTTAGTATTACCTTTTTTACTAGTATCCTGTTTCAACGTTGGGTTGGATTTACTATTAACACTCCTATCATCCATCCTATCTTTCAAGTTCCGATACCATTATTGTTACTTTTTACAATTCTAATACAAAAGAGAAAGAAACAACGATTACAGTAAATGTACCTCCCTCCTAGTACCGTATTTTTATTATGCATAAATTCAGACCGAATCCAGTTGTGCGAAGCTGTAGTATACTGGATTTGGCCCCATATGACAGTGTGAATTTAAATTTTTATTACTATCCATCCGCATTCATTGAGGTATTAAAAGTGAAAAAATTGATAAAACAGAATTTGTGTGTGCATTTTATTTATAATTTTCCTTTTGTACTACCTTTTTTTCTGGTATAAACCAGCCGATAAGCGCAATCCCAACTAATACACCATAGAAAATTAAAGTCCAGACGGTACTGTGTGGAAAATGATGATCCAACATACCAATATCTTGATGGGAAAGAGTAATTACTGCGAGTTTAACACCAACCCAAGCAACAATGGCATATGCTGTTGTTTCCATTGAAGGACGTTTTTTAAGAAGTTGGACAAACCAAGTAGCTGCAAATTTTATTAAGACAAGCCCAGCAATACCACCGAGTACGACAACAATAAACTGACCTCCATCCATACCACCGATATTGTCTAGAGGAGAATCTGGAAGACCTAGTGCAAGTGCTACTGCTGCTAATATCGAATCTATCGCGAATGCTAAATCCGCTAAAGCGATTTTCCCCACCGTTGACCAGAAGCCTTTACCAATGGATGCCTCGTTTTTATGAATATGCCCATTTTCTTTTCTGACCCTTGCTTGAATAACGTGCTTCAATCCTAGATATAAAAGATAAGCAGCCCCTATCGCCTGTATCTGCCAAATGTTTGCGATAAAAGAAATTGCAAAAAGTGCAGCAAAACGGAATGCGAATGCCAAAATAATTCCATACATAATTGCTCTTTTTTTCTGTTCTTCGGGTAAATGCTTAGCTATCACTGCAAGCACAAGCGCATTGTCAGCAGATAACAATCCCTCTAATACAATCAGAATTAACAACGCTGAAGCATATTCTAGCCATATTGACTCCATTTTAGGTCTCTCCTATCTGTAACTAATTATGTCAGTCATGATTCTTTAACAAAAAGCAATTCAATAAAGGAAAAAAATCGTTAGAAATATGCTTAAAATCATTTAACTTCATATTATTTGGCACCTAGAAAATAAACACTTGAGATTGTTAAACATCTAACAGCTTGTGACCGATATCTCGTAGTTCATAAATCCCCTTTTATCACCAATACTATATATATCCTCATCTTCAACAAAACTGAACTGTTTGTGAAAAAATACAGTTTATCCGCAAATTCGCATGAATCTTAAGATAGCTCTTTTATAAAATATTATTTGACCGTAATAATTTAGCAGAAGTCCATTACAACTCTTGTTATCTATCAAACAATTACATGTTAATCAGTATCTCTTATACTCACATATTTTTATCTTTTTAGATTGTTTACCCATGCTTGTCCTCTCGGTTTGCATATATTAATTCTGAGAGGAGGTGTTAATATGTTACAAACAATATTATTTTTATTATTAATTGGAATTTTCCTTTTTGGAATGTTGCTTATAAGGAATGGGCTTTTTAACCTTTCCGCTGACTCTTTAAAAAGATGGTTACTCACTTTAACAGATGCTCCATGGAAAGGATTACTTTTAGGCACAGTTGTTACTTCTATCCTGCAAAGCAGCTCGGCCGTAATGGTTATTACGGTTGGGTTAGTCGCAGCCAGACTGCTTACATTCTCACAATCTATTGGAATAATGTTGGGTGCAAATATCGGGACAACAATGACAGCAGAAATCATTACTTTAGATATAAACCTATTGATCATACCAATGGCAATTATTGGAGTGCTCTTGACATTGTTCCGTAAGAAAAATCTTCAAAATACAGGGTTTGTTTTTATAGGGCTTGCCAGCGTTTTTGGCGCTATGTGGGGATTTGAAGAATTAGCAAGACCTTTAAGGGAAATGGCGTTTATTAACGAAATGGTGCTTGCTTTATCAAGTAATTATCTGTACGCCATTCTTGCTGGGATCATCATCACATGTTTAATCCAATCAAGCAGTGCAACTACAGGAATTACAATGACATTTCTCGCGGCAGGAACCTTTAATTTAGAAACAGGGATTGCTATTGTGCTAGGAGCAAATATTGGAACGTGTTTTGATGTATGGTTAGCGTCATTTGGAGGCGGAAGAGAAGCAAAGCTTTCTGCATATGCTCATATATGGCTTAATGTGTTAGGTGTCGCAGCATTTATTCCTTTCATTGGGGTTCTTGCAACAATTGGAGAAAATCTAGCAACCCAACTTGACGTACAGCTTGCACACGTTAGTGTTATTTTTAATGTCGCTGTTTCTTTAATAGTGCTTCCATTTACAGCTAAATTTGCAAGATTAATTGAGAAAATACATGGCAGGAAATTAGCCTAAGAATTACAAATCAATATTATTAACAATATATACTCTTTCATTAGGTATCTGCTCTTCACTTAATTTAGTAAATCGTTATGGCACTACCCATGGCGATGTTTAATTTAGGTCATTGCTACTTGTTTCTGTTATATATAACAATTCAAGCCACCTCATTATGAGGTGGCTTACCTATTTTCAGGCCAAAAAATAGTATTAATTTAAATTATTTACTTTGATCCTGTCTTTTAAATTGACTCATATAACAAAAAATGGATTGACTAATAGTCAATCCTAGGTGACTCAAGGTGCTTCCTTGTCGTCTACCAAATAAACTATTTATTCTTTTTTTATATCATATGCTAGCTTTAAGACAAGCGTTCCCCCATTTTCTACGAATAGAATTAGGTTGATGAGGATTTTTATATTATTATCATACAGCTTAAATAAGTAAGAAGAAATCAAATTCTTGATTACTATCCTATGTCAATCATCATGATCAGGAGACTTTAGTTCTTTAACTTTTAAGACTTTTGCAGTCTTTGCGTTTACCTCTACTTTAAATCGTTTGTTTTCTTCTGTTAAAATATAAAATTTATAAAACATAACACCATATTTTAATTCCATATCTTCACATTGGATAGTTCCGGGTACTTTTTTAAGAGCAATACGCTGAGCATGTTGTATTGAAATGATTAGTCTATACATGAAATAATCACCTCCCGATAAGGTAAAGTTACAGTAAAAGTAAGGCGATACATTCTTCCATTCACAATGAAATTACTATATGAAAGTAATGTAATTCACAGCGATTGAGACTAATTGTTTGCAAGGATTCTAATTAATAAACATTTACCCTTTCATTTATATTAAATGAGAGAGAGACAAGTTTGGTGTGGTTAAATGTAAATGAAACGATAAAATATGTTAATGCCCTCTAATACCTTGTTTCAAAAAACGAAATCTATCAAACAACAATACTTCTCAATTCTTCAATATTAATAACATAATCTATCCTAAAGATTTTAAGTGCGTAATTCACTATAGCTTTGCGCATGATAAAAGAGAATAATTTACTGAAGGGATGAACTGATATGAACTTTAAATCCGAACTACAAGAAGCTCAAGATATTATCCATAGAGCACATAATCATTTAAAACAAATTAATTCAAACAGTATTGAAGCAGAAGCATGTCGTTTTGCTCAAAAAGAACTTGAACTAGCACAGCAGAAAATTCAACAGGTTCAACAACAAATAAATGAATAACTTGATAAACAAAAAATGGCTTGGACTCTAGACCAAAGCCATTTTTTGTTTATCATGTTTTATATATTTTTAACATCTTGTTTATATTTCCTTAAAAAACCCCTCCTATAATAAGTTTATGAAAACTTTTCTTTGAAGGAGCAGAGTAATGTATTTAAAAAAACTAACTGAAAATAAACTGATTACAATAAATTATTATACCAATGGTACCTTACAAACAATTCAAGGACATGTGTATAAACTTAATCTAACTGAACAAGTTCTCTCGCTAAAAGATGAAAGCCAAAACCTTTTTTCAATCAGATTATCACAAATAAGAAATATTAGTTAGCATATGGCTAGTTTTAATTCATTCCCAACCTAAAGTGGTAATCTAATAGTAGCAGTTGTTCCCTTGTTTTCAACACTTTTAAATGTAAGAGTTCCGTTATGGTCTTTTATAATTCTAAAACAAATCATAACACCAAGACCAGTCCCCTTTTCTTTATTGCTAAAGAACGGTTCTCCTAATCTTTTTAAACGCTCTTCGTTTAATCCAATACCATTATCCATTACTTGAATCAGTAGGTTCTTGTTTTCTTCAACTAGAGCAGAGATTATTATGGTCCCCTTTTTATTTCTGTCAATCGCCTCAATACTATTTTTGCAAAGATTGAGTAATACCTGTTTCATTTGATTTTGATCACACATCACCAAAGGGATTTTCTGTTTTATCTCGAGTTTAATTTCTACATTTTTTAGATGGGCCTCGGATTTTAATAGTGTTTCAATTTCTTTTAACAATGCTGGGATTTTTACTTGCTTTAACTGAATTTCCTGTGGTTTTGCAAGGGAAAGAAATTCTTTAATAATATCTTCAACTCTACTTAATTCTTTAAGTATCACAGGAAAGTATTCTTCCTTTCTAAAGCCTTGTTGGAAAAGTTGGATGAATCCTTTGATTGAGGTAAGAGGATTTCTTATTTCATGTGCAACACCTGCAGCTAATTCTCCTACTAGTGATAGTTTCTCTGATTTCCACAGAAGTTCTTCAGCTTTTCTTTTCTCTGTGATATCCTTTGCAATCACCATTACATGTTCTACCAGGCCAGTTTCAGAAATAACAGGTGTGGCTGTACATTCAAAAAGTCTCCACTCTCCACTTGCATGTAATAGGCGCAACTCCAACTTACAAGGTGTTTTTGTCTGAATGACTTCTTCAAATTTTTCAAAAGTAAAAGTAGCTTCTTCAGGATGTATAAGATGCAACGTATCTCGGTCCTCAAAATAGCCTGGTGAATAGCCTAATACAGTTTGGTGAGATGGTGATGCATAGATTCCTTTCCCATTTACGTCGAACAAGATGATTAAGTCGTTCATATTATCAGCGATTAGACGGTATTTATTTTCACTTTCAAGTAACGCTTTTTCGGCATTTTTTCGATCTGATATATCAATACACGAACCAATAACCTCAACTACCTCACCACTACGTTTGATAGGACTTAACGCTGCCATATAGAAAATACCGGTTTGTTCTCCTTCATATGTTACATGCTCTTCCCCATTCCAGGCTCTTTGGTAAAACCCTTCTTTTTGATTTGCTATTTCTTTTGGAAGAAAGTCAAACAACCGTTTGCCCACTACTTGACTTGGAGTAAGGCCCATACGATATAACAGTTCTCCATCACACAACGTATGCACAAAATCACCGTCAATAAGTTTATATTTAAAAGTCATTCCTTGCTGAAAGCGTATAGTTTCATTTAACTCTTGTCTTGTAACAGGAACTAAATCTTCTGATTGCATATCGTTATCTGTCAACTTTTTAGTTAAAATTATATCTGCACCTGAGCTACCTTGATGGTCATTTTGCATGGACTTATGCCTAGTCAGCTGTGATTTTAAAGTGTTTATTTCTAATTGATGTTTTGTGATATCAACGATAAAACCACTTATTGCAATAACTTTTCCTTCATCATTTACAATCGGCGTCGCGCGATCTTGAATCCAAACAATTTCTCCGTCAGAACGAATAATACGATATTCTATATTTGTTGGAATACCTTTTAGTTGCTGAATAGTAACAGTTTCAATTTTCAGCATATCCTCTGAATATACTGAATCCATTAAAACTTTTTGGTCTGTAAAAACCTCTTGTGTATAGCCAAAAATGGCAGCAAATCCTTTTGAAACCAGAAATGTGCCATTTTCTACATCTTTGTACCAAATCGTTAATTCTGGATTATTTAATAGATGTTGTAATGGTTCATTTGTATCCCTATTTTTTTTAGAAAAAGTAAAATTGGATTGAACACTCATTTGATAACACCATTCCTTTTTATGTAACAATAATAAACTTTTAACTTCAGAAATTAACGTAGGTTAGTAATTATATTTTTTCATTCATTTATGTAGCGAAAATGTTCACAATGTTCTGAATACTATCGGTGATATTCTACAACAACAGATTATTACCTAAATATTAAAGTGTATATGAAAGATAATACCTATTATACTAAAAGATTCTTTTAAATTGTAAAAAAATGTTGTGATTTTCCTGCATGTATTTCGTAGTAACAATAATTCTTAAATAGGGATTGATTCTAAAATTTAGTAGTTAAAAGACTAACGAGAGACAGGTACAATTACCTGTCTCTTACATTTAGTTTAGCGAACAAATTCTTTATTTATTTTTTATAGCATTGAGTTGGAAATTCAAATCCATCTTAAAAAAATATCCTAAATAGCTAGTACTCTTATATTCATTTTTCTCACGTTTTAATTGAAAATTCAAATTTTAAGTTAGTCATTCAGTATGTTCAAGGGTTTCAATCACCAGTAATAATCGTTTCGCTTCTTCTTCCATGTTTCGCTTTGGAAATACAGAGAAGATTTCAAAGAAATTACATATTGAATCAATGGTTAGAGATTTTCCAATTAGGTATAGCGGTAACACCTCAATGAAATGAGAGAAAGATAATCGATTATAATAAAAATCATGAATAAAGTTTAGTTCTTTTTCATATTGAGACAAAGATTGGATGAGTTCACCAGCATTATTGATGCTTACGAATTGCAATTTCTGTAATATCCATTTTAGTTCACCGTTATCGGGCGTGCTTTTTGATGAAATTCCCAGGTCGTCATGAAATTCTTGAATTAATTCATGGTATGAAAGTGTCAGCTTTAAAGTATTAATAGTAAGTTCAACAGATTCTGGGTGTGAATGGAGTTGTTCAATTAATTCATCCTCAAAGTTTTGGATTCGCTCACGGATATTTACAAATTCGATATCAGCAGTTTCCAGCAACCCAGCTACTCGTGAAAAACTTCTCCTAATTTCTCGAGGGATTTTTTCTTCAGTCTTATATCCAAGGTCATGTTCAATCTCAGCCCAAGCATGTTGTAAAATCGAGCGAATTTGAATTTCAGCCTTTAGGTTTTTAAAGTTGGCTTGTTCTTCCTCACCAGATTGGTGTTCCTTCAATTCTACAACGTAATGAAGTGACAAGTAGCCAAAACGGTCAGCCTCAAGAACAGAACGCTTATCGACTGAATTTCTTTCATCAATGACAAACTCTTCTTCGATTAATTTAGCAATACGGTCTACATCATCAGAGAAATATGTAATGATTCGAATACCAGTTAAATCAGTTATCTCTTCAAGGTCGTTATAGCCTTTATCTTCTCTTTTGATTTTTTTCTCAAGACTTGCAATGTCCTTTGCTCTTCCTACAATAGAATGAGTAGAAATTCCATGAATGTCTAATAAATTCTCACAAAGCTCACAGATTTTCGTTGTAAAACGATCATATTTACCTTTGTTATTCCGATATTCTTTAAGAATTTGATTATGCTTGTTCAACTAACTCACCTACATTCACACCAATTTTTAAATGGTCTGTGTTATTTAAGGAGTGAATTCAATTTTATCAGGTCTCATTTCGATATGATGAATCGAGGTATCGTCTGCTCATGGCTCATTGGTAGACGCATGACTTCTCGCAAAAAGGTACTAATTGCTCGGCCATGTGTGACAATCGCAACGGTTTCCCCATGATGGGAATAATAAATATTATGAAAGGACTCTAACACACGTCTTGAAAATTCAATTTCAGATTCTCTTCCCCATGATTTATTTGATAAAAATTGAATCTTGCTTCGAATTGTTTAATCCACCAGATTCACCATAGTTCATTGCTTGTAAATCATCTAATGGGTGTACTATTATTCCAAGTTCACTTGAAATCAAATCTGCCGTCTACTTTGCTCTTAATAAGGAGCTTGTATAAAGGGCGTTAATGTTATAAATTTGTTTTAGCTTCTTGCTTAGTAACTTAGCTTGATTAAGGCCGTTTTTAGTAAGCTCAAAATCTGCCCATCTCAATCCGATTTTCTTTCTCACCAGTGTGTTGTCCATGTCGAATAAGCTAAAAACTCAACATTTTTTTGGTTTTGGTTTTTCATATGGATTGGAAAACCGTAGTTTAAGATCTACAACTGCTGAGAAATCATTCATTTGATACTTTCAAACTCTTTATCATTATGGGAAAGAGATACATATTTTTTCAATATTCTGTACCCGATTCTACAATATAGCCTATATTTTTATGATTATACAGTGAAGCTATTACCTTACAAAACTATTTCTAGTACATATTCCAGTTTCCTTTTAAAGTTCCTGCTAATTAATAAGATTTTGTCAATTCTTGATTCCACCATATGAGTTGTGAGCTATAAAAATGTAACAATAAAATAATGTCTTTTTCCCACTAATATAGAGCTTTTGCTCATAAATAGAGGGTTAGACCTCCTAAACCAATTAGATGTCTATAATAGATAATGGAGAATTTCTTGTTTTATTAGCAATTTTTTACTTATTCAGCGAAAGTGAAATCTTTACTACAGATTACTTTCCACCTGAAATATTGAACTAACCAGCCGTTAGAACGCTTTATGAAGTTTTTTCCTTTTTTTGTAATAGGACAGCACAAATCACAATAAACCCTTTAAATGCCTCTCGTAAAAATGGTGGAACTCCGAATAAATTTAATAAATTATTCATCACCGCAATAATTAGCATTCCATACACGGTACCGAGGATCAATCCTCTTCCCCCCATCATACTCGTTCCTCCTACAACCGCTGCAGCAATAGCATCCATTTCCATCCCACGTCCTGCATTTGAAAAATCCATAGATCCAATCCGTGATACTTGAATAACTGCTGCGATCGATACCAACAATCCCATTAGTGCATATACCTTTAGTTTGACTCTTTCCACGTCTACACCAGAAAGCCTAGCCGCTCTTTCATTCGAACCAACTGCAATAATCTGCCTTCCAAAAATTGTTCGCTTCGATACATAATACAAGACATAAGCAATAAAGGCCCAGTATAAAATCGGCATGATCATATAATTTCCCAGTTTAAAACTTGCAATCTGTAAAAATTCCGTTGGTACCTTGGGGTTATAGCCCTGCATGAAATGTTGCGTGACACTTCGGAAAATCATCATCGCTCCCAATGTTGCAATAAAAGGAGGCACCTTCCCCTTTGTAATAGAAACCCCGATTAAGGATCCGAGAAGATATCCAAATACCAACACTAGCACAATTGTAAGTAGAAAAGCAGGGATACCTGTAATCCCTAACATTCCGAGAAGCCCTTTTGTTCCAGTGTCAAGTAGCATCATTGCAAGGGCACCAGTTGCAACAAGAGTAGATCCAACTGCTAAATCTATTCCTCCTGTCATAATCACTAGTGTCATGCCTAGAGCGATAATACCAATACCAGCATTGTTCCTAAGGATGTTGATCCAGTTGTTAATCCACGCCTGAAACCAACTGCCAAAAGAATCATAATCAAAGCCCAAAACCAATGTTTGCAGAATAACCATGATGATTAGGGCAATCGCTGTGCTAAAAAGTGGTTCTCTCGTCCATTTATTTGCAAACCATTGAAAAACGTTCTGTCTTTTTACCTCGCTACTGTTACTCATCGACACTTCTTTCCCCCTTCCTTACATCTAGTTGTCCTCCTGTTGCAAGGTGCATGATTGTATGTTCATTCATTGCCTCTCCTGCAACCTCTCCTTGGAGGTTTCCGTGGTACATGACAAGAGCACGGTCACATACCCGTATGATTTCTTGCGCTTCACTTGAAAGCACAATAACCGCAATATTCTCATCAGCGAGCTTTAAAATGATGTCATATATGTCTTCCTTTGCTCCCACATCCACACCTTGAGTAGGGTTATCTAAGATTAATAGCTTTGGAGAAGCTGCTAACCACTTTGCTAATACAACCTTTTGCTGGTTTCCACCAGAAAGACTTGTAATCCTATCTGTCAGTTCTCCCATCTTTAATCGCAAAGCTTTTCGTTGTACTGTAAAAATTTCTATGTGTTTTTTTCTATTTATGATTCCATTCCAAGAGAATGTTGGCCAAGTAACAATTGATGCATTGTCAATGATATCCATATCCTTAATAATCGCGTTTTCTTTACGATTTCGTGGAAGATAAGCGATACCTTTTTTGATCGCTTGAGTTGTACTTTTTATCTTTACTTCATTTCCATTTAAAAATATTTTACCGGCGGACACCTTTTCTGCTCCAAAAATGGATTGAAAAAGTTCACTTCTACCGTCACCTAATAATCCTGTCACGCCAACAATTTCCCCTGCTTTGATGGAAAAATCAATATTACGGAAAGCAATAGAGGTTAGTCCCTCCACACGTAAAATCTCAGAGCCTATCTTTCTTTCTTTAGCTAATGGTTCTGACCTTACTTCATAACCCACCATATAACGGGAAAGGTTATTAGTTGTTACATCGTTAACATTTCCCTCTGCAACGAGACTTCCATCACGCAACACTACATACCGATCACATATTTTCATTACTTCATTCAATTTATGCGAGATAAAAATTATTCCTACATTCCTCTCTTTAAGTGTTTTCATCATCTTAAAGACACGTTCGATTTCTTGATCTGTTAACGAAGTTGTTGGTTCATCCATAATAATAATGGATGCGTTCGTCATCATAGCCCGACAGATTTCAACGATTTGTTTGTAAGAGGAATCAAGATCACGGACCATTGTTTCTGGATTCAAGTCGATGTTCATTTGCCTGAACATTTCCTCTGTTTCCACGAGCATTCTCTCTAAGTCGAGACTTCCCCATTTTGTCTTAAGCTCTCTTCCGATAAACATATTTTCATAGATGGGCAAGTAATTAATTAAATTTAGCTCTTGGTGAATGAACGTAATGCCAGTTTTCTGTGATTCTATAGGAGTGTCAAATGTCACTTGATATCCATTTACAGTTATATACCCAGAATCCATTTGATGAACGCCACCGAGTATATTCATGAGCGTTGATTTTCCTGCACCATTTTCACCAAGCAACGCACAAATTTCCCCTCCCTGTATGGAAAACGATACCTCTTTTAATACTTCATTTTGATCAAAAGATTTTCGAATTGCATTCATTTCAATAATCATGTTTTACCTCCATACCTTTGATGAAAGAAGAGGCTACAGCTGTGCTATAGCCTCTTTTATTGAAATTAGTACGGTGAATTTTCATCCAGAAAATCTTGATAATTCTCTCTATCTACAATAGTGGTTGGAATAATCATATTCTGCTCTACCTCTTCTCCTTTCAATACCTTAAGAGCAACATCAACCGCATCCTTTACCATGGCAGGACTATAAAGGGCTGATTGAATCCATAAATCTTCATTTTCTGGCATCATGTTAAAATATTCCTGCATTCCGCCACCTCCAGTGACGACCTTAATATCAGTTCTTCCTGCTTCACGAATCGCCTGAAGTACCCCAATTGAAGTTTCATCATCCATCGAATATACCGCATCGATTTGATCATTACTTGTTAAAATATCAGCAAAATCCTTCAAGCCATCTTCTCTCGTAAACTGTGTTGCATAGGTTAAAAGATTCATATCTGGCGCAAGTTTTTCTACGGTCTCTACAAACCCTTTCTTACGCAATTCAGACACAGAGCCCGCTGAAGGGACTTCTAGGATTACTACATTTCCTTCAGTTCCAATCTTCTCCACTATATAGTGTGCACCTTGGACACCCATGTCCTCATTATCACCAGCAACACGATACACTCCGTCTACATCAATAACGATATCAAAGTTAACAACCTCGATTCCCTCATCAAGTGCCCTCTGAATCGGTACCTCCATACCTTCCCACTGTGGAAATGCTACGATAGCTTCAGCCCCCCACGTAATCAAATCATCTAACTGCGACGTCATTTCTTGGGCATTGGAGCTTGTTTGAATCTGGTACTCAATCTCGTCTGACAGTTCTTTCGCACGAGCCTCTGCATGATACGCAACCGCTGCTACCCATCCATGTGTCACTGCTGGTGCGAGGATTCCAATCTTGTACTTATCACTAGTAGTATCGGTACTAGCATTATCTCCTTCATCAGTACCTGGTGTTTCTGAGTTACATGCACTTAAAACAGGAATAAAAAGTAACACTAATAAAGCAAATAGATTAACAGCCTTTCTCACAGAACATAACCCCCTTAGTTGTAAGCTTGTCATCTATTAGAAAAATAAAGAAACCCAATTTTAATAAAGCTTTTCTTAAAAAGATGGCTTTTATTAACTATCTTATTTTAGAATGTGTTTGAATATGCTTGTTAGAAACATACCCGAGTTTGCAACAGATGTAAGTTTAAAGAGTACTAAAGCACAAAAAATCCTGGAATGACAAAGTTGTTGTCATTTCAGGTTAAATGATGAAATGGAGAGTGCATTCGGATAAAAAGGCGAAGGGGCATGCTAAAAGTGTCCGAATTGGTATTGGATTCGGACAAAAATAGGGAGGGACGAGCTTAAATTGTCCGAATCGGGATTGGATTCGGACAAAATAGCAGAGGGATACGATTAAAGTGTCCGAATTAGGTTCGGATTCTGACAAAAAAGCAGAGGGGCACGCTTAAAGTGTCCGAATCGGGTTCGGATTCTGACAAAAATACGGAGCGCCGAGCTTAAATTGTCCGAATCGGGTTCGGATTCTGACAAAAATACGAAGCGCCGAGCTTAAAATGTCCGAATCGGGTTCGGATTCTGACAAAAATACGGAGCGCAGAGTTTAAATTGTCCGAATCGGGTTCGGATTCTGACAAAAATACGGAGCGCCGAGCTTAAAGTGTCCGAATCGGGTTCGGATTCTGACAAATATACGGAGCGCCGAGCTTAAAGTGTCCGAATCGGGTTCGGATTCTGACAAAAATACGGAGCGCCGAGCTTAAATTGTCCGAATCGGGTTCGGATTCTGACAAAAATAAGGAGCGCCGAGCTTAAAATGTCCGAATCGGGTTCGGATTCTGACAAAAATACGGAGCGCAGAGTTTAAATTGTCCGAATCGGGTTCGGATTCTGACAAAAAAGAAGAGGGACACGTTTAAAATGTCCGAATAGCTATCCGATTCGGACAAAAAGCCGAAGGGTCATGCTTAAAATGTCCAAATTGGTATTGGATTCGGACAAAAAAAGAGGGCCACGAATAAAGTGACCGAATTAATGCTAGACTCGGAAAAAGCCCCTACCTTTCAACATTGTATATCTTTCACACTACCTCAAAAACTTCACACACACAGGATACGGCACAGTTGTATCAGAGTTAATTAGTGTTAACTTGCCAGAGCTTTCATCTCTAGAAAATAACACCAAATTGCTCGTTTCTTGATTAGCAACAATCAAGTATTTCTCTGACGGATCAAACATAAAGTCTCTTGGCCAATCTCCCTCTGTAGAAACACGTTCAACAAATGTTAGCTCTCCTGATTGCTGATTAATCGAAAATACAGCAATGCTATTATGTCCTCGATTTGAAACATAAACAAAACGGCCGTCTGCTGACACGTGAATTGCACTACCTTGGCTATTTTCAGTAAAATCTTCTGGAATCGTTGATATGTATTGTAGTTCTGTAAACATACCATTTTCACTGTTATATGAAAGAGCAATTACTTCATTACTAAGCTCTGTCATTAGATAAGCGAACTTTCCATTTGGATGAAACTCTAAATGTCTTGGTCCACTGCCCGCTTTAACAGACAAGCTTTGTACCTCTTTAAGTACACCAGCATTTATTTCATAAGTAATGAGCTTATCAATACCAAGATCAATCACAGCAATATACTTTTCATCAGGTGTAAATCCAGAATAATGAGTATGTGGTTTTTCTTGTCTGTCTTTATTTGGCCCTGATCCAGTATGCTCTACAGTTGAATCTAAGGATTGTATGAACCCTGTTTCGTGATTGATTGAATATAATTCAACAGTTCCTTTGTGATAATTTGCGGTAACAACAAGTGTATTACCTTGATTTACACTTATATGACAAGGTGATGCTCCATTTTCAAGGTGCTTATTAAGATATATCAGCTCCCCTGTCTCACTATTCAAAGTGTAAGCAGCCGCACCACCTGAAGTACCTTCTTTTGCAACTGCAAATAAGTATTTGCTATCGTCACTAACTGTAACATATGTAGGATTTTCTATTTCCGCAGCAAGATTCACATCCGTAATCACTGCATTTTCTGTGTCGAGGGTAAAAGAATATACCCCTTTGCTATCACCTTTTGTGTACGTACCAATGTAACCTATTACTTTACTATTATCTGTTCTCATCTTTGTCTCCTTCTGGGAAATATTAGTATAACAATATCATATACTGTCTAAATCTTTTTCGCAAAAATATTGATTAAAAAGGAATACAAGCACAAAACTATGACTTAAAAATACAAGTCACCCACTCGTTACTCTGCCTTTTTTCCTCCAAGCTAAAGCCTGCATTTTCAAATAAATCTACGAGGCGATTTGAATTCCACTCAAGCATACCTGATAAAATAAACGTTGTACTTTTGTGTGACAGCAATGATTGTGCCCCAATAATATCAATATTCTCTTGCGTTCCAATGTTAAGAAACACCCAATCATATTTTTTTGTGATTATATTTTTATGATTTATTAAATCCTCTTGATACACCTTGACTTGACTCACATCATTCAGTTCACATTGATAGAGAATTTCACGAGCTACAGGTTGAATGTCAAAGGAATCAATGTTTTGTGCCCCCTTGATAGCTGCAGCAATACTGAGCACACCTGAACCTGCTCCAATGTCAGCAACAGTTTTGTCCGTAAAGTCATTCTCAAGAATGTAATTCAAACAATCTTTTGTCGTTTCATGATAACCCGTGCCAAAATTCCCCTGTGAATCAAGAATAATCCTTCGTTTTTTATTGTAGGTATCTTTGTTCTCTGGTGTCGTAATTACCCAGCCATTTTCTAGTAAAACGTCATCAAAACGTTGTTGATAATGGTCACTTCTTTCTTCTTTAATAACTAAATTAGCTGCTTCAATATCTAAAATTTTTGCTAATTTTATTTGCTCCTCTGCTTCGTCAACTGTGCTTAGATAAATATGAAGCTCGGTTTTTTCTTGTTTTTTTTCAACAAAATCATAACCGTTGTCATCAGTGACAATATCTAAAGGAACTTCATAATACGTTTGATGGTAGCCATTCTCCCCTAGGTGAGTAAGGACTCCTTCAATCTTTTCAGTTGGCAACTTTGCCGTAATTACATACATCTCGTTTCGTCCTTTCATTTCTAGTCCACCTTGGTCTAGCATAAGAAAAATTTTATCATATTCTTGCTATAACTGAATTTCTGTTGCTTACATTCTTTCTCCCTTTTCTAAGTATTCATACTTACAATATAAAAAAATTTGAATGAATTTGAGATATTTGAGTAGCGGACAAAAATCTTTGTAAGAAATGAATAAAAAAATTGCTTGGATCTTATTGCACCATCTTCCTAGCACAGTTCCGAGTTTTTTTAAAATCAAAACCACCAGTGTGAACTGGTGGTTTGTTCTGCGGCTGGAAGCCTCTTTTACCGGCCTCGGCCTAAAAGGCCCACTGAATGGTTTCCCCTTATGCACCACATCTACTCGCTGATTCT
>Ga0180215_1000435_pt1 | contig 53892 bp, 57 predicted proteins | sample eDN3rd37CBELigBY_FD_128871 | JGI IMG/M metagenome (GOLD analysis project Ga0180215, IMG submission 128871) | Enriched backyard soil microbial communities from Emeryville, California, USA - eDNA 3rd pass 37_C BE-Lig BY (version 2) (version 2) | ecosystem: Environmental > Terrestrial > Soil >... | reverse complement strand
TATGTCAAGTTTTAACTTCCTTTTGGGTCCACAAGGACAGGATTTTGAGATAAAGTGTCTTCAATAATCTTAACGCTATCCAGTGATATTAAGTAATTCTTAAAAGTTATTGTAGAAGTAATTAAGTAATATCTATTTTTTATCCTCCTCAGGAGATTCCCTACCGTAATAATATCCTCATAAGCATAACTATGAAACTTTATGAATCAGGAGATATTTACTCAAAAAAAGAACAAACCATTGTAGTTTGTTCTTTTTTTTGTTATTTCGTAGCCACTTTATCAAATTGCCTAGCTACTTCTAATATCTCATTTTTATAGATTATTATGTCATTCACCGAATCTATTTTATAGTATGTTCTATTTTCATAGTTTAATTGTATATACTTATTTGTACTATTAAATCCTAAACGACATACCCATTTTCTGATTGTATCATCAAGTAATACATTAAAGTAGCTTTTGTTATCCCTATAGAAAACTCTCGCTGGATCAAATTCTTCTTTTAGTATCAGTTTTATTAAAACATATCCTTCAATTTCTTCTTCTGTAGTATGTATTTCAGGCTCAGGTGTCTTAGTATCATCATTTTGTTGTTCAATGTTTTCAAGTTCTACCTTATTTGTGTTAACTTTATCCGGATTATTCTCTGTAGAAGAGTTTAAGGCTTTTTGTAATTTGTCGCTTACTTTTTCATTAACAAACTGATTTAAAGACTTTTTAACTAAATCTCTAAAGTTATCTATTACCTTTTTGGTTTTAACACCCTGTCTCCTCATCTGGAATAAAAAAACTCACTTTAATCCCCCTATTAGCACTTATTTTCTATATCCAATAATGATTATATCAAAATATTGGAAATACTAAAAAATTAATGTCTAATATTGTCATATTTAAGTTATAAACCTTTAATTCTATGTAGTTCAATCAAGTAACTTACAATAGGGAATGGAATCCTGATGGTATAGGTGTTTACATGGGTGTTCTGCCTTAGAGTAAGAGGAAAGTGGCATCTCTTTTACATAAAGAGAAGGATACATGAAATGAATAAAGGGTACAGAAATTTAGAAAAAACAATCAATTTAGCTATAACTTTAATGCGTGCGAGTGATACTTAGGAAGTGTTTGAGGAAGTTTTCAATCAATCGTTTAATGGCATGTAACTAAACAATTAACTCTATTTTAATAATAAAGGAGGGAATTCCCCCCCCTTTTTTATTAAAATTAAAATCAAAATTTTATTGAAAAGAGCTATCTAAGTTTATTAAAATATAATACCATTAATAAAGAACAATGGCTGCTTTCATATTGTTACTATGTATGTTAAATTAATATTTTTTATCCTTCAGAAGATCCCTTCATTTACTACCAATCCTATTCAGTTCAGAAATAAAAAGGTATGCCTTAGCAGGAATGTTAAACAAATTAACAATAATATTTATGTTATATCTCTCGCTATATATTTCTGCAATACGTTCTGTATGCAAATTATGGCTGCCTGAAACCATTAATGATGGTGCTAAATGTTTTGGGTTTTTAAAAGGATTTTCACCTCTCATTGACTGTGGCATAATTTCATTTACAAGGCCAGTAAAGTTAATTATCAACTCGGGAGAAGGTTTAAAATTTTTCACCTCAAAAAAAGTTTGTAACTCCACATTGGGTATGTAACTGTAATATTTATATCTTTTAAGCTTGTACTTATGCGTATAATCACATATAATTGCCCCAGGCTTTATTACTGCTATATCTGCTCCTATATAAATATCCGATGGATTCTCATATGAAGCAATAGGGATATTGTGCCTTATTTCAAATATTATAGGTCTAGTTCTGGTAGTCTTTTTTATCTCAATATAAGAAAAGTTTTTAGGATAACCTGTGGGTTTTACTTTGTATCTAAACTTGCCTGATTGTAACCCTTTTACTTTAACTTCAAATCCCTGATTCTCATAAAATTTAACCACATAGTTATAACATGCTATCTCAAAGAAATCACTAACCTTTGTTGCATGTTCATTAATTTTAGTACTATAACTCGATAAAAAGTTATCTATTTCGTTTTCAAACTGTTTTATATTTTTAAAAGGTTTAGTACTCATAACTATATCCCCCTAATCACCTCGATAACCTGCTGAAGAGAGCCTTTAAATAACAATTCTTGCGGGAAATCTAAATCTTTTAGCATTTTAAAAAACGCATCTTGTATTTCGGTTACTTCCTCAAACTGTTTATTTTCAAATAAATAGTTGTTAATTTGAATACTTATTTTTTCCCCTGTCTTCATCCCGTTTTTTATAGAATTACCATTATTCAACGCTTCATAGAAGTTACCAACACCAAACAAGGGGAATAATATTTCCTCGTAAAGAACTTTTAGTTCAAGAGTAATTTCTAAAATTTCTTTTTGTTCTACTGAAATTGCTAGATTCCCCTCCTTTTCTAATTTTTTTAATTCTTTCATATAATTATTATAACCTCTATTAAATCTATCCTTGAAACCAGGTAAATTCTTATTAATATTTAAAATCATATTTTCGTTTCCCTTCTTTAAAATATATCATTCTTTTAATCTGTTCTCTCTATGCCACTTCAGATACTCCTATTGATTCTCATTCATTCTAATACTTATAGATTTATTGATATTGTGAAAAACCATTGATTCTTCATCAAAACTATCAGAATTCTGAATTGCCCCAACATCATCAAAACTTATACGTTCTTCAGAAGTGTTATCTAATATCCTTACTTGTCTTTAAAAATTATTTCTTCACGCTTACCTTTTGAAATAAAGAAAATAGGAGTTCTCTCATTAGATATCATTGAATGAAAGTCCCATCAGAGTTTTTATAAATCTTTGAACTTTTAGATTTTAAACACTTGCTACTAAATAAAACTAAATTTATTATCTGCCTTTATCAGTTTTTTAAATTATACTGATGATTTTCTGATTCAGCTTTATGATTTGTGAGGTTAATATATTCTTCTTCCGTTAGTTTTTATACTTCTTTCTTTTAAATTCATTGATAAATAGACTGTTAGCTTCATTTGAAAATAGAAAATATACTAACCAAAATATAGAGACTATAATGGCAATATAAGTTTCAGTGTATTCTAGTTACTCCTCTGTCAAAATATTCGTGACTGCATTATGAATAAAAGTTATAAGAACAGCAAAGAAGTTTGTTAACAGAAACAAAGGTATAAATACTTTTTTACCTTTAAAAAACAAATAACATAGAAATATATGTATAATCAATAGAAATAATAGACTAAAAAAGAAAACAGAATAAGATAGATCGTATAAGTTTGCTACTAGAATAGATTCAGTCATTAATAATTGATGATAATTAAATTGAAGAAAAGAATTTGCAACGTCATAAAAGGTTATTGCCCCTCTACCTACTGATAGTATTAGGCTAAACCCTAATAATCCTATAAGTACTTTAGTTACTATAGAAATATCTTTTAACCCCATTAGCTACCCCCACCAAAATTTTTAACCCGTTGTATGTCTATAGGTTCTTCTTTAGAATACGATTCGGTACACCAGCTGAATTGATAATACATAACCTACAGTCAACAGTCTGGAAGACATAAGACGTTGTTCCCTATATTTCCATTATAGGTTATAACTAGTAAAATGTATCTAGACCGACAGGATTTTTTGTTTAAAAGTTAGTGTGAAGAGTTAAATACAAATAAAATAAGAATACTAGACAACAAATAGTGATTCTAAACAAAATTTGAAAAGGATGAACCATACTGGTTTCATCCTAATAAACGCATAATGGGTATTATAAGAACAAACAAACGTAGCCATCTAGTGAATATTAGAAAGCCTTTTTGTTATATAAATTAATAACGTAATCGCGATTCTATTTTTGAAATAACTTTCTATTGAATAGTTTCGTTGTAATACGTAGCAACCTACTTCATATTTTGGTAACTAACTTAATCCACTTATAACCATCCAGCATTTATAACAGAATTTTTAGTAATTATAAATAAGATATAAGAGTCTACTTTTTGGGCTGATCAAGTGCTTGGTAAGCAACCTGATAATTTCCTCCATCCGCAACTTCTGAATGGTACAAGGCCTTTAGGGCATTGTTTTTCTCAAGACCATACTCAGCCTTCAGTTCTTTAAAGCGTGTATGCAGTTCTTTATTTTCCTTAATTAGTTGTTGCATTTGCGATTTTAAATACTTCAAAATATTTATCTCCTTTCTGAATCTCTGAGTTTAGCTTAATTTTTTACGAGAAATAACCTGTTTAAAAAGATCCCTAAATTGCTCCCGGTCTTCTGCTGTAAAAGGCTTTGGTCCCTTTGTTCGCTGTCCGCTTTTTCTAGCCATTGCACTTAAATAACGTGTTTGTAATAATTGGTCAATATTTTCATTTGTATATCTAAATCCTTTATGGTGGAGGACGATAACTCCTTTTGCTAAACCTAGTGACGCAAGACCATAATCTTGCGTCACGATAATATCTCCTTTTTCCACTAACTTCACAATGCGATAATCTGCAGCATCTGCTCCAGAATCAACATAAATGGTTTTCACTCCTGATGGCTGTTCAGCATTAGAAAAATGAGAAAAGCTTGTAACAAGGATAACCGGAATTTCAAAATCCCTTGCTTCTGCAATAATAATATCTTTCACCGGACAAGCATCTGCATCCACATAAATTTTCATCTTTTCCCTCCTGTTTAGAAGTTCGACTTACTATTTAACTTAATCTTTTTCAACTATTAAAGGGACTGGTGACTTTTGTTTAAAAATAATCAAAAGTTCTTCATTTTGCTGTATTTTTCTATCCTCTTATTATACTTTATAGAATTTTGTTGGCAAATGGCCGTTCAATTGCCTACAACATAGGTTGCTAAATCATCTGCTATTATTAAATCTCTAGAATACCTTAGAACTAAATACTTGATTAGAATGTCACACATTTTATGTGTATAAAGAAAAAGGATAAATGAACAGGATGAACACCTGTATACATCTATCCTTTTTATAAAACAAAAGACCTCATTTACCACAATAACAATATTGTTTGTTGTTCAACTCTCGCTCCCGTTAGTATAAGTACAATAGTTCACAAATTTACTTTGCTAAAGAGGTAACACTATTAATAATTTCATAGTATAGTTGTACTGTGCAGCAACTAGATCTGTTGTTTTTCATTTTTCTTGTTAAACATAAGCCCCCTTTAGCTTATCAACGAGAATATTATTCACTATGAATTGCTAAGCGGAAATAACCAAAAGGTAAATCCACTTCTGTTTTAAATAATTTTTGAACTAACTTTTCCACGTCTAATTCTCCAAATACTTTCACCGTTCAAACACCTTCAACCGTGTGTTCCTCTGAAACTTCTTTTCCGTTCGTATATTCCTCAATGTTAGTCTTCTCCATGTTGTCTCCTCCTCGGTACAATTTATGAGGACGTTTGATTGTCCTATTCAGAGTAACCACATTGAAAAGAAAGTGTGACTTTTTAATGGAATAAATTGGTTTGTTCATCTATCATTGAATCAAGAAAACAAAAAGAAATGGGGAGTAATATGGGGAAAATTAATATCAATCCATTTGAAGGAATAACAGAAGTTGATCTCAATAAGTGTACAAATGAGAGTCCCTTGAAAGATTTTGAACTTCCAAAAGGAATGTTTGAAAAAGAAGACGATCATTTAATGAACTTAGATAATTGGGACACACAACATTGGGAAACAGTCTTGGAAAATAGGTTGCTCTCGGTGGATCGCAATTTTGGTTACACAATGTTTTACTATTACAAAGGCATTCCAGATGATGAATGGTATATGTCTCCTGGGAAAAACGGAAAGTCCGTCCAATATTACCCTCACTTTGAAGAAATACATTACAGTAACTTTTACAACTTCACTTACTTTGTGGACACGTTCTTTCTAAAGGCTTACACCTTGTATGAAACGATTGGACATTTGTTGTTCAAACTTTACGACTTTGAAATCAACGAGGTCGATCCACGAGACCAAGTGAGTTTCAACAGTGCAATCTTTAAACTAAAAAAAGTGAACCGTACATTGTACAAAGACCTAAACAAAGTTAAATACTCTAATGACTTCCAAATTGGTGTGAAATGAGGAATGACATTGCACACAATCACCCTCCATACCACATGGATTCTGGAATAAGAAAATCACATGGAGTAACTACTTTTGGTGTGGGGAAATACACAACTTCAAGTGAAATTAAAGCAGCAATGATTGGATTGCTTAGAAGTATCAAGGCAACATTAGAAGTCCTTGAAAAACACTTACCAATAAAAGAAGTAACCAAATAAAAAAAGAGGAGCCAATTAAGGTTCCTCTTTGCATGTTATGACGATTTCTTTTCAGGATTTTCATAATACCCAACAGTCAATTCTTCCTTCATTATTTCCAACAATTCTTTTCGCAATTCTTCAAGCCTATCTCTATGAAGCTGTATTTTCTCTCTAATTTCTTTTTTCTCTCCTATTTCAATTTCTTCTCTGTACCAGTCATGTTCTAATAATAACTGCCTTTGTTCTCCAACTATTTTTTCACAAAGGTCCGCCACTGTTTCCGATTGATACAATAATGTTTCACTAAACAGTTGGTAAGCCTCTAATCTTAAAGTATCTGCTTCAAAAAACTTTTTATGTTTTATCACAGTATGTAATTCCTTTTGCATTTCTTTTTTATCTGTTTCCCACAAGTAAAAAATTCTACCTTTATCTTTTTCTAATAGATCGTGATTACTTAGATAGTTTTCTAAATCTGTCTTTGTGTGTTCCATAAAATTAGGATATTGTTGGTACCAATTTGTAACATTGAAAATTGAATCTGTAGCCTTGTAAATCAATCCATATAACCTAGGATAAGTTTCATGTTTCTTTGTGGTAAAAAGTTGGAAATCATGAACTTTCCTTTGTGAGTCAAATAACAAGTTACTCTTGAATGCTTCAATGTTTCTACTTAAAAAGTGTCTGTATAATGCCAATACAATGGCGGTTGTAAAACCACTTGTCAAAATCGTGATTAGAGTGTCTTTCATAAAAGTCTCCTCTCTTATTGAATTAGATTATTTTCTCGAGTGTTTCTTTTTCTTCATTTTTCAACTTTGTTATCTTTCTCTTCTTCTGCTCCTTAGAATAAAAAGGATTCTTCTTAATGCCTTTCAATCTCTTTTTGTACTCTTTTTTCCGTGATCTTTTTACATTTTTTGTATCCATGTGATACAAGTTGTAAAGTTTAATGTAACTCAAAGTAATTTCTTTGAAGAATTTTTCAAATTTCAGATATGGTTCTATTACGTCATAATCTTTTTCAGGCTCTCTCAACTCATAATCAAGAAATTTATTCCACAGTTGGACGTCTCGCCTCATCAACAAATGGATATTTGGATAGACAATCTCTCTAACTTCTTCTATGACTTTATTCCATGTTTCAAAGTTGTCTATTGAAGGCACCGTATGTGTTAATTCTTTTCCATCCGGAGTAATGTCATAGAGTTCTTCAGTTTCTTTGATTTCCAAAACAGGATTATACTTGTAATAAAGAATAAACAATTTATTGTATACTTTTGTAAGTTGCTCATGGGTTACATTCTGTAAATGTTTGTTTTTCTCGCTTTTACTTTCTTTAAACCAAACGAAAAAAGTTGTGAGTGCAGCAGCTATTAAGGGACCTGCAAAGTATTTTAAAATTAAGTCCATTATCTTATCCCTTTCTTTTCCTTGGTTTAATCCAAAGTTCACCAAAGTCATAATTACTGCGGGGATCTTGTTCACTTTGAATCAACGCTGTTCTTACATTCACTAAGGATCTTTCCACAAGGTTATTAAAAAACTTAATAGGATAAGAGATTTTCCAAACCTCCCATTCCCCGTCTTTCTCTAACATTGTAAAGTGAACATAATGAGGGTAATCAGTATGGTCAAATAACTCTGTTGAACCAATTGACCTTGCTTCATGAACCAAACTATTACGGTATTTCCACAAGAGATTTACATGAGTAAGATTATATATGTCCACACCATTTATTATTGTTTCACCTCTTGGCATAAGTGCTTTAATTTCTTCAACAGTTGAGTCACAACTAAATGGAGCTGGACTTGCAGGCGGATAGTCTTGTATTCCTTTGGAAACATGACCTTTCAATCTTTGATATTCTCGTTCTTGTGTGTTTTCAAGTAAGAGTGCCAATTGTTGAAGGCTTACTCTGTTTGCGTCTTCCCATTCACAAAACTCCAAGATGAATTTTTTGAATCTATCTACATTACGGAGTCCGTTCCCAAACACACCATTGGAAATAGTCTCTAAAAGACTAAAGAGTAAAGTCTTTTGGTGATTCTTCAAGTACCTTTCTCCTTGAAGTTGATTGATTGAAACTTGAATCTCCTCCATTGCTGTTATGTATGAATCAATGTCTTCTCTTATATTCATTTTAAACCTCCAATATTTTCCTATGCTACCCGATAGTTTAAATGAATTGCTTCAACAATATCACGAATCTTCATACTAAAATCATACCAGAATAAAACGAGTTGTTGTTAACACTTTCCATTTTTATATATAACGTAGTTGCGTAGTATGTGTCTACTACGCAATAAAAGAGTTACTCTAGTCACATCATTTAGAATAAAATTCGTAATTTGCAGATTCTGCGCTTGCCTAGGAAATTACAACTATCATACATAAGGAAAGCGAGAGTTAACTACTCCCGCCTTATTGATATAACGTTAATTATGAGGCTTTTGTTTTTTCTTTTCCCCCTCATTATTTTCATTTAGATGAGGGATAGTCTATGATTGAAAAATGTAATAACATGTTTGATAAATAAATTATGCATACCTGATATACAAGAATCCCTATCTTATTACTTTATTAAATTTGATATAATCTATTTAAAAAGGATGAGGTAAATTAATGGTTGTTAGAAATTTTATTTATGCACTTACAAGAATTAGATTTGATTACTTAAAAAGTTATACTGAAGAAATGGAATATAACATTGTACGAAACATCGAGAGTTTCAAGAATCGCACAGATGAAGAAACATCTGGTTATTCTGATGACGAACTAGAATATTATTGGGATTACCACATTGATGAATTTTATGAAATAAAAAGTGTTTATCCTAGTATCCTTAGGTACACAATTGTAGTCTCTGTTATTTCAACATTAGAACAAACATTAGTTAGAATATTTAATACTGAATTTAAAAGAAACCCTTACTCTCGACATTTCAAGACTTACCATGAAAATACTTTTATTGCCTTAAGTGAGTATTTCAAGCATGAGATGAAGATTTGTATACCTAAATATAATCCGGAATGGAAATTCATCTTAAATCTTAACAAGATTAGAAATAACATTGTACATAATAACGGTAGGGTTTACGATGATAATAATAAATTATTATTAAATAAAATCATTAAAAACACCCCACATATTACTATCTCTGATTCCGAGGAAATTATAATTGAAAAGGAATTCACGGATTTAATGATTGATACTATTTTAAAGTTTCTAAAGGAGTTGTTTTACGAGATAAAATATAAAAGGGTGTCATAATGGCACTCTTTTATATTTTATCAAATACCAAAATTTTCAATAGATGCATAAAGCAGTGAAATTACCATAAATAAAGCAGAAGTTATTAATACTCCCGCTTTTAATACCTAAGCTCAAAGACTCATTTTATTAGGTTTTAGTTATAATAAGAGAACAATTCCATCAAAGAAATATCTATTTCACACTTCTTCAGTCTGTCAGTCCTTTTCTTATACAAATCTTCAATAATCTGCTTTTTCTCATCAAATGTAGAGTGATGAACTTTCTTATGACAAAGCGGACATAATGAAACAATATTAGCTTCAACATCTAAGCTTTTCTCAAATTTATCTTGAAATTCCATTGGAATTAAATGATGAGCTTCGACATAATTTTCACCTGTAGTTTTTGAAGTGAAATACAAATGAGTATCTTCAAATTCACATTTATATTTGGCTAATACAATAGCCTTCTTAGGAATAACGTTACTCCGTGACCAATGTTGTTTTTCGCCGCTAGTAGTAACTTTAATTGGATCAGCAGGTTTATCATCAACATCTAAAGAATCAGCATCAAGAACAATCCGTTCTATGGCATCTTGATATGACTCTTCACTATCTTTATCAATTGAAAATGTTATGTTCTTTTCTAGTAATAAATTCATTAGATCAGGATAACCACTAATCTCCAGATTTTGTTGAGAATTTTTAAACCCAATAAATTCTCTCCATACTTTCGTCATATCCAAAACATCTAAAGGATTAAATAAAGCTATTGAGGACGAAATGAAGCTATAGTAACCTCTATATCCACCTTCTTTTTTCTCTTTATACAAGATTTTTTCATCTAAGATGGCTGAAGCTATAATATGCGCTTTATATTGAAATAAAACTAAAGTTCCTCGTTCAGCATTCATTCCTGTTTTAAAATTATAATTTCTATAGGGCAATTCATTCTGAAACCACTCTTGTACATCAACAATACTTTTTCCAGTAAATTCAGGATCACTACCAGACATAGGTAAAATACGTATAGAATCTACAGTTGGATACGGGAAATAGTCCTGTAAATAAACTGGATTAATCCAAATTTTTTCATTTCCGTATAGATTTTTCCATGCACGATTATCTCGAGTAGCATCATTAGCTAAATATGTAAATTCATTTTTTAACTTAGAGTTATTAAAAATAAAATAGTCTCTTCCTTTTTGACCACTAAACATACTTGTCATTGCATAGTTGTAAGATTCGTATTTTTGTATTCCAGAATCTTGTTTAGGAATAATTGCTCCGATTTTAGCAATTGTATACTCTTTTCTCATATCATTAACATTTACACTAACTCTTGATAAAAGCAGTTTGAAAAGTTTATCTGCATTTGCATTCCCTTTTAATTTTGGCATTAGACTCCCCTTCCTAACCTCTTCATTTTTACTTTATTAATCAACTAGATTTCTAATAGAGTCTCTCAAACATTCGCTATTAAAACATCTTTTTACAATTTGTAAATTTGCCTAAAGCAATTAACTTAAGTTGAAAAACTTTTACTATAATTTACTGTTAAATTGCTCCAATTGAATAACAATATATTATATATTCTTATAGAACTTTGTATGAAAATTGTTAGAACATGTAAATAAAAATCTCTAATTCTCCAAATTCATTGTCAAAAGCATAATTCATACAGAATGAAAAAATATCCTCTTTTTTAAGGTGGTGATCTGCGTAACGATACAATTTAGCTTAATCAAATACATCTTCCGTATTAAATTGTAGCTAGTTTCTTTAATAGTCACTATCCCCTGAAAAAACATTAGTATATTTTTTAATATGTTTTACTGATTCAGAAACATCTAATTTATGCATCCACCCCTCGCCGAAAAAGGGAGTAGGTAATAAAAATAAAGTTCTATCTTCTATATTGAATTCATAGAGTTGAAATGTTAATCTTTCACCTCTCTTTGTTTTTGATGCCCATGATTCTCCAACTGATTTACAGTCAAATTCTTTTAATAATTTTTTTGAAAAAATATTGTCGTATGAAATAATAAGGTTCAAACAGTCAGAACTCTTCATAAGACCGGTGATCAATTCAAACCTTACAGGAACAACTTGGTTAACATAATCCTTTACACTTTTAAAATAATTCTTATACTCTTTTATCGAGTTTACATTCTTTTTAGGTAGTGGTAAAAAGTCAGTTAAAAAGTGGTCACTAACGGTCCTACCCAGTTCTTTAATAATGAATCTGTCAATATCTGAATCACTAATATTTTCTTTACCACGAAGTGCTAGAATAAACCTTGATGAAAATCTCCAAGGATGAGAACTTCCAGTTACTTTACTAAGTTGAACTCCGAATTTATTTTGCCAAACATCCTCAAAATCCATAACTGGTTCAAAATTTGAACGGATTTTCAAACTTTCTTCTGGAGTTTTTTTATTAATATCTACTTCCAATGTCCCCTCTTCTTTGCCTATTATCCATAAAGGAGAATTAGGATTTCCATATCCTAACCATTTAAAACATGATTCGATAATTTCCTTAGTAATCATAGAGAATTCTACAGCTCCTTAAATTATTTTCTTTAATCATTTTAGCATTTAAATGTACTTTTTGGATAATAATACCAAGGTTTCAATGTGATTTTATCCAATTACTATTTATTTCATTTCATTTTTTAAGTAAAATTATTTAATATGAAATAAATAAATAGTACTTTGAATTTCTAAATTTATTCAGATAATCCATGTTCTAACGACTTCATTACTAACCACTGAATATTTGGAGGTACTCTCTCTGTAACGCTTTACCTTTTTTTGATGGAGAGATTAATGCTACGAACATCCACTCTCTTGTACATTGTACTCACACACCTGTATTTCAATCGTTCTCTTTTAAGTAAGACAATGGATAAACCCGCTCCTGGTTCTCGGCCAGTTCCCTCTTTTCCTATCATTCCTTCATACCTTCCTAAAAATGGTTTTACCATTTCTAGAATGACTTAGATAGATCTGTAAAACATAAGTAAACCCACTCTACGGCTTATAGCCAGGAGCGGGTTGATTGTTAATGAATATTTTTTCCTGAAAAGACATCCATTCGCAAATGGTTATAAAACGTCCAACGAGGAAAATGTTCTTTCGTTCATTTATTTTGCCTCAAAGTTATAGCGGTTTACTCACCCACCATACCGTCACCATCACGATCATCCATGTATTTGTATAACCAATGGTCAGACGTTATGGGCATACTAAAACCTGCATTTTTCGCTTCTTTAATCGTTACCTTCCCATTACCGTTTGTATCAACACGAGAAATATCACCGTCTGTGTTTAAGCTAGTTGAATTATTGTCCTTAGTCATACCGGCAAAAATATCAATATCGGTTTTTGTTGAATTAAACACTTTTAGATTTTTAGAAATTTCAAATTCAGCAATGTCCACTATATCTAGATTAGAGGGGTGTATCTCCAATAAAATGACCTCTTGGCTATCTCCTAAGTATAAATTCGTTACACCTGGAGGGTTGTATCTTCCTTGTTGGGGTATACCAATTGGAGGATTCCATAACTCATCCTCTATGAAAGGAACTAACCTCTGGAATTTATTTCTGGTTCTCCCTCTATAAAATAAAGAACCAGCATTAACTTCCTCAATTCCCGGTAACTCGTTTTCCCCAATTTTATCAAATATTTGACGACCAACCGGGTGTGCCAAACCTAACATTGGATTTTCTTGGAGAAATTCTATAAATTCCTGAGTTTCCTCTCCAGAAATATTAAATGTTTCGATAATAAACTCAATATCATCGCTAAACCATGCCTTTAATTCATCCTCTGTAACATAGGGATCATCGGAGGAGACCGGATTTCCACAATGGCACCTTAAATAATCATAAATCCTAGGTTGTAAATCATATGGAATATAAAAACTGTCGACTAATTGACCAACCATATTTAAATCTAGCGGATCTCCCTCTCTTTGTTCAAAAGGAATAATTGACCAGTTACAACTCTGGCATTCATAAATTTCTTTGTTGATTTTATTAGCTAAATATTCGAGTGCTTCTGTTAAGAAATCTTCTACATCCAAAACTATATAATCATTTTCGAAAAGTCTTTTTTTACAAACAGGACATTCATCTAGCTCATCATCAAATTCGTCTACTAAAGTAGCTCCTGGTATATATTCTTCATCTAACCAATTAAATGTTCGAAATATAACAGTATGACAGCAATATTGACACCCTTTGATCATAGGTCACCTCTAACTTTATTTGTAATACAAATCTATTTATATAATCATAGGCTAACAAAAAAACAAGTTGAATTCTTAAAGTACTAGCTTCAAGATTAACTTTATTTCGGTAGATACTTTAGTTACAAATTGCAACTCGAAATAAAACCATATTGGTTTCATCCAATTAGATCACAAAAATGAGTATTATAAGAACAATCAAACAAAGCCATCTAGTGAATATTAGAGAACCTTTTTGTTATAGAGTTTAATTAAACAATTGAGTTTCTATTTTTCAAAGCCCTCCTTATTATAATTCTTTTGAGATTACTTTTATTTCCTTCTTTTCCTTCAGTATTGAGAACTGTTTCAATTAAATCGAAAGTTTCTCTTATTATTCTTTCATTACGATCACGATATAATTTTGCAAAACCACCACCCATGCCAACAACCTCCTAAGTAGTTCTTTCTCAAGAGAGATTAATTTAGAAAGGTTTTACTTAAAACTTGGTGTGACATAGTACCAAACTTTGTCCGAAATTTTTCTAATCCAGCCGTTCTCTACTGCCTTTTCCCAATGTCTTATAGCGATTTGATTTAATGCCTCAATCTCGCCCTCGCTTCGAGCTCTTGAGCGCTTTCTTCGCCTTCTCAAATGTTGTGCAATTATTTGATTATCATTTTTTCTTTCAACTTCAATAATCTTATTAACTTCATCTAATTTAACCCTTCTCATACGAATCCTCTTTTTAGAGGTCTTTATAAAAATTTTACAACTATGGTAAAATAGATTCAAGAAGTGCATTGGCTCCTTAATTTAGAAATACTCACACGCAGTTAGCTGAGACAGTATGGGTAAATTATTTATTGAAGGAGTTATTGTGAGAATCTGCTCGGTTTCACCACACAACCAGTGTCCGAGTTGATTTTATTTTTGTTTTTCATTTTGTCAATTAAAACAACGAACATTGAAAAAACCATGTCTTGTATAGAAGGCATGGTTTCTTCATTTAAAAGTTATCCTTACTCTTATAGATTTTGCGTGTGTTAAGACAGTTCCTCAATCTCAGCAAGTATACTGTTTATACAAACAAAAAATACCGCGACCGAAACCATTGATTTTAGGAACAGTATTTTTGTTTTAACGCTTCCCCTTACAATCTTTCTACTTTTAATATCGAATATGATTATAGATTTCCAATGGAAATATATTTGGTTTCTAAGTAAGGTTCTATCCCTTCAATTCCACCTTCTCTCCCAACACCACTTTCTTTCATACCACCAAATGGAGCATGTGCTGCAGACGGAGCACCATCATTCCAACCAACAACACCAAATTTTAGATTTTCTAGTAAGTAAGTACCAACGCGATAATTATTCGTGAAAAAGTAAGCAGCTAAACCAAATTCGGTACTATTTGCAATTTCTATCGCTTCTTCTAGTTCAGTAAATGTAGTAATTGGGGCAACTGGTCCAAATGTTTCTTCGTGCATGATGGCCATATCATCTGTCACATTCACTAATACTGTTGGATGGACATAATAATATCCCTTATCTGTATTTACATCGTATTCGTGACCAGTTAATAACACGGCCCCTTTACTTAAGGCATCCTCAATTTGTGCATGGATTTTTTCATAGCTGTTTCGGTTAATGACAGGACCAACATTGATCCCATCATCAACGCCATTTCCAACTTTTAACGCTTTAACCGCTGCTGCAAATTTTTTAGAAAAAGCATCAACAACATCCTTGTGGATGATGATGCGGTTTGCACAAATACAAGTCTGCCCTGCATTTCGAAACTTAGAGGCAATTGCCTGTTTGACAGCATAATCAATATCTGCGTCCTTTGCGATGATAAAAGGAGCATGCCCGCCTAACTCCATTGAAACATGCTGTACTTTATTTGAGCTATCTTGCATTAATTTTTTTCCAACTGGAGTAGACCCAGTAAAGGTGATTTTACGTATCAAAGAACTCTCAGTAAATATCTTTCCAATTTCACGGCCAGAACTAATGACAAACTGAACCGCATCATTTGGAATGCCAGCTTCATGGGCTAATTCCACCAATTTAATTGTTGTTAATGGTGTCTCTAATGCTGGTTTCACAATAATTGTACATCCAGCCGCCAACGCTGGAGCAACTTTTCGTGTCATCATGGCAGCTGGGAAGTTCCAAGGAGTAATTGCTCCGACTAAACCAACAGGCTCCTTTGTTACCAAAATTCGTTTTGATTCTAGGTTAGCTGGAACCGTTCGGCCATAAATGCGTTTAGCTTCTTCAGCATACCAATCAATATAGCTTGTAGCATAATCCACTTCACCACGTGACTCTACTAAAGGTTTTCCACTTTCGAGTGTCATTATGTGGGCTAAGTTTTCTTTTTGCTCTTGAACCTTAGATGCCCAAGCTCTTAGCAGTTCGGAACGTTTATGCGCATTCACTTTTTTCCATGAATGGAAGGCCTCATCTCCTTTTTGAATCTGCTTTTTGATTTTGGCTTCATCATCAATCTCAATTTCATCAATAATCTCACCGGTTGCAGGATTGGAAACTATTACAGTTGACATAAAATAGCCTCTTTTCTTTACTTAAATATTTGTAAAACCTAAAGAAATGTAACTTTGTTAATATGTGTCAATGAGGAATATATAGGCTCACTGTTCAATTTTTTCTATTAAACTATTCTTTTTTATCTCATAAGAACTCCACCGTTGACCTCAATCGTTTCTCCTGTCATAAAACTGCTTAGTTCTGATGCGAGGAAAAGAACTGTCCCGCTCACATCTTTTGGCGTGCCTTCCCGTTTTAAAGGTGTATTGTGCACCGTTCTTTGCCGAGTCTCACAGGAAGTAAACGTATCGTGGAAAGGGGTGTTCCCGATTAATCCTGGCGATACAGCATTTACACGTATGTTATATTTTGCTATTTCATTTGCTAGTCCTTTCGTGAATGCTGTTAAACCAGCTTTTGCTGTAGCATATGGAATAGCTCCCACCCCACCGCCGGTATGTGCCGCAAGTGAGGTAATATTTATAATGCTACCACCATTCATTTTCATAAATGGAAGAACTGTCTGGGTAACGAAGAAAGCACTAGTTAAGTTTAAATCAATAATTTGTTTCCATGTTTCTTCACTTGTTTCCTCGATAAGAGTTCGCTTGACTAGCCCACCAGCATTGTTAACTAATATATCAATACGGCCGTTAAAAAACTCAGATACTTTATTAACAAAAGTGTTTATTTCCTTTTTTTGTAAAACATCACCCTGCACCGTAATGGTTTTTACATTCTGGTTTCTAATTTGTGCTTCAGTTTCCTTAGCTCCTTCAGAGTTGCGATGGTAATGGATGGATACATTTGCACCACATTTTGATAGTTCTATAGCGATCTGTTTACCTATTCCAGTAGCACCGCCTGTGATAAGAGCATTCTTTCCTCTCAAATTAATATGCATACGATTCTCCTTCTTTTTTTAAAGGCTAGATTAAAAAATACATTTCAAACAGATTTTTGAAGTTACAAATCTATTTGAAATGTTTAATTTAATAGGATAAAGACGGGTTAGAACGAACTGCAATAAATCATGTTATGACCTGTTTACTTAATTTTCGCTTCCAATAATAGTCCTTTAGGGTCAATTTCTCTAATTAGCATCAATTCATCTTCTGATGGCTCTGGGGTAACAGGAACATGATCTGGAATAATTAATTCAAAACCAGTATTTTCTTGTACCTGTTCAATTGTGACACCAGGATGTACAGAGGCAAGACGCATACGTTTTGTGTCAGGACAAAAGTCTAAAATGGCTAAATTGGTAAATACTTTGTATGGTCCATTCCCTCTTAAACCCGCTTTTTCTCGATCATCGCTACCGCCTAAAAAGCCAGTGCCTGATATAAAATCTACTTTTTCAACAAATGATCTTTTTTCATGTTCCTGGAAAATAAAAACTCGATCGGCAAAAGCCATATGATTTGTTTGAGCAATTGGCCCAACTAACCGTACTTTAGGATTCTCGTAATCTCCAATCGCGACAGTATTAACGTTTCCATACATATCCACTTGGGCACCAGAGACGAAACCTATATTAATGGCTCCTCGCTGCCAGTAATCCAAACAATCCATAACCGATATCTGTGCTCTACATGGCCATGATAATAGCTCGTGATCCGTATAAGATTCCGGAATATGAGACAAATCCGGATCCACGATAGGACCCAACATCGGAACAAAATCTGGTGCATGCGTCAATTGGGCTAATCTAGATGCTACTGTAGGAACCCCTACTGCTAAAACGAAAGTTCTTCCTCCAGTCCCTAAACCGATAAACCCTACTTCTTCGTCTTTCAGCTCCCTGGCAAGGTTTGAAACCAATAACTCCTCAAGTGTATAACCTCTTTGATTATCCATAAACAATCACCTCTGGTCTTTTAATTTTTTTAAGGTTTTGTAAGCCGATTTTGTCTAAATAGTCATAGTGATCTTTAGCTCCATAAACATATTTATTTAGATATTCAATAAAACTATTAGATTCCTTTGTCGCGTTATGGTATTCTTCTAAATGATTCAAGTCATAATCATACCGACTGTCGCAAGCAGTAGGATGAGCACCATATGGGGCCTCCACAACAGAATGAACATAGATCCCCGGAACAAAAGTAAGATGGGCGTTATTTTTTACAAATTCTTCATTTACAATTTGCTCTACACTGACAATCACTTTTTTAGCAGATTTTGCGATTAATGCATCCATTTCATTCTCCATTAATCGATTTCGATCCAAACCAATATTTCCGTATTCATCTGAAAAATGCGCATGGATGATTGCTACATCAACATCTGCTGCTTTTACTGCTGCATACTTTTGCTGAGTAAAAGGGCACTCTATTTCTTTTATTCTCGGATTTGTTCGAATTATATCGGAACCTAGCGAAGCTTTGGTAGGCATAAAATCAAGGCCTAAGCTACCTGCTCGAAACATATCAATAGCCGTGGTTTCAGAATGTTCATTCACTTTAATTCGACCATTTTCTACTGCTTTTCTAAAATGATTGGCTAAACCAAACATCGACATCCCTACATAGGATGTTTCTATACTTTCTGCACAACCCGTCCCAACTAGAATGTCCATGTCGTTTGCGTTATTCCAGCCTAGTAATTTAAGTCCTTTCTTTTTTTGCCGGATGATTTCATAAACAAGTGCCATTGGATGCCTTCGAAACGTGTGTCCTCCAATTGCAACACTACTACCATCTTTTATATTTGAGATTGCTTGTTCAAGCGAAACGACTTTACTTCTTTTCTTTAACATATATTTCACCCTTTCATAATCGAAGAATTATTAAACACTCATTATCTATTTTTTATTGATATAGACTCCTTCTTTGTCTATATTTCGAATTAATGTTAATTCTGTGTCAGTTGGCGTAAGAGTTGTTGGGATATCTGCAGGAATAACCAGTTCAAATTCTGTAAGTTCTTGCACTTCTTCAATCGTTACTCCTGGATGCAAAGCGTTTACTCTCATCTTTTTACTAGTTGGTTCAAAGTCTAGAATGGCTTTATCGGTAATAATTCTTGATGGTCCTCCCCCTTTTAATCCAGCTTCATACCTACTTTCTCCGCCTTGTAAATGTCCAGGAGTCGTTAGATAGGAGAGGTTTTTCTTGAATTTTCTTTTCTGGTGAGGCATAATCACTAATGTTCGTTTTGCATTACTAGCAATATCATTGGCTCCTCCGCTTCCTGGAAGCCTTAATTTTGGATTTTCGTAAGTACCGCCAATAAATGTTGTATTAATATTTCCATACTGATCCACTTCCGCTGCTCCTAAAAAGCCAACATCAATGAAGCCACCTTGAAGGAGAGATAGGACATAATTAAGACTAGTAGATTTTGTAGCACCCTTTAAAAGTTTAAAATCACCGACTCCTTTAGGTAAATGCACCGGTTTAGGATCAATTATGCCGGATTCAAATAACATATATAAATTTGGCGCATGCGTTGCTTTTGCGACTAAACAAGCTAACATCGGCAGCCCAGTTCCAACAAAGACAACTTCTTCATTTTTTAATTGTTTTGAAGCCGCCACGATCATCAGTTCCTCTGTTGAATATTGCATTTTAATCCTCCTCTACTAATTTATTACCTAATTGATATCCAAGGTAAGGATCCGCTTTTAACTGATGGAGTTTTTTAATGCCAACTTTTTGCAAATAATCCCACTGGTTATTCAAATCAAAAATAAATTCTTTTAGATAATGATTGAAGCCTTCCTCTGTCTTACAAGCATCCATGTAATAGTCGATGTGATCGAAATCCTCTGAATAATACCGATACATTCCTGTAGGGTGGGCACCATACGGTACCTCTACAACATAATCCACTAAAAAGGCAGGGAGTGTGTTTACTTCTGAATATTTACTAATTTCTTCCTCAGCTACAATCTCTTCAACTGTTACAAACACTGTTTTTGAACCACGAATCTGCTCATCAATAGAGGTCGAGTTTCCGAAAAGTTGGACATTCCCATTTCGATCCGCTCGATGCGCATGGATCACGGCATAATCAGGTTTTACAGCAGCTACAGCTAACAAGGTCTCGTTTGTAAATGGGCATTCTATTTTACTAGTTTTCCCATGGTTGGATGACTCTACATCTGTCCCAAGCAAACTTCTTATTGGTAAAAAGGGAACTCCTATTGCGCTAGCAGCAAACCGGCTAATTTGAGCAAAGTGACTAAAATCTTCTATCTCTATTGAACCGTTTTCAACTCTCCGGCTAAAATTTTTACAACGGCCATATCCCTCGAACATAAAATTAGACAATGAAACCTTAGAGAGCATGTTTGCACCAGCCAGCATGTCAACTGCCCATGCTTCTCCGATCCCAATCAGGTGAAGATTTTTGATTTTTTGCCGAATCATTTCGCGAATAAAGGCAAGTGGCGTGACTGAATGAGCAAACCCGCTAAAAGTAATCGAACTATTAGACTTTATTAAACTTACTGCCTTATCTAATGTTAAAAATTTGTTAGTTACACTGCCCATATTTCCACCCTTTCAAGGATTTTTTTGAAATACAACTTATTAGGTCATCTTACCAATAAATGGATTTAAAAAATATCATGAACATTTAAAGTTCTTTATATTTATCTAACCAACCATCCTCCATCAACAACCAAAATTTCACCAGTAATAAAGTCAGATGCATCCGATACTAGAAAGACAATAGGACCTTCTAAATCCTCTGGCCTTCCCCATCGGCCTATAGGGGTTCTGCTTATGATATTATGATTAATTTCTGGGTCTTCCTGATAAGGTTTGTTAAGACTTGTAGCAATATATCCAGGAGCAATTGCGTTAACTCTTATTCCAAATTCCGCGAGTTCATTAGCTAGTGACTTCGTAATCGAAGCGACCGCACCTTTGCTGGCAGAATAGGAAACAACTTTTGTTCCGCCCTGAAAAATTCTTAATGATCCTATATTGATAATTTTGCCCTTGATATTTTTCTCTTTCATGAATTTGGCGACACTTTGACTAAGGAAAAACAATGATTTAGAGTTTAATTCCATTACCTCATCCCATTCCTGCTCCGTAAATTCAAGAACAGGTGAACGATGGATGATCCCTGCATTGTTGATTAAAATATCCACTCTATTAAAAGCTTGAACGGCTGTTTCAACAACTTTATCAATGTCCGACTTTTTGGTAATATCTGCAGTGACTCCGACAAAAGTTCTTCCCAGTTTTTCAACTTCCTGCTTTGTTCCTTCTAACCCTTCGATACTTGAGAGAGCAGTACCTACAATATCAGCACCGGCTTCTGCCAAGGTAATAGCTATGTGTTTGCCTATTCCTTTACCCGCACCTGTAACAATTGCCACTTGACCATTCAATTTAAATTTTTCTAAAATCATAATTCTCCACCTCACTTATTGAAATAAAAGCAATGCGAGTCATGTCTTTTACTGCTCCTTAGAATCGATATTTATTGATACCATTCATTCATGACATTGATTAGTTGATCATATTTTCTGTATAATTGACTATATTTCTCTATTTCTACCAAGCTGGGTTTAAGGATATTTTTAGTTGGGTTCAAAATGGATATAGCTTCTTCTGTCGTCTGATACCACTTCATACTAATACTTGCTAAAGCAAGAACACCAAAAGTGCTGGCTTCAATCTCCTTAGGAATTCGAATCGAAGCACCTGCGATAGCTGCCCTGGTCTTAATAAAATCGAAATTTTTAGCCCCGCCGCCTATCGCTGTAATCATTTCGATAGAACCTACAAAGGATTCCATCTTGTTTATAACTCGTTTTGTATTAAAAGCAATTCCTTCTAATGCTGCTTTAAAAATCTCTTCAAAATCATGGGACGTGTTGATTCCAACAACTGTGCCTCTAGTATAAGGATTCCAATCTGGGACTCTCGCTCCTGTTAAGGTAGAAATAATATATAATCCAGATTCCGCTGCTTTTATGTCTTCCCAATTTTTGACCATATTCATAAAAACGGGATGATTGTAATCCACAGCTTTTTTCTTCATAAGCCATTCCAGTGCCCCGCCAGTCATTCCAGTTGGTCCGCCAATGCAATGCAGTCCAGGCAAAAGATGACTATTATGTACTAAACCACTGGTCACAGTATCTTTCGTATTGGCTGAATCCAATACATGAAAAATAACGTCTGTAGTGCCCATCACTTCAATAGTTGAGCCGGATTGAAAACCTCCTCCTCCCAATATGGCAAGGGTTCCATCAGGTCCCCCTAAAATCACTTTTGTATTGGAAGATAAATATAGTTGAGATTGTATATCCTGACTTACGTTACCAATTACTTCATTTCCGTAGCCTAGTTCAGGTGCAACTGATAACGGGAGGTTAAAAGCTTTAAATAAATTCGTATCCCAATTGCCTTCAGAAATGGAATATAATCCTGTATAACTAGCATGGGAACGATCCATCCTAAAAGTATTGGTTAGTTTAAAATTAATAAAATCTTTAATACTTATAAAGACAACTTCCTCGTTAATATCTCTGATTCTTTTCCCCCAGTAAAAAACACCTAATTGTTCATTTAACTTTCTGCCGATAATTTCATTAACATTGTTGTCAAATTCTGCTTTTGCTTTTTTAAACTCATTATGATCTCCATAAGCCATCCAGCTCCAAGCCAAATCGATAGGTTTTCCATTTTTATGAACAATTGCCCATCCCAAGAAAGCGCTGACACCAATTGCTTCGATACATAAATCATCTCTTGAACTAGTTGTTTTTCTAATTAATTTAGAAACCTTTTCCCAAAGTTTATCGATGTTAAATCTTGCTTCTAAATGATGCTTAATAGATAAGGAATGTTGAATTCCTTCCTCCTTTATATAGATAGAAGCTCGTATGGAACTGGTACCTACATCTAAGGCCAATATGCCACTTTTCTTCATTTATTCCACCTCAAAACAAAATAGATATGTCTTAATAAGATTTAATTTTTTCGGAGTTTTATAAAGGATGAGTAAACTTGAGGGCAATCTACCTCTCCTGACGAATGTAAAATGGGTAAAATCAATCGACGGCCACAAATACCGTCGATTGGCTAATCGAATCAAAATGGTTTAGTCCAAACACTTACTTCACCATCAATCTGAACATCAATTAAATATAGATTACTAGAATCCTTCGCTCGGTTAAAAGCTGCTTTCAAATCTTCAACATTAGTCACTCTTTCGCCCGCTCCATTTAGGGCTTTAACAACGGCTGCAAAATCCCAATCGACAAAATCAACACCTATATGTCTTTTATCAGGTCCGAAGTCTCTAATTTGCTCTTGCTTGATATTTCCATAAGCGCGGTCATTCATACACACAATAATAATGTTCGCATTCGTCCTTTTAGCAGTTTCAAGTTCACCTAGTGACATTCCAAGACCACCATCTCCTACTAAGCAGATCACTTGTCGTTCAGGCTGTTCTAGTTTTGCTGCAATAGCAGCAGGAATTGAGAAGGCCATATTTCCAAATCCAACTGGCTTCATATAAAACTGATTTTTCTTAAGAGGCATAATATGTGTCCATATCCCTGGATTCCCTGCATCGACAGAAAAAATAGCATTGTCATCTGCAAGATCCGCGATTGCTTGAACCACTGTTTGAGGATAGACAGGTGAAGCCGGATTGTTATGAAATGGTTGAATATATTTTTCATGCCAATTTGAATATTTGGATTGGCAGTAATCTAACCATTCAGATTGAGAACTTGAAGGAGATATGTCTCCTAAGTGATCCAATATGTATCCAACACAAACTTTTACATCACCCCATACACCAACTGTGTTTGGATAATGTCTTCCAAGCATTTCTGGGTCAATATCGATTTGATAGATTTTTTCAGGCATCTTCATAGTCCATCGCCCAGTCGATGGTCCGTTTAAACTGTTACCAAGCGCAAACAAAGCATCTGCTTCTGCCAAGATTTCAGTACCTAACATGCTCCCGCTGCGGCTTAATGGACCAAATACTTGAGCATGGCTCATGTCAACGGCCGTAATACCATTAAAGGTAGTAATAATCGGAATGGAAAGTTTTTCAGCGAGGTGGACTATTTCTCTGCTAGCCCCTGAAATTTTCGCTCCATTACCTACCCAAAATACGGGACGTTTCGATTGAACAAGAGCCTCTTTTAATTGATTTAAACCATCAATATCTCCTAAAATTCTATTGGTTGAACGATGTGGCTTACTTGTCTCTTCCCAGCTTATCGTTTCGCTTAAGACATCACGGGTAAAGTCTACATGCACAGGTCCAGGGTTTCCAGAAAGGGCTATATTGAAGGCTTCATTCAATAGGGACTCAGCATGTTCTGGGTGGCTGATGAGCACGCTCCATTTTACAAGACTTTCAAATAATGCTTTATGGTCTGCATTTTGGGCATCGTCATGTAACATGTCTTTTCGATTATTATTAGCCGTAATGACAATCATTGGGCTTGAATCTTGAAAGGCTCCACCCACACCAGTAATAAGATTCGTTGCACCTGGACCGGTCGTCGCTAAACAAACACCAGGAATACCTGAAATTCTGCCGACTGCATCGGCTGCATGTGCGGCACCATTTTCATGACGTGTTGCAACAAAATCAATATCATTTCGCTCATAAATTGCATCTAAGATTGATAGTGGCTGCCCCCCAGGAATACCATAAACTGTTTTAACTCCTTCTCTTGCTAAAAAATCAACTACAAACTCAGCTACTTTTCCTGTTTTCATTTCATATTCCTCCTAAGAAATTATATTATTCCTTTACTTTTCATTTCTTCATATTCTTTTAGGTTAAAACCTAGCTCTTTAAGGTAGATTTCATCATTGTGCTGCCCAATTAACGGGATACCGTACCTTATTTCACCAGGTGAATCAGACAATTTTATGGTTACACCGCTCATAGCAACATCTCCTAATTTAGGATGAGGAACTGGAACAATTTGCTTTCTTTGTTTTAAATGCTCATCCTGTAAAATATCACTTATCTCCTGAATTGGTGCACAGGGAATTCCGTAATGATCCAATAGTGCAATCAATTCATCCCGTTCATAATTTAACGTCCATTCTTGGACAATGATATTAATTTCATCTTTATTTTTAATTCTATCTGATACTGATTTAAACTGGTCGTTCACCAAAAGATCTTCTCGTTTCATCAATTTACATAAATTTTCCCATAAGCTTTGATTGGAGGCTAAAACATAGACCCAGCCGTTTTTTGTTTCAAAAGCATTTGCTGGTGCAGCATACCTATCCCCATTACCAACACGTTCCGGAATCGTTTTTGTTTGATCATAAGTAGGTATCATGGACACGAGCATCGATACGGCACTTTCATAAAGAGAAACATCAACCACCTGACCTTTTCCTGTTATTCTGCGATGATTTAAGGCAGATAATATGCCAATCGTTGCATGCATCCCAGTCACATAATCAATAATGTAAGTTCCGGCTAATAGTGGTGGATCTTCTTCTCTTCCTGTAATGCTCATAATCCCCCCCATAGCTTGGGCGACCGCATCAAAGCCTGGGCGATGAGAATAAGGGCCTGTTTGCCCAAAAGCTGAACACCTCGCGATAATCACTCTAGGATTAATTTCATGAATGGTTTCAGGTGGAAATCCCATTTTTTCTAGAGTTCCTGGACGAAAGTTTTCAATGATTACATCAGCCCATTCAAATAATTTTCTTAATACCTCTTTTGCACCCTTCTCCCTAAAATTAAGAGTAATGGCTCGTTTATTTCGATTAAATGCGGCCGTATAATGACTATCCCCTTCCGTATTGTTAAAAAAAGGGGGAATATTGCGAGTGTCTTCACCCGAGGATTTCTCTACTTTTATGACTTCAGCTCCCATATCAGCCAACATCATTCCGCAATATGGGCCAGAAATATATCTAGATAAATCAGCTATTTTTAGCCCTACTAGAGGACCGCCCAATTTAACACAACTCCTCTCCTGTAAAACTTTTAAACTTTTCTTTTTAGTGCCTTTTATTTTTTACCTAATTCAAGAAAGTAAATTTGGTATAAACATTGTAATTTGAGGTAAATAAGTAAGGATTAATAGGACTAAAATGAGAACCGCAAGATAAGACCATGCTTCTTTGATATAGCTCTCTATTTTAATGTTCGTAACAGCCGTAGTGACAAACATCATACTTCCAAATGGTGGAGAAAATCCGGCAATCGTTAAATTAATACACATGATAATCCCAAAATGGATTAAATCAATATCCATTGCAATAGCAGTTGGTACTAATAATGGTGCTAGTAATACCATTGCTGCCCCGCCGTCAAAAAAGCATCCAATGATTATTAGCATGATATTGACAATCAATAGGAACATCCATGGTTCTGTAATATTGGACGTTAAAGCCTCAGAAATCATAATTGGAATTCTTTCCCACGTTAGGTAACTGCCAAATGCCTGTGCAGCAGCCAATATAAACATGATACCTGCACTAATTGTAGCCGTCTCCAAAATGATGTACTTCAAATCAGACAATTTTAATTCCTTATAGATGAATTTTCCGACAATGATTGCGTACACAATACAAACGGCACCTGCTTCAGTTGGAGTAAAAATTCCAAAGCGAAAACCCATGATGATTCCAAGAGGCAAAAATAATGCCCATATAGATTCTTTAAGTGCACTCAATATTTCTTTTCCTGATGCTCTTCTCTCAGTGACAGCCTTATAATCACGTTTGATGGAGATGTACCTGGTTAAAATCATTAATGCGAACATCATAATGATTCCTGGTATATAACCCGCATAAAACATTTTCTCTATCGATACGTTGGCTACAGTAGCATAGAGTATTAAGATAATTCCAGGCGGGATTATTGGAGTAATAACGGATGATGCAGCTGTAACAACAGTCGAAAAAGATTTATCGTAACCAAGTTTCGTCATTTCTGGAACAATCACTTTAGATTGCATGGCTGCATCAGCATTGGCAGAACCAGAAAGTCCCCCCATCATCGCGGATAAAACAATATTTACATGCCCCATTCCTCCTTTTAAATGCCCTACTAAACTAACCGCAAGCTTCATAAGGCGTGATGTAATTCCAGAGTAATTAAAAATTACTCCTGCACACGTAAAAAAAGGAATAGCTAAGAAAATAAAGGACTCCATAGTCGAAACTAGACGTTGAATTAAAAATTCTGTAGACATGGCTCCCGGGTTGAACAGAAAATAAGTTAAAGTGGAGATCAGCATAGCGTATGCAATCGGTACTTTCATAATAAAAAGAACAAACAAAATAATTAATGGAAGTATTGCCCAAAATTCCAAAATAACACCCCTTTCTTCATATCTCTTAAACAGAATTTATTCAGCTCTTTTCCTCTAACGGAGTTTCTTCAATCTGCTCTCCCTTAATTTGCTTAATAAAGAAGCGAATAGAATAGTAGGCTAGGATAAAAAATGCGATAGTTGGTGATAAATAATTGAAAAAATAAGGTATTCCTAAACTTGGGGTAGTACGAGCCCATGAGTTAATTGATAATTCCCAACTAAACCATAGTAAAATAATATTTATGACAAACAATAACGCGAAAGTAATTGATACTACAATCCTCTTGATCGCCTCTGGTAACCGATCTACAATAATATCGATAGAAATTAGCCCCATGCGTTTGTATAAAACACATATGCCGAAAAAGACACTATAAATAAAAAATATGTAACTCAATTCCTCAGCAAACAATAATGACTTTGATAATACGGACCGAGAAAAAACATTAACAATGACAATAATAACCATACCTGCAAAGGCAATACAGCTAATATATTTTGATAGGTTATCAAAAAAATTATCAATAATATTATCCAAATTAACACCTCTTTCTGAATCCCTTTATCTAGGTAAAATCCTTATTAGATAAGGATTTTACCTATAAAGAAATTATCAATACCCAAGTTCGTTGCTTATTTCTTCATATAACCCAGGTGTCCATTCAGGGAACTTTTCAGGTAATTCCCTTGCAGCTTCAATAAATGGTTCTTTATCTACTTTTGTAAAAGTTGCTCCGTTTTCCTCAAGCTTTGCTCTTAGTTCAGACTCAATTTCATTTATTCCTTTAATAAAGAAAGGCATATAATCAAGGGCAACTTCATCAATGGCTGTTTGTGCTTCTTTTGGTAATGAATTATAAACATCTGAGCTCATGATCAGAACTGTGGTGGACATGATATGTTCTGTCTCGGCAATATACGGAGCTGCTTCATACCATGATAAACTATCAATATAGGATGTTGACATTTCTGCGCCATCGGCTATCCCTTGAGTAAATGCTTGATAAGCTTCTGAGATTGCGATATTAGTAGGTTCCCCCCCTAAAACGCGCCCCACTTCAGTCCACATTTTTGAAGATGCAGTACGAAGGGACATCCCTTTTACATCATCACGACTATTAACTGGTTCAGTTGTAATGAGATTTCGAGGACCAACATAGAAATTGGACATTATCTTTAGTCCTTTATCTTCCAGTTTTGAAAATAGTTCTTGCCCCACTTCAGATTCCCATAATTTCGTCCAATCCTCAGGCTCTCTGATAAAATAGGGAGCTGTCAACATTCCGAAATCTGGGTGATATTCGCCAAGGTAAGCAAAATCACCGTCACTAATAACGGGCTCTCCCTTGGAGGCAGCTTCAATCATATCGGCGGTCTTCCCTAACGATTCACTGGGATACATTTCAAACTTTACCGCTCCATTCGATTTTTCTTCAATGTCTTTAAAGAAATCTTCATACCATTTATAAACTGGGTCTGTAGCTGGTCTGGAACTATTGTATTTGATTACAGCTGCATCTGATGATTCATTTCCGGAATCATCCCCTTGGACCGTTTCTTGGTTGTTGCCACAAGCTGCTAGAAACAAAACTAACACCAAAAATAAATGGATAAACAGGTATTTCTTCGACTTCATTTTTCTTTACATCCCCTTTTTTAATTTTTAAAAATACATTTATTTATATACAGTGTTGTTAAACACCATAGAACAAATAACTATTTGGCAGAATTCAAGAGAATTCCTTTTGGATCGACTTCCTCTCTTAAGATTCTCAACTCTTCACTAGTCGGTACTTTTGTTAACGGAACATCCTCTAGATCGCCAATATCAAATCCAGTACTTCTTATTACATCTTCTTTAGATATTCCCGGATGAATGGACTTTACATAGATTGTGCCATCCTCTTTAAAGGAAAAGATGCATTTCGGAGTATATATGTACGCTGGCCCCCCGCCTGATAAACCCAGCTTTTTGCGACCTTCACGACCGCCTGGAAAACCAACACCAGAAATATGGTCCACTTTTTCGACGAAATTTCTACGTTCATGCTGAGGCATCATTATATATTCTCGACCAAAATGAGCCATATGTTCTGGAAGGAAGATTGGGCCAACTAGTTGTACCTTTGGTAAATCGATCTCTCCAATACAAGTGCTGTTTATATTTCCTTCTTTATCAACCTGTACCCCCGAGCCAAAACCAAAACTTATATCTCCAGCCTTATGCGACCAATTACAGGGATACTCGATCATTTGGGACTCACAAGAAAGTTCCATCATCTGATTATCATATTCGGACTCTGGTAATCTCTCTAGTTTGCTCCAATCAGGGTTAAAGAGCCATCCGCAGAGCAGAATTGTCAAGTTAGGGGCATGAGTTCTTTTAGCTAGTTCCATAGCAGCAAGTGGGATACTGCTGATATAAATCGTCGCTGCACTTCCCGTTGCGAGACCTGTAAACCCTAGTTCCCCATCCTTTATGGTATGAGCAAGATCTACTATTAGTAATTCTTCAATTGAACATTTCATCTAATCACCCTTCTTTTATGGATTCTAATTGGTTTTGACCTACTAGATTTAAATATTCATTAAAGTTATTTGTGCGGTAAATATACTTATCAAGGAACTCATTGAAGGTTTCTTTTGTTTTAGAAGCATCTACATACTTTGTTATAAATTCATCATCCATTCGAGTTTTTGATATTGTAGGGGTTGGATGCGACCCGTGCGGCACATGAACGACGCATGTTGTTTTATATGCTGGGATGACAGTTAAATGTGGGTTCTCGCGAATTTCACTCGTCTCGATAATTTTTTCTGCAGTTACAATCAGTGTTTTGCAAGCGAAGGCAATTGTTGTATTAGTAGATTGTGGTAAGGTGTGTCGCTCTTGAATTTGAACATTTCCATATTTGTCAGCTGCATGAGCATGAATAATTCCTACATCTATATTAGCTGCAGGCACTGCCCAAAGTGGTCTCCCTGATATTGGACAATCAAATTTAATAATCTCGGAATTTTTATTTAAAACATCATTTCCTCCTAAACTATTAACTGGCCAAAAGTCTAATCCTTCTCTATTCGCACGAAAACGATCTAATGCCATTAATTCAGGATAATATATGGTCTTTAAGCGGCCCGCTTCCATTTCCCTTCTAAAGTTTCTCGCCAGTCCGAATTTTTCTAGTCCTACATAGGAGGTCTCTATCTTAGCGAGTACCCCTGCTCCAATTAACATGTCAGCATCTAACGCGTGGGCTGATCCCACCAAAGTTAATTCTTTTTTTTCTTTTCTAATTAATTCTTGAACAAACGCCATTGGTTTTTGGTAAAGAACAAATCCACCAAGCCCAATTCGCATGCCGTCTTGAATTAATTCTACCGCCTGTTCCATTTCGCATAGTTTTTCGGCTCTTTGATTCATATTTTCCACCTCAATAAGATTTTTATCGCGTCACAAAAAAAGCGTTTTCATTTCTGCGTGCTAACTTCTGGTAATTCTATCTAGAATTCTTACAAAATTTAAAACTCAATAAAGTTACTTATTTTCCCTGTAAATTGTCAGATTAGCATCTCTCGAATATCGGAATTAACTTTCTATATTCGAATTTTACATCCCATATTCGGTATTGTCAATACAATTCAGTTAATTAAAAATATTTTTATAGATTCCTCATTTGTTTCTTACATTATTTTTACGAATATGTTATTATGATTATCGAAAGTAAATTACGATAATCGAAAATATATAACTTGTAAACTTCTAATGAGACATGCAAATAAAAAAAATAATTTAAAAGGATACTTGGAATAGGAGTGTTAATTGTGCATACAAATACAAATAAAAATACTAATAAAGGTTCATTAGTAGCAGAACGAACGTTAAAAGCTCTTATGTTATTTTCTAAGAAAAAAAATCTTTTTGTTTCTGACGTTGCAAAATCATTAGGAATTAGTGTAACCGCTGCTTATAGAATTATCGATACACTTCATGAATTGGATTTTATTAAACGAAATGAAAATAAAACTTATTCACTAGAATCTTATAATATTTTGCAATTATATAAGATGATTGAAAACGATCTTAGAAGTGCTGCGCGACCTGTACTAAATGAATTAGTCAATCAGATAGATGAATCAGTTTATGTTTCCGTCCTTTACAAGGAAAAAAACTTTATCTATATCGATAAAGAAGACAGCTATTCCCCGTTTAAATGGTCGACAAACATTGGGGAAGTATTACCGTTGCCAACAGGCACAGCAGGTAAAACACATCTTGCTTATTTGGTCAAGGACATGGACGAGGTAGAAAAAGATTTATTAATCTCAGAACTTGAATTAAAGCCTTATACAAAGAATTCAATTACAGATGTGGAAGAATTAAAAAGGTCTCTGAATAAAGTATTAGAAGATGGCTACTGTTTTACGAACAGTGAGCATAGTAACGGTGTGATTGGAATTGCTGTCCCTATTTTTAATTGGAATCATACTCAAATGGTTGCTGTGTTAGGAATGCATATGTTAGAAACAAACTATTCCGATGAAAAATTACAAGACTATTTGATACCATTGTTAGAAGGCGCAAAAAAAATTGGAGTAAATTTACATTAACCTTGGAACTCTTTTTAACTGAATTTTTCATTATACCTTTTCTAAAAGCATAGAAACTATGGGTTTCCACTATAATATTTATCAAAGATACATCCCTTTCTACTGAATTATTAGAGCTTTTAGAACAAGCCAACTCCAAAGCTGAAAATACCAAACGCGCCTACCAAAACGATTTGATCCAATTTTCTGAGTGGTGTGAAAGGAATGGGTTAAAGGAACTCCAGCCGACCCAGAAACATCATCTATTTTATGGTTTTATTTAATGGAAGCGGGTTCTTCATGGTAAAGATAAAAGCTCAGTTCGAATTCGAACTGAGCTTTTCCCTTCCAATTCTTCAACTTAACCAGCTAATAGGATGTCAATATTTTTTTTGTAAAACTATTATACGTTCTACCCTGGCTACGGCTTTAATAGAATCTAAAAAAAGGTCAACCAGTAAAAACTGGTTGACCTTAAGTTACGAAGGCACTCGTTAACGAAAATAATAATATTTTCACCATACAAATATAAATGATATGTCTATTAACTACAATTGCTCATGTAGTTCGCAAATTGTTATAAATCGTTCAATAAGAATTGGTAAACTTGCCAATTCTACGGGAAAGGGTTGAACTTCAACTTCATCGAATAAAACGTGGCCATCTGTTAGTTTAATCTTTACTTGATAATTATCTTCGAGTTCATCAAGATTACCTTCGTGGAGTAGTTTCATAATATATCTTGATTGATGATCGAGAACTTGTATGTTGGAGCTTACTTCGTCTAGCTTTTTAGTTAGTAATTCATTCTCACCTTTTAATGTAATTATTTCTTCCTTTAATCTTGTCATTTCCGTTTTTTGTTGATCTATAAGTTCTTTATTATTTGAGGGTGCGTTGCTTACATTTTTATTAGAACAACCCGAAATGAGTAATAACATAACTAAGCCGCCAAGCAATTTTTTCAAATTCATTCCCCCTAAATCAAATATGTGTTTTTCTCCGACTATGCTGCATCTTTAGTACAATTACTTCAATACAAATATAGAAAATCCTTCTTGAGTCATCTCATTAATTAAATTCATCTGATATTAAGTACATTATTTAAGATTAGGTTATTCAGGTTATTTAAGTGATATTTCCGTATCATTAACATTAATCGTTTTAACCTTTGATAGCTCTAAAGGCAAGGGAGAGGCAAATTTAATCTTAATCCCTTCATTATCACTATAATTAAACATAGAATCGAATGTTTGTACACTACCGTCGTTCATAATTGCACTTACAGCAATATGGTTCGAATCGTTGAATTTACCCTTCCCATATAACGTTATTCCTAATGGTGAAAGCGAAACTCTATTCGATCTCCATGTTCCAAAATTCTTATTCAAGTCACTACTAATTTCGTCTTGAACAGATTGCATTTTAAAAGTAGCATTCCAGTTCCCTGTTGTATATTTTCCGTTTGAAACAAAATGTCCTAGTAATTCTTGTTTTTCAAAATCTACACTATCTATATCATAAATATATTCAGTATATTCTTTACCATAGTTGGTATGACCTGTCTCATCTATTCCAAAACTAATATTTGTAGGATGTATTGTATTACCTGAATCATCAACAAGATAAAAATAACCATGATCATCAATATTTTCCTTTTTCCATCTAATTTGAATATGAAGGCGATTATCAATGATACCTATATTAGAAACATGCATAAACTCTATTTCTGGAAGATTAATTTCAGTTTCATTTGGCTTTAAAACCTGTATTATCCCTTGAACTACTAGTTTTTGATACAAATTTCCACCATCGCCTGGAATGTTGTTCATATCAAGTCGAACCGTTTGAGGTGGTTTACTTGTTATTTCTGAAAGATTAGCATCAACTGCGACTTCGGTTGTTTGTTTTTCGCTAAGAAAGGAAGTAATACGGAAATTCATTTTTCTATCGTTAAGGTTCTCCCCACCATTTCCTTGGATTCGTAATGTAGCCGTATTTGTTTTTTCATCGTAATCTACAATTTGACTATTAAACATTTGAGCACCGGTTAAAGAATAATCGTAAAGGTCAAGAGTTTCATCAATCCTGTTCCCCGTTAAATCTTGTAACGTAACATAAAAAACAGCCATTTCATGATCTTTCATCGCAGCAACCACTTCCATTTTAATCCCGTCACTTTCGCTGCTGATTTCAATAGGTTGAAGCATTAATGCAATTTCAGGACTGACATTAGCTATTAAGTTATTAAAACTAGGGATACGAGCAGCTCCTACTCCAGCTGAAAATACTACAAATGCAGAAGCTAGCAAAGGAATCGCTACCTTTTTTAATTTCTTTCTGGGCTTTGCTGATTTGGCCTTCATTACACCAAGTTTTACTCTCTCATGTAATCCTTTTGGAATTTCAATTTTTTCTAATTCCCGCTTTATTTTATTACTCACAAATATCAGCCTCCTTAAACTCTTTACGGAGTTTATCTAATGCTCGATATAATACTGATTTAGCCGTGCCAAGTGGGATATCTAATACCTCTGATATTTCTTTAAACGTAAAATTTTGATAAAACCTTAAAAGAACAATGCTCTTTTCATCTTCATGTAACGTGTCTATCAAATTTTGTAATGTTAAAGAAAGGGGAATGTCTTCATCATCTGAGCCAACGAAACTTTCAAATTCTGGTATTAATTGAATCACTTTTATATTTTTTTAGTTATGTTAATGGCACAGTTTATCGTAATTTTCATCAACCAAGTTTTGAAATACTCTGGTTTTTTCAATGTATGTATGTTTTTAAATGACTGGTATGCTACTTCTTGAACAACATCTAGTGCATCTTCTTGATTTTTCACATATAAGAAAGCCATTCGATAAACTTCTTCCTCATATTGTTGAAAAATCTTTAAAAAGGCTTTGTCATTACCTTTTTGAGCTTTTTTCACTAATCGTAAAATCGTAAATTCACCCTCTCTTTTTTCCTACATTTATTAGACAATTGAAATATCCATTTGGCTTAAAATTTATAATAGTTTTACATAAAAAATTAAAAATCGCCTAAAAAGACGATTTAATGAGATCACTTTATCTGATCTCATATAAAATAAAAAATGGACTGCTTGAAACAGTCCAATTGGAAACATCTATATTAAACGGTCTCCTTGCTTCAACATTAACCGTTTTACTATTATTCTGAAGCATAGATAATTAAACCTATAAAAGAAATGAAAAAAGTAATGAAAGCCCCACTGATTGATGAAACTAACCATTTAGCAACCATTACTATTCCTTTGGACCCCTTGCATTAATAAAAGAACTCTTCTCTTTTTTCTGTCAGAGAACATTAACCAGCTTCTGCTACATTTTTATTTATTTTTCAGACCCATCTTATCGAATTTCTGACAATTATTTTCTCATAGTGTGATTAATTTAACAGAGAGTTAACCTTTTTTGATGTATTGTTGAATATAAAGTCTACATTGAACCCACATCCTCAGATTTTACTTCGTTCACAAACTCATTAATAACTTCAAAGGAGATCGTTGTCCATGATATTCTCAATAGAACAAATCGCAGCAGCAATCCACGTTATCAACAAATATGCAAAAACAGAATATGAATTTTATGATTTTTATAATATGAAAGAAGAGATTCTAAAAAAATTAATAAGTACTGGGCAAGCAAGAAAAATAGGTTTGGATAATTACAATTTTAGAAATGGCGAAAGTCATGTTCTTACTTCAGTTCAGGTCGGATCCTATTACTTTCACACAACCCCAACAGATGAAGATTTAAAAAAACTAAAAATTTTAAAACTTAGAAAAAGGCTTCAGAACCCCAAGGTACATATGGATATTACCGTTGCAAGATATATAATCCTCACTTATCTTAAAAACAATCATTCTAAAAATGCATTGAATAATAGTAATAAGCCATTACAAAAAATTCAACTTAATGAGACTAAAACTGCACCTGCCATCAAAAATAGAGTTTCCAATAAAATTTGAGCAACATCCCAATGGTTTCTATAAATAATATCTGATCTGGAACCGAATTTAATTTACTTACTACTTGAATTTAAAAACTACTGTCTTTGTCTTCATCGATTCTGTATATTTTCAATCTTGTTCTTCTATATTGTAGTTCTCTAAATTTGCATAGCCGCTCCTCAGTCTAAAAGAGCGGAGCGGGATATTTAGTTACTTGCTTTAATTTGACGGTTATTATTAAAGCTTGGTGTGATCGTAATACCAAACTCTGTCTGAAATTTTTCTAATCCAGCCGTTCTCTACCGCTTTTTCCCAACGTCTTATAGCTATTTGATTTAAAGCCTCAATCTCGCCTTCACTTCGAGCTCTTGAACGCTTTCTTCGTCTCCTTAAGTGTTGAGCAATGATTTGATTTGCATTTTTCCTTTCAGATTCAATCACTTTTTCAATTTCTTCTAATCTAATCCTTCTCATTTGAATCATTCCTTTACAGAATGTTTATTGTAATAATTTTACAGCAACAATTAAATTCTTACAAGAAGTGAAGTATCTACTGTATTTTAATGTTCAAAAAATCCGTCAATAGTTTATTCATCATTGTACTCTATATCTATACACATAGCATTGACTAAAAGCCATATTACACTATTTTCATTGTCTTGGGGTTCTAGCTTCTTACAGAGTCTTTCACAGGAAGAAAAAATCAAATTACTTGTCATCACAATTCAAAATCACTTTAACAACTTCTCTTAGCCTAACCCTGTGTATCGTGTTAAATTTATCTAAAATCCTTAACTCATACATAATCTGATCTATATAATGTACTTTTCCAGTTAGGAATTGAAATTCTCCATTCTCGTACAGGGTAAACACTAGTTCCTGGTTATACTCCATTGCACTACATATTGTTTGGTTTATTTCTTCTAATAAATGTTCATCTAAAATCGGTTTATCAACCTTTTTATAATCCCAATCAACATTGTTATGAGAAGCCAGCATTTCAGGTAACATAAATGCAGCCCCCCATTTTATTTTCCCACGATCTTTTATCATATTAGCCCCTCCTTTTAAAGATATTGTATGCGAATACATGTTCGATTAATAGTTAATTTATAAACATAATTTGCTTGTTATAAAAAAATAAACGTTAATCCCACTTCAGGATTAACGCTAGAAAAATAAGTTTACATATCCTCTGTTATGTCAAATTGATAAAAAAACATGCTGATTTTTAAAGTCGCATGTTCGTGTCGTCTTGTTAAATAATAAGAAGAGAGTCTACTTCCCCATCCATTTGTTTATGTACTCCCAAAAGACATCATTAAACAAAAGAGTAATGACCCAATTGAATGTGAAAAAAGCAGCCCCTATTATAGTTATTTGACTTGTGATACTTGCAACAATATGAAGATAAGTTGAGGAGACGACAATAGATAATCCTAACAAATTCATATAGTATTTAAACTTGTTTAAATCCATAATTAAAACACCTTTTTTATTTTTATAAACAAATTATATCCTAATGGATTACTTGTTATGCGGTTTCTCTGTGAGATTAAATTCGTTAAAACCCGATGTCTTTTACATCAATAAAGATGTCCAATATATACCTTGATAAATTATGTTCAACAGGAATTGATAATGAATTTTTTGCGCATTTTATTGCCTTAAACCATTCATTTCTTGTATTTGGACCATTTACTGATTTATCACCAACAAAATAAATAAAAATTAGGTATGCATCTATTTTATTTTTACGTAGGAAATGTAAATGGGCTAACCTATTTGTATATTGATAATACTGTCCTTTCCAGTTCACATCAATTGGAATATCAATAGACATCGCTTTCTTCGTTTCTATTATAGCTTGATCGATCTTTAGAATAGAATCTTTGGAAGTTGCTTTACATGGAGGGGATTTTAATTCAGGTAAATTAGCTTTTGCTTCAAACAGAAATCTTTTACCATTGTCCGATAAACCCAGACCATCCCATTGTGGTCCATTTTTCGGCCAAAATAAAGATAGTTTTTCAGTTAAATTGGGCAGGTTTAACGCTTTTAAGAAGTCATTGTCTCTGTATTCAACATAATCATTTTTTAATGGTGAAACGAATTTTATGTTCATAGGCTTTGTTTTAAGAAACTTATTTATTTTAGATTCCAAAAATAGAGGATAGTCATTTATTAATACTTGTATATCCCTCAAACTACCTTTATTCGATTTAGGTTGAATAATAGTAGTCAATTAATCATCTCCTCTTACTTCAAGTTCATAGTTAACATTATCGTATTTCCTGATAAGAACTTGTGAACCGGCTTGCAACTTTATCTTTTTTACAATCTCGTTTCCTAATTTCAAAATATGTGACCTACCTTCTCTATAAATGAATGATGATGAATAAGATAAACCATCTATAGTTATAATGAGTTCACTATTAGTTATCGGAAAGTATTTTTTTAAAATCCTTAGTAATTCTTAGCTGGCGTTTAGCGACATCTCGTTCAGTTATTGAATTTCCTGGTGATGGGAAGGGTGAAAATGTCAACCTTAGTCATTATTTTAATCACGTCCTTTTATTATTTTATTCTTAGAAAATACCATTCTAGTTATAATAACTTTTATTAATTTTGTCAGCTAGTGTTTCTAAGAATTTTGCAACAGTCATTTTCTCTACTTCTCTTGTATACCAAGCAAGTTTTGCATCCTTATGAATACCATCATAAATTACTTGAAGTGGGAAAAATGTATTTTTAGATAAAGAAAAATCAAAATGAATATAAAGCTCTTTTTTGTCGGGGCATTCAAGTAATACCTTGTATATTGGATTCTTACCCATTATATTGAGTTCTCCTTTTTTAATCCTAGCTAACACTTCTTTTGTCTCCTCCTTTTAATTTTGCCATTTGTGATTTTAGGTTTATGGAAATCAGTTTCAATAATCAATTTATTCTTTAATTAGCATCCAAATTCCAGATATATTGTTTTTATTACTTAATATATATAAATTTGTTTTGTAAGAAAAAAAGCAACCGATGGGCTACTTTTGTAATAATTTAATATGTTATGGTACATAAGAAAAGTTATGAAAACCTATCTACCTTAATACAATTACAGTGATTTATTATAGCAGTTCTTCCTTTATCATTCTTTTTGCTTTTGTGTATGCCACAATTTCAATTAATTCTTCAGAGGTAAGTTCCGTATCGTCTACAACAAATGAGTAATTTTCCGATATGCTCTTATTTTGAAGTTCAATAATAGATTTCTCTTTATTACCTTTAATTAAATAATCTAATGAAACATTAAAAAAATTTGAAAACCTTATTAAATGATCAATACTTGGTTCTTTTTTATCTAGTTCATAACTCCATATTATACCTTTAGTAAAGTCTATTTCTTCTGCTAGTTCTTCATGAGTTAGATTGCTATGTAAACGTAACTCTTTAATTCTAGTCCCAATAGTTTTCATATAATTCTCCTCCATTTAAACAGTTACTTTATTAATAAGTTTATCCTTTGAACAATTTTTGCATTGGCTTTTTTCTCTTGTTATCATTTTTTCAACTTTGAGTTTGTTACATAACTGATTTACTTGCTGCCTTGGTTTTATTTTTAATATGTCTGACAAGCAATCGTCACAATAATGATCGGTTTTATCCGAAAATAAGAAGTTTAATAATTTTTGTTTGTTTTCCAATTGCATGTTCCCTCCTAATAACTTTATAGTAAGTAGTTGGTAGTCCGAAGGATAGGATTTTTTAATTAATAATTTTCTTATTGTACAAAATTCGACTAAAAATATAACATTCCTGCTATAAACAAGCAAAAAAGCATGCACTTAAGTATTGATGTGACCCCCAATAGTTAGAGTTTAAATTTTAAGCAGCTGATTGGCAGGTATGAATACGGTATTGTACCGGACTCATACCTGCCAATTTTTGCTTTATTCGCTTGTTGTTATAATAAATGATATAATCTTCAATTCTATTTTTTAATTCATCAAATGGACACAGAGCTTCTCCGTAATACATTTCTTGTTTTAATAATCCAAAAAAATTCTCCATAGGCGAATTATCTAAGCAGTTTCCTTTACGTGACATACTCTGGAATACCTTATTTTCTTTGAGTGTTTTTACCCATTTATTATGTTGATAATGCCATCCCTGATCAGAATGTATTGTTGTTCTATACTTTGAATCTTTAACAATTTCAAGCACTTCTTCTAAAGGTGTTAACACTAAATCTAAGGTTGGACGCATATTTATTCCATAGGAAAGAATTTCACCATTAAACATATCCATAATAGGACTAAGATACAGTTTTACACCGTCTGAGCACTTAAATTCAGTAATATCCGTAGCTAATTTTTGATGACTTACGCTAGTGTGGAAACGACGTTTAATGCGGTTCTTCGCAATCTTCCCTACGACCCCGTTGTAAGAGCTATATTTACGTGATTTTCTTCTGAATTTATCTCCTTTAAGACCGAGTTTGTTCATAATTCGCTGAACCACTTTATGATTCACTTTATATCCTCGATTCTTTAATTCTAGATGAACACGACGGTATCCATAGTTTCCGTTGTTTTCATCGAAAATAGATTGAATAGCTTCTTCCAATTCTTGATCTGGATTCCCCTTTTTCATCATTTTTATATGATAATGGTAAGAGGATTCCGGAATACCGACTTTCAATAAAACATCTTTTAATTTGAAGTCTTCTTTGAGTTCGTATGATAATGCTGCCTGTGCTTTTCGAGATAGCTCTCCGGATCCATCTGAAAAGCTCGCAACTTTTTTAAATATTCTACCTCCAAACGAAGAAGTTCGTTTTCTCTTTCCAATTTTTGTTCATACGTCAATTCTTTTTCTTCTGTAGTATTTCTAGTTTTTCTTTTCTTGGCATTATCAGACATGGGTGGTCGTCCTTTCTGTTTACCCAGAGCTTCAATGCCTCCCTCTAGAAAAGTCTTTTTCCACGCAGTAATAAGGGGTGGACTCGGAATTCCAAATTGAAGGGCAGTGTCCAGGACAGAAGCACCAGTGTTTTTCATATAGTCTAATACATCCATCTTATATTGAACAGAATAAACTTTATTGTGTCGCTTACGGCTCAGGCCATCCATTCCAAATTTCTCAAACGATTTTACCCATTTCTTAATTTGATTATGACTTTTAACATCATGTTTCTTAGCTAATAACTCATATCCTAATTTTCCTTCTTGATACTCTCTAACAACCATTAACTTAAATTGTTCACTATATTTAGCCATAAAAATACACCCCAAAAGTCAGTTTTCACTCTAACTTTTGGGGTGCAGTACATATTGTGCATGCCCTTTTATTGTTTTTTTAGTGGAGGACATAATGTTGTATGAATTTACCTTACTCAATATTTTTTTCTACATTCAATATGTCAAGAGTTATGTGGTGATAATAGGCGCTAGTTGTAACCAATAAATTGTTAAACCAAAACGCTCGAAGAAAAATGTATTTGATATCTTCGAGCGTTTAATTAGTGTACTATTAAAATGTTCAATATAAAATATTTCTAAAGAATCACCGTACTACATAGTCACTTGATTATTATTATTATTTCCTGAAGATTCATTAGTAACAGCACGATCTCTTTCTAGAATTCTTATTGCTTCATCTTTCGAAATATTATTTTTAGGTGTTACTAAACTTACAGTTACTCCTAATATTAAAGCTCCAATCAATGAAGGGATTATTGGATTGCCCCAATATACTTGAAAGTTTTCATTTAGTAGTATCGTAAATGAAACGGCTGAACCACCAATTATACATGCAATTCCTCCTTGCCATGTTGCACGCGGCCAAAACTTTCCAAGGATAGATGCCACAAATAACCCAGACATTACAGTTGATACAAAATTAGAAATATAGCTAATGATATTAGTAGAACCTAATGTAAACAAAAACGCAATTATTAATGTTAAAACCAATGCAATTCGCGAAAATTTAACCAAATCTTCTTTTTTTGGACTTTTTCCAGTAAATACAGGATAAACATCCTCTAATAATATAGCTACTCCTGCAATATAGTCAGAACTTCCTGATGACATAGTTGCACTTAATCCTGCCGTTAAAATAATCGCCCCAATCCAAACCGGAAATACTTCAGTAGCTAAATACGGAAATGCATAACCTGATTCTAACTCCGGGTTCATTAAATGAGCAGACATTCCAACAATTGACGGAAAAAACGAAAAAGCTGCAAACAATATACCTGATATTAAAAAGCCTTTTTTAACGATTGATGTGTTAGAACTCGAATAAATTCGATGACGATACGAAGGTGTTGCCAAAACCCCTACAGCGATAACTATTGCTAATGATAAAGCAGGAATTATACCCATTTTATCAATACCAAGAAATGAAACCATCTCGCTTGGTAGTTGGTTACTCATCTCTGAGTATCCTCCTATTTTTACAACAGAAAGAATAGTAAGCATGATGAAACCTATGAATAAAATAATCCCCTGTATTGTGTCAGTATATACAACAGCTAGATATCCACCTATAATCGTAAAAATCGCGAATCCACTAGCAGTTAAAATTTTAGAAATAGTAGGATCTAAGCCAGTTATCCATGTTAGATATAAACTACCTCCTAAAATATGAGCCCCAAGCCACCCAATTGAGGCAACATATAATAAAATGGCTGTAAGTCCTTTAACAAATTTATTAGCGCCGTAATAAAAACTCATTTCCTCTGAATAAGTTACGAAATTATATTTACGGACATCCGCAAAAAGGTAAAGTAGTAAAAACATACCAATAGATCCACCTATCCCGTATAAAGCACCAGCCCATCCGTTTGAATAAGCGAACCCTACTGCACCCATACTGGAACCAGTTCCTACTAATGTTGCAATGGTAGTTCCAACTAATAATGGTAAGGATAGTCCTCTCCCACCCATTAAGAAATCTCACCATTTTTTACTTTTCGTGATACACCAATTCCTATTAATATTAAAAATACGATAAATGCTATAAATACCCCCAAATATATTGCCTGATTCTCAACCAAATAAATCAACCCCTTTGTTTAATTTAAAATTTTTGATTTATCTGTGATGTACATTGATGTTTTCCAATACTTCTAGTTTAGGTAGTGTCTCCCAGTCACCTTTTTCTTGTATCACTATTGCACCTAATTTATTACCCATTTTAAGCGCTTCCAATACTGGAAAATTAGTAGGGCCATCAGCAACAATTGAGAGAAAACCTGTTGCAAATGCATCCCCAGCACCAACTGTATCTACTACATTATTTATTTTTTCACTCGGTATAATATAAGAATTCTCCCCTTTTCTCATACCAAATGCCCCTTTTGCACCTAGTTTAATAGCAACTGTTCTGGGTCCTAAACTTATAATCTCCTCTGCTAACTGCTCTAAAGGCTTATCTCCGAGTAAAGCTTTAGCTTCATCGATTCCTGGCAAGAAAATATCGCACAATGGAATTAGACTCAATATCGCCTCTCTAGCATTTTCTTCTGTCCACAATTTATAACGAATATTTGGATCAAAAGAAATAGTTAAACCAAGTGATTTCGCAACTTCCATACACTTTCTCGTAAATTCCAATGTATTAATTCCTATAGCGGGTGTTATCCCAGTCATATGAAGTATACGAGAACCTTCAAACCAGTCCCTTTGCACATGTTTGGGTTCCCAAATACTAGATGCAGATCCCTTTCTGTAATAAAAAATTTCGGGATCACCTAAACTACTATTCTCTTTAAAAAATACAGAGGTAAAATGAGATTCATCACGTATTACTTTAGTGAGATCAATACCTTCACCCATTAATGTTGAGGAAACTATGTCACCAAAAGGGTCCTTACCGAGCCGGCCAATCCACCTAGTTTTTTTCCCTAAGCGACTTAACCCAATTGCTACATTTGATTCAGCCCCAGCAATTGTTCTTGACAGCAACGGGGAATACTTCAATGGTCTGTTGTCAAAAGGATAAAACAAAACCATAGTTTCACCAATTGTTACAACATCAATCATAATGGACTCCTTCCATATGCAGCAATTTCCACAAATTTTTCTGCCAACTTCTTTAAGTCTTCAAACCTATTATTTTCAATCATCTCTTGTTGAACTAATTGACCACCTACACCAACGGCATCAGTTCCAGCTTTAAAATACATCTCTAAATTCTCAATATTTATTCCTCCAGTAGCAATAATGGGTATATTGTCTAGTGGAGCCTTTATATCTTTAATATATTGAGAACCTAATTTATCTGCTGGATAGAGTTTAACTGCATTTACACCTGCATTCCAAGCGTTAACGATTTCTGTTGGTGTCATAACCCCTGGCCAAATTTCAATATTTCGTTCTATTGCATAACTTATTACAGATAAATCAAGATTAGGCGAGATCAGAAATTGAGCACCAGCTTCAATAGCCTCTTTAGCCATTTTGATGTTTAGTACAGTTCCTGCTCCTATAAATATTTCATTTTGATCGTAAATTTTCCTTGTTTCATATATAGATTCTAAGGCCATGTTGCTATTCATTGTTATTTCTAGTAATTTAATACCACCATCTGATAATGCTTGTACGGTAGGCTTAATTTTATTTGATGGTACCTTCCTTAATATAGCGACAATTTTTTCATCTAATAAGCTTTCAAGTAAACTCAAAGTTTCACCCCCTTTAAAGGATTTCTACTATTCTATTTCTACAATCATTTCTATTTCAACTGGCGTGTCAAAAGGTAACTCATTTGATGAAATTGCTGATCTAGCATGTCTACCTCTTTCTCCAAATACTTTTACAAGTAGCTCAGATGCGCCATTTATAACGTAAGGTTGCTCAACAAATCCATCAGCTGAATTTACAAATCCAAGTAATTTTACTACTTGTTTGACTCTATCAAGATCCCCTAATTCAGCTTTTAAAACGCTTAATAAATTAACCATTACTTGTTGGGCAGCCTCATACCCTTCTTCCAAAGTTAAATCGCTTCCAACTTTCCCTTTATAAATCAATTCACCATTTTTTCTGCAATCATTACCTGAAGTGAAAACTAAATTATTCACAATCTTTGCTGGTACATATTCTGCCGCAGGTTTTGGTGGGTTATCTAATGTTATACCAAGTTCTTCTAACCTTTTTTCAATTTTACTCATTTTTACTCCTCCTAATATGAATTAATTAATTAATGTTTTCCACAGGTACACATAAGTCTACTTGCTTGAATCATCTCGCCATTTGAAGTTTTTAAATTCCTTTTATTTTCTATTACATTTACTCCATTTACTAAAACATTCGATATTCCTTCGGGATATTGTATAGGATTCTCGTATGTTGCTCTGTCATTAATTGTTTCATGATTAAAAACCGTGATATCTGCCTTATAACCAGGAATAAGAAGTCCTCTCTTTCCTAATTTGAATCTTTGAACTGGAAATGATGTTACTTTCCTTACTGCCTGTTCTAAAGTTAAAGTATTTGTTTCTCTTACGTACTTAGAGAATAGTCTAGGGAAAGAACCATAGGTTCGTGGATGTGGATTTCCTACTTCACAACCTAAACTATCTGAAATGATAAGTGAATAATCCCATTTAATAACTTCTTGTACATCTTTGCTTGACATATGGTAATACACAATTGAAACATTACCATCCTCATTAATTAGTAAATCTAATGCTGTATCTATTGGGTCATTTCCTGTCACTTTACTAATATCTAAAATACTCATACCTTCAAATTGTGAATTTTTTGAGGCAGCAGATACCACAACATTATTCCAACCAGTAGATACTACCAGGTTATCCCAATCCTCTTGTTCTTCACTAACTTCTTTTTTAATCCGAGCCCTTAACGACTTATCTCGGATACGATTAATACAAGCAGGAATCCCTCCTTCCAACGACCAAGGTGGTAAAAGTGTAGTTAAAGAAGTTGATCCTGCGTCATAAGGGTATACATCACAAGTAATATCCATTCCTCTTGCTCTTGCATCTTCTATAATTGAAATTGCGTCAAATACACTACCCCAATTTCTTTTTCCTGCTGCTTTCAAATGACTAACTTGTAGTGATACACCACTTTTTTCTGCAATCCAGATTACTTCTTTAATAGAAGGTATAAGGTTATTACCTTCTCCTCTAATGTGTGTTGCTAAAATACCATCATATTTCGGTAACACACTACAGAGTTCAGCAATCTCCTCTTTGGAAGCATATCTTCCTGGTGAATAAAGTAAACCTATTGATAATCCTATTGCACCAGCTCGCATGCCTTCTTCTAGTATTCTTTTCATTTTTTCCATTTCACTCTTTGTTGGTGGGCGATTCTCAAACCCCATAACAGCTATACGTAATGCACCATGAGCTACATAAGTTGATATATTTTCTGAAATACTTGATTTATTGATAGTTTCTATATATTCGTCAACCGTTGACCAAGGCCACTCCCAATCTGTATTTCCTATAATTGGCTCTACATATTCTTTTAATAGTGAACCATTTTCTTTAAAATATGGTGCAGGTGCTAATCCGCAGTTTCCTACTACTTCAGTGGTTACGCCCTGTTGTAATTTAATATCAAAATGTGGATCTTTTAAAACCAATAAATCCGAATGAGAGTGACCATCGATGAATCCGGGAGATACGATTTGTCCTTTAGCATCAATATTTTCCCTGGATTCAATATCGAATGAGCCTACATGAGTGATTATTCCATCCTTAATACCTACACTCCCAAAAAACCATGGATTCCCAGTTCCATCAACTATACGGCCGTTTTTAATGACTGTATCAAGCATATTTATCCCCCCCTCCTTTTTATTGTAATTTGCCGCGAGCCTTAACTTCATAACGCTCTAAATTTCTATTTTCTTCCCCAATAAAAACATAGTTATGGAGATTAATAGTAGTGCAAATATGATTAGGAATTATTTCTAAGGTATCTCCAACTTTAATAGGAGAGTCTCCTTCAATAAGTAACATTCCGTGCTCTTCAGTAACCCTTTCAAATGTAATATTAGGATGCCCCAAAACTTTTCCAAAACCATTTAAATAAATAGGCGGTTGATTTGGTTGAACGTCGGTAGCAAAAGTTTTACTTCCTCCATCAATAATGGCTCTATTTTTTGTGGGTCTACTGATTACAGTTACTTTAACAATTGCTGCACATTCGTTTTCTGTACAACAACCATATTTTTCTTGCATTGCATCATAAAACACATAGGTCCCTGGTCGAATTTCAGTAACACCGGGAACTGTAGCTGCGGAAGCTGATGTTGAAGTGGATCCAACACTTACATCATGAATTGGTAATCCAATTTTCCTTAATTGATCTGCTAGTTCTACCATCTTTTGCCCTTCTTCTATTCCCGCTTCTACAAAATTAAGAGTTGGGTTACCATTAAGTATTGGACCTCTAAAAGTATAAATTCCAGATATTTTTATATTTTTTAAGCTTGAAATCTCTTTCGCGATATCCAATACGCTTTCATATGGGATTCCCGTTCTTTCTAAACCTAAATCAACCTCTAATCTCACTTCTATTGTTACATTGTTTTCCTCTAGCAATTTTGAGAGTATTTTTGCCCCTTCTAAGCTATCAACCCCTAAAATAAGTCTAACTTTTTTACTAAGTTCAATTGCCTTCTGAATTTTTTCCATTGTTACTAATGGGTAGGCTATAAAAATATCTCTAATTCCATAGTCCGCCATTACTTCAGCTTCAGTAATTTTTGCTGTTGTTATTCCAACTGCTCCTGCCTTTAATTGTTCTTTTGCAATAAAAGGTATTTTATGTGTTTTAATATGTGGTCGAAGATTTACATTGTTTTCTTTAGCAATATCGTTCATTTTATAAATGTTTTTTAGAAGTTTAGACTTATCAATGATAATCGCTGGCGTATCCAATTTTTTAGTCCCCTTTCATCTTGTTCACATATGCGAACGATGTTCGCTATTTGCAGTAAAAAAATTATGTAAAAAGTTGTGAATCTTTATAACCAAATTTTCTTGATAATTCCATAGCAGCAGTTATTAAGTGAGTTGAGTATTCGGTGGCATGTTTTTCTTGCATACGTGTTGCTAAACCAGCTACACTTATTGCTGCAATAGGCTGATTAGAGTAATCGTATATTGGAGCAGCTATACAATAAACATCTTCTTCTCTTTCTCGATTATCTACTGCATAGCCCCTTTTCCGGATCTGCTCAATATTTAGCATTAAACTAGTTAAATCCTTAATACTATTTTCATTTACGGGTTCAATATCAATTCCCCCCATAATTTCAACAATTTTTTCATCAGGATAGGCAGCCAATATTGCTTTGCCTAGGCCTGTTATATACATGGGAAGCCTCATTCCAAGAGATGCCGTTGTTCGAATAGAAGATAATCCTTCTACCTTATCCAAATATACTATTTCCCCTTTCGCTGGAACAGCTAAAAACGCAGTTTCACCTGTGATATTCACAAGTTTTTCTAAATACGGCCTAGTATCCTTTGTTAGATCGGTATTATTTAAATAAGAAGTACCCACCTCAAATAGTTTTATTCCAGGTTTGTATTTTTTTATATTGTCGTCAAATTCTAGGAAACCTTTATTAACCATGGTCTCCAAAATTTCATATGTACTACTTTTGGGAGCATTTAATTCCTGGCTTATCCTGGAAACAGATACAGGTTCATTAATTGATGCAAAAAGTCCTAATATATCCATTACACGCGATGCTGTCTTATTCATTTTCAAGTCATTCACCTCAAAGTTGTTCACATATGCGAACTGCGTTCGCTTTTTAATTCACTTTTATTTTATATACCTTTTTATTATTTGTCAATATTATCAGAAAATTATATCGATATAATCATTTTGGATAATGATTAGGTAACAACTCAAATATGGTCTATCATATCTATTGCAATTGCAGAGAAACTATACCTTTTTAATAACCCCTAGAATATCATATCTCATATTACTAAATGGTTCGTCTAAATAGTAATTTTCACATTTCCGGTCCTTCAACGAAAAAATAATGTTCCTACTAATCAAAAAGCATGAAAACTTAAATTGAGTAAATGCTTTTTGATTAGTAGTTCTCATAAGTAAAGTTATAGGTACTAAAACCCTTGAATTAATGTGATTATCTATAGATATTAGTTCCGAATAAATTTTTAATTTAAATATAAACGTTACTATTCTATAAGTAGGCGTAATTCATGCTTTGTCTTACATTTTTTGCATACAACTTTAAACCTTGTTCCATACTCAAGTGCTTTATTATAATTTATTTTGTAAACTTGTAAATAATTACAGTACACACATTTGTCTTTTATCTGTATCGTTTCAAATAATTCAGTGTGAATAACCTCTATATGTTTAATATTATCTAAAGCTACAAAACAAAGATTTCTGATAGAATCCATGCTATACTCACTTGCTACCTTCCCAGATGAGATATTAAGTATTTGTTTGACAGTTTTTTTAAGTTCAATCAACTCGTCAGCCATAATTTCAGCCTCATTTCAAAATATTAGTTCTTTTTAATTATTGTATTTAGCCATTTTTCATTTTCTCGTCCTTGTCTCACATCAGAGGTAATCAAAGTTTCAACAATTTCTAAATGATCGAGCGGATTTAATAATAATTTCAATCTTTCTTCTGTTAAATCAGTGAAATATCTACCATTCCTTTCCCCTTCAAAATTACCATATTTAAATGAAGCGTAAATATAGCCAAGTGGCTTCAAAGATTTTGAAATATTTTCGAAGACTTTATGTAATTCAACTAACGGGATATGAAGAATTGAAGCGCAAGCCCATACAGCATCAAAAGTATTAACATCATCTAAATCTTGAAATCTTTTACAAATCACATTTTGCCCTATATTTTGACTAGCAATTTTGCATAATTCTATTGATCCATCCATCGCTGTTACTTTGAACCCCTTCTGTATAAAAGCTTTGCTATCCCTACCTGCACCACATCCTAAATCTAGAATGTGAGCACTTGGTTTTAAGTATTTAATTAACATGTTTTGGTTTTCAGAGAATTCAACAGAAACAGTATCTGAAGTAAATGCTGCAGCGTGTTTATTATAGTAGTCTATGGTTTTATTGTTCTGATTATTTATTATATTAGTACCTCGTGCTTCCATATTTTTCATCCCTTTACATTTTTACTCATAGTGAAATAAATATTGTACCTGAGGAAGATTTGAATTAAAATCCTTTAGCCTTTTCAAGGTTTGGTGCCCATTCCGGTCTTTTAAATGTTTTAGCGAATTCAAAACGTTCTGATAAATAACGTTTCCGAGATAATGAACTGTTACCTGTTTTCATGACTAATGTCTCTTTTAAGGGGTGATTACTTTCAATTAAATATTCATTCCTTTTGTGTAGTCTTTCTAATAAATGTTCCTGTGGGAGTCTTGCAAACTTGCCGTTGTCTTCTCCCCTGTTACAGTCTGCACACGTTAGAACTAAATTCCATACCCCGTTTAAATCCAAATCATATTGTGAATTGTATTGAACACTTAGAGGGATAAAATGATCAACATCACATGTGTTTTTTTCATTACTATTTATTGATATTGGACCGAAACAATAAAAACACTTCCCCTTCTGATAACCATTAAGTGGTTTACGAACAGGGGTTAATGAGACCCTATTATGAGAATGGAGGTATCCTTCTGGCGAAACAGCTTTTAAGGCGAAGAACTCTTCTAAATTGCCGTCATATTTAATCTCAAGCCTAGGATTCCTTTCACTCCATGCGGTTTCAACTAGGTTCCATCGTCCCTCAATTTCTTCAAACATATTCCCTACTTGAGTTCCTTCATTTAATTTATACAAATCATCGGTTAAGTTAATGCCCAACTTTCTACCTTGTACCTCTTTTTTATAGAAGCTAGATGGCAATTCATCATTTGGAAGGTAATGAAATGCATCTAATACAACATTGAAACCAACTTTCTCAGTAACTAATAATAACTGTTCCCACGTTATTTGCCCCTTATCGTAAAGTTCAAATGCCTGAATAAACTTCGAGCTTTTACTTGTTATTTGTCGTTTACCAGTCCGCACATGTTCTAACATATGCTTTGCGTATATAGGAGATAAATCTTCAAGTGAAATAAATCCATTACTAGGTCTACCTAACTCTAATAAGGTTTTAGCTAGAGCAAATTTATAAGTTGCTACGTTTCTACCAAAGAGAAATATTGACCTAAATTGGCTTTCTAATGTAGTGTCATTTACTAAATACTCATTCACTTATTTCAACCCTTTTGTCATTAATTGTTTTATTTATTGTATCATTTATCGAATAGCATGTATTATTGTCCTCCTCATTTAGTCTTATATCTAAGCTAATTTTCGACAAAAGATGTACAAATCCTCCAATAAAAGAAGCGTGCAATATATTTAGCACGCTTTTTTTAATATGGACTTTATGGGTAAATAATGTTGATTCTGTTTATTTATTCTATTGAAAACCTACCTGTTTTCTTCAATATGTCACTAATAAAAGTATAAGTAGAACAACTGCTAATGGATCTAAAAATATTTTAGTGGGTTCTTTTAGTAGATGTAAGAAAAGGACGTAAAACGAAAATTGGCCAATACAAAGCTCCCATTTTGGTTGAATAGTCTTTTCGTTATCTAAATTGGCCCTGGCTAATTCAACATTTTTTTAATTTCCCTCTACATGGAATTACTTCTTATATTTAGGGGAAAATACCAAACGCAGTTTCTATAACAATATTCCTTGTTTATAAACAGTCCAAACATATTGTAGGGGGAATGGTAAATGTTAAGTTTGCATAATAAGAAGACAATAGAACCCAGAAAGATATTTAGTAATGAAACAAGAGATTTTACACCTTGGCTAGTTGATAAAATTCAAGAACTAAGTGAAGTGATAAATTTAGATATAGAAGTAACAGGAATAGAAGTGACTGCAAAAAATCGCAAAAGAGTAGATGTCCTTGGAAGAACAAAAGTTTCAAGGGAAAATGTGGTCATTGAAAATCAATTAACAGTAAGTGATAACGAACACTTCTCTCGATTATTGCAATATGGTGAAGTTTTCGATGCAAAGTATCATATTTGGATTGCACCTGAGTTTAAAGAGGAACATCTGAATACTATCAGATATATAAGTAAAAATTGCGCAGGGAATAGCTATTATTATTTAGTGCAATTTTTACCGCAACTATTAAAAACAGGAGAATATGTGTACGAATTTAAGTTAGTTGTTGGTCCTCGGGATATAGAGGTATACAAAAAAGAAAATAACTTTATTGGTCCTGTCAAATTTCAGCTCCCCCAAAGCGTATATTTTAAAAAAGAACAAGTAGTTAAAAGTTCTTATCATCCATTGACAATTAAGTACATGGATCATAAGAGCCTCCCAAACCTATTAGCTAAAATAAGTTTATCTGATATTTTAGAGCTTGCGGATTCGATGTTATGGGAGAAGTGGAAACCAAAGCCAGATTATAAATATAATGGATATAGTCTCGATGCCGTAGAGGGTTATCAAATTAATCATATGCACAATGGGAAAATTCTTACACTTGATGATGTTAAATTTATCTTTAAATACGATGATTTTTTTGAGTTGAGAAAACCTTTAATGAACTATCATTCATTAAAACCTCATATACAAGATGGTAGATTAAAGGCGAGGAAAGGTAATAATCGTAAATGGTTAATCAAAAGAGAAGATCTTATAGCATATATTTATGAAAATTATCTTGCTTTTGTGCCCAAAACCTCAAAACTTGTTCTTAAGTATATAGACACTTTTTTATTAAATACGCATTCTTAGTAAGAACGGTAACACATATGCTAAGAAGTAAAATTCATTCAAAAAGGCACCTGCTAAAAAATATTGAAATGGGAGTAGGTTTCTTAAGTACATTCATGCATTAAACTAAGAACATCTTCTTATTTCACACTATTTCACTGTTAGTTTTAAGTGAAATCTGTCACAACAAAATTTATTTTATTCTCTAAATTTTCTAAAACCCTCCCTGCTTCTTTTACAGGCGATTGATATTATTTTTAATCTTTTAAATGTTTTCCGAATCTAAGTCATAGATCTCAGTATTAAATTTATCTTATAAATAATATCTAATTAATAGGCTACCTCCCCTCCCCTTTTTTAGGTGCTTGCCCATTTTTATCTTGATTTTGAATAATTATAATAATATTTAACTATTATCCAGTAGTATCATATATATTATAATATGATAGTACTTATTGTTAATTTGATTTAACCTCTTTTTCAATTGTTGGATCAGAACGAATCGGTATCACTATTTTTCTAATTTAAATCAATCTAAAGAGTGAATATAAATGAGATAGGGTTGTGTTTAAAAAAACGAAAATTGTAAAAACTAATTAGAGTTACGTTCATTGAAATAGATAAACGTAACCTCTCGACGACGCATCTAAAACTCTAAATCCCCGCCCATAAATTATATGAGGATAACTATAATGTTATATCAGCAGAGGAATTAAATAGATATTATGTAAACTAAATAAAAACTTCATCAAACATAAGTATATCCTTAAGGTAGATATATGGTTAAAAGCAGTGTGATTTCTGATGTGAAATCCACTGCCTCTATTCTATATCTAAT
>Ga0180215_1000434_pt1 | contig 53924 bp, 46 predicted proteins | sample eDN3rd37CBELigBY_FD_128871 | JGI IMG/M metagenome (GOLD analysis project Ga0180215, IMG submission 128871) | Enriched backyard soil microbial communities from Emeryville, California, USA - eDNA 3rd pass 37_C BE-Lig BY (version 2) (version 2) | ecosystem: Environmental > Terrestrial > Soil >... | reverse complement strand
AGTCGAGTCAATGTGCTGTATAGGCGAGTCGAAAATGGGAACTTGATGCTGATGAAGCTCCTTTCGCTGTTCATCCGTCAGCCCATCGGGGCCATTCGTGCAAATCGTAAAACGATTGCTCCATCCAGCGATCAAAGGAGCGAAATGCATAAGCTCCTCTCCCTTATTAATGACGACAAGCGGCTGATCTCTTAATTCCCAGCCATCGCAATACGGGCAGATGAAGGCGCTTTTCCCATAGACCTCTGCCAGCCCGGGAATGTCCAGCGGCCGGTCTTTCATTCCTACGGCGAACAGCAGCTTCTTGCTTGTATAGTTCATCCCCTGAGCAGTCGCAATGCGAAAATTCCCGTCCGAGCCGGTAATCGACACGGCTGTATCCGCTGCAAACGTTACGGACGGGTAAGCGCTGATTTCTTCCTTCGCCAATTGCCGGAATTCAGCTGGGCTTACCCCGTCGCGGGTAAGAAACCCGTGAGTCTCGCGAGTCACCGCGTTGCGGGGTCTGCCTTCGTCAATGACCGCTACATTTTTCTTTGCGCGCCCCAGCACGAGGGCGGCATTTAAGCCTGCAGGTCCTCCGCCAATAATCGCCACATCGTGAATTTGTTGTTCCATTTACATTCACCCTTCCATAGATCTATATTATCCATAATTATCGTGCAAGAAGTGAATTTTCACTTCTCTTCACTTCTTGGTTACAGCTTTTTACGCATGAATGCCTCATCCATCACGGACTGAATCGTATGTTCGCGCAAGTAATGGTGCAGCTGCTTCTCCGCTTCGACCATCACCTTCTCAACCAAGCATTCGCTCCTCGTTGAACGTTTCTGTTCCCGCTGTGAAGGAAAAGCCTCATCATCTAACAACTGATGCTGCCTCGAATTTGCATTGGAGCATTCGAACAATTGCTGCCTTCCCTCTATAATTTGGATTATATCGAGAAAAGATATTCCTTCAGCCGGCTTTGCCAGCTCGTAACCGCCGTTCACCCCCGGCGCGGCGCGTACGATTCCGTCCTGTCTCAGCTTGGACATAATTTTGGACAAGTAGCTTTCGGAGACGCCCAGAAACGCAGACAACTCTTTGATTCCGACAGGACTGCTGCGCTCCGGATGAGCCAAGTAAAGTAAAGCATGCAAAGCGTAATCCGTACTTTTAGAGAACTGCATGTTCTCTCCTCCTGTCTCTATCCTCGTTGTTATTATGGATCTCTAATGTCCATAATATACAATCCGATGCCAATTTGCAACTTTTCAGAAAAAAAACTGCCGGCCCACGAAGAGCCGACAGTTACCCTCAAGTAATATTAGTCTAACTGCACAGCATCAAGCACTATCAAGCGGGCTGGCCAATCCGACGATGCCGAGCATACTGTAAGCATGTAGTCTGGATCAAGCTCGTATTGACGCAAATGCCAGTTTGATGAGGTCGCTTCCGATTGCTCGTCTTCTGCGACCAGCTGAAGCCAAGGCACGGAAGCAAGAGCGCTATTGTCTTCATCGCTAGCGCAAACGCCGACCATTCTACTGCTGCCGACGCTAACCGTACCCACAACGCTGAACGCGCTCAAAGGCATTGACAATCCCTTGCCTACAGCCTTAATGTAGCTTTCCTTACCCGTCCAGATCGCATAGAACATCCGATCGCGCTCATGAACAGGCCGGCTGCATAATGCATCATACTCGCTGCGCGAGAACATCGCTTGAGCAAGCAGCATATCCGCTTTGCCGATGCGCTCAACATCGATGCCGATCTCCGCCGAGTGGAAAGCTGCGACCGTCCATACGCCGGAATGCGAGACGTTATACTGCACGTCATTTCCGTGCAACATGGGCTTTTTAAATGCGTTTTGCGCAAAAATCATCTGCTGAGCTTGCAGTTTATATTTCTCGCGCAGTACATGCCGCACCAGAATATCGCCGGCCAGCGAGCGCCATTGATCCTCCCAATGCCGAAACCTTGCAACTCGGAGCGCTCGTTCTAACGGAACCGCAGCTGACCAGCGGGCAATGAGCTCATGGTTCTCCTGGATCGAATGCTGATCCATGCGCACTGCATAGATAGCTGGAACGGACTTCATGCGTGTCGCAGGCTTTGCGGCGTCAAGTCGATCCATACTTCTTTAACGTAAGACAGGCACTCTTCCTTCGTTCCGATTTTACCGGTATTGCTCCAGCCGTCAGGATGTTGCTGATGCGATGGCCATAGCGCATATTGCTCCTCCGCATTCACGACAACTTTATAGCTGATTTCAAGCATTTCATTATCCATCATGATTGTCCTCCCTTATTCCTCGATTAGATGCCGACGCCTATTTGGCGGTCTGCAAGCTGCTGCAGCTGATCCTTATCACGAATGATAACGGCATCCGGCACTGCATCGGGCAATATCGTCTCCATATAGCGCAGTTGCCGGTAACGCATGCCGACCAGTGCCCAGACGAACAATATGACGCCGATCGAAGCGACCAACAGGCCGATGCCCATTCCTTCGCCCGTTCCGAACAGTCCTGCAGCCTCCGTTCCGGCTGGCAGCGCCGATGCAAGCGGAACGAACACAGACGCAACAAGCGGTCCTGCAAGCAGAAAGCTAAGCGGACGCATGCTGAAGGCCATCACTTGATTCGTTGCCAATACGCGGCCCTGCAGCTCAAGTCCTACCTTCGTCTGTATCAATGCCAGCCAGTGCGTATTGATCAGTGCCAGCGCAAGGCCAAAGCCGAACAATCCGACGGCTGCCGTCACTAGCGATGGATAGATGCCGACAACGGCGATCGATAACCCAGTCAGCATAACGAAACCGACCATTCCGTCCGCCCGGCGATCGAAGCCGCCCCATATCGACATGAGTATCGAGCCGAGCAATAGCCCCGCCCCCTCAAACGCAATAACGATGCCTACCTTGTCAGCGGTCATGAATTGAAGCAGAAACGGCGTCGTCAGCACGTTATACAAGCTCATAAAGAAATTGACGACGATGAAAAACACGACCATCGCGACCAGGCTCTTTCTGTGAACGATGTACTTCCATCCTCCGATGATTTCCCGGCTCATTGGTTCCTCGCGTTTCTTGAACATCAGATTCGGGAAGCGAATCATCGACAAAATGATTATGGACAAGCTCAGCAACACCAGGTCGATTATTACAATGGTTTGCAAGCCGATCAATACAACCAAGGCTCCTCCCAGTGCAGGCGCCATAATTCCGTTCAAGGACATGACGAGCTGACCTAATCCGTTGGCGTGCCCCAAGTATCTTTTTGGCACGAGCTGCGCTGTTGCTGCCTGATAAGCGGGCATCGTGAAGGCGCCTGCGATCGATCCGATGCCTGCGGCCACGTAAATCGTCCATAACGACAACGCATCAAGATAAAGCATAGTCGCGAGGAAAATCGTCGAGCATAACGCTAACATTTGCCCCGCCAGCATAACCTTGCGCCTATCGTACCGGTCCACTACCGCACCAGCCACCGGCAGCAGCAGCAAGGTGGGCATAATGACATAAAGCGAAATCGTCGCATAATCCGAGATCGATCCGGTACGCTCGTATACCCATATGCCCAAGGCGAATCCGGTCAGCGAAGTGCCGATTGTGGCAATGATCAAGCACAGCGTCACGACAAGAAAGGATTTCACGCTCGGCTTCACCTTTTTCTGACCCTGAATTTCAGTAGATTGATGAGAATCAGACGGCATGCGAGAAACGAGATTCACTTTCGACGGGATGGCTGCATCGTCGCGCTCTTCCTCCCACTGACGAATTTGCTGCGACATAATTTTGGCGACATGATCCGATTGATGCTTGTGAAAATAGTGTCCGGCATGCTCTACAACGTGTACGCGTACGTCGTCGCTGAAGTCCCGCCACTCCATATAGCGTTCCTCGTAGAACTCAGTCATTCGATCGGCGCCGCCCACAATGCAAGAGATAGGCGCTTTCAGCTTCGGCTTCTGCGGCAATGCATAGAGAGCCGTGTAATAATCCTCCGCTTCGCGCGCATCATGCCGCAGGTTACGCAAGACGAACTTTTGCTCCTCCGGAGAAATCTCGTCATCGAAGCCGCCAAAAGCGCGGAGCATATCGCGCGCGAACTTATCGGACGTCCACTTCTCTTGCGGGAACAAGCGATGCCACCATTCGGTCAGCTTGAACGGAAGTCTCGCTCCCGGGAAGGTGCCCGCCATGAAGATCCCGCTTACTTCTATGTTTGCTTCCTGCAGCAGCAGCGCGGTACGGAGTACCATCGCACCGCCTAAGCAATGGCCGTAGAGGTAGACTTCGCCCTTGACCTTGCTTTTGACTTCTTCTGCAATTCGAGCGGCAGTTGCCTCGAGCGAGGACAGTGCCTGACTTTGCCGGCTGTAATCATGGCCGGGCAGCTCGATTGCAAACAAGGCATAGTTGGGCGGCAGCGTCTTGGCCAGCGGCTGGAAGGTGATCGCGCTGCCGCCGCCGTACGGCGCACAGACAAGCGTAATGGCTTTGCCCCCTATATTGGATGCTTTCTTGAATTCGATCAGAAGGTCGTCGCTTCGCTCCGCCCCGGATGCAAGATGTTCCGCCAGTTCGCGAACCGTTGGATACTGAAAGAGGTCCATTACGCTAAACGAACTGCCCATCTTGCGAACGACCTTTATCGCCTTGAATGAATCGCCGCCCAAGTCGAAAAATTCGTCGTCGATGCTGACCTGTTCAAGCCCCAGCACTTCGCGCCACACAGCGGCGATTTGGTGCTCTTCCTTGGTCTCCGGAGGAGCAAAGCCGTTATCGCCCGCACGATTAGCGGCGCTAGGCGCAGGCAGCATTGCACGGTCCAGCTTGCCGTTCGCATTAAGCGGCAGCCGCTCGATCTCAACGAAAGCCGAAGGCAGCATATAGTCCGGCAGAAATCTTTTCATATGCTTTCGAACCGCGCTTACATCGAGCTGTGCTCCAAGCAGAGACGGCTCCGGCACCAAATAGGCAACCAGCCGCTTGTCTCCAGGCTCATCTTCGCGAATGATCACGACTGCGTCGCGCAATCCTTCGACCTGAAGCAGGACATGCTCGATCTCGCCTGTCTCGATCCGATAGCCTCGGATTTTGACCTGCTGGTCCATCCGTCCGATAAACTGAATGGTGCCGTTAGGCAAGTAGCGGACAAGGTCACCCGTACGGTACATCCTCTCTCCGGGGCGACCCGTGAACGGATTCGGCAGAAATCGCTCAGCCGTCAGATCCGGTCTGCCGTAGTAGCCGCGCGCAACGGCTCTGCCGCCAATATATAACTCGCCGATGGCACCGGCAGGCACCGGCTGCAGATCGGCGTTAAGCACGTAGACAGGCGCGTTCGGTATCGGGCGCCCAAGCGGAAGCACCGATTGATGATCACTCTCGCTTCCTCCAACAGGAACCTCATATGCAAGTACGGAAACTGTCGTCTCTGTCGGGCCATAGTGATTCTGAATCCGGCAGCCCGGACGAAGACGGCGAATGTCTGCGATCGTTCCCCAATGCGAGGCTTCGCCTGCAAGAATTAAGCATTCGCGCGGGATGACGAGGCTTGGATTCGATACGCCGAGAAGCGCCTCCATATGGCTGGGAACGATCTTCAGCACGTCGATCGGATGCGCCTCGCAATATGCGGCGAAAGCGTCCGGATCGGCGGCTCGCTCGTACGGGATGACATGCAAGGCGCCTCCTGTTGCGAACGCTCCCCAGATCATCGGCGTACCGAGATCGGCGGCAAGCGTGCTCACGATGGCGAAGCTCAAGCCTTGCCGCAGCTCTAAGCGATGCATGATGCCATCCAAATAGTTGGCATAATTTTGGTGCTCGACTGCCACGCCCTTAGGTTTGCCCGTCGAGCCGGACGTGAACAGCACATACATAAGATCGCTCGGCTTCGAGACGATTTCAGGATTAGCCGCGTCTTCTTGCGAGATCGCATCCCAATCCCGGTCGAGCGAAACGATGCGCATTTGCGCAGGATCGGTATCGTAGTTTTGCGGCAGCAAATCTGAGAAGACGCCTTCGGTTACGAGGACGGACACCTTAGCCTCCTGCGCAATCATTCGCAATCGCTCCACCGGAAGCTTAGGATCGAGCGGCACATATGCGCCGCCTGCTTTTAATATGCCGAGCAGGCCGACAATGATATCTACGGTGCGCTCCATATAGAGCCCAACCGTTGAATGAGGTCCGACCTGCATGCGGCGCAAATAATGAGCCAAGCGGTTAGCCCGTTCATTCAGTTCCCCGTAAGTAAGCATTATCCCCTCCGAGTGTACGGCCGGAGCCCCGGGTGTGAGAGCTGCCTGGCGCTCTACGAGCAAATGCGGAAATTGGAGCTCTGCGGGGGAAGACTCTGCGGCATTCCAATCGACCAGCACCTTCCTCAGCTGTTCGCCCGAGAGCGATGAAATGTCATAAAGCGGCTGATCGGCATTGTCCAGAACGCGTTCTAAAATGCTGCAGTAATGATCCGCCAGCTGCTTGATTGTCGACTCTCGGAATAGGTCTAGGCGGTACGTCAAAGTGACTTCCATGCGTAACTTTGAACTCTCGAATATCGTCATCGTCAGATCCAGCATCCCGCCTCGCGTGCGGTCTCCGACGAACGGTTCAATCTGGAGGTCCGGCAGACTCACCTGCGCCTGTCCATGCCGTTCGAATAGGAACATCGTATCGAAGAAAAGCGCATGGCCTAGCACACGCTCTGGATTCATCACTTCGACGATTCGGTCGAATGGGAGCTCTTGATGATCATTCGCCTCAAGCACCGTCTCGCGCACAGCTGCGATAAACTCGCTGAATGTGCCGCGCATGTCAATCGCAGACCGAAGCGTGACCGTATTAGCGAAAAACCCCGCAAGCTTCTCGATTTCCTGCTTGCCCCGATTCCCCATTGGCGTCCCGACGACAATCTCCTGCTTGCCGTTATAGCTGGCAAGCAGAACCTTGTAAGCGGCCAGCAGCAAGACGAACGGCGTGCAGCCGTGTTTCTTGCTCGCTTCGCGGATACGCTGCGAGAATGATGGATCGAGCGTAAGGCTGAAGAAACCGGCTTTGCGCTCAACTTGAATCGAGGGGCGCGGATAATCGGTCGGCAAATCTAGCGTCGCCGGAGCCGGAGTCAGTTTTTGGGTCCAGTAGCGCAGCTGATCCTCGTATTGCGATCCTGTCATCCATTGTCTTTGCCACACGGCAAAGTCCGGGTACTGAATCGGCAGCTCCGGCAGCACGAGCGGCTCCCCCAGCGAGAAGGAACGATAGATGGCGGCGAGCTCCTCGTTGAACACATCAGCCGACCAGCCGTCATAGATAAGATGATGCGTCATCCAGACGAGGACATGCTTCTCAGAATCCAAGCGAAACAGCATCGCCTTCACGAGAGGTCCGTTCAGGAAATCATAGGGCGCCGTAGCTTCCTTCTCCATACGCTCATAAACCTTGTTTTCATCTTCCATTTCGATAACCGGGAGGTCGATCGTCAGCTCGGGGCGAATTATTTGCACATAATCGTCGTTCTCGTAAGCGATGACAGCGCGCATGATTTCATGGCGCTTGATCATCTCGTTTAACGTATCGCGCAAGGCTGTAACATTCAGCTTCCCGATCAGCTTGTAGCCGTTGGCGAAATTGTACCGCTCTGTACCGGGCAAGTACTCTTCGAAAAACATAATCCGCTGCTGAGGAAACGATAAAGGGAACTTGTTCTCGCCCGCTTGCCTAGGCTGCTTCGGAATGACCGATGCTCTTGCCTTCAACTGCTTGGCCTTTAGCGCGAGGAGCGCCCTGCGTTCGGGCGACAGCTGCTCGATTCGATCAATCGTCTTACTCATGGAGCGCCTCCTTCGAAGAACGGGGATGCCGGCCGAGTTGGCGCTCTGCCAGCCGCTGTGCAAGCAATGAACGCTTGCTTGATGTGAGTGTCTGATTTAACGCATCCTGCCTTTGATCGGGTATGGTAGCTGAGGTCCGCAAGTGCAGCTGGCGCTGTGAATCGGCGTAATCAGCACTTAACCGATCCGAGGAAATGGAGTAGCCCGGCTTGCCAATTACCGATTCGACGGCTGTGCAGGCTGCCGCCATCGTATCATGCTCCGCCAGCACCTTCGCTAACTGACGGCAACGCTCCTTCACCGCATTGGTCTGGATTGCCTGCAGTGCATTTGCGATTAACGCGGGCTCCCATTGCAGCGGCGGTAAATAATCACCGATGCCGAGATGCTTGATCCGCATTCCGTTATCCGGCCGGTCCGTATCCGCTGCGAGCGCCAGCTGCGGCACGGCCGAAGTCATCGCTCCCGTGATCGTTCCGATCCCGCCGTGATGGATGACGCCGCCGACTAGCGGATAGACGCCAGCGAGCGGCAGTATCCTATACCAGCGAATATGATCTGGCAACTCGCCTTGAATGAATTCTTCATGCCTCGTAACAAGAATGGTTCGCTGCCCCAGCAGCTTGACGCCTTCGATCGCCGCCTTGTAGAAGCCCGGTTTAATCATTTTTCCGGTACCGCCCGTAATTAAGAGCGGCTTCTCGCCGGCGTGGATAAAGTCCAGCAGGTCGGCTGGCAAGGGCTCATATTCGATTGCATCCGCTAGCGGGAATCCGACGGTATCAACCTTCAGCGCCCATTCCGGTGCTTCAACCGCCGCCTCGAAGGTCTCATGCCAGAAACCGATGTTTTTTTTCACCGCGCCCATCCACGACGTCCAGCTCGAGACCGGCGAAAGCCCAAGACCGCTGCGGAAGGTGTTAATAAGCGATATGGCAAAGTCGAGGCCAAGCTCCTCCCAAATATGCAGCTGCGTTACATAGCTAGGCGCCAGCACGCCTGTCACGATGGGCACCTGCATCATCTCGGATACGATCATCGCGATGAAGCCGTCGCGCTCCTTGCAGATCAGCACAGAATCCTCTTCCTGACACAGCTCTGTCAGAATGTCGTACTCCTTCTTGAACCGCTCCTTTGCGTAATACTTGCGCTGATATTGTTCATAGAGATCGGGCTTGTTCAGCGGGTCCTCCATCATATAGAGATCTTTCATAATTTCGGTATATTCCTCGGGTTCATCAATGCCGCGAAACGCGATGCCGGACTTCTCGGCCAGCGACGCAAACGCGCCGTGCGTCACCAGGGTTGCTTGGTGACCGCGCCGGCGAAGTGCAGACGCTAACCGCAGGAACGGAAGCACGTCCCCGTTCGTCATATGTGTGCTAAGCACGAAATTTGCCACGAATCGTCTCCTCCTGACTATCTGCTAACAAGTTATTTCAGCAGCGCCTCGATTTCTTCTTCCGACAGATGCTCCATCTCGCTCAGCAGCGCTTCAATCTCGGCATCATCGGTCTCAGCAAGCAGCTTAGCTTCGATGATCGACGCGAGGGTGCGGATCGTCGTTCCTTGCGTAAGCATATCTTTCAGCGATACCTTTACACCAAATACATGCTCGCACCGGACAAGAATCTGAGTAGCGACAAGTGAATGACCGCCCAAATCGATGAAATCGTCGTCAATCCCGATCTGATCAAAGCTGAAGAAGACGGACCATAACAGGGTAAGCTCCTTCTGAATAAAAGTCTCAGGCGGAACGTACGCCTGCCCGATCATCAGGCGGGACACCGTCGGACTCGGCAGAAGCTTCCGGTCTGTCTTGCCGCTCGGGGTGAGCGGGAAGGTCTCCATTTCAACAAAATAAGAAGGAACCATATAGTCCGGCAAACGCTGCTGCAAATAGCTTCTCAGCTCGCTGATTACAGGAGAGTTTGCAGCGTTCGGGATGAAATAGACGGCAAGTCGCTGGTCTCCCGGCTGATCCTCGCGGACGATCGTTACTGCCTGATGGACGCCTGGATGCTGTTCGAGCACAGTGCTGATCTCGCCTAGCTCGATCCGGAAGCCCCGTACCTTCACCTGATCGTCGTTGCGGCCCAGGCATTCAAGATTCCCGTCCGGCAGCCAGCGTCCAAGATCTCCCGTATGGTACATACGCGCTCCCGGCTCCTTGCCGAACGGATCGGGTACGAATCGCTCCGCCGTTAAATCCGGCCTGCCAAAATAACCGCGCGCAAGTCCGACGCCGCTGATGAAGAGCTCCCCGATCTCGCCTGCTGCGACCGGTTCATAGCGGTCGTTCAAAACGTACATGGCATTCTCAGGAATAGCCTTGCCGATTGGAATGACCAATCGATCCGGATTGCGGTCGCTTGTCCAATTGGTTATGAACACCGCTGCCTCGGTCGGACCATATAGATTGTGAAGCTGGGCGGACATCATGCGGCAGAACCTTTCGTTCAGCGCGGGCGATAGCGGCTCCCCGCATAAGAAAACGTGCTTCAGCGTAGGCAGATCTTGAGCTTGCTCAGCACTCAAAAACGTTTGGAGCATCGTCGGGACGAACTGCACGAACGTAATGTCTTCTCCCTTGATGATCTCCCATAAATATTCCATATCAAGATGACCTTGAGGCTTGGCCATGACGAGGCATGCACCGCACATATGCGGCCAGAAAAATTCCCATACCGAAACGTCGAAGCTATATGGCGATTTCTGAAGTAGTTTGTCATTTTCCCCCATTTCGAAAGTTTGCTGCAGCCATCGTACCCGGTTGCTGATGGCAGCGTGCGTATTCATTGCGCCTTTCGGCTTTCCCGTCGAGCCCGAGGTATAGAACATGTAAGCCAGATGGCCCTCATGCAAGGCAATATGCGGATTTCCCTCCTCCTCTCCATATCCATCCAATAGCGCTGAATCATCCAAGACCCAGACAAGGCCGTCAAACCCATCGAACTGATCCGCGAATCGGCGCTGCGTAACGATAATTCTTACCATACTGTCCTGGATCATATAGGCCAGCCGATCCTTCGGATAATCAGGGTCCAGCGGCACATAGGCGCCTCCGGACTTCAGGACGCCGTACAGGGCGGCGACCAGCTCAATCGAACGCTCCATGCAAATTCCAACCAGTACATCGGGTCCTGCACCGATCGCACGCAGGCGATATGCAAGCCGGTTCGCAAGACGATTCAATTCAGCATAGGTTACCGACTCCCCCTCGAATCTTACGGCTTCACCATTGGGCGTTCGTTCCGCTTGCTGCTCGAACAGCTGGTGAATCAGGCCTTTTACTTGCATTCAATCACTCCTTCATAGACAATAACCTATGGGTTATTTCCAATATTTACCCCACATAATCCTACTTTAATATGTAACATTTAACTAATACTGGGATGACTTTTTTGACGCTAGAATGACCCTTTCCTGTGATTTCCGAAAGCAGCAAATCATGCCCCTACAATCATCGCTAGTACAGCCGAGCTTGAACAAAAAGAAGACATCTGCCCCTGGTCTAGGAGCGGATGCCTTCTGTGCGAATTAATTGTTCTAAGTAATCAATGAAAGCGTCACAAGTTCCGTTATCGGCCGTTACTATGAGCTCAATTTCTTGATTCCCGGTTCCATAACTAATATTGTTCAGCGTATAGACTGCAGGACTAGAAACATCCCTTTTTCTCAAAACAAAAAAACCGCGATAAACGCGGTTCCTGTATACATAACATATAGCTCCTTCTCCTGTAAAAGCTGTTTCTGAGACGGAGGGCAAACGGCTTAATTCTCGCCCTTTTTCTCGAATTCATAAGAGCCGCTAAACAGATTATCGTCATGGAAAGCAATGAGCAGCATATCGTAATGCTCGCTCGTTAGAACGTCTTGCAAGCTGAATTCCGTATAATAGCGGTTATCGAGCACGGTCAGTTTGTTGAAATGCTGAGCTAAGTACGGCGTGATCGGATTCATGAATGAATCTTTCAACAGCAGGACATTCAGTTCATTATTCGCCTTTGGATTTTCGTATACGATTTTTTGTCTGTCTCCCCCATAGATGGTGCCATACGTATACGTGCTTCTGCCCCTCTTAAATCCGTAGAAATCGTTAAAATCTGTAATGGTTTGCGTGCCGTCCTTGTTAATTACTTCAAAATTAGCAAAAGTGAACGGTGTTAACGGCTCGTAAATAACCGTCCGGTCCGCTTTCTTAGCATCTATAACATAATTGATTTGGTTATTATAACTGCCCTCGAATCGGCCATCCTTTAATTGAGAGACATTGATCTCGCTCACAGTCATAGGCTCGTCCTCAAATACAGGTGATCGATTAGAGATTTGTGTAATCATTTCCTGATAGCCGATGAATGCGCCTTTAATATTCCAATGATGGTCGGTCTCCAAATATAACTCTTCCAGCTCCGCCTTCGTAAATGTGTCAAATTTATCCCCGATATTAATGACGCTCACATCTTCATCCAGCTTAGATAAGAAATACTGCTTGGAATTGGCGTATGAATCGGTTCGGGAATAGTCGGGATACAGATGCATTAATGCTTTGGTCCTAGATGGATTGAACACAAAATACGTTTCTGTTCCTTGCTCCTCGGCGAATTTAATGGCTTGGTTTAGCTTATTAGTCGCAGCGTCAATAGGCTTGGTATAGACAACTTTGCTAGGAATCGGGAAAATCCACTTATTATTCATCAGCATAAGCTTGGAGACGATGCGCGAGTCTTTGACTACTGTGCCGTCTTCCGGTTTCTGCGGGGTGCTGGCCTGAAGCATGTTCTCGAACAGCATCGAGTTGAATATTTTGGAATTTTGCTGCCTCTGATAAATTTTAACAAGCTGATCGCGAAAAACAATTTGGTCATTCAAATACTGATTTATATCTTCATAATAAGAACGTGATGTTAAAGAATCGGCTCGGAAAACAGGGAGTGCGCTTAGCGCCCTATTCTCGCTTACCGAGAAAGACCTGTCCGGCAATAATAGGCTGGCGATTGAGAAACAGCCGATAATAGACAGGAACGTCGCCATATAAACGATTGATGTAGACTTGTTCACTTTGATACTCCCTTGTTAATTGCTTTGTGTTAGCTCATTAGAATCTAGAATCTGAAATACAAGAAAGGATTGTACGTTGAATTAATTAAATACAAAATCACTTCTGCGAATAAGAAAAAATAGAATAAGTACGCAACAACTGGCTGTAAACTGCTGAACGGCTTTTTGAATCGCAGCTTCTGCAGCTTCGGAAATATTGGAGCAGCAACGATAATAGCAATGACAAGATAATACCAATTCATATAAAACAGCGAGAGTGTCTGGGCATTCATGAGTTCATTGCCATTCATATTGAACATGGCAGCAATGAATTCTGTCGCGTAGCTAAAGTTGTCGGCTCGGAAGAATACCCAGCCAATCATGACTAGAAGCAGCACAACGACATGGTTAAGAGGAAACAGCTTGGACAGCAGCTTTTCCAAGCCTGCTTTTTCAAGGGCAATCAAAATTCCGTAGTAGAGGCCCCAAGCGATGAACGTCCAGCTGGCTCCGTGCCAGAAACCCGTCAGCGCCCACACAACAAATAAGTTGCGGTACACCTTCCATCGTGCAACGCGGCTTCCGCCAAGCGGGATATACACATAATCTCTGAACCAGCTGCCCAGTGAAATATGCCAGCGTCTCCAAAATTCCGAAATGCTTTTTGATATATAGGGATAATTAAAGTTTTCCGCGAACTCGAAACCGAACATTTTGGCTAAGCCGATCGCCATATCGCTGTAACCTGAAAAATCAAAGTAGATTTGCAACGTATAAGCGATAATGCCAATCCAGGCGCTGCCGGTTGACAGGTCGCTTGCAGAAGTTATGAACACGGCGTCCGCAACTGAACCGAGAGGGTTGGCTAACAGTATCTTCTTTGATAAGCCTAGAATAAAGCGTTGAATGCCCTCAGCGAATTGCGTGGATGAGAAAACTCGCTTGCTAAGCTGCTCAGCGATAGCATTGTAACGAATGATCGGGCCTGCTACTAGCTGCGGGAAAAAAGTAATATATAGCGATAACTTAAATAGATTCCGCTGCGCTTCTTCTTTTCTACGGTAAACATCAATTAAATAGCTTAATGCGTGAAATGTGTAAAATGATATGCCTATTGGCAGCGGAATCGGCTGCAGCTGAAGGCTCGTATGAAAGACAGAATTGGCCATATCGACGACGAAATTCGCATATTTGAAAAAGCCCAGAAGCGCAATATTGACAACGATGGCAAATGTGAGGATGGATACCCTCTTCCTATCGCTCAGCCCCGCTCTATCCATCCAAATTCCATATCCGTAATTGATAAGTATCGATATGATCATCAATCCGACATATCTCGGTTCACCCCAGGCATAGAAGACAAGGCTGAACAGTAATAAAATCATATTTTTGAATCTGAACGGAACAGCGAAATAGAGTGCTAAAACAAGCGGCAAAAAGAAAAATATAAAGATGACTGAACTAAAAACCAAAACAAACTTCCCCTTAATATTCGATGATGTGATCGGTCTGCACTAAAAAAAAGAAAACGAAGTCATGCCTCGTCTTCTTATCTACTGTACTTTACAAAAATATACTAAAATACATCTATTTATATTAACATTCTTGCCTGCTGCCTATCAAGCACCTATGGTGTGCTAGAACTGTTCATTATATTAAGCGCTCAACCGCTGCTGGAGTATGACTGCCAATTCTTCAGCCGTGTCCCAGACAATTGGGCGGATGTCTTTTATTTGCACAGAAAGTTTATCGGCATCCCTATTGTTCACGGTCCAGAGGATTGGGATGTTCAACCCGAGCGCATACCCCGCCGCAAAATAAACCTCGGGGGATTGACCCGTTAAATCCGCAATAATCAGTTTACTGTCTGATGCCAGCTCTAACAGATTACTATCACGGTTTTCTGTTATCGCATGTGTAAGCAAGTGCGGCAAATAACCGCACTGTTCGATTTTAGGCATGATGCTATCCAGCCACTCTGCCCGCGCAGCCTCTTCATCCGGAATGAGAATGAAGCATGGCTTTAACTTTTTACCGCCGGCAGTTGCGACAGCTTCGGTCCATCCCTTTTCCGTAAGCTTAAAGGTCATGCCTTCCCGGATGAGCAGCTGATCGCTTATCAGCTTATCAATGATATATACGAACTCTTGCAGATTGGGAGAGTACGTCAGATTAAAGCTTTTGGAAAGCGGCTGAATGACAACCGGTTCTTTAGGTTCATTGGAATGCCTGTACAAAAACTGCAATAGACGGTTCCCTTTGTCTTCAATGGTCACAGGAATTTTCGGCGAATTGGCTATCGAATCCAAATCGGCGGCCGTTAAAGCAACCTTTTCATCACAATCGGTCAGCTCACGAATATGAGCAGAAATGAGATGAAGCTGGTCGCGTTTTTTCTGGTACGGCAACGAATTTATAGGTTCATAGCTCTCCCTCAGCAGGCTATAGAATCCGCCGGGCGAACAGGAGCAGCCTAAATATTTATCGTATTCACCTTCCGATAGAATGGTGACAATCTCATCGCAGAACAAACAGTGCTTCTTAAGCATGTCAACACATCACCTCTTATCAATTGCTCTCCTCTACCTTATCAATACTTTACTGAAAAGTAGACAAGCAGTTATTTCCTGCTAGTCGCTTCTATCACAAACTAAGCAGTTGTCATAATCTTCGGATGGATATCTATCTTTCAGTCCTATAAGCGAAAACGGCCGCTCAGGAGCTGCTCCTGAACGACCGTCACGGCGAATATTTTAATTAATCACTATTTTTTTGACCGTCTATTGGATGATACCTTAGCACGTTTCCCGCGGTTTACGCTGGAGATCATTACATTTTTCTCAGAGTGCGTGTAATGATGCTTATAGACAGGGCAACAATGATGCTGCTTAATCGTTTCAATATTTTGTACGACATTGACGAGCTGCGGATGATAATAGTTCTCGTATACCGTTATTGGCGGGTCATAAATTGTTTGTGTTGGGCAATCGGGACAAAACTCGGCTTCACTCATGCCCGCTACATTGGCCATATTGTAGTAGTCATTACGGTTCAAAGTGTTCATCTCCTTCCCGTTTTGGAATACACCTTATTGTATTCACACAGGGGCGTTTTGACCTGTGCACTTGACATAGGAGACGATAGCCTGCTATGTTCTGCGGCCTAATGTATTTTATTGTTAGTCGACAATCTTTTTAATGGAGCCCATCATGCGCGGGATAAGTATTCATCATGCTGCTAACCGATTCAATGCTTCTTTGAATCGCTGCAACGACATCTACGACGCTCTCTTCTTCATCGTTAGCTTTCTGAATAGGCTTTTCATAGGGAATGACTTGGTTGTTGATCTTGGAATTAATGACTTTAATTAATTGATCGTGATGACGGTTTTTGTATTGATTATGATCAAAACGAACCGTTAATGTTGATACGAGCTGATCTATGGCGACTAACGCTTGTTCAGAGACTGCTTCGTGAAGCGCTTCATCATAGCCTTGTATTAATTTGACCGGTCGGACTTCATCGGCAAAATATAATGTGCTTAAAGCGATTCCCTCATTTGTAGCCCTCACTGCAGCAAGGTACTCCGTTGAACGAAGCGTGATGTACCCTATTCCCACTTGACTATTTTTACTTAAACATTTTTTAAGCAATTGAAAAGCTTGCTGGCCGACCTGCTCCGGACCGACGTAATAATGCTTCTTCATATAGATGGGATCGATTTCGCTTGCATGAACAAAATGGTCCAGCATCATGCATCGATCCGCCGTTGATTGAGCGGGCTTCAAGTCTTCATCGGTAACTTCGACGAAATGACCGCCCCCGAGATCATAGGCTCTTTGAATTTGACTCTTATCCAACGACGTGTTGCATTGTGTGCAAAACTTAAGATGTGAAACGGAGTGATTGCAATCCCGGTGTAGTTGTTTAAAGGAAATCTCTTTGTCTTCATTCGCCGAATACAATTTGATGGGAATTTGAAGCTTGGCAATTCTCAAGGTTCCTTTCCATACGGTATGCATCGTTACTATTCTCCCTCTTTATAAATGGTTATATTATCTTTATAACCAAAAAGCTAGAATAATATTACTTTGCTTGCATCGTGTGATCTGCCATTTTTTTCAATGCAGGCTAAAGCTTAATCTGGTAAACTATTCCTGCTGGATAATGTCGAAGCTTACATAACGTATCGTACAACCAGACACTTATACAAAGGAGTATGTCATCTTGAGAAAGCTGCTTTTGACTTGCATGGCCTTCATTCTATTATCCGCAGCCTGGGCTGCGCCTGCCCATGCAGGATTCAAGGATGTGGACGACAATCCCAAGTACACTTGGGCTAAAACATCCATTGACGAAATGAACCTGCGCGGCATTGTGACCGGATTCCCGGACGGTACCTTCCGGCCAAGCCAGCCCGTAACCAAGGCTCAGTTCACGGTTATGGTATACCGTCTCTTCCCTCTGCTTCGGAACCCTGAGCCGGAAGCCATTCCTGGTGTGCCGGATAACCATTGGGCCAGCAAGGAGTTCGCCGAGCTGTACAGTACGACTTGGCCTATTTATGCGGCGGATGAGCAAAATTTTGACAACGAAAGCTATACCTATAAGCCGGAGAAGCAAATGACCCGCTGGGAAGTGCTCATGACGCTGGACGCCCTGTTCAGCGATATGGACGGGCCTGATTTCTATGATTTGACGACATCGGATGCTGTAAAGGAACTGGCTCGCATAAAGGATGTTCCTCATGTCCAATTCGCCTCCTATGAGGAATACGAGAAGAACAACAAAGCTCAAACCCTTATGAAGCCGGGGCTCACCTTGATCCGCGACGGCTCCATGCTTGATTGGGCGGGCGATTTTGATTATGTGAAGGCCAATGCGCTGTACCGTTTCACTAAGCTCGGCATCATCACCCCTGACGCCAACGGCTACTTCTTCCCGGACAGAACGATTACGCGCGCTGAGATCGTCACCGTTCTGAACCGGATGCTGGTGGCAGCCGGCGAAGACTATGCGTATGTAGAGCCAGAGGAGTCGTTATCCGGCTATTATTTGTACCCAGGCTCTTCATTAGGATTCGGCAACAACATCTTCTACCAAGATATTGACGATGATATCGTTCTCGCTGTATCTCCCGACTGGGATCTGTTTCCGGGACAAAGACTGAACAAAGTAGCCCTTCATATCGAATCGGAGCAAATTGTCGACGTCTACGTTACAATTAACGGGCAGACCGCGAAATACAGCTACGAACAGCTGACGAGCGGCGCTGGAGACATCATCCTTGATGTGACGGATGTAAAGAGTTTTAATGTCCGTGGAACAGCACGGTACCCGGAGCGGCTGACAGAATACGGCAACAATGATGTAATGATTTATGTAAAGGATCCGGATATGGAATATTATTAAGAAAAAGCGAGCAGCCTTCCAGCTGCTCGCTTTTTTTGTTGCGCAATATGCCTTGACTATTACAGACGGCCTTTATATCACGCCGAAAGATCTCAACGTCTTTAACCGTTCTACTGTAGCCCAGCCGCGCCATTCCATGTGTACGCCGGCACTAAGGGGCGGAAAGTTAATCGGCCAGCCGCCATCCTCGCCCTGCTCTCTGAGCATCGCATCTAAATGCCGCTCTAAGTCCGCATCGGAAATGAACTTCTGGGCATAGCTTTCACGGTCAGGCGCCCAATCCAATACTTTATGCACATACCCTTCTGCTTCCGTATTCCGCTCGATTGTTCCGGCACGGCTCAGCCAATCATCGAACACGGGCCAAATAGCAGCAGCTCTTTCTTGTTCACGAGTATGCTGCAAGAACGAAATCCATTGCACCCCGTCATGATACCCTTCTGGTTTTTCATTTTGCATAATTGTCCAAATATAGGAGACATTTTGCTTAAACCAGCTTTCCTGAATGAAATCGGTTTTTATGTTTTGTTTATGTAGCAAGCCCATTATTCTTCCTGTAGGATTGATCGATGGCTGTTCGTCATTGTCTGTCGCCCACCATGGGGAGTGCGGGTAATTGCTCGCGCTTCGAAGAACAAGTGGAAGCCCTCCATCCGGCAGCGTTAATTGCCGCAAGTAACGAATAATTCCTTCTAGAATTTGAGGGTCGAAACCGTCCACTTCATCCATAATCATGAGCGCCATTTCTGTCGGAACAGGCTGGCTGTACGGGCATCTAATGTCGGGTTCCAGCGCGTTCCCGAATCCGCCGTCCTCATTTTGATAGGCGCGAAGCACCTCAAGCACAGCCTCTTTGGAGCCCCCTTCAAAAAAATACTCGTATCGCTTACGGTCCAAAAGCCGGGCATTGCTGTAAATAAATTGCTTTGCGCGCTGTATTATCGGATTCGTATTCATCTGTTATTAACGCCTCCTTATTAAAGGTGATTTCCTTGATACTTGAGAATCGCATGCCGTTCGGATGAATAAATCTCTCTTACGGCAGCGAAAATTTCGCTTTTCCTCACTTCAGCTTCTTCCGGAGGCAGCTCCAGCACAATGTCCTCTATATCATATGGCCCGAATCGCCAATGTCCCAGCACCGCGCCTTTGAACTCGCCGTCTATGAGCAAGAACTGCAATACCTCGTAGCCTTTGTACCGTTTCTGCAGCTCATCCATATGCGCCCGCACTAGGAAATCGGATTTATCCAGTATAAAAGCGCATGAAGGAATTTCCGCAGCTACGAGATCCTCGCCAGAGGAAATATACCCTTTGCCAAGGCCAACCGTTTCCGCCTCCACAATTTTGCCTTCATCGAACAATATCGCGATTGCTTTTTGTAACGTTTTGAGAGGCAGCTGTGACCAGCTTTTGATGTTGGCAGCCGTAGCAAAAACCATGGAACGAATGAAGGTATGAATAACCTTTGAAACAGCTAGCATGTAATCTCCTTCATCCGGATTAACCTCAAACCATTCGGTTGCAAAATCGAACCAGCCCGTGTCCCAATCGGTGTCCGGCTGATGCTCGAAAATGAGGAACGCTTCTTGCAAGGTCTGCAGCGCTTTTGAAATTTCGCTTGCCGGATAGCCGCTCAATTCCTCCTTCAACTGTTCTTTTGATAACCCGTCGGAATGCTTTAAAATGCTGACGATATCTTCATGAATTTCATTCACTTTGGCTATCGGCTTACGGAAGGCAATGGCGTAAAGCTCCAAATCTTCCTGCAGCACATATCCGATTCTTCCCCCGCAAAATCTCCCTTTTATGACCGTGTTAGCTTCTCTTAGCTTGCCGGCTAGAAGACTGTCTGAGAATAATGTTCGATGTACAAGCTTTGGCGGGTCGCCCGGCCGTGTATTATGAACAGGCGAGACAGGCTGCAGCTGCTTGAACAATTCCGTGTACGCTTCCTCATCGCTTGGTTCTTCGATAGGCTCCAGCAATCGCTGTCTTCGCAGCCGTTCTCCGATTATTGTTCCTCTCTCATACGTTATCATTTGTTCCTCCTGTTATCTATGATAGGCTTATGTATCGCTCGCAAAGCTGTTTTGACATTCCCAATATTTCGTGCCGCAAGCTTTCAGGCTCTTGAACCTCGGCTTCCAGCCCTATTGTGAAGAAAAAACGCACCGCCCAGTCCCACTCTTCAGCAGGGCACATAAAATCCAATTCCCACCTATCCTCTGTCACCTGCTTTACCCGATCGCCAATATGGAAATCTTGTTCCGCCAGAAGCGCGCCCCGGTACGTCAAACGGGCCACAATCCGAATTGAATCTCCCGTTTCCTCCCGCTTGCCTGCATGCTCCCTATACTTGTCCGCTGCGTCATTAGAAGGCTCCCACGCTTCGATCGCTTCAAAACGATCCGCCCGAAAAGTTCTAAACGCCTCATGGGTAACTGAAAAGGCTTCACAGTACCAAAAGCCATGTGCCATATAAATTTTTCTGGGCAAAAGCTGCAGCCAGCGCCGCTGCTTCTCAGAACGATAAAGCGCGTGGATCCAACGCGAATCGGAGGTGAACGCCAGCAATTTCGTTAAATTCGGCGATTTCACCCTTCGTTCAGGAATTTCGACTTCAATATAGTCGAGCATCGGCTCAATTTGCTGAAGCGTTTGATCCGGCAATATCGCCTTAATCTTGTCCATAACCGTCCATCTCGATTGATTGAACGGCGTATCGGCCATCTTCGTCAATGCTGTAAGCGCGAATAAAACGGTTAAAGCTTCCTGCGAATCCAATTGCAGCGGAGGAAGTTGGAAGCCTTCCATTAAGCGGAAGCCGCCCTGCGGGCCTGTCAAAGCGTACAACGGAATGCCAATCTCAGAAAGAGCCTGCATATCCCGCAGTATCGTTCGCTTCGATACTTCAAATTTATCCGCCAACGTTTGAGCCGTTTCAGACTTTTGCTGCAAAGCGATGAGGATCGCCATGAGCCTATCCGTTCTTTTCATCAGTAGCACCCCACATTTCTATAAGCATTATAGCAACAAATTGGTGACATCAAGTATGTCATCAATTTTTTACTCCATAATATTTTTTTTCCCATTTTGCAACAGGTGATAATACAGTGTTTTCGCATAGAACGACAGGTTGTAATTGGTATGTAGAATATTAAAATCTTCTAGAGAGGAGGCGAATCGTTTGGAGCTTGAGTATCATCCACACCTCGTACCGAATATTTTTCTATTTGCAGAGCGTAGATGTTATCCGGATTGGAGAATTCAGAAGGCAAAAATAGGCTTTCACGATCTCACGTTTGTCGTTGAGGGCAAGGCCAACTACTACATTAACGGAGAGAAATTTACAGTAGAAGCAGGCGATCTTATCTATGTTCCGGGGGGCAGCATTCGGGAAGCTCATACATACAAGGATACCCCTATGCATGCCTATCCCTTTAATTTTTTCTGGGCTGAACCGCATAATCATATCCAGCTTCCGTTTGGCGCTGTGACGAAGAAAGTAATTACTAAAGAGATTCTTGGCTATATCCGCGAATTCAACCAGGTATGGTTAAGCAAACAGCCGTTCTATTGGATCCAGTCGCGTGCATTGTTTGAACTCATCCTCCACCGTCTGCTTAGCAACTATAACCGCCAATCGGCGAAGCAGATCGATCTCCGAATTAAAAAAATTACGGCATTCATTGCTGACCATTATTCGGAAAATATGACGATAAACGATTTAGCGGATATGTTAAACCTTCACCCCGTTTACTTTGGCAGATTATTTAAAGAAAATACCGGTTCGACCTATAAGGAGTATTTGCATCGAATCCGCATGAACAATGCCGAGATCATGCTGTCGACAGGCGAATATAACGTAACGGAAGCCGCTGAGCGATGCGGCTTTCACGATATATTCTATTTCAGCAAAGTGTTCAAGGAAATAAAAGGATATCCTCCGTCAGCTGCCAGGAAGCTTTAAATAAAAAAAGTCCCCCTAATCGAATAGCATTAGAGGGGACAGTTTTTCAAATTAAATCAATTTAGGCTATTTCCAAATTTCATCAATTGACGCCTGGAACGGCTCTTTGTACTTCTCGACGACAGTTGAAACCGATACGCCTTCCAGCAGCTCTCCAATAAATTCGTAATATGGCATCGATGGATACCCGTTTTTCTCATCGACTACTCTGATGCTCTCACCGGCCATCTTAGCATTATTGAGATCGTCCTCGTTACTGAACAAGGTTTCAAACCTTGATTGTTTCGGATAGTCATAGATCGATTCGATATCGTTGATTTTCTCGTAAATGTATACGAGCTGCTCGGGATTCGCTATTGCGCTAGGAATCGTCAGGTAGTTAGGAATCGTGTTGAAGGAATGATATTGCGTTGCGCTTGGCCCTTTAGGGAATGGCAGGAATCCAATTTCAATATCCGGCATATCCTTCTTAAAGTTTTCCATTTCATAGTCAGCGCTAGCAATCATAAATGTGTTGCCTTGTCGGAAAAATTGACCAGGCTCGGTCCAATCCCCGCCTTCTGTAGGTCTTGCGACGCTTTCGGTAGCTAGACGCGACAAGAAGTTAAATGCTTCCAGAGCTTTAGGGTCCTCGAGATTTTGCTTATCCTCTAAAACCAGGTTCGTTTCATTCGAAGCCAGTGCCTGGACAAGAATCGAAGCGCCAGCTAGTCCCCATGTATCGAGCTTGCCGTCGTTATTTGTATCTTTGTTCGCTTCTTTTGCAACTTGAATGAAAGTGTCCCAATTCCAGTTATCTTCGTTCACATATTCTTGCAATGGCTTTATGCCCAATTGATTCATTAACGTTTTGTTATAGAATACACCCTGAGAAGCGCCGTTGATGCCTGCCCGGAATCCATATCCTCTGCCTTCGAACAGTGCGTACTCGTTCGTGTATTGCTGAATAAATACCTTCTCGTTTTTCGTGTATTCATCGACCGGCGTGAACATCCCTTGTCTGACCAGCCCCGGAATCATCCAAGGTCTCGCTACTCGAATAATATCGCCGATCGGCTCGCCTGCAATCAGCGAGGACGATACTTTATCCTGATACTCGCCATAATCGACGACCACGTATTCCATTTTGAAATTATGCTTTTTCATCAATGCATCAAGATTTTCTTTCATTTTAATGCTGTCGGGATTGTCTTCTTTAATGGACTCATCGTACCAGGAAACCCATTTAATCGCGCGGCCGCCCATATCGAAATCCATCTCAGGCGTACCGCTTTCCACTTCTTCTTCTACAGCAGGTTCGTCTTTGCCGCCTTCAGTTGCATTCGTCGCTGTAGGTTTGTTTACGGTATTATTGCCTTCTGAACCGCTGCTGCATGCCGCTACAAAGACTAAGATTAGACTGCAAAGCAGCAGCATTGTGTTGCGCTTCCACATGTAAATACCCCCTTTGGAATTGACTACATCGAAAAATGTAGCGCTTACAATTTAAAATAATATAGCCACTTACGATAACGAACCATGGAACAATTAAACACTATTTGTAATTATAAAAAAATATTGATTGCAGGCCGGTCTAATCGACAAAAAGCTGCCGGTCGCTTTGGCAGATACACGGCCTAATAATGACAGCATTAGAGAAGTCAAGAAAGCTTGCGTAATCATAAAAGAAGTCGCATTCGATCATACTACCTAAAAAAGGAAATCGCACACCATACAGAGCGATACCGTCAAAAATAACTAAATGAGGTTCAATAAAAGTGAAAAATAATAGTGGTGCTAAATGATGAATGTCAACAACATCCGCTCAACTTATCCCATAATTGTTGCAGCCATTTTGATCTTTTGGAGCTTTAACATCTTTATGCAGCCCGTATATGCCGATCCTTCGCTGCCGATTGTCGCCGATCAAGGCGAATATGAAATCGAGGTTTATCCTCAGCAGCACCGTCTGCAAGTACGAGCCCATGGACAAATTATTAAAACGTACAAAGTTGCTGTCGGCAATCCGGCTACCCCTACGCCTATTGGGGAATACAAGATCGTGTACAAAGGCAAAAACTGGGGCCCTTCCTTTGGCCCGCGATGGCTGGGGTTAAATGTGCCTTGGGGTTATTATGGCATTCACGGAACGAATAGGCCGAATTCAATCGGTCAGCATAAGAGCCACGGCTGCATCCGTATGATAAACAGTGATGTTATGGAATTATACGATTTGGTGCCTCTTGGAACGAAAGTAACGATATACGGTCACATTCTAGGGGATCCTAACCATGAGCCAAGGGCATTAGCGGAAGGAGATGTTGGAGGAGATGTGCAGCTTATTCAGTCACGCTTGAAGAGCGCTGGATATTTCAATGGGGTGTGCAACGGCAAGTTTCGTTCCGATACGACCGCCGCATTAAAAAAGTACCAGCGGGATCATCGGTTAATGCCAAACGGCGTCGTCTCGACCGAAGTGTACAGCAAGCTCGGATTGTTAGAATAGCGTTCGCATTATTACTCCATTAGGCGATAGCCGCTTCGTTACAAAATAAGATCCCGTATACTGATTCCAAGCATACTTATAACCGAAAAGGAGCAGACGGATGATAAAAATTGCTGTTTCCGGGTTTATTGTGGAATCAGAGGGTAACGACGGGAAGCATTCGCATCAATTATATATTACATCCTGGAACGGAGACCCTGTACACGTACATGCGATGTCCGGTATAACATCCGTCAATGACGGACATTCTCACCAATATTCAAGCTGGACAGCTCCTGCTCCGTCTGGCGTCCCTCATGTCCATGGATATCGTATGGTCACATCGGTTGATGCTGGCCATACTCATCTTATTCAAGGGACCACTGGCCCCGCTATTCCGCTTCCAGGCGGCGGACATTTCCATCTGTTCGAGGGGTATACGACAATCAATGGCAGCCGTCCGCATTCGCATGCTTACAGCGGCCGAACAGGCAATGAAGTCAACAGTTCATAAAAAAGCAGAGAGTGTCAGCAAACGTGCTGACACTCTCTTTTTGACTGCCTGTAATTAATCCTTAAGAAGTTCTTGCATAGATGGCATTGGCTTGCCTGTCAAACTGTTTTCGAACATGTCGATAATCGTTAGAAACCGCTCAGCTTCACGAAAAACATGATCAGCCAACAGCGGATGAATGATACTTTTTATCCGGCATGCTTCGATTAAATCGCGGGCTGTTTTTTTAAAGTCGCGAAGCGATTTCACGGAAACCCTGTTTTGGTCGAGAAATTGGTCAAGCAGCGGCACCGTCTGCGATTGTGGACGCATAGAATCCAAATCTCTTGCTTGAAACAACAGTTGATCGAAATCATTGCTGAAATCTCTTGCTTGCTCTACAAGCTTTCGTTCGGAAGGATCGAGCAAATGACCGATGAATTTAGCATGATCCGCCATAATTCTAAGAAAGAAAACATTCTCGTCAATTATGGCGTCGGGTAACGGTTCTAATCTTCCTGTATTGAGTTCAGCTAGACGATTTCTGAAATAATTAGCTTCTCTGCTAACATGATCGACTAGCAAAGGGAAATTATTACCCCCCGGCAGTTGACACCGTAATATCAATCCTAACACTTTTCGTTTAAAAGCCCAGATGTGGGATACAGCAATATAAATTTCTTCATTGAATTTAATAATCGTTTGAGCGTCCGTGCCGAGCGTATAGGCATTCGCCCTATTCTCGATTGATTCAAAGATTTGATAAAAATAGTTGGCTTCATTGATTAACTGCGTGTCTTCGCATCGGAATCCCAGTTTGAGAAAAAGGGAATGCTCCTTCATAATCCGTGACCAAAATCTAACCTCATCCAGGGAACGCGCAACAAACCCGTCAGACATCCGCGGCACCGCCTTATTCCGTTTTCTTGAAATATATGTGCAGCAGGCTCAATAATTGATTGTCCATGTTTTTGGCGATCAAATATATTCATGAATCTGGCGGTTATTTCTGATGCTGTTGTGTTTAAACTAAAGGTTCAGATTTCGGCCAATCAAAATATCGATATCAAGCGTAATTTGAGCGGTCTCCCTGCTGAGAAACTTAAGCAATCGCGCTTTGTCCCAATGCCAAGGTCGCCGACAATCCAGATCGGATTTTCATAGCTTTTCGCTGCTTTGATTATCGCTTCCTTGCTTATATCGACACCGACTCCGATCATAGCAGGGTTTTTGCTTGCGTCCAGCAGCTTTTGTAAATGCGAGCCTTCTCCGCAGCCTAAATCGGCAATCATACATGGATCATTGGCATGCTCCGAATGCTCTGCTATTACATTTGACAGCATTTCATGCATAGATGTGTAAAAACCGCTTTCCATAATGATTTTATGCCTTGCTTCAAACAGTTTTTTCGAATATTTGCTCCTTGCGGGATGTGTGATCATGTTTACATAGCCTTGCTTCGTGAAGTCAAATGTATGGTTATTCATGCATATGAGGCTTTTATAATCGACAACGGTTAGTTCTTCTGCACAGATCGGACATCTGAAGAATGATACGTACTCCTTTGCTCGAGCTGCACTTTTCATCATTTTTGTCATGTCTTCTCTTCCTTTCAAGAAAATAAAAAAATCACAGTCTAAAGTCTGTGATTGAAGAGTAAAGGGAAGAAGCCCATCCTGATACGGTTAGGGTTATGTCAAAACAGCCGCCAGAATCGCATACACCTTCCCCCTATACAATCGCAAGACGGAAGAAAATACAAAAAAGAAAGGCAGAATGATCCTCCTTTCTTCACTTTGTCAAAATCAAGCTTTTGCGAAGTTTAAATGACCTCTTTCCGCTTAAGCAAATAAACATAAAGAATGATACCGGTACATGCGCATAACGCGGCGCAAAGACCAATAAATCCGTAGCCGGCTTGAAGCCCGCGAAGCAGTCCTGCTTGCGTGTGTGCGCCGTTCGCATTTTTGACGACCTTAATAACGCCCCCTATTAAATAATTGCCGATAACGCTGCCTAGCCCCATAAGCGTAACTGTAAATGTAATGGCCGTATCGCTTCCGTTCGGATATCTTTTGGCAATAAAGGCCATAACCGTCGGATAGATCATCGCAATGCCTATCCCGGCTGCGGCAAATAGAAAGGCTGCATCTTCTCCGCCCATAATTGCGCCAAACGTACATAGAGCTGAAAAAGCTGAAAATATAATCAATGATAATATAAAACCAATTTTATCGGTTAATGGGCCAAGCAAAATCCGCGCCAGCGCAAAGCACAAGAAAAAGGCGGATAGCATTCCTGATGCCGATACGGTGTCCCAGCTATAAGCTTTCTCCAGGAAGTTAACAAGCCAGCCGCCGACGGCAAGCTCCGATACAACGCCGAATGTAAGAATGCAGACCATTAACCATAATACAGGGTCCTTTAACAATGTTTTTAAGGGAACGCGCTGCTCATGCGAAATGTCATCTCCCGGAAATTTACTGAACAAAGCAACTATAATAGGCAAAATAGACAACAATAGCATGACGAGATACATGCCTCGCCAGTCCAGCGTATAACCGTTGACCGTAACTTTCATCAGCCCCGTTGCGATTAACGGAGCGACCGTCGAGCTAAGGCCGTAGAAGCCATGAGTCAAATTCATCATCGTTCCTGTGTTTTTCACAAAGATTCGAGCGCCGAGAATCGCTAAGCCGATTTCAAGCATCCCGTTGCCGATGTACATCAAGAAGTAAGAAGCTGAAAACATCGTATAGTGATGCGAGAAGAAAATAAATATTCCCGAGACAGCCATCGCTGCAAAAGCGATTACTGTTACCAGCTTAATCCCCCATATTCGTGTTAAAAATGCGGTAAAGGAGCACGCGATTAAATAACCGAGCGCATTAAGAGACAATAAGGTGCCAAGCTGCGATTCGTTCAGCATGAAGTCAAATTGTATGCGCGGAATTGCCGGCCCTTTAATATTTTCTGAGAAACCAAAAATGATAAATCCTAAAAATATCGTTACCAACTGCATGGCGTAGATCTTGTTAAATTTTCCTTTGCTCTTCTCCACTGTTTGCCTTCTCTCTATTTAGTATCTTCTTTCGATGACTTGCAACCGGTAAATCAAGCTCTCCAAAGTTGCCGTTGCCAAGCCAGTCATATATTCCTTATGCGTATCGTTTTGGATGAAGAGCTGCGGCATATGCTCTTCCGGAATGTCCTTCAAGCAGCGTCTATAGAGTTCGTCCAACTGGTTCTCGCGGGGGAGTTCGCCAGTAATCGCAATTGTTACCGGGTTAATAATGGCAATGATCGAGGCTAGTGTATGCGCAGCCAACCGGACAAAACCATCTTCGGCATGAAGCTGCCGCAGCTGCTCCTCTCGCGATAAGCCAAAGGGCAAAAAAGACACTTCGCCGCCAAATTTGGTATTGCCGGATATAATCCGGCCGTCTACGATAAAGCCTGCGCCTGGAAAATGGTTTCTAGGGAATGTCACGACAGCGAATGTTTTTTCTTCTTCGAAATTTTGCAAATGATAAAATCCGTAAACCGTCATGTTCATATCATTCTCTATGGTGACAGACATTTCGTATTTATCTTCTAAATAAGGCCCTAACGGCTTGCCTGCCAGGTCCGGAACATCACAGACGCCAATTACCCCGCGATGGACGACGCCGGGTATGCCAATGCCGATTGCCAGCACATTTCCTCGTTCTCTTATAAGCGTGCCAATCAGTAAATCTATTGCATCCATATCGATATGCTGCAGCTCTATCGTTGTCTCTTCGACGCTTGCTCCGATCAGATTCACGATTCTATAACTGATGGAATGAATACCGCCTTCTGTTCTGATCAGCAAACAAACGGCACAGCCAAAATCGGCGTTATACGCATATTGTTTAGCTGGCCTTCCACCGCTTGATTCATCCGCATCCATCTCAATAACTTCACCGGCAGCGACAAGTTCGTTCAATATAGTGCCGCATGTAGCCACGCTTAGCTTGGTTAGGCTTGAAATTGATGCTTTCGTTCCAATCCCCTGCGCTTTTAACGTCGTTTTGACAAGTTCAATATTCATTTGCTTCACTTGAATCGTATTATACGTTACAGGATTCATTGCATCAGTCCTCTTTCAACACTTTTTAAAACTATTTTAATAAGTGAAGTGTAATATCCCTTGTTCTCCGCGTCAACATATTTTTTACTTCCTTTAACAAAAAATAGAACCAGCTTGCCGCGGCACACTGGTCCTGAATCGTACTTACGCGTTAAGTTTCACCTTTTCTCTACCCTTTCGTAAAAATAAAGACTCGTATAAAAATCCACTTTGCCGTTCTCGATCAAAAACTGTTCATAGCATCCGCCTGCCGGTTTATATTCGGAATGCTGCTCCAGCCACCGCATGAATGAAGCCCAATCCTTCTCTAGAAAATGATGAACGCCCGGAGCTATTGCGTAAGTACCACCATCGTAGGTTGTGATTGTTATTTTACCTAAATCATCCGCAATCGCCGCTTGTTCTTCAAGTATGAAAAATACTTCACAATATGATTCATGATCGTCTGTTTCGCCATACCTCACTCCCAATTTGAACGAAGCGCCTTCTGCTAATCTATTCTTCTCGACCCAATTGATCATGACATCAAATGCTTCGTATTTCAGTTTAGCCAGTTCGTTGCCCACTGCCCGATAGTGCGCGGCCTTAAAGGATGGAACCTCTTCAATCCTGTTATATGCTGCCGGTTTAATAGGCACATAAATGTCCATTTCAGGCGGCGACAAACAACTGCGTTTATCGTAGTACTCGATTACCGCATAAGGCGATTCGCGCAAATGCGCAGTTTGATACACGTTATTGGCGAACCATTCTCCATAAACATAATCTAAGGTTTGGTTTATTGTTTCAGCTGGCGGTCCTACATGAACAGCCTTGGCGCAAGTGAGCGCGGGCACAGATCTACCTGCAGCTCCTGCAGGTATGTAGGCCAAGTCTTCCACCTCGAAGCCGACGAAATAGCTTAGCTTGCCGTCTTGATCGAATAAAGACAAAGCGTATTCGGCATCTTCTTCCGGCTTCACCCGGCTTACGCCATTTCCAAATAAGCGGTCATAGCTTTGAAAATATTGCTCCCATACCTGCGCGAATGTCGCTTCTCCGTCTCCATTTCCGATCCTCCTTTCAATCCCGAGCAAGCATATGGAAGGCCTTTCTACGATCTCCACATTCACATTCGCCTTCCCTCCCTTGCTGCTATCTACCGCTGCTTTTTTCATCTCGTGCAACGTGTATCTTCTTTTCCTGTAGCTCTCCGGTTTAATGCCATAGATGCGTTTGAACGCCCGGCTAAACACATCATGCGATTCAAACCCGAATTGGAATGCGATATCGACGATCTTATCTTCGCCGGTGATCATCCGTTTCGCTGCATAATGGAGCTTACGCCTTAGCACGTAATTCATTGGCGTATAGCCGGTATGATGGGTGAATAGCTTAAAAAAATGAGATTTCGAGAAATAACCGATTTCCGCAAGTGCATCGCTGTCAATGCATGCTTCCACATGATCCTCAATATAGTCCAATGCCGATTGAATCGTTGAGTGGCTTTCCAATATCTCTCACCTCCTAATTTCCATCCTACCATTACCGTAAATTTTGACTCGACGATTATTCTTATCTTACTGTTCTTAAATCTTGAAAAGGCAGCCGATCGTCCGTTGGCTGCATAAAATACAATCTTGGTAAACCCTTATATGAAAAAGAAGTCATAGCAGCTGCAAATCGCTTTCTAGGCGCAGTCTTCTTGCTGTATACTGTTTCTATCAATCATATTACCTAATTTCTGACAGGCGTTCAAATTGAACGAGGTTCGTCTGACTTGCATCCTCGGTTCGTTTCACGGCGCCGTTCACTTCGATTCGCTATCTGGTATAATTAGGAATATCGGAGAGCAAGGATGTGATCGATTGAATGATGAACCGCCCCTAAGGAGGACAATATGAATATTACGCAGCATTTCATCGATGAACGCTTCAAAGCCTACGTTTTGGAGCAATTTTGCGGAAACCGCGAATGGATTGAGACAAGCGACGTTGACCAGGTGCAATCGTTAAAGCTTTCGAATCATTGCTACTCTAGCCTGAAGGGGATTGAGCATTTCGCTTCGCTGGAGGAGCTGGATTGCTCCAACAATTTATTGACTGAGCTCAATGTAAGCAACAATGCCAATTTAAGATCATTAAATTGCGGTTTTAACCGTTTACGGAAACTGGATGTCAGCTGTAATGCCTTACTTGCCAAGCTGGATTGCTGTTGGAACATCCTATCGGAATTGCATCTAGCTCGGAATACACAACTCAAGGAATTGAAATGCAGCTATAATTCAATGTTTGACTTAAAGCTGGATGATAACGATCAGCTTACTCATCTCGATTGCGGCAGCAATTATTTAATTAGCTTAAATATAAACGCATGTCCGGACTTGATTGAAATCCGCTGCAATAACAATCATCTGACGAGTCTAGATATCACCGGAAATCCGGCACTGCAAAGCTTAAGATGCTTCAACAATCATATAACAGCATTGGATCTAAGCCATAGCCCGCTGTTAAAGGAGCTTTATTGCTCGGAGAATAAAATCTCTGCTTTGGATACTCGTCACAATCCGATGCTGGAGCGAATGAGTTACGCCAATAATCTCATCGTTGAACCTAATCATACAGTTGAAGGCTTCGGTATATTTCAATACGATGTTTCGCTAACTTCCTATACCTCTGCTCTTATATATAAGGAGAAGGAGATTTCCGTCCATACGGATGTCTCTACGAATTCGGAAATGAAACAGCTGTCGCCCTTCGTCATAAAAGTATGGGAGCATTTCGACGTGCTGACTGACAAAGCGCTCAGCCTCATTGCCGATACGCACCCCGACGAAGACGTGAACGAACTGATTTTGTCCGATCTTGCCTTTGACCGCGACGGCTCATTTCGAATCGGCTACGATGCAGGAGAAACCCCTGCCGGTCATCTGTACATTTATGCAGCATTCAGTAATAAGCTCGAGATGAACGGCGAGCTAATCTATGAAACATATTAACAAAAAAACCGCGGCTATTGAAAGCACGCGGTTTTTTTTGTGTTAATCAACCTGCCTCGCTTGGATATACTCCTCTTGTACCTTAAGCGGTATAGCCAGTGTATGCTCAGCCGAACCGTCCTTGGCGCTCTTCACATAGAGCACGAGTACCATATTGGTTTGTACAGCATGATCGAATTTGACGTCTATCGTAAATTTCCCCCATTCAGGCGCGCCTTCCTCAGCAAGCGCTTCCCCTTCTGCCAATACAAAGTGGCCGTCTTCCAGGCTCCAGCTGAATGCTGCTTCGAATACGCGAGCCTCGCCTTCTACCGTAAATTCATTTGCCAACTCCTCGTCAGGGCCTGGCGTGTAGACGCGAAACGCATCGTTCTCCGCTTTAGGAGCGGGAGTGATTTCGCCCGATTTCGCATCAATGCGCACTTGGACAGGCTGGTCGATTTGCTGAAACTGAACAAGCTCTACATTCCAAAATTCATTCGCGGCATCTATCGAAGCTTCTTTCACAGCCCATGGGCCTGCCAGCTCCGTCTGCGCCTCATAAGCGATACGCACCGCATCCTCTCGGCTGATGTTGTCTTGCGATTGGCCGTTCGATAAAAGAACCAGCTTCGCTGCGTTTGCTCCTGCGGGATAAGATTCCTGTACTGGTCCGATTGACCATGCTTCTACTTGACCCCCTACGGCTAAGTCCGTCTTTGCAGCAGCGGTTCCGTCATGATGAAGAAGCTCAGTCTTCTCCGTCAGACGCAATGAGTAGGCGTCAATATAGGAATCTGCGCCTTTATCGATATACGCGGTCACTAATACGCTATTATCATTAACGGATATAATCTCGCCTTTCTTCAACGCTAGCTGCGGGCTCTCCTCCTGGATAGGCGTCTCCCCGTTTCCTGGCTCATTCCCGTTGTTTCCTTCCGCTACGCGCCCGCAAGCAGCTGCGAGGAGCAATGTACATAGCATGAAAATATAAAATATCGTTCTTCTATTCGTCATGTCTCCCAACTCCCTTCATTTTTCAGACGTTGAGCATTCATGATTTGTTTCAATTTTGTGCGCAGCTTAGGATCAGGTAGCGCCGCCCGCTCCCGCAGCTTGGCTTTTTTGCAGCACGTACATGCCCATAATAATGGCCACTAGCTCATAGGCATCCAAGTAGTCGCTTCGATTGTCCAACAGAAAAGCGCCGGAAGCGAACCATCCGCTTACACGAGTAAAATGGGCGACGAGCACCCCGGCTTCATCTCGGATTTCATAATCCTTGGAAAATGCAGGAGAATTAATTTCGTAGCTGCCTCGCCCAGACGTTTCATAAGTAAATTTTTTTGTAGAAAAAGAAAAGCGAATTCTCAATATGCCTACCTGTTCCCCATCCGTCCCGGTTATATTCCATTTGCCTGAAAAGAACGGGATCTTTCCGCTATAGAGATGACCAGCCTGTTCACTATACACATCTATGGATGTGCTAAAGGCGCTTTTTAAATCCAGATGCCCCACTTTTTCTTCCTGATCGTTCAAAATTTCCGTAATGCCCGAACTGAAAAAATTGTCTCGAAAATATAGCTTCATCTAAACCGCCCCCTTTAAACTTGATACGCGGAAGAATTTGTAATGTTGCACATTTTGCCAATATGTTAAGCGGAAAGACGAGACAAACCGCTGGTCAAAGTGACTGCAATTGGTCTCGTCTTTGTATCGTTTCTATTATTTTGGTTGAAGCGCGCTGACCTCTTGCTCGACCATTTCTCCTAGCGAATGGCGGTACAGCTCCTCATAATAGCCTTTCTTATTGAGCAATTGCTCATGAGTCCCAGCTTCGGCAATTTCGCCGTGGCGGAGAACGATGATCCGGTCGGCATGCATAATGGTCGACAAACGATGCGCGATGACGATCGTTGTTCTGCCCTCGGAGACGACGTTCAGCGCCTGCTGGATAAGCCCCTCCGTCTGTGAATCCAAATTCGCGGTAGCCTCATCGAGAATAAGAATTTTAGGGCGGAATACGATGATGCGGGCAAAGGATAGCAGCTGCCGCTCCCCTGCCGACAGCCCGCTGCCGCGCTCCGACAATTTCGTATCGTACCCATCCCGCATATGTTTAATTAGACGGTCGGCACCGACGAATTCGCATGCGCGTATAACCTCTTCGCGGGATATCGTCTCGTCAAACAGCCGGATATTGTCGATAATGCTGCCTGCATACAAATACGGCTCCTGTTGAACAAGGCCAACAATCCGGTGCAGCTGATTCTGCGGCAAATCGCGTATATCGTTGCCGTCGATTAGAATGCTGCCCTCCTGCACGTCATAGAACCGGCACAGCAGGCTCATAAGGGAGCTTTTTCCTGCCCCGGTCGTGCCGACGACGCCGATCATCTCGCCTGGGCGAATGTGAAGATCGAGACCTTGAAAGACCTGCTTCTCGCTTCCATATCCGAACGTAATCTGATTGAAGTCGATACGCCCCTGCACCGATTCCCGTGTTATGTTCAGCGGCTGCTGACGATCTGTAATTTCCGGCTCAATGTCAAGCACGCCCCAAATCCGGTTAACCGCGACCGTCGCTGACTGAAGCGTGTTCCACTGCTGTGTAATCGCATTTATCGGCTGGAAAAATTGGCGGATGTACGTAATAAACGCATAGAGCACACCGAAATCGATCGTTTGCCCTAATACAGACTTTCCACCCGTCCATACGACGAACGCGATCGTTAAATTGCCCAACAGATCGAACGATCTATTAAATAATACGTTTGTCCGTATTTCACGAATATTGGCCTTGAAATAGGCTTCGTTACGCTCCTTGAACAGCTCCGTCTGCGCTTTCTGCTGATGAAAGGCTTGAATGATGTTCATGCCGGCCAAGTTCTCGGCTACGAACGCGACAAGCCGCGACAGGCGCGTTCGCGCCAACTGATACGTACTGCGCATGTAAGAACGAAATGAGATGGCGATAATGGCAATGATCGGCAACAGCAGCAAACAGTACAATCCAAGCGTCGGATCGAGATAAAACATCATGGCTAGAATGGAAATGAGCATCAGCCCATCGCGCAGCAGCGTCAGCAGCACTTGGTTAAAAAATTGGTTGACCGCCTCGGTATCGCTAGAAATATGGGTAATCAAGCTGCCGCTTGGCGTCTTATCGAAATAGGACATGGACAGCTTCGTAATATGCTCGAACAGCTGCTTGCGGATTTTGGCTACAATGTTTTGTCCGGCATACTGCAGCAAGTTGTTTTGCAAATAGGTGAACAGCATGCCCGATATCGATAGCCCGAAGTAAATAACGCATATGACAAGCAGTCCGCCAAAGTCGTTTTTGCCTGCCATTAAATTGTCGTCAATCACGACCTTAACTAGGAATGGCTGAAACAGCTCGGATGCAATGGCGATTATCGTACAGAGCGTGACTAATGCGAAAGTGATCCGATGCGGTTTAATATAAGAGCCAAGAATGCGGAAGGCCGATCGATACTGCGGCTTACCCTGCTTGCCCGGCGCCGTTTTCTGATCCATCTGCCAATTGTTAATAGCCGTAGGCATGGCTGCTTCCCTCCTCTTGTATCGCGTGCAGCTCCGCGTAAGGACCCTGCTCGGCGAGCAGCTCCTCGTGCTTGCCGCGCTGGACTATCTTGCCTTCGTCCAGGACGATTATAAGATCGGCATGCTTCACAGCGCTAATCCGATGGGCGATAATGATGGTCGTTTTACCCTGCCGTTCCTGCTGAATCGTCTGCAAAATCTCCGTTTCGGTAACGGCGTCGACAGCGCTTACACTGTCATCCAGAATCATGAGCGGCGCCTGCATGATGAATCCGCGCGCAAGACTTGTTCGCTGGCGCTGTCCGCCGGATAATGTAAGTCCCCTCTCTCCCAGCTTCGTATCGAAACCGTCTGCGAACTCGGCGATACTATCATAGATTCTCGCCTGCTTGGCCGCTTGCTCGACCTCATCCTGAACTGCCTGCCTTCTTGCGAAAGCGATATTGTCCCGAATCGTTGTGCTGAACAGAAAACCGTCCTGCGGCACATAGGCGATTTGGCTTCGCAGGCTCTCGAGCGTCAAGCTGCGGATATCGGCCCCGCCAATTTGAACCGAGCCGGCAGGCGGGTCATATGCGCGCAGCAACAGCTTGACAAGCGTCGTCTTGCCGCTGCCGGTCCGTCCAACGATGCCAAGTGTCATGCCGGGCTCGATATGCAAATCGATTTGGCTCAGCGATGGCCTTAAAGCTTCCGGATAAGTGAAGGTCAAGCCTTCTAGACGGATCGGACTTGCCTCGAGTTCGACAGCGACAGCATCTTCCGCTTCAGCGATATCCGGCTGTACGGCAATCAGTTCGTTCAGCCGCTGCAAGGATGCCCGCGACCGCTGAAGCGTATTAATGACGTTCCCAATCTGCTGGAGCGGGTTCATCAGCATACGTACGTATAGTGTAAGCGCGACGAACGTGCCTAGCGTTATTGTTCCATTAACTGTCAAATAGCCGCCGAGCGCCAAAACCATAATTAATGACATGGAGCCGAGAAACGGCACTAATGCTTGAAACAGTGAAGACATCCGCACAAGCGACAACTGATTGTCGCGTATCCGATCGACGTACATACCAAACCGATCGATCATGACCGGCTCGACTGCGAATTTTTTGGTGACTCTGATGCCGCCAAACTGTTCTTCAGCCGAATCGGTCATTGCGCCAAGCGATTCCTGCACTTTTAAAGACCGCTTCCGGATGGCGGGACCGAGACGCATCACAATCCAAGGGATGAAGAGCAGCGGCCCAACGGAAACTGCGATAAGATATAGCGGAATATCGCTAGCGATCATAGCGCCAATACAGGATAAAAGAAGCATCGAAGCCATTGCCAGCTGGTTAATGCCCATGGAGATCGATTCCCGGACGCCTGTCACATCATTCATGAAATAGCTGAGCATTTTGCCTACGCCGTTCTTTGAATAATAGTGTTCGCTTAGCTTCGAGAAGTGTTCAAATAACCTGAGACGGGTCATGAATTCGAACAAACGCCCGACATACATAACGAGATACTGCCCGTATCCTCCGATAATCGCGTGTCCTGCGCCGATTCCAAGCAGCATGATGCTATAGCGGACGATATCGTTCGCTATGAGCTCTCCGTCCTTCAGCCGGTCGGTGAAGCTGGCAAGCACCTGCGGGAAAAACGCATATACGATGCTGGCTATCGCGTGCAGCGTTATGGATGCGAGATAAATTGGCCACGTTTTTTTGAAATAAGGTTTTAATATACCGCTTTGCTTCAAGCTTATCACTTCCCTTGTTCGTCTGAACATTGATCGTGAAGCTGAAAAACTTGGATAAACTCATCGATAATCGCATCCGTTGCCTTAAGCTCGCCGCTGATAACCGCTCTGATCTCGGCATAATCCGGATCGCTCAATTGCCGCTGCAGCGTCGACTTGCGAACGTTCAGCGTGTCCAAAAAGGCAACCGCTCTGCCTCGGCGGAACGTCTGGGCACTTCTCTGATGAAAGTGGCCATTCTCCACATGCTCTCTTTGCATGTGCCTTCCACGATGTCCTCGTCCTTCGCGCATACCTATTCCTCCTTATTTCCGTATACATCTGTATACATTAATCATTTGTATACAAATGTATACGATTGTACGAGCTTCTGTCAACCATTCATTCGCTGCAAGATAACCTTCCTTTTGCCTTACATGTAAAAAAAGCAGCCGGACATTGCCGCCCAACTGCTTTATTGTAATATTTAATGATATTAAATTTGTTCGGCCTACTCCTCTATATCCATTGCATGCCGCACATCATACTCGCTGATTTCAATGTCTAACGGCATATTAAGTGCCAGCTTTGCCAGCTGGCTTCCGATGAATGGGCCCATCGTTAAGCCGGACGAGCCAAGCCCGTTGGCCGTCAGTAAGCCTTGCCATCCGGGAACGGCTCCAATGACGGGGAGAAACCCGGGCGTAAACGGCCGGAACCCGACTCTTACCTCCTGGAAAACGCTGTTTGCCAAGGCTGGCGCCAAATCCAGCCCTTTATTCACGATCTCTTGGATGCCTCCCGGCGTTACGCTAGTGTCGTAGCCTTCCACGTTATTTTCGTGCGTAGCGCCGATTACAATCTTTTGTTGTTCAAACGCAAGCAAATATTGATCCGTAGGCGGTATAATGACGGGCCAGCTGCCGGTTTCTAACCGTCCATCAACCTGCAAATGCATAATTTGCGCTTTCTGATAGCTGACTTTAAAGGAGATGCCGAGGGGCTGGAGCAGCTCATTTGCCCATGCACCTGCGCACACGACGACCTCGTCTGCCCGGTAGCTTGCCGAACCAACGGCAACTCCTGTCACTCGGTTTGACTCGTATTGAAGAGCGGCATCTCCTTCCATGATGACAGTGCCGTTTCTTTGCGCAGATCGAAGCAGCGCATTGCGAAGCGCGCGGCCGTCTACACGGGCGGCGCCGCTAATATGGACGGCATGATAGCCTTCTGCCAGCAGCGGAAAACGTTCGTGAGTACCGGCTTCATCAAGTCGTGCAATTTCTCCGATTTCCGGCGCGTCCTCCCTGCGGACATAAGCCCGTTCCTCCATTTTGTCTATTTTATCTAGATCTTTATGTATACTAAGAGCGCCTACCCGCGCGTAGCCCGTATCCGTCTCGCCTTCATTCTCCAGCTCCTGAATCAATTCGGGATAGAACCGCGCGCCGGCCTTAGCCAGCCGATACCATGCCTGATTGCGCCGCTGCGATAGCCAAGGGCATATGATCCCTGCGGCAGCATCCGTAGCCTGTCCTTTATCGTTGCGGTCGATAACAACCACTTCTGCTCCTGATTTTGCAAGCTGATAGGCTGCCGACGCCCCGGCGATGCCCGCCCCGATAACGATAACTTTCTTCATGGCTGCATTCCTTTCAAACGATTAAAGTTGATAAAAGATACGCTCTCCCGATATAAACGGAAGGCAATGATTGACGCATAGCCCCGGCATCCGCACCCGCATCCATTCATGCACCGATTCGTTGCCCATTTGAAAGGCGTAGTATCCGATTATTCCGATTAGCATGAATCCTTCCAGCAGCAGCATGACATCCTCATCGATACCGGACTGCCCAAAATAGCCTTCCAGCAGCGCCTCTCTATTCGCTGACGGGACCATGGAAGCCGCCATTGCGACATCCAGCAAATAATACCCGCCGCCGAAAAAGCCGAAATCAATGAAGACTAGTTGCCTCTCGGGCGTAACGATTATATTTCCCATTCCGATATCACCGTGAACGATTCCCCATAAATCGTTAGCATGCCCATTGACCTGCAAACGGGAATTGATAAGCTGTATAGTCTGTTCTATGGTCGAGACGTCAGAGGCGTTGAACAAGCCTAGCTTAAATCCATCCTTAATCCTATTCAACAGACCGTCGTTGTATGAGATGCCTTGGCTCGGGCGCTTATCCAGCCGATTGGGACGATACACGCGGAAGAAGGTATGAAGCTCGGCAATTTGCGTGCCCAGCAGCTTCGCAATTAGCCGGTCGTTAACGTCATCCTTGTGAAGATCTCTCCCTTCCACCCAAGTCATTAGCGAACAATTAAGGAGCTTCCCTTCATGCTCGATCACCGTGATCAGCCCGCTATCCCCATTGCGCAGAGGCGATTGTGCGATCAGGCTGCTTCCTTGTGCGAGCGCATCCAGCATTTCCAGCTCGCCAAGCAGACCTTCATATGTATGCTGCAGTCCAACCATTCCGTCTTTCAACGGCTGATGAATACGAAGCAGATAAGGCTTGCCGGCGCTGTCTACTACTTTATATGTTCGATTCTCGTTATGCCTGAGAAACGTAATCTTAGGCTCATAAATACCGTAACCGCGGACAACCTTTTCCAGCTGATCATTTGTCATTTGCTAGGTTTCCTTTTAAAATCGATTCTGCAAATACGACATTTTGAAGCAGCTTCTCATACTCCTCAGCCGACGCGCCGCTTTCCACGCTCCAGCACTCCCCCATAGCCGTCTCTACATAGAGACATTTCTTCAAAATATCATTGGGTATGTTCAACTTCTTTTCCAAGCTATAAATGATAAAGTTGATTTTGTCATATAATGCCGGTGTAATATCGTCGTCAAATTCATTCAAAATAAAACGGGGAACATCAAAGACGGGATCGCCGACAACGCCTTTCGGATCGATAATCACATACCGTCCGTCGCTGCCGAGCAGTATATTATCGTGGTGAAAATCGCCATGCAGCAGCATCTGCTTCGCGTATTGCTCAGCAATCGACAGGCATATTCCTTCCGCCTTTTTCATATGCGCATACAATTCCTTGCAATCGTTCCGCCTGCTCATATATTCGGTAATTCTCGTTACCCAACCCAGATAAGTCGGATAGCTCTCGGGAATAGCCGGAGCGATATGCAATCCATTATAAAGCGAGCTAAATACGGATAGCCTTGTTTCGAGATCGCGCTCGTCTCTTAACGGGATTCCCGGCTGAATACACGCTTCGAGGAGGACGCCGTCTTCGAAATCCGCCTTATAAACGCTGCAAAACTTCACGCCGTTATATTCGTTCAAAGCATTGTATTCTGTCATGATTTCACTTGATGACGGTCTTCCGATTTTGAGCACTGCTGGCCCATCCTGCCCTGCTTCGCATGTAAAAACCAAGTTTGCCGAGTAGGAAGGGATAAGCTTGAAATTAGTGAGCGACCACTTGCTGCCATATGCTTCGATTGCAGCCGCCGCTCTCTCATAAAAGCTTCGGCCGAATCTTTTGACGATACTGTCGATTTCGTCTTGCCGGAAACGATAGCTCCCGTTCATCCTGTCAGCTCCTCCTTCTTATCCTTGCAAAATATGACGCAGCTCCTGCAGCTCTTGGATCTCATAGGTTGGTACGATATCCGTATGATTCGGCTTCCGCCCCGGATTGAACCAGCAAGTGTCCAGGCCGGCCAGCTGTCCGCCCTTTATGTCCGCGCTTAAGGAATCTCCAATGATGAGTCCTTGTTCCGCAGAGAAACCGGGTACCCGCGCAAACACATAGTCGAAATATTGCTTCATTGGCTTCTGGAAGCCGGTGTCCTCCGAGACGAACACATCCTTGAAAAGGGGACGAAGTCCCGATGCGAGCAGACGCTGATGCTGCGTCTTTGAGACGCCGTTCGTTACGATGTACAAATCATAATGGCCTTGCAGCTCGGTAACGATATCCATTGCTCCAAGCACAAGCTGGCTCCCCTTTTCCAAATGGCTGCGATACTTCAGATCCAGCTCAGCGCCATCGACCTCATGGCCATATTCCTGAAAGAAGAGGGAAAACCGGGTGTTCACGACTTCATCGCGGCTTAACAGGCCGTCCTCAAACGATTTCCAAAGCGCTTGATTAATCGTTTTATATTTCGTCTCCGTCTCCTCGGTTAGCGGAAAGCTTTGCTCTTCAAACAGCAGACGCAGCGCGTGTTTCTCGGCCGCGCCGAAATCAAGCAGCGTATCGTCGACATCAAAAAACAACGTTTTATATTTACTCACAATTCGATCTCCTTTTCTGCATGTAATATCGCGTTGCAATAAAAAACCCGTATAAGCTACGGGTATGGTTGAGCGTTATCGCGTGCCGGCCAGCGGCTGCAGGCTCGTGAATATATGTTCAACCCGGCTATAGGCCTCCGATACGGTCGAGGCGCGCACCGTATAGCTTTCTTCCGTTTCGTATTGCTTGGAAGAATGCTCATACCTCGGATCATAGTAGAAGCAAAGCAGCATTTCAACCGCCGCTTCGTATTTTTCAGCTTCTAAACAGGCTTGAATTTCATGCGCGATAGGCGTATGAATTCTAGATCTGATGCGCTGAAAAGCTTCGAGGCACGCTTCCGGGTTATCCCACGGCTTATAGTCTTCAATAATCGTTTTAACCCGTTCCTCTAACGGAAGCTCGATGATGACCGATATGCCGGACAGCTTCTTATCAATAATGAAGTCTGGGAGCACGACTTTGCCTATCCGTTTGCTTTCGCCCTCAATAGCGACATAGCTGCTGCTCTGCATTTCTAAGAGCTGCTCCACTAACAAGCCTTCAAACATTTTCTGATTATGCGACTGCATACCGATGCCGCCGAAGATGGAGCCGCGATGGCCGGCCATTCCCTCCAAATCAAGGATGGGAAGCCCTTTGTCCTTTAACCTTCTTAAAATTTCGGTTTTGCCGCAGCCCGTATTGCCTTGCAGCACGAGCGCTCGAGGCTGGAAGGCAAACGTTTCGAGCTGATCGACAACCCATTGCCTGTACGTTCTATAGCCGCCGTTAAGCCGATGGGCAGATATGCCCATCAGCGACAAAACGGTGGCCGTCGTCCTGCTTCTCATGCCGCCGCGCCAGCAAAAAACCGTTTTATCGCCTTTAATTTGCGCAAATTGCTTGATGAAAGCAGGAAGCTTAGCCGATACAATTTCAAGGCCTCGTTCCTTAGCCGCTTCAACGCTGACCTGCTTGTAGATCGTGCCGACTTCGGCGCGCTCCTCGTCGTCAAATAGCGGAATGTTAATGCTGCCTGGAATTGTGGCAAGCCTATACTCGGAAGGCGACCGGACATCGATCGTTGTCAGCCCGGAACGATTTTTGAGCTCTCGCCATTTCTCCAGTGATATATCCTGAAACATTTGCGCATCTCCCTTGTTGTGCACAATAGGTGTAATAATAACTATTGGACGTTAATATGTCCTGTTCCCTCGGCGCTCACTTCGCCTATAAGCCCGGCTTCTACGCCAGCCCCTCTCAATTCAGCAAGTAAAGCTGCCGCATCGTCGCTTGCGACGGAAATGAGCAGGCCGCCTGACGTAACCGCATCGCACAAGATCCATTGATCAAGCTGATCCAACGTCTCGGCAAAGGTGACATCGCCCTGAACATGCGCGAAGTTATTTTTTGTGCCGCCGGGCACGAAGCCTTGCGATGCAAGCTCCTTCGTTCTAGGCAGAACTGGCACATCGTCCTTCCGGATCGTAATAACGGTGCCGCTTCCCTTGGCCATCTCAAGCGAGTGCCCCATGAGCCCGAAGCCCGTAACGTCCGTACATGCGTGCACCTCGTACTTGTCCATAATTTCGGCGGACGTCTTATTGAGCGTGGACATGACGCTCGTCACTCGAGCCACCTCCTCCGCTGACAGCTGATCTTTTTTAATGGAAGTCGTCATAATCCCAACGCCGATAGGCTTCGTCAAAATGAGTTTATCCCCGACGCGAGCGCCTGCATTCGTCCGGATCCGGCCCGGATGAATCGTACCGGTTACCGCCATTCCGAATTTTGGTTCCTTATCGTCGATCGAATGACCGCCGACGATCGTGACGCCGGCTTCCTTCGCTTTATCCGCAGCGCCTCTCATAATATCCGCTAATATATGCTTATCCAAAGTCGTAATCGGAAAAGCGACAATATTTAATGCCGTTAAGGGCTTGCCGCCCATCGCATAAATGTCGCTTATCGCATTAGCGGCAGCGATTTGACCGAAAGAATACGGATCGTCAACAATCGGCGTGAAAAAATCGACCGTCTGTACGATCGCTAAATCATCGCTCAGCTTGTACACCCCTGCATCATCGCTCGTATCCAGTCCGACGAGCAGATTGGGATTAGGCTCAGCCGGCGGCAGACTGCGCACGACCTGTCCAAGATCCGCCGGGCCGATTTTACAGCCGCAGCCGCCTTTGCTTGATAACGAAGTTAGTTTAATTCCGACTTCAGCATCCATCCATAACACTTCCCTTTTCAATATCAAACACGTTTTTAATAGATAAATCGTACAGCATTTATTGTAGCGAATCAAACCTGATTGCTGGACAACGGTCTAGTAGTCATCCTGCTGTGTAACGGACAAATAGATTTCAATGATGTTCTCCTCATCTTCCAAACCGTCAATGTTAGCCCAATGTTCGTAATCAAAGGGCCTCCGCTCACAATACTTGGACCAAGTATACGCCTTTCACATTGGAGCGATTTAGTAGCTCTTGCCGTCTGCTTAACAGTTATTCGCGCAGGCCCGCTACAACTCCGTCCGCCAAATCTTGATTAAGTGAAACGAATGCGGAGAAGCCGACCAGCTTGATTTCATCTTGTTCTATTAGTTGGTTTTGTTTCGTTATCAATAGAGACGGCTCCAATCCGAATCTATTTTCATTACCAATTATACTACAACGCTCCAACTCAGGGTTGAAGATCATACAAAAACACTGCCCTGAGCCGGACAGTGTTTGGGATATTAGAATTGCTTGAGCCGGGTCGCTTGCACCAATCCGAATGCCAGCCTTGGCGCCAATCGGGCTGCTTGGGGCAAAACTAGGGGTACAAGCGGCAAGCCGATAAGCCATTGGAGAAGCCTCCCCCATTGTCGTGGACCCCTGAATTGGTGCAGAATCGTTCGCGTATATTCGCGTTCCCAATCGGCAAGCGATAGTTCTCCCTGTAAATAACGGTCCGCCAGCGGCGCGCATAACTGGGCTGAACGAAGCGCCATCGACATTCCGTCTCCGCAGAGCGGCGGAATCATAAGCGCCGCGTCGCCAATATGCGGGAACGCCCCCCATGGCTGCGCCTTCCTGCCTAAATCGACAGGAGCTACAGCAGCTTGCGTGCCGGTTACCGGCTCGGCATGAGCCAGTCTGCGCTTCAGACTCTCGTTTTGAGCGCAGGCGGCCTCTATCCAATCTAACACCGACTTTGGTTTATTCGGAAACTTCGAAAGCTTCATTAGCGCAGATGCGTTGACGATCCCCTCTTGAATCGGTGAGATGCCTAAATAACCGCCGTCAAAAAAATAAAGATCAACGGATGATTCCGCTTTGATTCCGCGAAAATGCGATTTAACGCCCACGAAGCCATTTTTGGCATTTGAGCGAACAGGCCGCTTCACGTCATTGGCCATGCGGCCGGCAAGCGCCGATTGACCGTTCGCACCCCACGCTGCAATAACGGCTCTGGCTTCATATTGGCACATTTCGTTGCCACGCCTTGCTGTTATTGCATAGCCGTTCTCATGAGAAGTCACGGCGAGTACGGTCGTTTCGCTTGCCGCATGAACGCCTGCATGCTGCGCTGCGCTTAAAAGCGCGGAATCCAGCGCATATCGGCTGACGCCTAGCGCATTGCCTGGAAGCGGAATTTCCAGCACGCCCCCATCGCTGAATATTAATCTTGTCTTATCGATAACGCTTGGCAGAAGCGCTTGAACAGGTGCGCTCACGCCTAACGCCTCCAGCATGCTCGCGCCTTCGGGTGACAGAAATTCACCGCATACTTTATGCCTTGGGAATGCTTTTCTCTCAATTAGAACGGTATTCCAGCCCCTATCGGCCAACGACTTGGCAAGCGCATTGCCGGCAATGCCGGCGCCAATAACCGCTGCATCGAATTTCATCCTTGCTCACTCCGCTCGCTGATATTGCCTATTTTGCCGATCACGACCACATAACGAAACAAAGGCCGCCAAGCATAGAACATAGGCGGCTCCCCCAGCGCTTTCCTAAGCATGTCCCAATCTTCGCCGCGAAACCCTTTGGCGACGGACAAAGGCCCGTCATTAATAATATAACGGTTATTTGATACGATTCGAGCCGTCAGCCATACCGCCGTCCAAGGTATCCAATGCCGATGAATGTCATTGATGACTACACCCAGCCGGCTTGCCTTCATCATGCCGGCCACGACTCTGGGAAGCTCGCCGCTGTTAAAATGATGGACGAATTGCGTTCCTGTTATCACATCGGCCCCGCAATCGGGAAGCTCGAATATATCGCATTGCTTCACCCGGACGCGCGATTCGTTGCGATAGAGCGCTCTGGCCTCTTCGCAAGCCTCCTCGGTAATGTCGGACAGCGTGATCGACATCTCAATCCCTGCAGTATCCGCCCAACGCAGCAGTAGGCGGTTCACATCGCCTGATCCGGCGCCAATATCCAAGACGGACAGCCGTTTCGGCATGCCTGCGTTTTTCCACAATCGCTGCACGCCATACAAAGTAGGGGCTGCCGCGCCGAATATACGATTTAACATCCGCAAATGCCGCAAAGCTTCCTTCAGCTCAGCGCCCCCCGTCGACAAATCATCCATCAGCTCCAATTCGGTAGCTCGCTGCTTTAAGCGTCTAAGCATAGGACTCGTCCAGCAGCCGTTCTGCATGCAGCATCGTATTCGGCACATACCTGATTTGGATCATCTCGCAAGTTAAGCCTGGACCGAAAGCAAGCGCTAAGCCATCTGCCGCAGATGTGCCGCCGTTCTCCAGCTTCCGTCTCATCGTGTCCAAGACAAACAATATCGTAGCGGAGGACATATTGCCGTAATTCCTTAACACGTCGCGGCTTGGCTTCGTCTGCTCCTCCGACAGCCCGAACACATCAGCCAAAGCATCGATAATGCCTTTGCCTCCGGGATGAATCGCCCATAGCTCCGGCTTCAAGCCGTCCAAATATAGCTTCTCCACTTGTTCCGGCACATATTGTCCGATTAGTCTAGGAATATTGGTCGACAGATAGAGATCGAACCCGTAATTGCCGACCTCCCACACCATCTGCTCCGCACCTTCCGCTAACAATATGGAATGGGAGTTCCCTAATTGAAAAATGGGATGACGGCCGGAGTCGTCCGGGCATCCGATTACACATGCCGAAGCGCCGTCGCCGAAAAAGGAAGCGCCGAATAAAGCTTCGCGGTCGCTGGAAGGCTGAATGTGAAGCGTGCAAAGCTCTACGCTGACGATCAGCACTTTGGCCGAAGGATGATTGATGACAAGCTCTCGCGCAAGACATACCGCTTTCAGGCCGGCCGCGCAGCCTAAAAAATTGAGCGGAATCCGATTGACGCTGGCTGCCAGTCCCAATTTCTGCGCCAGCAGGGCATCCATTCCTGGAAGGAATTGGCCTGTGCAGCTTACCGTAATCAGATGTGTAATCTCCGACGCTTCAGCTTGTCCATCGTCCAAAGCCCTCTTCGCGGCCTTCAGTCCAAGCGGAACCGATTGCTCCTTATACGTTTTCATTCGCTCGGCTGTTGTCGGAACGAGTGATCGGTCCGCTTGAATGAAATAACGGCAATTTTCGGCGGACTCCAGCAAATTCGGCTCGCATGTGTAGCGGCTGTTCACGCCGCATTGCTTGAACAACCTTTTAGCCCAGCGCGCCGAATCCGGATGATCGCTTAAAGCTTGTACTAATCTTTGCGCTGTATCGGCCTGATCTAGACGATAATCCGGCACAGACGTGCCTATTCCCATAATGGCTATCATTGGATCCGTTTGTTTCATTGCTAATTACCGCCCCTCGCATTCGTTTATGGGTAGACGACCCTGACAACCCTGTAATCCCATCGTATTCATCTATCTATTTCTATATGATGGAAATTACAAACAACGCGCGAATTATTCATTTCATCAGATGACGGTAAATCCGATAAACAATGAGCAGAAATGCGACATAAATGATAGCGGCGAGCAGCCACTTCATCGATCCGGAGCCGATGCTGTTGCCGACAAACGTAAATGCGAGCATTACTGGAATTTTTCCTAACAAAGTTGTTATAAAAAATAGTTTAAAAGGCAAGCCGAAGACGCCCGAATAGATGTTAATCAGCGCAGCCGGTAATACAGGAATCATTCGCGCTATAAGCAATGCCCAAAAAGCGTGACGTTTAATCATCGCATCCGCGTTATGCAGCGAACGGTGCCTTGCCAGCCATTTCTCTCCTTGCTGAGACAGCAAATAACGAAACAGCAAATAGACTAGTACGGCAGCCGTTGTCGAAGCGCCGATATTGATCAGAGTGCCTGCAGCGAGTCCGAACTTGGCTCCGATTACCCCGCTTACAATGCCGAAAGGAATAACAGGTATGGCTGCGAGCACAACAACCAATAGAAATATGAAGGGGACATTCCCCTTCTCCTCGTCCTTTATCCACTCGAGAGCAGCGTCGGCGTTCAGAATGATCAGCGCAGCTGCAGCTGCGTTACATGTCGCAAATATCCATTTATACGTTTTGTTTGCAGCATCCCTGTTAATGGCTTACAGCCCCTTCTTCAGATATAGCAAGCCGAAGCCTTATTGGCGCGGCGCGAAAAGCATAATCGAAACGCCGACGACACAAACTGCAGCGCCAATCCAATCGTATAAGTCGGGCGTCTTTCTATCTACGCCCCATCCCCATAATACAGACAATACGATAAAGATGCCGCCATAGGCTGCATATACTCTCCCAAACGAGGGAAAGGACTGGAAGGCAGCTATAACGCCATACAAGGCTAGCGATATGCTTCCCGCTATTCCCCAGTAATAGGGCTTGCCCTCTCTCAGCCACTGCCAAATTAAATACCCGCCGCCGATTTCGGCAATTCCTGCAGCGATAAAAATAACAATCGCATATAAAATACAACCCACATCCTTTACAGTCTGCATACCCAACAATCCGATTTTATCACAGAATGCAAAAGGAACCCCATTATTTGCATGGAGTTCCTAGCTTACAGCGCTATCTATATCCAACTCAACTACCCTTAGCTATTTTTCGGATGACAGCAGTTTCGCATAATCCTGGTAGGTTAGTATGGTAACAATCAGAGTGAAAATTAAAAACAGAGCTGATCCTCCCAGCGTCAACAGCCTGCCGATCAGGGTGTTTTTCATTTCTTCCAGTTGTTCGCTTTTGCTCATTTCGTCACTCCTCATGGTCATATACACCAGTATATGCGTCCAGGATCGATACGTTTTAGAATCGAAACAATGATTAGCCTCTCTTCCAGCTGTCCTTAAGCGGCACGATACGGTTGAATACGAGCTTATCAGCGGTCACATACTTGGCATCCACGCAAAAAAAGCCTTGGCGAATGAATTGGAACTTTTGCTCCGGTTCAGCATGCAAAATATACGGCTCTATTAACGCATTGTCCAAAATAACCTTTGAATGCGGATTAATCGCGGTGCTCCAATCCCCGTTATCCTCTGCAGGCTGCTGATCAAGCAGCAGGTTCTCGTAAAGATGAACCTCGGCGTTGACGGCATGCTCGGATGAAACCCAATGGATCGTTCCCTTCACCTTACGTCCCGTGAAGCCGCTCCCGCTTTTGGTAAGCGGATCGTATGTGCAGCGGAGCTCCGTAATCTCGCCGGTATGCGGGTCTTTTATCACTTCCTCGCAACGTATGAAATACGCGCCCTTCAGCCTCACCTCGCCGTTCAGATACAGCCGGTGATAGCCCTTCGGCGGCACCTCGCAAAAATCGTCACGCTCGATATAAATCGTTTTAGAGAAAGGCACCTCTCGCGTGCCTAATGCCTTATTTTCGCTATTGTTTTCGATGTCCAGCAGCTCTGTCTCATTTTCGGGGTAGTTGATAATGACGATCTTTAACGGCTGCAGGACAGCCATAACGCTAATTGAGCTTGCTTTCAGATGCTGTCTAAGATGATGATCCAAAAAGGAAATATCGACAGTGCTCTGGGTTCGAATGTTTCCAATCTCTTGAATAAAGCTGCGTATGCTCTCTGGCGTAAAGCCCCGCCTGCGTAAGCCGCGAATCGTTGGCAGCCTAGGATCGTCCCAGCCGTCCACATAGCCGCCTTGAACAAGCTGGCGCAGCCAGCGTTTGCTTGTCACCGCTCCCGTTAAGCTTAACCGGCCGAATTCACGTTGCCTTGGCGGCTCATGAAAGCCAAGCTCTCTAGCAACCCATTCATACAGCGGACGATGATCTTTAAATTCGATCGAGCATAGCGAATAGGTGATGCCCTCAATTGCATCTTGAATCGGATGCGCGAAATCATACATGGGATAGATGCACCAGCTTCTGCCTGTTCGATAGTGCTCGGCATGGATGATACGATATAAGACGGGATCGCGCATATTAATATTGGGCGAGCTCATATCGATTTTGGCGCGCAGCACCTTCGATGATGCAGCAAATCTTCCCTCTTTCATCGCTGCGAACAGCTCTAGATTTTCTTCGACCGAGCGGCTCCGATAAGGGCTGTTTCTGCCAGCCTCTGTCAGCGTTCCTCGATATTCGGTTACTTCCTCCGGCTTCAAATCACAGACATAAGCCTTGCCAGCCTTAATGAGACGGACTGCCGCATCATAAATGGTCTCCGAATAGTCGGAGCCATAGTAGATATGCTCCTTCGGATCATACCCAAGCCACTTGATATCTTCAATAATCGCATTGACATAGCCGATATCCTCTTTAAGCGGATTTGTATCGTCGAAGCGCAGATGAAAGGTGCCACCGAACAGTTGGGCAATCGAATAATTGGTGTGAATCGCATAGGCGCTGCCGATATGAAGATAACCGTTAGGCTCCGGCGGGAACCGCGTGCACATCGCTCTGCCGAAGGGCTCGACCCGCAGCTCTTCATTAATGAGTTTAATTAAAAAATTGTCATTGTCCGTATTTAAGGCTTCCATGGTTGACTCCTCCTAATGAATTTGTGTGGCATGACCGAAATAAAAAAAAATTCCACCTCCAAGACCTCAAGTCTTGGGGACGAAATTTTCGTGGTGCCACCCCAGATTCATTAATATGTCGCCATATTAACCTCTTCAAGTACGGCATTGCCGGCAATGCTTATACTCTAGCTCTGTAACGGGAGCTCCCGTCATTCCATCCCTTTCACTTTTGAAAAGTTCCGGCATGCTGCTCAGAGGCTTGTTTCGGGAGATGCCCTTTGCTCCTTCTCAACTGCTGGAGCTCTCTGTGCAAGAACGATTCGCCCTACTCTTCTCATCATCGCGTTTAATTTAGCGTTTATTGTAGCATATCCCGCCAGTCATTGCATAGTTCATTGAATCGTTTCTTATTTCTTTTTTTTAGCTGCCTTTTTCAGCTTATTCACGCCGAGCTTCAAATCCGCCCATTTCCAAGCGTCCTTATTCACTTTCTTCAATTCTTCATTTCTGAACTGCTGCATCATCTCGAAAACATAGCTATTCAAATCCATTCCCTCCACACCCCATTAGGATTCATTTCTTAATTAAATTGTAGCGGGAATGCCTTGCCGGGAAATCGTGCCGCAGTTCGTTTTAACCGTCAGCCTCAGGAATGATTTTGTTTACTTCTTCAGTCTCTGCGCTTCGTACGACCATACGAAAAAGACCGCCAATTCACGCTGCTTCATACAGGTGAATGGCGATCCCGTTTGTTTGATGAAATGATAACTAGCTTTTCTACCTTCCCAAATAGCCGCCGTTCGAATGGATGACTTGACCGGTTATCCATTGCGATTCGTCGCTTGCCAAGAAGCAGGCCGCTCTTGCCGCGTCCTCCGGCAGCCCGATCCGCCCCATTGGAAACAAAGTGCGGAAGTGCCCTTTCATATTTTCGTTCATCCAACCCGAATCGGTCGGGCCTGGATTCAATCCATTAACGGTGATTTGCAAAGGGGCCAGCGCTGTTGAAAGCGGCTCGATGATGCCAATCAGCGCGCCTTTCGTAGCGATATAAGCCAAATTATTCGGATCAGGCCCATCAGAGGTCATAAATACGATTCGGCCAACCGACCCTTTCGGCTGGTTTTTCTCGAATCGTTTTGCAAATTCTGTAGTCAGCAGAATCGTGCCCCTATTGTTCACAGCGTAGTGCTGATCTAAAATGTCGGGGTTCAAGCTTTCATAATTCGCTCTTGCCTCATAGGTTGCGTTGTTAATCAGAATCGAAGGCGATCCTAACGAAAGTTCGACTTCATCCATTATTCTTTCGTGCATATGCGGCTCGGACAAATCAGCTTCCATATGACTGGCTTTAACGCCCAGCGCCTCCAGCTCTTCGGCAAGCAGTCCCGGCCATTCTCTTTCACCGCCATTGCCTTCAGACTCGTCGAATGCAGACCAATGCGTAAAGAAAATATCGGCCCCTAAGCCGGCCAAAGACCGGCAAATGGCTGTGCCGATTCCCGAGGACCGGCTTGCCCCGGTCACGATGGCTATTTTATTTTTTAACGATATCATGCGTTATCCTCCCATTCGTTCGTTAGGTTATCATCTGCTTCATATGAACGAGCTCGATATACGGAGTGAAGCCCAGACTTTTCAACAGTGCAAGCAGCTCCGGATTGGTATCCCTAATGAATATTGCATACCGTTTTATTGGCGCCTCAAGCGGCTGATATGCTTCTCTTAAAGCCAATTTCATGATTTGCTCTTTATCTTCACGTCCTGCTTCAACTTCACACTGATAGATCGCAATGCCCTCAATATGACCGTCCTCGCCGTACATGCGCTTGAATAGCACGTATCCAATCGGCGCATCTCCTTCGCTGACGATTGCGCATTCTCCGTCTTTAATGGCTTGCCATTGCGACTGCCATGCGGCAAGCGTCCTATTGAACGGAAGCTGTCTGAGCTTAACTGGCAGGCCGAATCTTACTGTATATCGATTGGGTTCCTCCGTTAGCAGAAGGCTGTCCGGCAAAGCTTCCGTTAGCTGAAGGCTGATCAAATGCTCCGTAATTTCATAGCCTACATGCTGATAGAGCTTGATCGCCCGTTCATTTTGGAGAAAAGCTTCCAATAAGGCGATATTTGCGCCTTGCTCGCGGTACAGCGTCAAATTATGTTCCATGAGCAGCCTGCCAAAGCCTCTCCCTCTGTATTCGGTCGAGATGCCGGTTCCGCCGTTCCACGCTACCTTCTGGCCATTGACAGTACGAAAACCGTTCATGACGAAGCCGATCGCTTCATCTCCCTCATACATGACCAAGGAATGTTCAAGGGTTAGTCCGTCGTTGACAGCTCTAGTCAAAAACCGGTTTATGTCCATAGATAAATTGATATAATAGCCTTCAAATCCCTGGTTCCATATCTTTGTCAAATCCTCAATCGATAATTGGCTCATCTTCTTGAATGTCACCATGCGGATCCGCTCCATTATTGATTTATTTTTTATTTGTTTAAATAAATAATATAAAAATCTTTATCGTTCGGTTTGATCGTTAACGTAAAGGCCGGTTCGCTCTTAGGAGCATCTTGATTCAAAAGCATGCCGTCATCCCATTGAAAATAGCTGGCCATCTGGCCTTGCACCTCGCTGGAGCCTGAAGAGACAATAAGGTAATTGTCCGAAGCAAAGCGGTCTATTTGAGCATGAATGCTATTAAATGTTGTGCCGAATAAGTCGGCGCCTATCAATCGTTCATACTGCAGCCATTCATTTACTGTTATTTTGCTCGTCTCAAGGTCAAGCTTTTTATCATGACAGTTGCCGCAATAGTAAGATTTAATTAGGATAAACTTATTATCGCCGGATTTCGAAATCAGATCAAAATTCATCGTTTCAAGCTTGTTCCCTTTTACATGTATCACTATATTTTCAATTTTCGTCCCATCGCCCAGTTTGTAGCGCGTCCGTATCTCATCTATTAGACGCTCCATATTGAATGACGAAAATTCCGGATCGACAGGAATGCTCATCTCATCTGATTTTGATACGTTCGTGTAAACTAGCAGCACGGCTATCACGACAGCGACGACAAGAACGGGAATATTTTTTAATTTCATAACTCCTCCTCAATTTCCGATTTAACCCATATGAAGGTGTGAATAAACCCGCAATGAATGCGGGCTTATTGCTTGCATTAGGGGCAAACTTTT
>Ga0180215_1000433_pt1 | contig 53936 bp, 48 predicted proteins | sample eDN3rd37CBELigBY_FD_128871 | JGI IMG/M metagenome (GOLD analysis project Ga0180215, IMG submission 128871) | Enriched backyard soil microbial communities from Emeryville, California, USA - eDNA 3rd pass 37_C BE-Lig BY (version 2) (version 2) | ecosystem: Environmental > Terrestrial > Soil >... | reverse complement strand
GAGCCGGTGCTCGACGCGGGCAGCGACGTCAACGGCTTTACCGGCACGGCAATCGTCCTCGCCGGTACCGCCAGCGACCCGGACGGCCACGAGCTCATCTGGTCGTGGGCCGTGACCGATGCGCCCACCGGCGCGCAGCCGGCGCTCACCGGCGCCGATACCGCCACGCCCACCTTCACTGGCGACCTGGCGGGCCCCTACGTGATCACCGCCTCGGTGACCGACGGCTTCGCCACCGTCACCGACACGGTGACCGTGGTCCTCACCGACGCCGCCTCCAACCAGGCGCCGATCGCGGTGGCGGGCGACGACTTCGTGGTCAACCTCGGCGAGACCGTCGAGCTCGACGGCTCCGCCAGCAGCGACCCGGACGGCAACATCCTGACCTTCCTCTGGACCATCGTCGACGGCCCGGGCGACGCGACCCTCACCGACGCCGATCAGGCGGTGGCCACCATCGTCCCCGACGCCGCCGGCGAGTGGACCTTCCAGCTCACGGTGAGCGACGGCGCGCTCTCCAGCAGCGACGTGGTGGTGGTGCTCGTCAACACGCCCCCGGTGGCCGACGCCGGCACCGACCAGACCGTCACCGTGGGCGACACCGTGACCCTCGACGCCTCCGGCAGCACCGACGCGGACGGCGACAGCCTCGACTTCACCTGGTCGTTCGTCTCCGGCCCGGAGACGATCACCTTCGCCGACCCCACCCAGCCGACGCAGACCTTCGTCGCGGGCATGGAGGGCATCTACGTGTTCGAGGTGGCCGTGGCGGACGCGGACGCGGTCTCGACCGACACCGTGGCGATCACCGCGCAGGCGGCGGCGACGCCGACCACCTGCCTGATCATCTCGGAGTACGTGGAGGGAAGCGGCAACAACAGGGCGCTGGAGCTCTACAACTGCGGCACCACGCAGATCGCTCTCTCCGACTACGAGCTCTGCTCGCGCACCAACTCCAACCCCACCTGCTCGGGCACCTACGCGCTGAGCGGCAGCCTCGCCGCCGGCGACGTCTACGTGCTCTGCCACAACCAGCTCGACTCGTCGGTCACCTGCGACCTCCGGGTCACGACCCAGGTGACCCAGTTCACCGGGGACGACACCGTCGTCCTCCGCGAGGCGGGGGGCGGGCCGGTGGTCGACATGTTCGGCGACATGCAGCCCGCCAGCTCGGCCACGGTGTGGGCGGACAAGACCTTCCGCCGCGAGTGCAACCTCACCCCGTACACCGGCGGCGGCACCTTCGAGGCGGACATCCTCACCTACTACGTCCAGTACCCGTCGAACACCTTCGACGGCCTGGGCGTCGCCCCGGTCTGCACCCCCGCCCCGTGATCCGCGGGTGACGGCCAGACCCTGACGAGACGCGGCGCCGCTCCGGTTCCCCGGGGCGGCGCCGCGCCGTTTTCCGGGCTTTCCTTCCCGGCCCCGCGGATCGACCATCCCCGGCGATGCAGCAGCTCCGCACCTGGATCCGCCGCGCCGTCGCGTGGATCGGCAGCAACGAGAAGACGGTGCTCCTCGCCGGCCTGCTGGTGGTGGGCAGCGCGTGGAGCTTCGTCGCCCTCGCCGGCGAGGTGACCGAGGGGGAGACGCAGGCGTTCGACGAGTGGATCCTGCGCCAGCTCCGCGAGCCCCACGACCCCGCCGATCCCATCGGCCCGCCCATGGTGGAGGAGGCGGCCCGCGACGTGACCGCGCTGGGGAGCGTCACCGTCCTCGGCCTGATCGTCCTCGCGGTGGTGGTGGGTCTCGCCCTGCAGCGGCGCAGGGGCGCGGCGCTCCTCGTCCTCGTCTCCACCGTGGGCGGGGCGCTCCTCTCCACCGCGCTCAAGGCGCTCTTCGGCAGGCAGCGGCCTGGCGTGGTGCCCCACCTCACCGAGGTCCTCACCGCCTCCTTCCCCAGCGGCCACGCGATGCTCTCGGCGGTGGTCTACCTCACCCTCGGCGTGCTCCTCTCCCGCCTGGTCCAGAGCGTCTGGGCGCGGGCCTGGTGCCTGTTGGTGGCGCTGGGCCTCACCGTGCTCGTCGGTCTGAGCCGCCTCTACCTCGGCGTCCACTACCCCACCGACGTGCTCGGCGGATGGGCGGCGGGAATGGCGTGGGCGCTGGGCTGCTGGCTCGTCGCCCGCGGCCTCCAGCGCCGCGGCAGCGTCGGCACGCCGCGCGGGGAAGCGGACTAGCTACTCCCGCAGCAGCAGCCCGCCGTCGATCCGCAGCGTGCTGCCGGTGCACCACGGCGCGCCCAGCAGGTGGACGATCGCCGCCGCCACGTCGTCGGGGGTGCCGAGGCGCCCGAGGGGATGGAGGCCGCGCAGCGCGTCGAGCTGCGCCCGCAGCCGCTCGTCGTACGCGGCGCCCGCCGGCACCGGCTCACCGGGGGCCAGGCGGAGCGCGCGGATCATCTCGGTGTCGACCAGGCCGGGCGCCACCGCGTTGAACCGCACCCGCCGCGGCGCGCCCTCGAGGGCGAGGGAGGCCATCGCCGCCAGCAGCCCCGCCTTGGCGGCGCTGTAGGCGGCGGAGGTGCGCACCGGCCGCCACGCGAGGGTCGAGGCGACGAAGACCACCCCGCCCCCCTCGTCGAGGACGGAGAGCGCCTCCTCGCCGAGGCGCAGCGGCGCGATCAGGTTGAGCTCGATCTGCGCCCGCAACGCGGTCTCGTCGATGTGGCCGGGCGGCTGGTGGACCACGTTGCCCGCGCTGTGGACCAGGCCGTCGAGGCCGCCGAGGAGATCCCGCGCCCGCGCCACGAGCCCCGTCCGCGCGGTGGGATCGCCGAGGTCGCACGGGAGCGCCCACACCTGCCCCGGCCACGCGGCGCAGGCGGCGTCGAGGCGGTCGGCGCGGCGCCCCACCACCACCACCCGGGCGCCGCCGGCGCAGAGGCGATCGACCACCGCCCGCCCGATGCCGCTGCCGCCGCCGGTGACCAGCACCCGGCGCGTGCCCACCACGCTCATGCCCCGCGCTCCGCCGCGGGATAGAAGAGGACCGGCTCCACCCAGGGCAGCTCGCCCTCGTGCTCCACCACCACCTCGTCGTGGGGGAGGAAGGCGGGCCTGTCCACGCAGAGGATCGTCCCCTCGACCGCCGCCGGGTTGTCGTAGCGGTGGGGGAGATCCTTCGGCCAGCGGAAGGCGCTGCCCGGTGCCACGGGCCTGCCCTGGAGGAGGAGGTTGGGCCCGAGGATCAGCTCCCGCTCCTCCATCGCCCGGTGGACGTGGGTGGGGATGCTCGCCCCCGGCGCGACGCGGAGCCGGTAGATGCCGCAGCCCTGGCTGGCGTGGAGCACGTCCACCTCGCCCCAGCTCTTCCGCTCCACCTCGTACTCCATCTCCTCCCGGACGCGGTGGACCTCGAGGGAGGGGATGGCGTCGCCGCCCAGCGCGCACGGCTTGGTGAGGCGCACGCTCACCGCCTCCACCTGCGCGTGGGGCACGTCGCGGGTGGCGGGGGCGAGGATGTAGCTGCAGAGCGCCTCCGCCGCCGTCTCGAGGAGACGGAAGCGGCAGGTCTCGAGGAGGAAGCGGATCTCGCCGGCGAGGCGCGCGTAGTCGAGGCTCGCCTCCAGCCCCGCCCCCTTGGCCGCCGCCCGCGTGTCGAGGAAGAGGGCGAGGTCGACCTGCAGGGTCTGCACCGTCCGCCGCTCCTCGGGATAGACGCCGACGATGCAGTCGGTGCGCACGCCGCGGAGCTCGATCGCGTCGAGCCGCCTGCCGCCGTGGGTGGTGAGGAAGGGACGCTCCATCGCAGACCTCAGAGCACGACGCTGCGGCCGCCGTCCACGTTGATCACCTGGCCGGTGACGTAGGGCTGCGCCGCGAGGAAGAGCACCGCCCGCGCCACGTCGTAGACGTCGCCCTCGCGCTGCAGCGGCACCCGCGCGAGGATCGCCTCGCGCAGCGCCTCGTCGTAGTCGGGGGGAAAGGCGACCGTGCCGGGGGCCACCGCGTTGACCCGCACGTGGGGCGCCAGCTCCACCGCCAGGGCGCGGGTGAGCATGGCCAGCCCCGCCTTGCTCACCGAGTAGTGGGCGTGTTCGGCGTATGGCCGCTCGGCGGCGATGTCGGTGACGTGGATCACGCAGGGCGAGCGCGCCGCCTGGAGCGAGGGGAGGAGCGCGCGGGTGAGGAAGAACGGCGCCTCGAGGTTGATCGCCTGCATGCGCCGGTACTGGGCGCGGGTGATCTCGGCGAAGGGGACGCGCTCGAAGATCCCCGCGTTGTGAACGACCAGGTCGATCTCCGGGTGGGCCTGGCGCACCTCGGCGCCCAGGCGATCGACCGCCTCCTCGTCGGCGAGATCGGCGGCGACGATGGAGACGGAGCGGCCGAGCGCGCGCGCCTCCGCGGCCAGCCCCGCCAGCGCGTCCACCGAGCGGTTGGCGTGGAGGACGAGGTCGTAGCCCGCGCGGGCGAGCGCGGTGGCGATGGCGCGGCCCACGCGGATGCCGGCGCCGGTGACGAAGGCGGTACCCATGGCGCCCAAGGATGCCGCGCCGACGGCACGGTTGCACGGCAGATGTGCAGGCGCCGCCACGATCGGTGCGCGCGCCGCGCTGCGCCTCCAGCTTGAACGTGCACACCGCAAGGAGGTCCGCGATGGGAATCTGGAGGAAGGCCGGCGCCTGGGCCGGCGCGTACGGGCTGCTGCGCCGCTACCTCGATCGACGCGGGCGCAGGCGCTACCGCGGGTACCGCGGCTACCGCAGGCGCGGCCTGCTCCGCCGCCTGCTGGGCTGACGCCACGCAGCGGCGGCTCGCTCCGCGGGAAGCGGAGCAGACGCACAGGGGTGTTGCGCGCTCCAGCGCGCCTGTCCTCCACCCGGTCCCCTGCAAACGGGGCCGGGTGGAGATCAAAGGAGATCGGCGCCGGCGGTGCCGGTCGCCGCGCACCGCACGCTCACGGAGCCCGCGGGCTCCGCGCCGTGATCAGTCGCACGCCTCGTCGGCGCCGTGGGCGTGGCCGTGGTCGAGCTCCTCCTCGGTGGCGGCGCGCACGTCGAGCACCTCCACGTCGAAGGTGATCTCCTTGCCGGCGTAGGGGTGGTTGCCGTCGAGGGTGGCCGTCTCGTCGGTGAGCGCGACCACGGTGAAGCCCTGGGGCTCGCCGTCCTCGTCGTCCGACCAGATCTCCTCGCCCACCTCGACGTCCTCGGGCAGGTCGGAGCGAGGGACCTCGATGATCAGATCCTCGTCCCGCTCGCCGTAGGCGTCCGCGGCGGCGAGGGTCACCTTCGTCTTGAACCCCTTCTCCTGCCCCTCGAGCACCTTCTCGAGGCCCTCGGCGATCTCGTCGAAGCCGTGGAGGTACTGGAGCGGCTCGTCGCCGACGCTGGACTCGAGGACCTCGCCGCTCGAATCGGTGAGGGTGTACTGCACGGTGACGACGTTGCCCTTGCTGGCCTTCATGTGGTTCTCCGCACGCGGCGCTACCCCGCGATGGCGGCGCACCATACTCCGAGCCGGTCCCGGCGCAAACTCACGATTCGATCGCCGGGGCGATCGCCGCCTGGCGCGGGCGCCCGTTCCACGCCGCGTCGAAGGCGTAGAGCCCCACCGCCGCCCAGATGAGCGCGAAGGTGACCGCGTGGCGCGGGGTGAAGGGCTCGCCGTAGGCGAGGACCGCCAGGGCGAGCTGGCAGGTGGGGGCGACGTACTGGATGATCCCCATCGTCGAGTAGCGCAGCCGCCGCGCCCCGGTGGCGAACCACAGGAGCGGGATGGCGGTGGCCGCCCCCGCGCCCACGAGGAGGAGGGCCTCACGGGTGGTGGCGCCGAAGACCGGCCCCTCCGCGGCGAAGAGGAGCCAGGCGACCGACGGCACGGTGGCCAGCGCCGTCTCCACGCTCAGCCCCGCCAGCGACTCCACCGGCGCCTGCTTCCGCAGCAGGCCGTAGAGGCCGAAGGTGACGGCCAGGGAGATCGAGACCCAGGGGATCACCCCGAGGCCGAAGGTGAAGAAGGCCACCCCCGCCGCGGCGACGAAGACCGCGGCGAGCTGCAGCGGGCGGAGCCGCTCGCCGAGGAAGAGCCTGGCGAGGACCACGTTGATCAGCGGGTTGATGTAGTAGCCGAGGCTCGCCTCGGTGACGTGGCCGCTGTTGACCGCCCAGATGAAGAGGAGCCAGTTGGAGGAGATGAGGGTGGTGGTGGCGGCGAGGACGCCGAGCGTCCGCCGGTTGCGAACCGCCGCCAGCACTTCGCCCCAGCGCCGCCGCAGGGTGAGGAGGATCGCCACGAAGACGAAGGACCAGGCGATGCGGTGGGCGATGATCACGTCCGGCGCCACCGCCGCCAGCGCCTTCCAGTAGGCGGGGAAGAGCCCCCAGATCAGATAGGCGCCGAAGGCGTAGGCGGCGCCCGCGAGGGCGGTGGGGCGGTGCGGCTGCATGGCTCTCTCCTCGAAGCGGCGCATCCTGCCGATTCCGCGAAATCACGCAAGGCGTGGGGATTTCCTCCCCATCCGCCGGGATGCTGGCCCGGGGATCGGCGAGAAAGCGCCTCCCCCGGACCGGGCATGGCCCTTGCTCGACGCTCCATCGATTCCCCTGCTTCGAGGAGGTTTCCGTGGATCGTGTGAGAAGGGGCGTGGTGCTCGCGGCGCTGCTCGCTGCAGCCTGCGGAGGAACGGAGAAGGTGGACGCGGCGCCCGGCGGCTCCGGTGGCGACGCGGGCCACGGCGGCGCGGGCGGCGGTGGCGGTGGCGTGGAGCTTCCGCCTCCCACCTGGGAGAAGGCGGAGGTGCGCAGCCGCTGGCGGCGCGAAGGCTTCGGGTGGGCGAACGCCCTCCTCGCCTTCGACCACGACGGCGACGGCAACGACGAGTACGTCCTCGGCGGCAGGGGCGTGGCGCTGATCGATCCCGCCGATCCCGACGCCCATCCGATCTGGTCGGCGGGCTGGGAGGACGGCACCGAGTACGAGTGGACCTACGGGCTGGCGCGCTTCGACGGGAACGGCGACGGCGTGGAGGACGTGCTGGTGGTCGCCACCGGCAGGGACGCCTACCTCCTGGACGGCAGGACCGGCGCGCGGATCTGGCACGCGGCCGAGATCTCGGGCCTCCTCCCCGCGCGGATGGCGCTGGTCACCGGAGACGACGACGGCGTGCCCGACCTCTTCGTGATGACCCAGAGCGCGGTCCGATCCGGCGCCACCGGCGAGGTGCTCTACGACCTCCACCTCCCCGCCATCGTCGATTCGGTGGCGGCGGCGGAGCTGGACGGCGCCCCCGGGGTCGATCTCCTCGTGGGCCTCCACCTCGACGGGCCGATCGACGCGCCGCCGCCGGAGGGCGTGCAGCTCTTCGGCTTCCGCGGGAGCGAGAAGCTCTTCGAGTTCCACACCGTGGGCGGCGTGGTCGCCGTGGCGGGCGCCGACGTGGACGGCGACGGGATCGACGAGGCGATCGCCGGCACCAACGCGGGCTGGATCTACGTGGTGGCGGCGGACGGCACGCTCCGGTGGAGCGAGCACCTGGGCGACGGCTCGGTGATTCGCGTCACCGGCGGCGACGTGGACGGGGACGGGAAGGCGGAGGTCTTCGCCGCCTACCTGGCGGAGCTGGACGGCGTGCCCACCCGCATCCAGGCGTGGACGCCGGAGGGCGAGCGCACCTGGAGCTACGGCGTGGCGCCGGTCTGGGTGGAGACCCTGCGCCTCGATCAGCTCGACGACGACGAGGCGCTGGAGCTGGTGGTCACCTGCGGCGACGAGGTGCACGGGCTCTACTCCGGCCTGGCGGTCGCCCTCCACACCGCCCCCGACGCGCCGGCGCGCGAGCAGTGGAAGATCGACTTCGGCCTGCCGGTGCTGGGCTACGAGATGCTCGAGCGCGACGGCAAGCGGGTGATGATGATCTCGGCGGAGGACGCCAGGATCCGCGCGGTCGATCCCGCCACCGGCACCACCGCGTGGGTCCACTACCCGGGCGATCTGATCGCGGCGGTGGCGGCGGGCGACGCCAACGGCGACGGGGTGGCGGACGTCTTCCGCGGCGACCAGCGCGGCAACGTCCACCTGGTGGACGGCAGGGACGGGACCGGCCTCTGGTCGCGCCGCGTCCGCAATGACAACGGCGCCTACGTGGCGAGCGTGGCGATGGGCGATGTGGACGGCGACGGCGCCGCGGAGATGGTGGTGGGCGGCGTCCGCCTCGCCGCGGCGCAGGCGGGCGTGGTGGAGCTCTACCGCGGCGACGGCGCGCTGCTGTGGACGAAGCTGGTCGCGGGCGATCCCTCCGGCACCACCATCGCCGACCTGGACGGGGACGGGCGGGGCGAGATCCTCTTCGTGGAGTGGCGCTCCCGCTGTGTCGTCCACGCGGTCGACGCGGCGGGCAACGATCTCTGGCAGCGCCCGATCGACACCTGCGGCCCGATCAACTATCTCCACGTGGCGGACGTGAACGGCGACGGCAGGCCGGAGATCGCCTACGCCGCCCCGCCCTTCTTCGAGCCCGCGGACATCGCCCTCCTCGCCGCGGACGGCACGCTCCTGTGGAACGTCATGGTGGACGACGCGGCGTGGGTGCAGGCGGCGCCCGGCGGCGTCTTCACCGGCGGCGGCGCCACGATGTACGGCGGCTTCACCGGCTTCTTCGCCGCGGAAAGTGGCGAGCAGCTCTGGGAGCACCGGGTGGAGCCGATCCCGGATCCCGAGAACCCGGACGGGATGCCGCTGGGCAACCCGGTCTACTTCGGCGCCGCGGTGCCGGATCAGGACGGCGACGGCGTGCCCGAGGTGGCGATCTCCGCCCTGCGCAACACGGTCCACCTGATCGACGGCGCGACCGGCGAGGACGTCTGGGTGCGCGAGCTGGAGTCGCGGGATCTCGGCTGGGACGAGCGCCCGGCGGGCGGGCCGATCGTCTACGTTCCCGCCACCGCCAGCGCTCCCGCCTGGCTCGCCACCGCGCAGTGGGCCGAGGGCTACATCGGCACGAAGATCCGCGGGCTGCGCCTCGAGGACGGCGGGACGATCTTCGAGTCGCGGATGGAGGCGGCGGCCACCTGCGGCGCGGTCGCCACCTTCTCGGAGGATGCGGCGGGCGCGGTCTTCGGCGCGGGCGCCTCCCTCTACGCGGTGGAGGCGGCGGCGCGGGAGTAGCGCCGCGATGCCCGCCCGGCGAACGTTGCCGGGCGGGCTCTGCCTTTCGTGGATCCGCGCGGCGGTCTACGCTCTCCGCCGTGCGTCCCCCCGCCCCCCTCGTGCCGCTTCGCACCGCGACCCGCGATCGCCGGGGGCGGGCCTTCCGCGACCTGCGGATCTCGGTCACCGATCGCTGCAACTTCCGCTGCCCCTACTGCATGCCCGCCTCCGTCTTCGGGCCGGGGCACCGCTTCCTCTCTGGCGATCGCCTCCTCTCCTTCGATGAGATCGAAGCGGTCGCCCGGGCGGCGGTGGCGCTGGGGGTGGAGAAGCTGCGGCTCACCGGCGGCGAGCCCCTCCTCCGGCCCGGGCTCGAGGCGCTGGTGGAGCGGCTCGCCCGCATCCCCGGCGTGCGCGACCTCGCCCTCACCACCAACGGAACGCTCCTCGCCCGCAAGGCGGAGGCGCTGCGGCGCGCCGGCCTCCACCGGGTGACGGTGAGCCTCGACGCCCTGGACGACGCCACCTTCGGCGCCATGAACGGCGTGGGGGCGAAGGTGGCCCCGGTTCTCGCCGGCATCGAGGCGGCGCGGGCGGCGGGCTTTTCGCCGGTGAAGGTCAACGCGGTGATCCGCCGCGGCGTCAACGACGGCGCCATCGAGGGGCTGGCGCGCTTCTTCCACCGCAGCGGCGACGTGCTCCGCTTCATCGAGTACATGGACGTGGGCTCGTGCAACGGCTGGTCGCGGAGCGAGGTGGTGAGCGGCGCGGAGATCGTGCGCCGCGTCCACGCGGTGCTGCCGCTGGAGCCGATCGGCCGGGCGGCGCCCGGCGAGGTGGCGCGCCGCTACCGCTACCGCGACGGCGGCGGCGAGCTGGGGGTGATCACCTCGGTCACGCGGCCCTTCTGCGGGAGCTGCGTGCGCGCCCGCCTCACCGCGGAGGGCACGCTCTTCACCTGCCTCTTCGCCACCCGCGGCCACGACCTGCGCGCGGTGCTGCGGAGCGGCGGCTCGGTGGAGGAGGCGCTCGCAGGGATCTGGCGCGACCGCGACGATCGCTACTCGGAGCTGCGCTCCTCGCTGGAGACGGTGGAGGGCAAGGTGGAGATGTCGCGGGTGGGCGGCTGACGCAGGGCGGCGAGGCGCCGCGCCAGCTTCTCCGCGGAGAGCGGCGCCGACCCTTCCGCCTTGTTGTTGATCACCACCCAGGTGGGAACGCGCCGCTGCGTGCTGGTCATGAGGAGGCGCGCGATCGTCTCCCGCGTCGCCTCGTCCTCGTCCACCAGCGCGGAGAAGGGCGCGTAGCGCGCCACCGCCTTCTGGTAGTCGAGCCCGTCGTGCAGCATCCACCGCACCACCACCGCCGGTCCCCGCGCGGGATCGACGCGGCGGATCTGCTCCGCCAGCGGCAGCATCCCCGCGTGGACGTTGCAGCAGTGGACCGCGCCCGCCGCCTCGAGCGCCTGGACGTACGCGGGGGTGAGGAGCCCGCGGTTGCGCAGCTCCACCGCGTAGATCGGCCCCTTCGGCAGCGCGTCGAGGAAGGCGTGGAGCCGCTCCGCGAACGCCGCGGCGCCGCCCAGCTCCTGCAGCGGCTGGGGCGGGAGCTGGAAGAGGATCGGCCCCGCCTTCTCGCCCAGCCCCTCCACCGCGGGCGCCACCACCCGATCGGTGGCGTACGCGGGATCGAGGAAGCGGTCGTTGGTCTCGCCCCGCCGCGCGCCGTAGCGCGGGTGGGTGGGAAAGCGGGCCAGCGTGCAGGCGTCGTGGGCCTTGATCAGGAAGCGGAATCCCGCGGGGACCTGCGCCGCCCAGCCGGCGAAGACCTCCCGCTCCACCGGGGCGTAGAAGGTCCGGTCGATCCCCACCGTGCGGAAGAGGGGATGGCGCGCGTAGACCGCGAGCCCCTCCCGGGCGAGCTGCGCCTCGCTGCGCGCCTCGCTCCAGACGATCCCGCGCCAGCCGGGGAAGCTCCACGAGGAGGTGCCGAGGCGGAGCTCCGCGGGCAGGGTTTCCGCCAGCGCCCGGGTCGATTCCGCGTGGGGCGCCAACCCGTCGCCCGCGGCGGCGCCGCCGAAGAGGGAGAGCTGGGTGGAGGCGCTGCGGCGCTTCACGCGGGGGCCCTTCCGAGCGCGCGCTCCGCGAGGCGGAGGACCAGCCTCCCGTCCTCGCTGGCGCCGGCGCCGCCGCGAATCGCCGCGCCGAGCCCGCGGCGCCCCGCCTCCTCCTGCGAGGAGGCGAGCTGCTCCTGCCCCGCGCTGCGCAGCCGCGCCGCGCGCGCCCCGGCGATCGCCGCCCGGGCGGCTTCCACCGCGGCGACGTGCACCGGATCGTCCACCTCGCGGAAGAGCTGCTCGGCGCTGCCCACCTCCTGCTCCGCCTCGTCGAAGCGGCCCTCCGTCGCGTCGAGCACCGCCAGCGGCATGAGGGTGAGCCCCTGGCCGCGCCCGTCGCCGAAGACGCGGAACTGCGCCAGCGCCTCGCCGTAGATCCGGCGGGCGTCGTCGTACCGCCCCGCCTCGTGGTGGGCGCTGGCCAGGCTGCGGACGATGGTCGCCTCGAGCCGGCCCCTGCCGCTGGTCCGCACCAGCAGGAGGGCCCGCTCGTACTCCGCGCAGGCCCTGTCGAACTCCCCCTGCTCCTGGAGGATCGCGGCGAGGCTCGACACCAGCGCCGCTTCGTTGCGGCTATCGCCGAGGCTGCGGAAGACGGCGATCGCCTCGCCGATCCGCGCCCGCGCCTCGGCGAAGCGGCGCTGATCGAAGAGCAGGTTGCCGATCACCCCGCTGATCACCGCCGCCCCGCGCCTGTCGCCGGCGCGGATGTGGGCCGCCACCGCCCGCTCCAGCCAGACGAACGCCTCCTCGATCTCGCCCCGCTCCCTGGCGAGGATCCCGAGATTGCCGTAGGCGCGGGCGCGCAGGTAGTCGACGTCGAGCGCCTCGATCAGGGCGAGGGCCTCGAGGCAGCAGGCGCGGCAGCGCTCGTCGCGCCCCTGCTCGCGGTGGAGGCGGGCGAGCTCCAGCAGCGCCCGCGCCTCGAGGCTGGTGGAGCCGACGCCGCGGGCGAGGGCCGCCGCCTCGGTGAAGTCGGGGAGCGCGCCGGCGGGCCTGCCGGTGAGCAGGCGCGCCTTGCCCCGGGCGAGGAGGGCGCGGGCGCGCAGGCCCGGCTCGGTGCGCGAGGGGGAGGCCGCCTCGAGGATCGGATCGAGGAGGCGCAGCACCTCCCCGGCGTGGTGGCGGAGGAAGAGGAGCGGCTCCAGGGCAAGGACCGCGTGGAGCGCGTCCGCCACGTGCTCGCCGGAGAGGGACGAGCGGTGGAGCGCGCGGCGGTGGATCTCGAGGAGGTTCTCCTGCTCGCGCTCGAGGGCGGCGGCCGCGGCGAGATCCCCCTGCTCGTCCAGCGCCCGCGCCCAGCCCGCCGCTGCGTGGAGGAAGAAGGCGGTGTGGCGCCGCTCCGCGGCGATCCGCTCGCTGGCGCCGAGCTGCCGCTCCGCGAAGATCCGCAGCGACTCGTCGAGGGCCCACCGGGTCTCGGTGGCGTCGCGGACCTGGAGCAGGGAGCGCGCCTGGAGGATGGCGAGCGCCTCCTCCACCGCGCCGCGGTCCAGGTCGAGGACCGCCGTCGCCGCCTCCACGCCGAAGCCGCCGCGGAAGATGCTGAGCCGCGCGAGCGCGGCGCGCTCCCGCGGGGCGAGGAGCTGCCACGAGGCGTCGATCGCGTCGCGGAGCGCCTCGAAGCGGGAGAAGAGGGTAGAGCCCGGCTTGCGCACCAGGATCTCCAGCCGCCCCGGCAGCCGCTCGAGGAGCTGCTCCACGTCGAGGTGGGGGAGCTGCGCCGCCGCCAGCTCGAGGGCGAGGGGCAGGCCGTCCAGGGCGCGGGCGATGGCGCGGAGGACCCCCGGGCAGGCGCCGCGGAGATCGGCCCCCGCGGCGGCGGCGCGCAGGGAGAGGAGCTCCACCGCGTCGTCCGCCGGCGAGAGGGGGCCCACGTCGAGGATCTCCTCGGGCGCGATCCCCAGCGCCTCCCTGCTGGTGACGAGGAGGCGCAGCTCGGGCGCCTCGTCGAGCCAGCGCGCCGCCGCCGCCGCCAGGGTCTCGACGGCGCCCACCACGTCGTCCACCACCAGAAGGAGCGGGCCCTGCCCGCGCAGGGCGGCGCCGATCGCCTCCGGCTCCACGCCGAGGCGCGCGGCGATCCGCTCGAGGTGCTCATGCCCGGTGGCGGCGCCGAAGAGGTCGCAGCGGAGGACGGGAGCGCCGGGGGTGCGGGCGGTGAACTCCCATGCCAGGCGCGACTTGCCCACCCCCGCCGGGCCGCGGAGGGTCAGCAGCCTTCCGGTCGACGCCAGCCAGCCGCGCAGGCGGCGGAGCTCCACGCCGCGACCGACGAACGCGTCCTGCGCTCCCTCGACCGATGCCAGCATTGCGGTATCCCCCCGACGGCAGACCCACCAGATAGCCGACGCGGGGCCGCGAGGAAAGATTCTCGACCATCACATCCAGTAAGAAGCGGCCCGGGTGAGAAGGGCGCCTTCTGCGCCGCAGCAGGAAGCCACGGCCGGCTTGCGCAGCCACATCAATGGACTACGTGCTCCATAGAGAGCGGCGGGCCACCGCCGGGGCTGCGGAGGACGATTCCATGGACAAGCGACTGATCGGAGCGATTGCGTTCGCGTCGGGGCTGGGGCTGGTCACGGGGTGCAGCGGGGCGCCCGGGAAGAGCGAGATTCCTGCTGCTGCAGCGGACACGGGCGGCTCGGCCCGGGGCGATCTGGGGCCGCCGCAGGGCGAGCCCATCGTCCACCCCGTGGTGGATCCGCCCTTCGTCCCGCCCCCGACGAACCGCACGGCCCCCGCGAAGGTGGTGATCGAGATCGAGGTGCGGGAGGAGACGAAGGAGATCGCCGACGGGGTCGAGTACACGTTCTGGATGTTCGGCAAGCAGGTGCCGGGCAACTTCCTCCGGGTGCGCCAGGGCGACACGGTGGAGTTCCACCTCAAGAACCACCCGGACAACAAGCTCCCCCACAACATCGATCTGCACGCGGTGACGGGCCCCGGCGGAGGCGCGGAGGCGAGCTTCGCCGCGCCCGGCCACGAGACGGTCTTCACGTTCAAGGCGCTCAACCAGGGGCTCTACGTCTACCACTGCGCCACGGCGCCGGTGGGCATGCACATCGCCAACGGCATGTACGGCCTCATCTTCGTGGAGCCGCCCGAGGGCCTGCCGCCCGTCGATCGCGAGTACTACGTGATGCAGGGCGACTTCTACACGGCGGGCAGGTACCGCGAGCCCGGCCTGCAGCCCTTCGACATGGAGAAGGCGATCGCCGAGGAGCCGACGTACGTGGTCTTCAACGGCCGCGAGGGCGCGCTCACGGGCGAGCGCGCGCTGCAGGCGAAGGTGGGCGAGACGGTCCGCATCTTCGTGGGCAACGGCGGCCCCAACCTCGTCTCCAGCTTCCACGTGATCGGCGAGATCTTCGACCGCGTCTGGTACGAGGGCGGCAGCCGCTACCAGGAGAACGTGCAGACGACGCTCATCCCCGCCGGCGGCGCGGCGATCGTCGAGTTCAAGGTCGAGGTCCCCGGCAACCTGACGCTGGTGGATCACTCCATCTTCCGCGCGTTCAACAAGGGCGCCATCGGCAGCATCCGGGTGGAGGGCGAGGCCAACCCGGCGGTCTTCTCCGGCCAGCAGAGGGAGGCGCCCTACCAGGCGACGGATTCGCTGGTGAAGCCCGAGCGGGCGCAGGCGGAGCCGCCCGCTGCGCGGGAGGCCCCCGTCGCCGCGCCCGCGTCGATGGAGGCTCGGTTGGCCGCGGGCGAGAAGGTCTACGCCTCCACGTGCCTCGCCTGCCACGGCCCCACGGGCGCGGGCCTGTCCGGCGTCTTCCCGCCGCTGGAGAAGAGCGACTGGCTCATGGCGGACAAGCACCGCTCCATCGACGTGGTGCTCCACGGGCTGAGCGGGCCGGTGACGGTCAACGGCCAGCGGTACGACTCGATGATGCCGCCGCAGGGCAACCTCTCCGACGAGCAGATCGCCGACGTGCTCACGTACGTGCGCAACGCCTTCGGCAACCGCGGCGAGGCGGTGAGCGCGGCGGAGGTGGCGCTGCGCCGCGCGGGCGGCTCCCGGCCGCTGGCGGTCGCCGACTGAAGGCGGGAGGCAACGGCGCGAGGCCCGGGCCGGATCGGTCCGGGCCTCGTCCGTCCTGCCCTTGCGCTGCGGCATCAAGGGACTACGTGGTCCACAGAGAACGAGGGAGGAAGCCATGGGCCGCGCACTCGTCATCTCCCTGCTCGTCGCCCTCGCCGCCCCCGCGGCGGCGGAGGCGCCGATGGTCCTGGTGGAGGGCGGCATCTACCGCCCGGTCTTCCCACCCTCGCCCGAGGAGCAGGAGATCCCCGTGGCCTCCTTCCTCCTCGACGAGCGGCCGGTGACCAACGAGGAATACCTGGCCTTCGTGAAGGCCAACCCGCGGTGGCGCAAGGGGCAGGTGCCGCGCCTCTTCGCCGGCGAGGGCTACCTCGCCCGCTGGGCGGGGCCGCTCGATCCCGGTCCGCGCGCTCCCGCGGAGGCGCCGGTGGTGGAGGTGAGCTGGTTCACGGCGAAGGCGTACTGCGAGGCGCAGGGGAAGCGCCTCCCCACGGAGGCGGAGTGGGAGTACGTGGCGGCGGCGAGCGCCGATGCCCCCGACGCGCGGCAGGATCCCGCCTTCCTCGCCCAGCTCCTCGCCTGGTACTCGAAGCCCAACCCGAAGGTCCTCCCCGCGGTGGGACGGCGCGCGCCCAACTGGTACGGCGTCCACGATCTCCACGGGCTGATCTGGGAGTGGGTGGCCGACTTCAACAGCGCGCTGGTGATCGGCGACAGCCGCGAGGGGGGCGATCCCGACCTCGCCCGCTTCTGCGGCGCGGGCGCCCTCTCCGCCCGCGACAGGAACGACTACGCGGCCTTCATGCGGATCGCCTTCCGCAGCTCGCTGCAGGCCCCATGGACGACGGCGAACCTCGGGTTCCGCTGCGCCCGCGACGTGAAGGAGAAGAAGTGATGAGAGCCCTTTCCCTCCTGCTCGCAGCAGCCCTCCTCGCTCCCGCCGCCTCGTCCGCGGCGGAGCACGACCTCCTCCCCGCGGGCGCGCCGGCGGTGGGCGCCGACTCGATCTACCTCCTCGGCGGCGCCTGGGAGGATCACGAGGGCAGGCCCTTCCGCCTGGAGGAGCTGCGCGGCAAGCCGGTGCTGATCAGCATGTTCTACGCCACGTGCCCCCACGCCTGCCCGATGCTGATCACGGATCTGAAGCGGGTGGAGCGGGCGCTGCCGGCGCACCTGCGCGACCAGGTGCAGGTGGTGCTGGTGACGTTCGATCCGGCGCGCGACACGGCGGAGAAGCTGAAGGCGCTCCTCGAGGCGCACCAGGTGGACGCGAAGCGGTGGCGGATGCTCCGCACGGATCCGGCGAAGGTGCAGGAGCTCGCCGCGGTGCTCGGGATCAAGTACCGCTTCACGAGCAAGGGGGCGATCAACCACTCGACGGTGATCACGCTCCTCGACCGGGAGGGCGCCATCGCCGCGCGGCTCGAGGGATTGCGCCAGCCCGAGGCGCCGCTGGTGGAGAAGCTGGTGGCGCTGCGGTAGCGGGCTAGAAGAGGGCGAGCTGGCCCCGGCGCTTCGTCTCCAGGCGCACCGGCTGGCCGGGCCGGTGCTGCTCCGCCACCGCGAGGCCGGGAGCGAGCGCGGCGTCGTCGAGGACGCGCTCCGCCGTCTCCCGGGCGATCTCCGGCAGGTTGTTCTGCTCGGAGAGGTGGGCGAGGGAGAGGTGCTGCAGGCCGGGGTGGAGGACGCGCGCGAGGAGCTCCGCCGACTGCTCGTTGGAGAGGTGGCCCAGGTCGCCGTGGATGCGCCGCTTGAGCACCTCGGGATAGGGCCCCTCCAGCAGCATCCGCAGGTCGTGGTTCATCTCCAGTACCAGGCCGTCCACGCCCTCGAGGTGCTTGCGGATCGCCTCGGTGGGCCTGCCGAGATCGGTGCAGACGCCGAGCGAGGTGTCGCCGTCCGCCACCACCACCGCGCAGGAGCCGACCGCGTCGTGGGGGGTGGGGGCGAGGCGGATCTCGAGGCCGCCGATGCGGAAGCGGCCGCGCACGTCGACGGTGTGGAGGCGCTCCGGCGGCGGCTCGCCGCGGATGTGGCGCAGCGTGCCGGCGGTGGCGTGGATCTCGATGCCGTACCTGCGCGCCAGCGCCGCGGCGCCGGCGACGTGATCGCCGTGGCCGTGGGTGCAGATCACCGCCTGCACGTCGCGCAGGTCCTGGCCCACCGCTGCGAGGCGATCGGCGATCCGCCGCGCGGAGAGGCCGCAGTCGACGAGGATCTGCACGCCGCCGCCCCGGATCCAGAGGCAGTTGCCGGCGGAGCCGGAGGCGAGGATGCAGTACTCGAGGGCCATGGGGCAGCTGTCATAGCACCCTGCCGGGGGGACGGGGAAACCCCGCCCATTCGCGTCCTGCCCAGAGCGCCTCGGCAGGTACATCTTGCGGGTGGATGGCTTCCACCTGCCCACCCCTCCAGTTCGGCGAACCCGCACCCGAGGGCCTGGGTGCGAACCACTCCCTGTGGGAGCTCTACGGCGCCAGCTTCGACTCCGCCGCGCGCGAGCCGGCGGCGGCGCTGATCGAGGGGGTGCGCGCCGGCACGGTGGTGATGCTCACCGCGGAGGACGCGGGGCGGACGGTGGCGCTGGCGGCGATCCACCTGCTGCGCGAACCGGCGGTGGGGCTGCTCCTCTACCTGGCGGTGGCGCCGGAGCTGCGGGGGCAGCGGATCGGCAGCACCCTGCTCGAGCAGGCGGTGGCGGTGGCCGAGGAGCGGCAACGGCAGCTCGGCAGGGAGCCGCGGGGCTGGGCGGCGCAGGTGGAGGTGCCGGAGCTGGCGCCGACGCTGGAGGAGCGGGAGCGGCGGCGGCGGGTGCTGCTCTTCTTCCGCGGCCACGGCGCGCGGCCCCTGCCGTGTTCCTACCTGCGGCCGCCGGTGCGCGGCGGGACGCCGAGCGCGGCGCGCCTCCTCCACGCCCCCGCGGGCGGGCTCCAGCTCCGCCGGGCCGAGGTGGAGGCGCTCCTCCGCGCCATCTACTTCGAGAAGTACGGCGCGGCCAACGGCGTGGATCGCAGGCTGCTCCTCTCGCTGCTCGGCCCCGCGCCCGCCGGCGCGCCCGGCGTCGTCCTCCCGGGCGCGGCGCCGCGGGTGCCGCCGCCACGGGAGGGCTAGCTAGCGGAGGCTGGTGAAGTCCGCCACGGCGAAGCCGCCGGCGGGGACGTCCACGGTGCGGGTGAGGCGGCCGCTGCCGCCGGGCCCGTGGAGATCGACCGAGATCTCGTGCTGGCCGGCGGGGACGCGGATCCGGGCGAGGTGGACCGAGGCGGGGAGCGTGCTCCAGCTCCTCGTATCGGGCTTGTCCAGGGCGACCATCGTCCCTTCGACCAGCGCCGCGGCGAGGAATCCCAGGGCGCCGCTCTGCTGGCGCCCCGCCGCGCGGGCGCCCTCCGCCGCGACGGCGCGGGTGATCATCCGGGTGAGCGCGGCGCCGACGATCTTCGGCTTGAGCAGCTCGTACTCCCGCAGCACCTCCGCCTCCACGTCGGTGACGAAGTCGAGGGGCATGGGCGAGCCGGCGACGCGCAGGGTGCCGCCCGTGTAGACCTGCCGGGTGGGGACCAGCTCGGGATAGGAGACCACCTTGAACATCCCGTACTCGAGCACCTTCGTGTCGCCGCTCACGTAGTTGGAGGCGAGTCCCAGCGCGGCGCCGATGGGGATCCGCGCCGCCTCCTTCACCGGCACCCTGCCGGTCTTGAGGATGACGAGGATCTCCCCCTCCTCCGGATCCTCCTCCGGCGCGGGCACCTCGCCGATCACCGACTCGAGCCGCGGGGTGCGATAGGCCGCCTTGCTCGCGAGGCGCACGATCGGCTCGTGGAGCGACGAGGCGTCGGTCTCCTGGAGCACCTCGTCGTAGTAGCGCAGGGCGACGTCGTACTCCCCGCGCTTCTCGAAGACGAAGCCCGCGAGGTAGCTGCCGAAGGCGGCGTGGCTCTCGCCGGGGAAGTAGTCCTGCAGGTACTTGCGCATCACCGTGAAGCGCCGCGCCTCCACCGCCGCGCCCTGCAGATCGCCGCGGGCGAGGTAGTTGATCATGTTGAAGGCGTTGACGAGGAGCTTCTCGGTGGGCGGCGCCTTGTACCTGGTGGCGTCGTCGGAGAAGAGGTACTGGCCGATGGCGCCGACGTCGTCGTTGGCCAGGTCGAGGAGCTCCAGCTCCTTCTCCGCCGCGGTGAAGTCGCGGGCGGAGGTGGCGTAGTCGCGCATCGCCTGGAGCACGGTGGCGCGCTCGAGGACGGCGAGCGCGGTCTCGCTCCCCCATTCCACCGGCAGCTCGCGGCTGCTCTCCACCCCGAGCATCTCGTTGAGCTGCGCCTCGCCCCGCTCGAAGTCGCCGCGGGCGAGGCTCTCCCGCGCGGCGCGGGTGTGATCGGAGTAGGTGGCACAGCCGGCGCCGGCCACGAGGGCCAGCGCCAGCGCGACGAGGCGCAGCGGCATCGAGCTCTCCCCCGGAGGATCGGTCGCCTCAGCGGACGATCGCCTTGGTGCGGGCGGCGGTGTGCTGGAACTTGATGAGCGAGGTGTCCACCTCGATGAGCTGCATGGTGAGCGTGTACTGGACGCGGCGCTCCCCCTCCATCCGCTCGTCCACCGCCTGCACCTTGCCGGTGAGGAAGTAGCGGGCGCCCACCTGCTTGGAGAGGCGCGCCACCGTGGCGGGATCGTAGACGCCGTTGGTGTTCTGGAGGCCGACCTCCTCCGCCATCTCCCGCTGCCGCTCGCGGCTCACCACCGCCACGTCGCCGCTCTCCACCATCTTCGACTCGAGGGTGGCGAGGAGGGTGTTGAGCTGGTTCTCGATGTGCTCGGTGGTGTCGTTGCGGATCGGCCAGATCGCCACCACCGGCGCCTCGGGGGCGTTGTGGAACTCGGCCCAGGCGCGGGAGGCCATGAGCTTCTCCACGTTCTCCTGCAGCAGGTACTCGAGGTCCTTGCGGTCGAGGCCGGTGCTCATCGCCGCGTCGTCGAGGTTCGGGTTCTCGGTGCCCGGGCCGCCGCGAACCGCGGTGGGGCCGGCGCAGCCGGTGGCGAGGGCGGCGGCGAGTACCGCGGGGACGAGGATGCGCTTCATGGCTCTTGCTCCGTCTGGTCGTGTGATCCGGGCCGCGATCCTATCGACAAGCCCCTGCAATTCCAGCCTGTTTCCGGCCGGCCGCGCCGTGCGGCCGGCGATTGCGCCCTGTCGACGGGAAAGACACCGGGACGATTCAATCGGTCACCCGGCGGATCGCCTGGCGAGGGCCGTGCAGAGCGGACAACCACCGGGGGCATGGGGAACATCCCGGCGGTGGAGGTCGAGGAGCGCCCGGGAGACCTCGGCCAGCTCCCGGCGCACCTCCCTGCGGGCGCCCTTCACCCGGGCGATCCGCATGTGGTCGTAGGCGGTGGTCTGGTGGCGCATCCAGGCGATCACCGCCGCCTCGGCCCGCCGCTCGATGGGGATCCGCTCGGTGCGGGCGACGGTGCCCGACCCCACCGGCGTGGCGTGGGCGGTGACCGCGGTGGCCAGCTCGATCGCCTGGGCGTGGAAGGTCTTCGAGAAGCGGAGGAAGCGGAAGACCTCCGCGGCGAAGTCGTGGACGTAGTTCTCCTGCTTCTCCGCCCGGCGCGCCGCCTCCCTCTCCCGCCTGCGGGCCCAGGCAGGGTCGGCGCGCTCCGCCGCCAGCTCGGCGCGGGCCTTCTCGATGTGGGCGGCAGGCGCCCAGACGCCCTTCGAGAACTTCTTCCGCCCCCGCATCTCGATCACCGTCCAGCTCGGCCCCGCCGCCTTCACCCTGCGGGTGAGGCCGGGATCGCCCGGCGGGAGGAGCGACCAGCCCGCGGGCGGGCTGGCGGTGGTGCCGTCGGGCAGGCGGACGCGGCGGGGATCGGAGGTGGGGGCGACGACGAGGCTCTGGTCGGGCATGGCGCCCACCTTGTACCGCAGGCAGGGTTGGCCCGCCGCCGGTGTTGGTTGTGGATGGAGGTCCGATGGGAAAGCCTGCCAGCGGCAGCCGCCGCTTCCTCAAGCTCGCGGGAATGACCGCCTCGGTGGCTGGCCGCTACGCCGGCTCGAAGCTGATGGGGCTGGTCCAGTCCGCGGAAGGCGCCAGCCTGGCGCGGGCCGCCGCCCACGCGCGCAACGGCGAGGCGATCGCCCGCACCCTGGGCGAGCTCAAGGGCGCGGTGATGAAGGTGGGCCAGATGGCCTCCCTCGCCGGCGAGGTGCTGCCGAAGGAGGTGGTCGCCGCCCTGGGCACGCTGCAGCGCGAGGCGCCGCCGATGCCGTTCGAGACGATCGCCGCGCAGATCGAGCGCGAGCTGGGCCGGTCGCCCGACGCCCTGTTCGAGCGCTTCGATCGCGCGCCCTGGGCCGCAGCGTCGATCGGCCAGGTCCACCGCGCCCGCCTCGACGGCCGCGAGGTGGTGGTCAAGGTGCAGTACCCGGGGGTGGACGAGTCGGCCGACTCGGATCTCGCCCAGCTCAAGCTCGCCCTGCGGGCGAGCGGCCTGGTGCAGGTGCCGAAGGAGGCGCTGGACGAGCTCTTCGCGGAGCTGCGGGACAGGCTGCGGGAGGAGCTCGACTACGGGCTCGAGGCGGAGAACGTCCGGGTCTTCCGCGCCTTCCACCGCGAGCGCCATCCCTTCGTGGTGGTGCCGGAGCCGATCGGAGAGCGGAGCACCCGGCGGGTGCTCACCCTCGCCTGGGAGCCGGGCGACTCCCTCGGCGCGCTCCCGGCCGCCAGCTACGGGCAGGCGGTGCGCGACAGGATCGGCGATCACCTGGTGCGCGCCTTCCTCGCCCAGCTCTTCGAGCTGCACGCGATCCAGGCGGATCCCAACCCCGCCAACTTCGCCGCCCGCCTCGACGGCACCCTGGTCCTCTACGACTTCGGGTGCGTCAAGCGCATCCCCGACGAAGTGCTGGCGCCGTGGAAGGGGACGCTGCGCGCCGCCCTCGACGAGGAGTGGGAGGCGGTGGATCGCTGCCTGATCGAGCTGGGGGTGCGCCGTCCCGACGGGCCGCCGCCCGGCGCCGACTTCTACGCGGCGTGGCGGGCGATCTTCGCCGAGCCGCTCCTCACGCCCGGGTACGACTTCGGCGCCAGCCGGATCGCCGAGAAGACGATGGCGCTGGCGCCCCGGTTCTTCGCCCGGCTCGACTCGTTCCAGCCGGCGGCGCGGATCGCCTACCTGGATCGCGCCATCGCCGGCCGCTTCGGCAACCTGCGCAACCTCGGCGTGCGCGGGAGCTTCGGGCCGATCCTCCGCGCCTATCTGGAGTAGATTGCGCGCCCATGAGCCTCCCCGAGAAGCGCGTGCTCCGCGAAGAGAAGGGCCCCAACGGCAACGTGACCGCGATCGTCGAGGACGACGGCCGCTCCGTCTACCTCTACCTCGAGGGCGACGAGGCGAGCGGCTTCGGCACCCGCGCGGTCTGGGTGCGCAACAGGCAGAAGGCGCCCTGGCTGATGGAGGTGGAGCGGATGCAGGCGGGGCAGGCGCCCATGCTCCAGGCGCGCTACGTCGCCGATCCCGAGGGCGGCCCGCCGCTCCACCCGGACAAGCTCGAGTTCCTCTGGTTCGAGGACGGCGAGGGGGTGGCGCTCCTCGAGGAAGGTGACATCCTCGCGGTCCTCCCGCCGTGGAGCGGGGTGAAGGGCTTCGCCGGCTACGCCCGCGACTGCGTGCTGGAGAGTCCGTTCTGCGAGCCGCTCGGGACGCCGGAGACCAACCCGCTCGTCTTCCGCCTCCTCGCCGAGGCGGCGCGGTTCTGGAACGACTGGGACGAGACCACCTGGCCGAAGCTGCAGGAGCGCTTCCTCACCAGCTTCCGCAAGGCGTTCGGCAGGGAGCGGCAGGTCTACGAGGTGGGGCAGGATCGCTTTCCGCCCTCGCTCCTCGCGCAGTACGCCCGCGACGGCGCCCACGTGCTGGTGACGGGCGGCATGTCGATCCGGCCGCAGCCGCGGATCGACCGCAGCGGGCCGGAGGCGGAGCCCTTCCGCCGGATCGAGCTGGCGATGGCGGTGGACGCCGCGCTCCTCCCGGATCCGCTGCCGCTGGTGCGCTGGCTCGCCGGGCAGAGCACGCTGCCGTGGGATCGCTACACGTGGCTCGGAGAGGGGCACACCATCGGCTGCAGCGCGCTGGCGCCGCTCGGCTTCGAGGCGGTGGTCCTCGTGCGCTCGCCGACGGGGGCGCCGCCGCTCCACCTCCCCCACGTGCGCGATCAGCACGTGGAGCTGCTCTGGGCGCTGCCCATCACCGCGGCGGAGCAGGCCGCCTCCGGCGGCGACGGCGCCCGCCTCCTCGCGCTGCTCCGCGAGGCGGGCGCCGCCGGCTGGATCGCCAGGAAGCGCGGCTGACCCCCGGACGGCGCGGCCGTGGAGCGCCACGGCGCACGCCGTCCTACTTCGCCGCGGTCGGCGCGGGCGCCGCCTGCATCGGGTCGGCGAGCGCCACCTTGCGGCTGGGCGTGAAGCCCGCGTCGCGCACCGCGAGCTGGCCGAGGCGGGCATACTCGATCGCCTCGCCGAGGATGCGCATCGCCTCCTGCGGCGCGTGGAAGCCCACCGAGTTCTCCGCCTCCACGTAGTCCGTGTAGAAGCCCGCCTTGCGCTGGTACTCGAGGGCGATGGCGAGCTGCTCCTGCGTGAGCCCCGCCGCCCGCGCCTCCTTGATGTCGTCGATGAGGGCCATCAGGCCATCGAGCGCCTTGTCGCGCAGCACGAGCGTCTTGTCCTGGATCGCCTCGGCGCGCTTGCGCAGCTCGTCCTCGCCCGCCTTATGGCAGGTCTGGCAGGCCTTGTTGACGTTGAGGAGCGGGCTGCGCACGTGGTGATCGCTCACCTTCTGGGAGCCGACGCGCGTGTAGGGCATGTGGCAGTCGGCGCAGGCGACGCCGGCCTTCGCGTGCGGGCCCTGGTTGTAGAGCTCGAACTCCGGGTGCTGCGCCTTGAGCGTGGGCGCGCCCGTCTCCGCGTGGGTCCAGTCCTTGAAGCCGATCGCCTGGTACCAGGCGTAGGCGCCGTCCACCGTGAGGCCGTTGTTCCAGGGGTAGGTCACCCGCTTCGTGTCCGTCGTGAAGTAGTACTCCACGTGGCACTGGCCGCAGACGTACGAGCGCATCTCCTGCCTCGTCGCGTCGCGGTTCACGTCGTAGTCCTCGATCCCCTGCCCCTTCTTGAGGGCGGCCATGCCTTCGATGAAGCCGGGGCGCGTCACCCGCAGCTGCATCGTCTTCGCGTCGTGGCAGTCGATGCAGCCCACCGGGTGCTCGGTGAGCTTCGACGCCTCCTCGAAGGGCATCTGGTTCACCTTCGCGAAGCCCGCCATGATGTCGCCGTCACCCGCCTTCTTGTAGACGTTGTAGACCGACGAGTGGCAGTGCATGCAGGACCCGGGCTGGTTGACCACCTTGACACGACGGGTAAGACGCTGATCGAGGTTGGCCCAGGCATGGCCGCGCTCCTCGCGGAAGTCCTGCGCGAAGGCGTAGCCGAGCCACATCTTCTTGAGGCGCGGGTCCTCCTCGATCTTCGACTGGGAAGTGAAGGTGCGGGGATCGTCGGGCGTGGGCGTGCGGGGGATCGCCTCCGAGCCGCCGTGCTTCGTCCGCTCCATGTCGGCGGTCTTGAGGTACTGGTCGTACTGGATGGGGAAGTTCTTGCCCCAGACGGCGGGATCGTCCGTGTCGTCGGTGATCTCCACCACGGGGAAGAAGGGCTGCTTCGCCTCCGCCTTCTTCTCCGTGACGTCCACCAGCAGGGCGGCGGCGCCCGCCGCCGCGGCGGCGGCGATCACCGCGGCGACGATCAGCGTGCCGAGGCGTTTGCCGGATCTCTCGTTCGGATTTCTCATCGTTCGCTCGGACGGCGGCGCTGCCGCCGGGGAGAAGGGACAGATCAGCGGTCGTCGGGATGGCCGACCGAGCCGTGGCAGCGCACGCAGCTCGACCGGTCGGCGTCGGGGTGGTGGGAGTCGATGGGATCGACCAGATCCGCGTGGCACTTCCTGCAGGCTGCCTCGGTGATCCGGCGGTTGTGCGCGCGGATGCGGATCGGCTCGACGAAGTCCCCGGTGGTGAACTTGAGGCCGTGCCAGAAACCGTTGTCCGCCTTGTTGATCAGCTTCGCCACCGCGCCGGACGGCGTGTGGCAATCGTTGCAGGTGGCCACGCCGCGGTGGCTCGACCGGAGCCAGCCGGCGTAGTGGTCCTTCATCACGTGGCAGTTGGCGCACGCTGCGGGATCGTCCTGCAGGTAGGCGTAGCCCTTCGCGGAGACGAAGGTGTAGCCGCCGGTGCCGATCGCCGCGCCGAGGGCGATCGCGAGGGCGACGGATGCGAGCGCGGACGCGGAGGGACGCTTCGTCGAGTGGGCCATGGATCCACCTCGGCTGCGACGTAGCGGCGGCGTGCCGCTGAGCAAGCGCTGCCGGCGAGGAATTTCCCAGGCGTTCCGGGCTGGTACGCAGCCGCGCATCGGACATCCGGCCGATGGACCCGATCGATTGGAGGGGCGGCGGCGAAGGCGGCGCGTTACCCTTCTTCCGTTCGGCCCCGGAACGGATCCGGCCCACGCGCCCGGAGGCGAGGCGATGCACGGAAGCGTCTACGACGGCGTCACCCAGCTCGTCGACCACACGCCGATCGTCCGCCTCGCCCGCCCCGGCGAGGCGGTCATCCCCGCCCAGGTGGAGCTCTTCGACCCGGGCGGCTCGGTGAAGGACCGGATCGGCCTGGCGATGTTCGAGGACGGGGAGCGGGACGGCCGCCTCCGGCCCGGGATGACGGTGGTGGAGCCCACCTCCGGCAACACCGGCGTGGCGCTGGCGCTGGTCCGCGCGGTGAAGGGCGACCGCTGCGTCCTCATCCCGGGGCTCGGCGCCGACCTCGTCCCGAAGACCCTCGACAGGGAGATCCACGACGAGGTAGTGGCGGTCGCCGACATGGATACCGATCTCGCCGCGCGCGAGCTGGCCCGGAAGGAAGGGCCGCTGGTGGGCGTCTCCAGCGGCGCCGCCCCGGCCGCCGCCCGCGCCGTGGCGAGGCGGCTCGGGCCCGGCAGGACCGTCCTCACCCTCCTGCCCGACACCGGCGAACGGTACTGGAGCTCGTTCGCCGCCTTAGCCGAGGAGCTGAACCGTGGCGCACAGCCCTGACCGACTGGGCGATCCCCGCTTCACCAACGCGGTCGAGAAGCTGCTCGAGTCCTACGTCTCCCACGGAGGCATCAACCACATCGAGGGACACAACCTCCCCTCGCAGGAGGCGGTCCACGCCATCATCCGCGAGCTGGAGGCGGTGCTCTTCCCCGGCTACTACGAGGCGCAGCGCATCGAGCGCCGCAACGCCCGCTACGTGATCGGCGAGCGGTGTGCGCGGATCCACGCGGGGCTCACCCGCGAGGTGGCCAAGAGCCTCGAGCACACCGCCCGCTGCGAGACCGCGGGCGACGGGGTGCAGGGGCCCGAGGCGATCCGGGAGGCGGAGGGGATCGTGATGGAGCTCCTCGAGGCGCTGCCCGCGATCCGGGAGGTGCTCCACGAGGACGCCGCCGCGGCGGTGGAGGGGGATCCCGCGGCGCGCTCCATCGTCGAGGTCCTCCTCGCCTACCCCTCGGTGCGGGCGATCGGCATCTACCGGGTGGCCCACTTCCTCCACGAGAAGAGGGTGCCGCTCATTCCGCGCATGATGACCGAGTACGTCCACGCCCGGACCGGCATCGACATCCACCCCGGCGCGCGGATCGGCCCCGGGCTCTTCATCGATCACGGCACCGGCGTGGTGATCGGCGAGACGGCGCGGATCGGCAGGCGCTGCAAGCTCTACCAGGGCGTCACCCTGGGCGCGCTCAGCGTGGAGAAGCACGGCGATCCGGGGTGGGCGCCGCCGCAGCGCCATCCCACCCTCGAGGACAACGTCACCGTCTACGCGGGCGCCACCATCCTCGGCGGCAGGACGGTGATCGGCGAGGGAAGCGTGATCGGCGGCAACGTCTGGCTGACGCGCTCGGTGCCGCCGGGGACCAGGGTCCAGATCGAGCCGCCCTACCTCGTCTACAAATCGAAGGGCGCCGAGCCGGTGAAGGAGCCGATCGACTACGTGATCTGATCAGCTCCCGTAGCGCGCCACCAGCGCGCGGACGCGCTCGACGAAGGCGTCCTTGTGGTGGCGCTCCCACTCCCTCCAGGTGGAGAAGGTGGTGGGGTCGGTGACCCGGTCGACGAAGAGCCTGCCCTGCAGGTGATCGCACTCGTGCTGGAAGGTGCCGGCGGAGAGCCCCTGCACCACCTGCTCCACCTCGTTGCCGTGGCGGTCCCAGTACTTCACACGGATCCTCGTGTGCCGCGCGACCACGCCGCGCAGGTCGGGGACCGAGAGGCAGCCCTCGTAGTTCTCGAAGAGCTCGTCATCCAGGGGCTCGATCACCGGGTTGACCAGGACGGTGAGCGGGATCTTCGGCTTGTACGGGTAGCGGGGGTTGTCGCCCACCTCGATCACCGTGATCTGCACCGGCTCGTGGACCTGGTTGGCGGCGATGCCGGCGCCGTTGGCGTCGCGCATCGTCTCGATCATGTCGTCGATGAGCGCCTGCACCGCGGGCGTCTCCAGCTCCGCGCGGGTGAGCGGGCGGGCGACCTGGCGCAGGACGGGGTGGCCGATGGTGGCGATCTTGCGGATGGTCATGGGCGCGGACGATAGCGCTCGCGGCCGGCGCCGCCAACCTCGTGTCCTCCCCCCGTCCACCCGGCGCAGGACACGCGCGCTCGCGCGATACCACCTTGCGTCTGCGCCCGCCTCCGGCAGCGCGAGCCGGCGCTTCGCTCGCCTCAGGCGGCCAGCTCGGCGCGGAGCGCCTCGATCGCCGCCGCGGGGAGCCGCGGATCGGCGGCGAGCTGCTCCAGCGCGCCCGCCCCTCCAGCGGCGGTGAAGCGCGCCGCCACGGCGAAGGCGATCGCCGCCGGCCCGGGGTCGTCGCCGCCGGCGAGGCAGGCGAGGAGATCGGCGCAGGGCACGTCCGCCCCCAGCGCCTCCACCAGCGCGGTGGGATCGGGCGGGACGAACGGGCCCTGCGGCGCGAGGAGGATCGCCGCCTCCGCCAGGGCGCCCGCCCGCTCCACGTCGGCGGGCGCGGCGCCGAGGCGCGCCGCCAGGCGACGCACCAGCCCGGGCAGCCGCGCCGCCCCGCCGCGGCAGGCGAGCAGCAGCTCCGCGGTGCGGCGCCGGATCCGCTCCGCCTCGCGGGCGGGATCCTCCTCGAGCACCAGCGCCTCGGCGATCGCCGGCGCCTCCATCTCGGGCAGGACGAGCGCCTCGGGGATCGCCGGCCCGGCGACGAGGGCCGGCGCCACCGGCTGCGCGGGGGACACCACCGGTTGGAGCAGGGGCGGCAGGGGCGGCGGCGCCCACGCGTGGCCCGCGGGCCACGGGGTCACCAGCTCCGCGCCGGGGAGCGTCTCCCAGCCCTCCCCGGGCTCGTCCACCTCGCCCCGGTAGAAGCGGCGCAGCCCCTTGCGGATCGCCCCGTCGGTGGCGAAGACGCCCCGCACCACGGGGACCCCGGCGAGGAACTTCACCTCGTCCACCACCGCCAGGTCGCGCGGCTCGGGCATGGCGCAGATCAGCTCCTTGCCCTTGAGGGCGAGGGGCAGCACCCGCAGCCGCTCCGCCGCCTCCATCGGCAGGAGCGCCAGCGCCTCCGCCGGCGGCTCCATCCGCTCGATCCGCGCGTCGGAGACGAAGGGGATGCCGGTCTGCTCGCTCAGGGCGCGGACCACGTCGAGCTCGCTGATCCGCCCCTCCGCCACCAGCAGCTCGGAGAGCCTGCCGCCGAAGCGGCGGTGCCGCTCCAGCGCCGCCTCGAGGGACGCCTCGTCGATCCTGCCGTGGGCCACGAGGATCTCGCCGAGGGGGCGGCCGCGCATCGAAGGCTTCCCGGGAGCGGGCGCGGGCGTCGCCTGGGCAGCGGCAGCGGGCGCCGCCCGCTGGGCGGCGGACACGGGCACGCGCGCGACGGGGATCTGCGCGAGCCTCTGCCTGGCGTTCTCCGGTGCTGCAGCCATCGACGGTCGCCTCTCGTCCTGCAGGTCCACCACCCCGCAGCGCCGGCGCGGGAAGGGGTGGCGGATGCCGCACGCCCTGGGACTTCGCCTCTGCTCCGGCTCCGGCGGTGCAGGACGCGCTCCGGTGCGCCCCACCCGCCGGAGCAGGCGTCGGCAAAATTACGCGGGTGCTTCGGGCGCGCCCATCCCATGAGCTTGCCATCCGCCCGCGCGGAAGGAGCAAGCACCACCTGCACCCACATCACTCCGCCGTGGAGAGCGCGCCCGCGCCCATCTGCCCGCGCAGCGTGCGCAGCAGGCGCGGCGCCTCGGCGCGGAAGCGCGCCTCCGCGTCGGGCAGCGGCCGGTCGAAGGGATCGGTGACCTGCACGCTCCCGAAGCCGCCGTCCTGGCTGAGGAAGCGCACCTTCATCTCCGTGCCGACCAGCGCGAAGCGCGGCTCCCAGCCGACGGTGGCGAGGACGTAGCGATCGGCGCGCGCCTCGTGCATCGGCACGCCGTCCGCGTAGAGCGCGGGATCGTGATCGTCGCCGAGGAGCGCGAGGAGCGTGGGGACCACGTCCACGTGGCCGGTGACCACGTCGCGCCTGCCGGGGGCGAGGGTCTCGTCGATCACGATCATCGGCACGTGGATCTGCTCGCGGGTCACGTCGGAGGCGTGGCCCACCCGCCCGCGCTCGCGGAACTCCTCGCCGTGATCGCCGGTGACGACGAGCGTGGGGGCGCTGCCGCGCTCCCGCTCCCAGGTGGCGAGGAACTCCTCGATCTTCGCGTCCACCTCGCGGGCGGCGTTCTTCGCCCGTGCCACCAGGAGCGCGGGATCGACGCGCGCCGCGGCGATGCTCCCCTTTCCGTCCCACGCGGGCGCGAAGACCGCCGATCGCTCCGGGTAGGTGTAGTTGAAGTGGGTGCCGTCGAAGAAGAGGAAGAGGAAGAGGGGATCGTCCTTCCGCGCGTCGGCGACGATCGCCTCCGCCCGCGCGATCATCTGCACGTCGCGCTCGTGGCCGACGCCGGTGAAGTCGGTCTGGAGCCCGTCGTGCACGTCGCGGAAGACGGTCTCCTTCAGGTTCATCCAATCGACCGACGAGGCGGCGAGGAGCGCGAGCTGGTAGCCGTTCTGCCGCAGCGCGGGAAAGAGGAGCGGCGCGCGCCCCGCGCCGATCACCGCGTCGCGGCGCTGGGCGTCGAGGCCATAGAAGAGGCTGAAGAGCGCGAAGTGGGTGGAGCTCGCCGAGGCGTGGTGCCGGGTGAAGACCGCGCCCTCCTGCGCGCGCCGCCACAGGTTGGGCATCACCTCGGGGGTGAAGAAGTCGGCGCGCAGGCTCTCGATCAGCAGGAGGATCACGTCGGGCCTGCGGGTGAGGCGGACCGCCGCGGGATCGAGGCGGCCCGGCGGCGTCCCCGCCTGCGGCAGCGCGTCCAGCTTCAGGTCGGCCACCGCCTTGCGGCCGGTCACCCTGGCGAGGATCTTGTTCATCCGCACCGGCGGCTGGAGCGGCATGGTGGTGCCCGCCGCCATCACCGCCTGCCCGCCGTCGAAGGTGAGCGCGGCGACGGCGACGCGATCGCCCACCCAGAGCAGCAGCACGGCGAGGGCCAACGGCCAGGTGCGGCCCTTGCCGGCGAAGCGGCGGAGGAAACGGCTGCCCAGCCACGCGTCTCCGGCGAGCGCCGCGGCGGCGAGCGCCGCGAAGAGGGCCACCTCGCCCGCGGGCAGGCCGGTCTCCGCCAGCGCGCCGGGCTGCATCGCCACCTGGAGGACCAGGCCGTTCACGTGGAAGCCGAGGGAGTCGTAGACGAGGCTGTCCAGGAGGAAGAAGAGGCCGATCAGCCCGAGGAGGAGGGGCGCTGTCCACGCGTAGCGCCTGCCGAGGAGGAGCAGGGGGAGCGTGGCGAGGAAGGCGACGAGCCCGACGAAGAGCCCCTGCACCAGGAAGCCGCCCCAGAGGGCGCCGGCGGTGGCGGCGGGGAGCGGCTCCACCGCCCGCTGCAGCGCGCCGGCGAAGAAGAGGACCACCAGCAGGCCGTGGAGGAGGGCCCAGATCAGCGCGGGGCGGAGGAGGCGTCGTGCGGGCAAGGGGATCTCCGGGGTCTGCGTCACCTAACCCACACCCGCGCGCCACTCAAGGGCGACACGCCCGCCCGGCCGCCGGGGCCCCGGGCGCTCGGGCGGGGGCTTCTCCCCAGGGGGCCCCCAACCCACCTTGGCGCCGATGGAGATCGATCTCTGGGTGGGGATCATGGCCCGCGCCGTGGAGGTGGCGGGCGTGGCGACGATCATCGCCGGCGCGATCGCCTCCGCCATCGTCGTGGTGGTGCAGGCGCGCGGCGACGTCGCCCGCTGGTACCCGCTCTACCGGCGCTACTTCGGCCACGCGCTCCTGCTCGGCCTCGAGTTCCTCGTGGCGGCGGACATCATCCGCACCGTGAGCCACATCCCCAGCCTGGAGAACGTCTTCGTCCTCGGGATGATCGTCCTGATCCGCACCTTCCTCTCCTTCACCCTCGAGGTGGAGCTCGACGGCCACTGGCCGTGGCAGAAGACCCACCTCGAGCGGAAGGCGGTCAGACCTCCAGCCCCACCGCCCGCATGAGCTCCAGGGCGTTGCTCTTCTGCACCACCCCCGGGCGCATCCGATAGTCGAAGGCGAGCCGACCCGCCTCGAGGTGATCCTCGAAGTGGACGTTGGCCGCGCGCGGGGCGAGGGCCTCCGCCGCCTGGGCCAGCGCCAGGTCGTGGGTGGTGAGCAGGCCGATGGCGCCGCGATCGAGCAGCCCGCGCAGGACCGCCTCCGCGCCGATGCGCCTGTCGTGGGAGTTGGTGCCGTGGAAGATCTCGTCGATGAGGAAGAGGAGCGGCAGCTCGCCCTCGGCGATCTCCACGAGCTGCTTGAGCCGGGTGAGCTCCGCGTAGAAGCGGGAGGTGCCCTGCTGCAGCGAGTCCTGCACCCGCAGCGTCCCGCCCACCCGCAGCGGCGAGAGGCGCAGCGCCCGCGCACGGACCGGCGCGCCCGCCTGGGCGAGAACCGCGTTGATCCCCACGGTGCGGAGCATGGTGCTCTTGCCGGACATGTTGGAGCCGCTGATCACCAGCGCCCGGAGCGCGCCGCCGAGGCGCACGTCGTTGGCCACCGCGCCCGGCAGGAGCGGGTGGGCGAGCGCCTCCCCCTCGTAGCGCGCCGGTCCCTCCTCCAGCGAGGGGAAGGGATCGGCGGGGTTCTCGAAGGCCCAGGAGGCGAGGGAGGAGAGCGCCTCGAGCTCGCCCACCGCGTCGAGCCAGCGCGCCACCTGCGCGCCGTGGCGCCGCCGCCACGCCTCGATGGCGTAGCCGAGGTGGACCGGCCACAGGAGGAGGAAGGCGATCGGCGCGAAGAACTGGTTGGCCTGGGCCTGGAGCAGCTCGATCCGGCGGGCGAGCTGGGCGATCCGCCGGGAGGCGGGCGTCCCCTCGTCGCGGAGGGTGGCGAGGAGCGCGGCGAGGCGCGGCGACGAGGCCTCCTCCCGCTCCAGCCGCGCCAGCACCTCGGCGAGGACGGCGAGATCGCGCCCCGGCTTCTCCACCGCCGCCGCGGCGGCGCCCAGCGGCACCTTCAGCCGGTGGAGGAAGAGCCAGTCGCAGATCCCCACCGCCACCAGCGGGAGCGGCCCCGCGCCCAGCGGCCAGGCGGCGATGGCGGCGACGCCCGCGAGGCTGAGCAGCCCCGCGGCGATCCACCAGCCCCTGCCGGGAAGCGCCGGCCCGCCCGCCCCCCAGGCGGCGAGGCGCACCGGATCGACCTGCGCCCGCACGTCCGCCCCGAGCACCGAGAGATCCTCGCGGAGGTCGAGCCGCCCGCGCAGCTCCTCCACCGCCCCCTGCCGCGCCGCCACCTCCGCCGGCGGCGCCGGCGCGAGGAGCCAGCGGGCGAGCGTCTCCTCGCCGGCGGCGGTGCGCGCGGTGCAGAGCCGCTCGAAGAGCGAGCCCCTGCCGAAGAGGTCGAGGTCGCGGGCGTAGGGGTGATCGTCCCGTTCGAAGCGGGCGCCGTCGATCCCCCGCCCCTGCCAGGTCCCGTCGAGGCGGGCGAGCCCCAGCTCGTAGAAGGCCACCGCCCGCGCCGCCCGCGCCCTGGCGGTGAGGAGGCGATCGTGGATCACCAGCAGCGCGACGAAGGCGGCGCCCGGCACGATCAGCCACCACGCGGAGAAGGCGCCGCGCCCGAAGGCGAGCCACGCCACCGCCACCGCGGCGACGAAGACCGCGAGGCGCGCGTTGGCGATCCGCGCGTCGCCGCGCTCGAGCCGCTCCACCGCCGCCTGCCGCGCCGCGAGCCGCTCCCGGTAGGCCGCTTCGGGGTTCAACGCCACCACTCCATCTCCCACTGGGAGAAACGCCCGTGGCGCAGCCCCGCGCCGAGGAGCGTCCGCTCGATCGCCCCCTCCGGGACGAAGGCGCCCACCTGCCACGCCCTGCCGGGATGGGCGGCGGCGAGGGCGCGCAGCAGCCGCCCTGCGGCGCCGGTGCCGCGCGCGCCGGGCTCCACCGCGAGCGCCCGCAGCCGCACCACCTCCCCGTCCACCGCCACCACCGCCCGGGCGCCGCCGAGGCGGTACGCCGTGTTGGGCAGCGCCAGGTTGGCGATGGTGGCGGGCGCCGCCTGCCAGGGGAGATCGGGCGGCAGCAGCGCCGCCACCGACTCGATCGGGCAGGGCTCGAGCGGCGCCGCCACCCCCTCGATCGATCCCTCGTAGCCCCGCAGGCGGCGCACCCGCGCGAAGCCGAGCCGCTCGTAGAGGCGCAGCGCCGGCTCGTTCACGTCGATCACCTCGAGGATCATCCGCTCCACGCCGCGCGCCGCCGCCTCCTCCTGCAAGCGCGCGAGGAGCATCCGCCCGATCCCGCGCCCGCGGTGGGAGGCGCAGATGCCCATGGCAGCCACCCGCTCCGTGGCGCCGCGGCGCGCGAGGAGCGCCACGCCCACCGGCGCGCCGCCGTCGAGCGCCACCCGGCTGTGGACCAGCGACACCCCCTCGCAGCGGAGGAGGTAGTCGAGCCGCACCGGATCGTCGGGGAAGGGAAGGAAGTAGCCCTCGAAGGAGCGGGCGAAGAGGGTGGAGAGCGCCTCGAGGGAGAAGCGGAGCGGGGCAACGAGCTCGATCATCGCCGGGATGCTATCCCGTCGGCGGCCCGCCGCCCCGCACAATCACGCGCCCGCGGCGTCACCCACCAGCCCGGCCCGCTCGAGGAGCGCGTCGAGGGAGGGCTCCCTGCCCATGAAGGTGCGGAAGAGCTCGGCGGGATCCCGCGCGTCGCCCTGGGAGAGGATCGCCTCGCGGAAGGCCATGCCCACGTCGGGGTTGAAGATCCCCTCCTCGCGGAAGCGGCTGAAGGCGTCCGCGTCGAGGACCTCCGCCCACTTGTACGAGTAGTAGCCCGCCGCGTAGCCGGTGGCGGAGGCGAAGAGGTGGGTGAAGCTGGCCACCATCGCGCTCTCCTCCGGCAGCGGCGCGGGGGTGTGCTCCTGGAGGATCGCGCGGGCGAGGGCGATGGGATCCTCGCCGCTCTCCGGGTCGAAGTCGATGTGGAGCGCCAGGTCGAGGGCCGCGAAGCCGAGCTGCCGCATCATCGCGTTGGCGGCACGGTAGGTGCGGGTCCGCCGCAGTTTCTCGAAGAGGTCCTGCGGGATCTTCTCCCCGGTCTGCCAATGGGCGGCGAAGAGGTCGAGCGCCTCCCGCTCCCAGCACCAGTTCTCCATGATCTGCGAGGGGAGCTCGACGAAGTCCCAGGCCACGTTGGTCCCGGCGAGGCTGCGCACCTCCACCTCGCTCAGCGCGTGGTGGAGCAGGTGGCCGAACTCGTGGAAGAGCGTCTCCACCTCGCGGTGGGTGAGGAGCGCGGGCTTGTCGCCCACCGGCGGGTTGAAGTTGGCGCAGATCAGCCCGAGGTGCGGGTTGGGGCCGCTCTGATCGGGGACGCCGGTGATCAGCCCGTTCATCCACGCCCCGCCCCGCTTCTCGTCGCGCGGGTGGAGGTCGGCGTAGAAGGCGGCGAGCATCCTGCCGGTGCGATCCTCGATGGTGTACGAGCGCACCGACGGATGCCACACCGGCACGCCCTGCCGCTCCACGATGCGGATGCCGTAGAGGCGCTGCACCGTCTCGAAGAGGCCGGCGAGGACCTGCTCGATGGGGAAGTAGGGGCGCAGCGCCTCCTCGTCGAAGTCGAAGAGGGCGCGGCGCTGCTTCTCCGCGTAGTAGGCGATGTCCCAGGGCTGGAGCGGCGGCGCGTCCGCCCCCTCGAGCTCGCGGCGGAAGGCGAAAAGCTGCTCGTTCTCCCGCAGGTAGAAGGGCTCGGTGCGCCGGCGGAGATCGCGGATGAAGGCCTGCGCCGCGGCGCCGTTCTTCGCCATGCGATCGGCGAGGACCAGGTCGGCGAAGTGGGCAAAGCCGAGGAGCCGCGCCCGCTCCCTGCGGAGCTGGAGGATGCGGCGGACCAGCGGCCGGTTGTCCTTCTCGCCCGCGGTGGCGCGGGTGTCGTAGGCGCGCCACACCTGCTCGCGGAGCGAGGCGTCGTCCGCGTAGGTCATCAGCGGGACGTAGCTGGGGGCGTGGAGGGAGAAGCGCCAGCCTTCGAGGCCGCGGGACTGCGCATCGGCGCGGGCGGCGGCCTTCGCCGACTCGGGCAGGCCGGCGAGCCGCGCCTCGTCCTGCACCACCAGCTCGAAGGCGGCGGTGGAGTCGAGGACGTTCTGGCTGAAGCGGCTGGTGAGCTGCGCCAGCTCCCGGCTGATCTCCTCGAGCCGCTTCTTGCCCGCTGCGTCGAGCTCCGCGCCGTGGCGGCGGAACTCGTCGAGGGTCTTGTCGAGGAGGCGCCGCCGCGCGCCCACCAGGTGACGGGCCTCCGCGGTGGCGGCGTAGTCCTGGAGCGCCCTCCACAGCCCCTCGTGGAGGGGGATGCTCGCGTAGAAGGCGCTCACCTCCGGCTGCACCGCGTTCCAGGCGGCGCGGAGCGCGTCGGTGCTCGCCACCGCCTCGAGGTGACCCACCACGGTCATCGCGTACTCGAGCGTCTCCGTCGCCCGCTCCAGCGCGCCCAGCGTGTCGTCCCAGCTCCGCGGACCGGTGGCGGAGGCGATCGCGTCGATGGAGCGGCGCGCCTCGTCGATCAGCTGCCGCGCCGCAGGCTCGACGTGCTCCGGGCGGATGCGGTCGAAGGGCACGTCGAATCGGATTTCGAGCAGAGGATTCTCGCTGGACATCTGCGCTCCCGGTGGGCGGGTGGACCTGTCCGATTAATCCGCCCCACCCGGAGAGGCAATGCCCTCGGCGGGAAAGGTGCGCGCACGCGCCGCCATCCCCATCCATCCCGGATCGCGATGCCGTCCGCATGGAACAGCCAGGTCCTCCTCACCCTCGGGATCACCGCCGGGGCCCTGGCGCTGTTCGTCTGGAACAAGCTGCGGGTCGACATCGTGGCGCTCCTCGTCCTCGCCGCGCTGGTGATCGCGGGGCTGGTCGCGCCGGACGAGGCGCCGGGCGGCTTCGCCAACGAGGCGACCTTCACCGTGGCGGCGATGCTCGTCCTCTCGGAGGGGCTGGTCCGCACCGGTGTGCTCGAGCAGGTGGCGGCGTGGATGGCGCGGCAGGCGCGCGGGAGCACCACCCGCCTGCTGCTCGTCACCTTCGCGGTGGTCCTGCCGCTGAGCGCCTTCCTCAACAACACCGCCGCGGTGGCGATCCTCCTCCCGGTGCTCCTCGGCCTCGCCCGGGAGCTCGACACCGCCCCCTCGCAGCTCCTCATGCCGCTCTCCTTCGGCAGCCAGCTCGGCGGCACCCTCACGCTCATCGGCACCTCCACCAACCTGCTGGTGGCGGGGCTGGTCCTCGACCTGGGGCTGGGCCGGATCGGCATCTTCGACATCACCGGCCCCGCGGCGATCCTCGCGGCCACCGGCGTCCTCTACCTGCTCACCGCGGGCCGCCTCCTCACCCCCCACCGGGCGCCGCCACCGCGCGATCTCCTCTCCAGCTACGAGCTGCGCGAGTACCTCACCGGCCTCATCGTCGAGCCGGGCTCCCGCCTGGTGGGACGATCCCTGGGCACCACGCGCTTCGGGCAGCAGTACGGCCTGCAGGTGGTGGCCATCCAGCGCGCCGGCGACGCCGAGCACATCCGCTTCCCCTCCGGGCGCAGCGTCCTCCACGAGGGCGACCTCCTCCTCGTCACCGGCAAGGTGGCGGACATCGCCCGGATCGAGCGGACCCACGGCCTGCGGATCTCCGGCACGAGGCCGGAGCTGCCCCTGGAGGCGGGCGCGGGGCGGCTGGCGGAGGTGATCGTCCCGCCCCGCTCCCGCGTGGTGGGCCACACCCTGCAGGAGCTCGACTTCCGCACCCGCTACCGGGTGACGGCGCTGGCGGTGCAGCGCCACGGCGTGGCGCTCCACGAGCGGATCGGGGCCGTCCCCCTCCAGCCGGGCGACGTCCTCCTCGTGCAGGGGACCACCGCGGCGCTCCAGGCGCTCCACCGCGAGGGGGAGCTCGCCCTCCTCGGGCCGATCCACCTCCCCGCGCGGCGCACGGAGAAGAAGCGCCTCGCCCTGGCGATCATGGCGGCGGTGGTCCTCCTCCCGGCGCTCGGCGTGATGCCGATCGTGGTCTCGGCGCTGCTGGGCTGCCTGGCGATGGTCCTCACCGGCTGCCTGAAGCCGGACGAGGCCTACGGCGGGATCGACTGGAGCGTGATCGTCCTCCTCGGCGCGATCCTGCCCCTGGGGCTGGCGATGCAGCGCACCGGCGCCGCCGCCCTCCTCGCCGGGCTGCTGGTCGAGCTCACCGCGCCGCTCGGCGACCACGGCCTGCTCTTCTGCTTCTACCTGCTCACCTCGCTCCTCACCGAGGTGATCAGCAACAACGCCGCCGCGCTGGTCCTCACGCCGATCGCCGTGGCGGCGGCGCAGGCCTCGGGCCTCTCGCCGATGCCTTTCGTGCTGGCGGTGATGTTCGCCGCCTCCAACAGCTTCATGACGCCGATCGGCTACCAGACCAACACCTTCATCTACGGCCCGGGCGGCTACCGCTTCGCCGACTTCGTCCGGGTGGGCGGGCCGTTGAGCCTGCTCCTCACCCTGGTGGCGACGGTGGTCATCCCCTGGTTCTTTCCCTTCGCCGGGCAGGCGAGCCAGGTCGGGCAGGGCCCGACCCGCCGTGTCGCACCCGCTCGTTCCGTTGAAAGCCCACTTTCCGTGTGCTACCTCTGGCACGTTCCAGACGCGGCGGAATCGCTTTCCCGGGCGGGGGGTTCCTGCCGCGTGTCGAGGGGCCGAACGTCGGGCGATCGCCCGCATGCCCCCCTGCCAGGCAAGCCCAAGGGAGCCCAGAAGCGATGAAGACTTCCAGCTCGATCGCGGCGGTGGTGATCGCCGCCTCCACCCTGTTCGCCTGCGGCGGCCAGGGCCAGACCAACGCCGGCGCCACGGCGTCGAAGGGCGCGACCGCGAAGCAGGGCGAGGTGATCGCCACCGTCGGCGGCGAGGTGATCACCACCGCGGATTTCGAGGCCCGCATGGACGAGCAGTCCCCCTTCATCCGCGCCCGCTACAACACGCTGGAGCGGAAGAAGGAGTTCCTCGACAACATGATCCGCTTCGAGGTGCTCGCCCAGGAGGCGGAGCGCCGCGGCCTCCAGAACGACCCCGAGGTGATCGCCACCGCCAGGAAGGTGATGGTCCAGAAGCTGATGCGGGCGGAGTTCGACGACAGCGCGGCCGCCGAGTTCCCCGAGTCCGAGCTGCGCGCCTTCTACGAGGCGAACATCTCCGACTACGTGAAGCCCGAGCGGGTGCGCGTCAGCCACATCTTCCTCGCCGCCGACGCCTCCAACCGCTCCAAGGTGCGCAGCGAGGCGTCGCGCCTGCTCGCCGAGGTGAAGGGCAAGGAGGCCGGCCCGATCAAGACCGCCTTCGCCGAGACCGCCAAGACCCGCTCCGACGACGCCGCGTCCAAGGCGGCCGGCGGCGACCTCCTCTTCAAGACCCGCGAGGAGCTGGTGCAGGCGTGGGGCGAGAAGTTCGCCGACGCCGTCTTCGCGATGAAGAACATCGGCGACATCGGCGCGGTGGTGGAGTCGGACAAGGGCTTCCACCTGGTCAAGCTGACCGGCAGGCAGAACGCCCTCGACCGGCCCTTCGAGGCGGTGAAGGCGCAGATCCAGAACCGGCTCTTCCGCGAGAAGCGGACCAAGGCCTTCGAGGACTTCGTCGCGAAGCTCAAGGAGCAGGCCAACGTCCAGATCCGCGAGGACGTCCTCGCCGCCCTCGAGGTGGCCCCGCCCAAGGGCGAGGCGCACGGCGCCGCCCCGGACGCCGACCCCGCCGCGGCGCCCGCTGCGCCGGCCGCGGTTCCCGCCGCGGGCACCGCCGCCCCCGAGGCGGCCCCCGCCAAGGCGGAGCGTTCGCCGCGGACGATCAAGCTGGAGGGGCCCCAGGGCCGCACCATGAACATCCCGGCGAGCGCCCTCGAGAAGCAGCCGCGCCTCAAGCCCAAGGCGGATTGATCCCGCCCGGACGTTCGGGAATGCTGACCGGCCCCCTGCACCACGCGGGGGGCCGCTCGTTTTTGGAAGGTACGCCGTGCTCCCTCGCGCCCGCCCGCTGATCCTCCTCTCCCTGCTCCTCGCCTGTGCCGCCTGCAACGAGGAGGAGGTCGACGCCGCCGCGGTGGTGATCGCCCGCGTGGACGGCGAGCCGATCCGCGCGGGCGAGCTGGCCCGCGCCCTCGAGCAGGGCGGGATGGGGCAGCTTCCGCCCGAGCTGCAGCGCCGCGCCCTCGACGAGCTGATCGAGCGTCGGCTCCTCCTCGCCGCCGCCCGCAGGCGGAACGTCCGCGTCGACGACGCGGAGGTGGAGCAGGCCTTCGCCCGGCTGCGCGCCGGCTACCCGGGCGAGCAGTTCGACAGGCTGCTCGAGGCGGAGGGGATCGACGCGGCGGCGTTCAAGCAGGAGCTGCGCGAGTCGATCCTCCTCCAGCGCCTCTTCGTCGAGGAGGTGGTGGCGCGGGTGGCGGTCACCGACGAGGAGGTGAACGCCTGGCTGGAGGAGCACGGCGACGAGCTCGCGCGCCCGGAGCAGGTGCGCGCCGCGCAGATCGTGGTCCGGACCGAGGAGGAGGCACGGGAGATCCTGGCCCAGCTCCAGAAGGGAGCGTCCTTCGAGGAGCTGGCCAGGGCCTCCTCTCTTTCGCCCGACGGGAAGAATGGCGGCGACCTGGGTTTTTTCGCGAAAGGCGAGATGCCGCCCCCCTTCGACGAGGTCTGCTTCGAGCTGGCGCCCGGGCGCCTGAGCGACGTGGTGGCGAGCCCCTACGGCTTCCACGTCTTCAAGGTGCTCGAGCGGCGGGCCGCCTCCGAGCCGGATGAGGAGGAGAAGCGGGCGGAGGCGGAGCGGCAGATTCGCAGGGAAAAGGAAGCGGCGGCGCAGCGGGCCCTTCTTGCCCGCCTCCGGGCGGCGGCGCAGATCGACGTGGACGAGGCCGCGCTGGTGCGGCAGTTGGGACGACCGTGAAGAACCGCAAGCACATCCCCCTGGCCCTCGCGGCGCTGCTCGCCTTCTCGCCGGTGGCGGCGGGCGCCGAGACGCTGGACCGGATCGCCTGCACCGTCGACGACACGGTGATCACCCTCTCCGAGGTGGAGGAGCGCGCCTCCCTCCTCAAGACCCAGGCGCCCCGCGCCTCGCGCACCACGCTGATGCGCGACGCGATGGAGGACCTCGTCGCCGAGAAGCTCTTCGAGAAGGCGATGAAGGAGCTGGCGATCGAGGTCTCCCCCGCGGAGCTGCAGGCGACGCTCCAGACGGTGATGCAGCAGAACGGCCTCACCAGCCAGGAGCAGCTCCGCCAGGCGGTGGAGTCGCAGGGTCTCGACTGGGACGACTACGTGGAGACGATGCGCCGCCAGCTCGGCCAGTCGAAGCTGATCAACATCAAGGTCCGCTCCCAGGTGAAGCTGAGCGAGGACGAGGTGAAGCGCCGCTACGCGGAGCAGGCGGCGATGGAGCGGGGCGAGGAGGAGGTGCGCGCCAGCCACATCCTCGTCTCGGTGGCCGCCGACGCGCCCGCGGCGCAGGTGGAGGAGGCGCGCAGGCGCGCGGAGGCGATCGCCGCCCAGGCCCGCGGCGGCGCCGACTTCGACGGGCTCGCCCGCGCCGGCTCCGACGGCTCCTCGAAGACCGACGGCGGCGACCTGGGCTGGTTCCGCCGCGGCGAGATGGTGCCGGAGCTGGAGAAGGCCGCCTTCGCCCTGCAGGCGGGCGAGGTGAGCGATCCGGTCCGCACCCGCTTCGGCTGGCACGTGCTCAAGGTGCAGGAGCGGCGCACCACCGCGGCGCGCCCCTTCGAGCAGGTGGCGACGGAGATCCGCGAGAAGCTCTTCCGCGAGGAGATGGAGCGCCAGACCCAGCGCTACCTCGAGGAGCTCAAGAAGAACGCGGTGATCACCTACCCGGTGCGCGAGCTCGCGCCGCCCGTCCGCGGCTGATGGCCACCCGCGTCGCGAAGCCGCTGGTCGCCATCTCGATGGGCGACCCCAGCGGCATCGGCGCCGAGGTGATCGCCGGCGCCCTGGCACGCCCCGCGGTGCGGCGCGCGGTGGCACCGGTGATCTTCGGTGACGAGGGCGCCTGGAAGCGCGCCTGCAGGCTGGCGGGGCTGGAGGATCGCCTCCCTCGCCTCGAGCCGGGGGCGCCCCTCCCCGCGGGCGGCGGGCTGGTGCGCGTCTCCCGCCTCGCCGCGGCGGACCGCAGGCCCGGCAGGCCCTCTCCGGCGGGGGGCGAGGCGCAGGGCCGCTACCTGGAGGCGGCGATCGAGGCGGTGCGCAGCGGCGCGGCGCAGGCGCTCTGCACCGCGCCGATCAGCAAGGCGGCGATCCACGCGGCGGGCTGGAACTTCCCCGGCCACACCGAGCTCCTCGCCGAGCGCTTCGGGGTGGAGCGGGTGGTGATGATGCTGGCGGGACCGGTGCTCCGCGTGGTCCTCGCCACCACCCACCTGGCGATCCGCGACGTGCCGCGCGCCCTGAGCGTGGAGAAGATCTGTGAGGTGCTGCGGATCACCGACCGCTCCCTGCGGGAGCGGCTGGGGATCCGGCGCCCGCGGATCGCGGTCTGCGCCCTCAATCCCCACGCCGGCGAGGGCGGGCTCTTCGGCGACGAGGAGATCCGGATCATCGCCCCGGCGATCGAGCGGGCGAAGGCGGCGGGCGTCCGCGCGGAGGGGCCCTTCCCCGCGGACGGCCTCTTCCCCCGGGCGGCGCGGGGCGGCTGGGACGCGGTGCTGGCGATGTACCACGACCAGGGGCTCATCCCCCTCAAGACGGTCCACCTCGAGCAGGCGGTCAACGTCACCCTCGGCCTGCCGATCGTGCGCACCTCGCCCGATCACGGCGTCGCCTACGACATCGCCGGCAAGGGGAAGGCCGATCCCACCTCGATGGCGGAGGCGCTCCTCCTCGCCGCGCGGATGGGCGCGGCGCGCGCCGCGTGATCACCGCGCCGCGTAGCGGATCAGCCAGGACTGGAGCCGCAGCTCGGGCATCGTCCCCTCGCCGCTGCGGCGCGGGTCGTAGTTCTGCCCCCGGTAGAGCGCGCGGTAGGCGATCTCGTTCTCGCCGGAGACCAGCGCCCCGCTCACGTCCTGCACCCACGGCTTGACGTCCTGCCCCGGGCACCAGCCGGCGCGGCCGAAGGGCCAGGTGCCGAACTGGTTGGGCACCACGCCCTCCCCCACCCGCTGCATGCAGCCGTCGCGGGTGGTGGCCTCCGGGTGGCTCTCCACGAAGGCGGTGCCGTTCACCGTGAACTCGTGCTCGCTGTTGCAGAACTCGGCGCAGTTCTGGAGCGTGCTCCCGAAGCCGTGGCCGGTGACGACGTTGTAGATCGCCACCCTGGCGGTGGCGGGATCGTCGATGACGAAGCGCACCGCGTCGAAGCGATCGTTGTAGGCGGCATCCCAGACGATCGGATCCCGCGCGCCCCAGAGGCGGATCGCCTCCACAGGCCGGTGGCTCTTGCCCGCGTCCCAGAGGAGCAGGCGCAGGTGCATGTCGTAGCCGTTGGCCCCCTCGTAGCGGAGCGTGCGCCTGCCGCCGCCGGCGAGGAGCGGCAGCAGCTCCGAGACGTCGGTGACCCACTCGCCCTCGCGGCCGTAGGGGGTGACGTAGCGGACCAGCTCCGTGTCGCAGCGCGCGGGATCGTCCGCGTCGCAGAGGAAGAGGTGGTGGGCGTAGTCCCACTCGTTGCAGCCCGCCTCGAGCCCCTGCAGGTGGCCGGGGCAGGCGGTGTAGAGGTGGACCGCCAGCGAATCGAACCGCTCCATCTCCGCGGCGCTCGGCAGCTCGATCTCCACCGTGGTGGCGTAGCCCGCCTCCCAGCCGCCCTGGTGGCGATCGCCGTCGAAGACCACCACCTCGGTGGCGTCGATCGCACCCAGCTCCCAGGCGAGGCGGCGCTCGTACTCGAAGCCCTGCGCCTCGCTGGCGAGGAAGCGGAGGTGCGGCTCGTTCCGCTGGAGATCGAGGAGGAGCCCCACCTCGCGCCAGCGGCCGAAGCGATCGATGGCGAAGGCGAAGGCGGGGTGCTCGGAGAAGAAGGCGCCGAGGCTGCCGTCCAGCGCGTCGACCGCGTCGGTGACGTAGTGGAGCCTGCCCTCCCACGCCGCCGCGGCGGCGGGATCCATCGTGGCCAGCGCCGCCTCGACCCGCCCGCGCAGCTCCTCGAGGGAGGCGCGGCGCGCGCTCTCGTCCGCCTCGGTGTCGAGGAAGAAGTAGTGGACGCCGGGCGGCGAGGCCTGGAGGAGCGGCAGGACGCCGGACCTCCAGATCCCGTCGCTGTACGTGTTCGAGGCCTGGTGGACGAGGAAGAGGTGGCTGTCGGCGCCGGTCCAGCTCGCGTGGAAGGAGAAGCCGCCCGCCAGCGTCTGCACCGTGAAATCGCCGGCGAAATCGCGGATGCCGGTGCCGTACGGCCCCTGCGGCAGCGGCACCAGCGCCTCCGCCAGGGCGCAGCCGCGCAGGTCGACCGGCTCGCCGGCGGGGGTCGATGCGCAGGCGTCGCTGGCGTCGGGGACGCCGTCGCCGTCCGCGTCGGGGGCGACGCAGACGCCGTCCACGCAGGTGGCGCCCGCCTCGCACGCGGGCTCGCAGGCGTCATCTGGCGGAACGCAGGCGCCCTCCCTGCAGACGAAGCCCGCGTCGCAGGCGGGCTCGCAGCCGGCGCCGTCCGCGACGCAGACGCCGTCGACGCAGACGGAGCCGGCGCCGCAGGCGGGTTCGCACGCCGCCGCGTCCTCCCCGCCGGAGCCGCACCCGGCGAGCGCCAGCGCGCACACGCAGAGTCCCCAGGCGAATCGACGCATGATCCCCTCCACCGGCTGTTCGTTCGGGCGGGGAGCGTACCATCTGCCGTGCGCCGGGCGGCAGGGCCCCGGGGCGAAAAGACGACGGCCGGCGGATCCGCGGGGGATCGCCGGCCGTGCGTCGCTGGCGGAGCCGTCGCTTCAGACGTTGAAGCGGAAGTGCATCACGTCGCCGTCCTGGACCACGTACTCCTTGCCCTCGATGCGCAGCAGCCCCTTCTCCCGGAGCGCCGCCTCGGAGCCGTACTTGAGCAGGTCCTCCCAGCGGCAGACCTCGGCCTTGATGAAGCCGCGCTCGAAGTCGGAGTGGATCACGCCGGCGGCCTGCGGGGCCTTCCAGCCCGCGTGGATCGTCCAGGCACGGGTCTCCTGCTCGCCGGCGGTGATGTAGGTCCGCAGCTGGAGCAGCTCGTAGCCGGCGCGCACCAGCTTGTGGAGGCCCGGCTCGGACAGACCGGCGGAGGCGAGGAAGTCCGCGCGCTCCTCCGCGGGGAGCTGCTGGATCTGCGACTCCACGTCGGCGCAGATCACCACCAGCGGCGCGTTGTCCCGCTCCGCCACCGCGCGCGCCTTCGCCACCAGGGGATCGGTCTCCACGGAGCCGAGCTGCGACTCGGCGACGTTGGCCACGTAGAGAACGGGCTTGGCGGTGAGGAGGAAGAGATCGCGGATCATCTCCTTCTCCTCGTCGGTGAGGGGGATGCGGCGGACGGTCTGCCCCTCGTTGATCCCCGCGGCGATCCGCTGGAGCACGGCCATCTCGGCCTTCGCCTGCTCGCCCTGCTTGCCGCCCGCCTTGGCGTCCTTCTGCACCTTCTGCAGGCGCTTCTCCACCGACTCGAGGTCCTTGAGGGCGAGCTCGGTGTCGATCACCTCCGCGTCGCGGGCCGGATCGACCGAGCCCTCCACGTGGACCACGTTGGCGTCCTCGAAGCAGCGGAGCACGTGGGCGATCGCGTCGGTCTGGCGGATGTTGCTGAGGAACTGGTTGCCCAGCCCCTCGCCCTTGCTGGCGCCCTTCACCAGGCCGGCGATGTCCACGAACTCGAGGCTGGTGGGGACGATCCGCTTGCTGCCGTAGACCTTCGCCAGCTTCTCCAGCCGCTCGTCCGGCACGGGAACCACGCCGACGTTCGGCTCGATGGTGCAGAAGGGGTAGTTGGCCGCCTCGGCGTTGCACGCCTCGGAGAGCGCATTGAAGAGGGTCGACTTCCCCACGTTGGGGAGGCCGACGATGCCGATCGAGAGTCCCATACGATCCCGTCGAACCGCCGGCGCCGCCGTTCGATTCTCCGAACGGCGCCCGGCAGGAACGCGACGACCGGCCCGCCCGTCAGGCAAGCCGATCGCGGTAGGCAAAACCGCCGCCCGGTGGCGACGGCAGCGAAGGTCCGCCGATCAGGCGCGCGGCTGGTCCGGGAGCTTCTTGAGGAAGTCCTCGGCGAGCTGCCGCTGCTTCTGGTCGTCGAGGTTGGCCTCGAGCAGCCGGCCGGCGGCGACGATGGCCAGATCCACGGCGTTCGCCTTGATCTCGGCGATGGCCTTGGCCCGCTCCTCGTCGATGGTGCGGCGGGCGTTGGCGAGCAGCGCCTCCGCGTCCTTCTTCGCCTGGGCCAGCGCCGCCTGGCGGGCGGCCTCGACCTCCGCCTGGTTCCTGCGGACCAGCTCGGCGGCCTCGCGGCGCGCTTCGGCGATGGCGGTCTTCTGCTCGGCGAGCAGCCGCTCCGCCTCCTCACGCTCGCGCTTGGCGCCCTCGATCGCCTCGCGGATGGTCCGCTCGCGCTCGTCGAGCATGGCGACGATGGGCTTCCAGGCGGTGGCCCGCAGGATGAGCGCCACGATGATGAAGGTGACGATCGTCCAGAAGGTCAGGCCCGGGTGGATGTCCATGATCGACGCGTTGCCACCGGCGGCGGCGATTACCTGGAGCGACGTCATCACGCCTTGCACCCCTGACTAAAGACGAAGGAAGCGGGGCCGCACGCAACCTGCCGCGCGGCCCCGGGCAGCAATTCCCGCGACGGGGCCTGGATCAGGCAGCCTTGGTCGCGAGGAGGATGCAGACCACCAGAGCGAAGAGGGTCGCACCTTCGATCAGCGCGGCGGCGATGATCATCGAGGTGCGGATGTCGCCCGCGGCGGCCGGCTGGCGGGCGGTGCCCTCCATCGCGGCGCCGGCGAGGCGGCCGATGCCGTAGGCGGCGCCGATGACGGCGAGGCCAGCGCCGAGGCCGGCGCCCAGGAAGGCGAGAGCGAGCTGAATCACGGGATCCTCCGAACGTTGCTGCGTTGAGCTGGGATACGAACGCGCATCAGTGCGCGTGCGCAGACATTCCGATGAAGAGCGCAGACAGCATCGTGAAGATGTATGCCTGCAGGAAAGCCACGAAGATTTCGAGGAAGTAGATGCCCACCGCGAACGCGACGGAGATGGGGGTGACCACCACCGGCAGCGAGGGGAGCAGGAAGATCAGGGCGAGCAGGAAGAAGAGCACGATGTGCCCCGCGACCATGTTCGCGAAGAGACGAACGGCGAGCGCGAAGGGCTTGGTGAAGAGGCCGAGGATCTCCACCGGGATCATGATCGGGTAGAGCCAGAGCGGCACGCCCGACGGCACGATGTGGGCCCAGAAGCCGATCACGCCCTGGCCGCGCATGCCCGCGTAGAGCGTCAGCGCGAAGGTGAGGAGCGCGAGGCCGGCGGTCACCGCGATGTTGCCCGTGGCGGTGGCGCTGAAGGGCACCAGGCCGAGCAGGTTCATGGTGAAGATGAAGAAGAAGGCGGTGCAGAGGTACGGGACGAAGTGGTCCGCGTCGTGCTCGCCGATGTTCTTCACCGCGAGTTCCTCGCGGACGAACTTCACCAGGCTCTCCACCAGCGAGTAGAAGCCGCGCGGCACGATGCTCCGCTTGCGGGCGGCGAGCGAGAGCGCCACCACCAGGATCGCCGCGGCGATCCACATGTAGACCAGGTGGCGGGTCGGCGAGAGGTCGATGGAGACGCCGCCCACATCGATCACCCAGGTCGGCAGGTGGAACGTGAGCATCGACCCGGTGATCGGGTTCTCGAACTCGACGGTGCGGGCGTCGGTGACGTGGTGGAAGACCACGTCGGGAACCGAGGGGGCGTGCGCGTCACCCGCCTCCGCCGCGAACGCGGCAGGGGCCACGCCGAGGATGACCGCCACGATGGCGGCTGCGACTGCGATCGTCGTGGTGCGAACGAGGGCGCCCATCCTGACCTCTACCTCCGCGGTTGCCTCTTCTGGACGTCCAGGATTGCCTTGATGAAGGCGTAGACTCCCAGCGCCATCCCGAGGCACGATCCCGTGACCAGCAGCCACGGCGTCGTCCCCAACTTCTTGTCGGCGTAGTACCCGGCCAACACGCCGAGAGCGACGCCGCCTGCCAGACTCCAGGAAGCCTGCACGTATGGCTCGGCCGCCTGCATTGCGCGGGCGAAACCGGACAGACCTGCCGACTTCCGATCCGGATCGCGGTCGTCGTGTCTCTCCACACCCGGCTCCGCGTCGTTCCTACGGAAAATTCAAGGATTTTCCGCAGGAACATCCGAAAAGGAGGCGCGTAATAGCATGGGGTCCGGTAGGGGTCAACGTCAAAAACCGGGCGCTCCGATCCATGCGACGGCGTCTCGACTCCGGATGTCGGAACGTCGCCCGTACCACCCGTCCGGGCCGTTAAACGGCCGAGCCGCGGCACCCCGAGGGGGCCGCGGCTCCGTGGCTGCGCGTCCCGCGCGGGACCGCGTCAGCTCCCGATGCGCTCGAGACGGCGGATCTTGACCGCCAGGCGCTTCAGATCCTCGTTGATCTTCACGAACTGGATCTTGTCCTTCTCCGCGTTGATCTGCTCGTCGATGGCGGCCAGCCCCTTCTGCGCGGCGGCGAGGCCCTCCCTGGTCTGGGTGGCGATCCAGTCGACGGCCATGATGGCGGCGAAGCGCGCCTCGAGGTTCTTGTCCTTGAGGGCCTCGAGGAGCGCCGGCATCGCGCCGGGATCGGCGATGTGGCCCAGCTCGATGGCGGCGCGCTCGCGGACGATCGGGTTCTCGTCCTTGAGCTTGCCGCTCCAGCAGGCGACGTCGGCCTTGCAGGCGCCGTAGGCGACGAGGCGCGCCTTGTTCTCCTCGAGGAGCTTGACCACGTTGCCGGCGAGCTCGTCGCAGTGCTTCTGCGCCGCCTCCTTGCCCGCCGCGTCGTCGTACTCCACCTCCTTCATGCAGGCCCTGGAGGAGAGGGCCGGCTCCTCCTTCTGCCACTTCTCCCAGAGGGCGAGGGTCTTCTCGTCGCCGAGGCGGGAGAGGGCCACGTAGCAGGCCTTCCGGGCGTGGTTGGACTTGTCCATCACGTTGCCCTTGAGGGCGCACTTCTCGAGGCCGGCCAGCGCCTTGCGGTCGCCGATGTTGACCAGCGCGTCGGCGTAGGTGGCGCGGAGGTTGCCCTCCTCCTCGCGGAGGTTGCGGACCAGCGCGTCGACCGCGCTCTGGACCCGCATGCGCGACAGGGCGTCCGCCGCCTGGCGCCGCACGATCAGCACGGTGGGATCGATGGCGTCGGGGTCGGAGCCGGGGCGGCTGTAGTTGAGGTACTTGATGAGGGTCGGGATCGCCCGCTCCTCGTTGAGGTCGCCGAGGACCTGCGCCGCCTTGGCGTAGAGCGCCTCGCGGTAGATGTCGTGCTCGTCCGCCCACTTGTTGAGCTCCTCGTCCTTGCCCTCGAGCACGGCGAGGAGGGGCTCCGCGGCCTTCTTGCCGATCTGGTACGCGGCGTAGGAGCTCTCCGCGTAGAAGGAGATCCCCTTGCGCTCGTGGAAGAGCATCTTCTTGATCGCGGGGACGGCACCCGGATCGCCGATGTTGCCCAGCGCCTGGACCGCCTTCTTGTTGACGTAGGGCTCGTTGCCCTCGTCCATGGCGATCTCGACCAGCTTGGGCACCGCCTTGGGATCGCCCAGCTCGCCCAGCGCGTTGATCGCAGCGATCTTCGCGTAGGAGTCCTTGGAGCGCTCCGCCAGCTTGGAGAGGGGCTCCACCGCCGCCTTGTCGCCCAGCTTGCCCAGCGCCTCGGCGATCTCCTTGTTGGCCTCGTTGGCCCGCTTGATGGCGGGATCGGAGCCGGCGCCCACACCGAAGTCGATGGCGTCGATCAGCGCGGGGACGGTGGAGGGGTCGTTCAGCTTCTTGAGCGTCTTGACCGCCTGCACCTTGACCTCGCCGCCCTCCTGGAGGAGCGGCACCACGGCGGCGGCGACGCTCTTGTCGCCGAGGTCGGCGAGCTTCTCGAGCGCCTGCAGCTTGGCGGACTTCTCCTCCGCGGAGAGCTGCTTCACCCAGGTCTGGGGGTCGTTGGGGTCACCCTTCGAGCAGGCGCCGACGAGCGACACGCACAGCAGTGCCGCGACAACGCGGACGGTAAGCCGCATGAGGCCTCCCTTTGGTCGAACACAATGGTCGGTAAAGGCGTTTTCCGGCGCCCAGCCTTACACCTGCGCCCACCATGGGTCAATCTGCCGGGGCGTCCATCCGGGTGGTTTCGCCCGGCCTTCTGCTCCCTTTCCGACCTGCCGGGCCGGTTGGTGTGCAGGCTCCACTTTTTGCTGCAACGCGTCGTGCCCATCGTCTCCCCGCCGAGGGCAATCCCGCCCCGAGGGGAGAGACTGCATGGACGGCATCGAGCTGGAGCGGAGGATCCGGGAGGCGGAGGAGCGGGTGCGCGCCCTGCTGGTGCGGACGAGCGCGGACGATTCGTACGCCTGCCAGTCGGAGCTGCGCGACGCGGTGGAGGAGCTGCGGGGCCTGCGCGCCCTGCGCGGCGGGGAGGAGGAGGGCCTGCCGGCCTGATGGGGCGCGCACCCGGTCCCGCGCAGGCGGGGCCGGGTGCAGGCACGGCTACCTGCCGATCCCCAGCGCGGTGAGCCGCGCCCGCAGCGTGTTGCGGTTGATGCCGAGCCACCGCGCCGCCTGGAGCTGGTTGCCGCCGAACCGCTCCATCGCCAGCTCGAGGAGCTGCCGCTCCACCCGCTCGAAGATGGTGGCGTGGACGCTCCCCTCGGGCAGGTGCTCGATCGCCCGGGGCAGCACCCGGGCCAGCGCCCCCTCGAAGCTCTCGTCCACCGCCTCCGCCCGCGGCGCGGCGATCGCTCCCGGGGCGGCGATGGCCCGGCGCACGTCGTCCGCGGTGATCGTCCCCGCCCGCGCCCCGAGGAGCGCCCGCTGCACCACGTTCTCCAGCTCGCGGACGTTGCCGGGCCAGTCGTGGGCGCGGAGCGCCTCCTCCGCCTCGTCCGCCACCACCACCTCGCTGCCGGCGAGGGCGGCGGCGTGGCGCGCGGCGAAGTGGCGGGCGAGCGGCAGGAGATCCTCCGGGCGCTCGCGGAGCGGCGGGAGCCGGATGACCAGCACCGAGAGGCGGTAGAAGAGGTCGCCGCGGAAGCGCCCCTCCGCCACCATCCGCCCCAGGTCGGCGTTGGTGGCTGCCACCAGCCGCACGTCCACCCGCACGGCGCGCTCGCCGCCGACGCGATCGACGCTCCGCTCCTGGATGGCCCGGAGGAGCTTCGCCTGGAGGTCGAAGGGCATCTCCCCGATCTCGTCGAGGAAGAGCGTGCCGCCGTCCGCCTGCTCGAAGCGCCCCTTGCGCCGCGACTCCGCGCCGGTGAAGGCGCCCTTCTCGTGGCCGTAGAGCTCGCTCTCCAGGAGATCGCGGGGGATGGCCGCGGCGTTGACGGTGACGAAGGGCCTGCCCGCCCGCGCCGAGTGCTCGTGGATCGCCCGCGCCACCAGCTCCTTGCCCGTGCCGCTCTCCCCCACCACGAGGACGGTGAGATCGGTGGCCGCCGCCCGGCCCACCTGCTTGGAGACCTCCACCATCGCCGCGGAGGTACCCACCAGCGCGGGGGAGACCGCCTCCGGCGCGGGCGCCGCCTCCGCCCCCTCCGGCGCCCGGGCGGCGAGCTCGCGCACCACCGCCACCACGCGGTCGAGGTCGAAGGGCTTGACCAGGTAGTCCTCCGCCCCGAGGCGCATCGCCGTGACCGCGGCGCGGAGCGTGTCCTGGGCGGTCATCACCACCACCAGCGGGCGGCGCCGCTGGGCCTGGAGCGCCTCGAGGAGCTCGAAGCCCGACTGGCCGGGGAGGCGCACGTCGAGGAGCGCCACCGCGTAGCGCGCCCCAGCGATCCGCTCGCGCGCCTCCTCCGCGGCGCCCGCGGTGTCCACCTCGAAGCCGGCCCGGGTGAGGGCCTTCTCCAGCACGAAGCGGATCGAGGGCTCGTCGTCGACGACGAGGATGCGGCGCGGTTCCATGGGCGGATTCTTCTTCAGCGAACCGCCGCGGTCCAGCCGATCTGCCGCTGCGGGCGCGCGGGATCGTCGGTCTCCACCACCACCGTCCCCTGGCGCGTGCCGGCGCTCGCGGGATCGAGGCGGAGCGTTCCCGCCCAGCGCTCGCCGGGCTGCAGGGTGCGCGGCAGCGCCGGGCCCGCCACCTCCACCTCGCTCCCCTCCGCGACCACCCGCTCCACCCGCAGCGGCGCGCAGCCGTCGTTGACCACGTCGATCGGCCGGGCCCAGACCGCGCCGGTGAAGACGGGTCCGAAATCGATGGCGTCGCAGGGGAGGACGCCGCCGCAGAGGACGGTCGCTTCCGCCCCGCCGGGGACCACGTCCGCGCTCCAGGGGACGTGGAGGGGATCGGACTCCTCGGACGCTCCCTCGCGCCTGTGCCGGACCACGATCAGGCCGGAGACACGCCCGGCCGTGGTCTCGGGCACGTGGATCACCACCGCCAGCTCGCTGCTCCCGTGGCCGTCCACCTCGAAGGCCGACGGGTAGGCCTCCACGCCCCGGGTGCCCCCCGCCATCGCGTCCACGTCCCACCGCGACCGGTTCTCGAGGAGGAGCGAGGCGCGGCGCACGCCGCCGGGGCAGGCCGGCTCCAGCTCCAGCGACTGGGGCCAGGCGATCAGGTCGGGGTTGCCCACGTCGGTCCCCTCGTCGGGACCGCTGAAGTCGAAGCAGCCCGCGGCGAGGAGGAGGACCGGCAGGAGCAGCGGACTTCGCATCGGGATCAATCCTTCGGCTTCCGGGTCAGCGGGAAGAACTGGAGGTTGAGCTGGTAGACCTCGGTGGCGCCGTCGTCCTGGTCGCACCGCTCCAGCATCTCATACCGGAACCGGCGGATCCGCTCCTTGAGCTCGGGGATGGTCTCCGGGCGGATGGCGACGGTGATCGCCGCCACCTCGCGCAGCTCGGCGGGAACCGAGTCGAGGGAGTTGGAGGCCTGCTCCATCATCTCGCGGAGGAAGGTCTTGGCGACGAGCTTGGCCTCCTCGCCGCGCACCTCCGGCCCGGTGCTCAGGGTGCGCTCGCCGCGGTGGAGCTTGCCGTCCGCGTCCCGCTCCAGGACCCCCATCTCCTCCAGCACCTTGAGCGCCCGCAGGATCTCCTCCCGCGAGATGCGGGTCACCAGGCGCGGGCCGATCCAGTCGGGCGTCGCCTCGAAGTCGGGGTGGGCGGCGAGTTCGCGGATCGCCGGAAAGTACCAGTGGCGCAGGTACTCGAGGCGCGAGGCGTCGAGCTTGCGCCACTCGTGGAAGCGCTTGGAGGCGATCACCCGCTCGAAGAGGAGGTTCTTCTCGGCGATGTTGCGGGCCTGGTTCCAGGCGACCAGGTCGCGGAAGAAGGTCTCCTCGTGGTCGAGGAGCTTGAGCACCTCGACAAAGCGGTTGATCGAGTCCTCGCTCAGGTTGCGCTCGCCCTCGATCACCAGCTTGAGGAAGTTGGGCGAGGCGAAGCCCGCCTTCCGCGCGAAGTAGCGGTAGCTGAAGGCGGGGAGGCGCGCCTTCTCCGCCTCGTACCAGGCGCGGAGGAACTGCCTGTAGTCGAGGAAGTCGTAGACCGACGGGCGGCGGGGGGCCATCTCCATCACCGGCGCCGCTGGGCGGCGAGATCGATCAGCTCGAGGAACTCGGCGCGGTCGGGATCGTCCCCCACCAGCGGCGCGACGATGGCCCGCACGTCGGCGAAGCGGGCGCCCTCGCTGAACTGGCTGCCGCGGAGGATCTCCGCGTACTCGGCCACCGCCGCGGCGAACCGGGTGGCGCCGGAGGCGTCGTCGAAGGTGGCGCGCACCTCCGCCGCGGGGAGGCGCTGGACGAGGGGCGTGGCCTGCCCGCCGCCCGGCTCCTTGTAGCGCAGCGTCACCGTGGCGAGGTC
>Ga0180215_1000431_pt1 | contig 53997 bp, 61 predicted proteins | sample eDN3rd37CBELigBY_FD_128871 | JGI IMG/M metagenome (GOLD analysis project Ga0180215, IMG submission 128871) | Enriched backyard soil microbial communities from Emeryville, California, USA - eDNA 3rd pass 37_C BE-Lig BY (version 2) (version 2) | ecosystem: Environmental > Terrestrial > Soil >... | reverse complement strand
TGGCGCAGGAAGTATTTATTGGACGCAAAAGGCTTGGGTGGAAGGAAAACTCAATTATGTAGACCGTAATACTGGTAGTATTACAAAAACATACAGAACTGGAGGAGTTGTCGTAGGGAGAAATGGGGAGACAACCATTCATGTTAAATATGCCCCGGCTAAGGGAGTGATTCACGGATTTCCTGTTAGGGAATAAATGGTTATTCATATTACTTTTTTAGATTATTTGTTCTGCGAGATCAAAATCCCTGAAAAACAGGTTGAAAATCATCCAATTCTGGTACAAAGCTGACCGAAGAACTAACTGTACACTGGAGATAATGTATATCTTCAGTGTACTATTAACAACAAACAATATATCGAGAAAACGGAGGTTGTTATTGTTTAGATATGAAAAACCTTTATAAATACTTATACAATTATTATCGTCGTGGGGATCTGGCATATACGTTACAAAAATATATCGATAGAGATTATTGGAATGATATGATTGCAGAATCCTTCGGGGATATTCCTTTTGTCAATCAAACAGATTTCAACTATGGAAGGAGTTTTAAGTTCTATTTTGTATTAACCGACTGTGAGATAGATATTCTTTTCACAGACAAATATAGCCGTTACTTAGAACAAAATACAATGTATGGGGTGCTGCTCGAAATATCAGTAGTTGGTCCATATGCTTGTTATCAGTTTATACAACACCGTATTCAAGATCAACAAGAAATATATAATACTCAGAGCTTTGCCTATCTTGAAGAGCATAAATATATTGAACAATCCCTTAAATCGTTCGTAGAAAAAAACAGGCTACAAACTTTTAGTGACACAGAATTGAGCAAGATAGTACCGCGAATGAATCTTGAACTCAGTGGAAGTGAAGCGACATTATACAACTGTCTATTTGAAGATTATCTCAAATGATTATGAAGCAAGTTCTCACATAGAGATTACCGAACGACGGTTCAATATGACCTTGTAACTAGGCAGACACACTATACCTACGATGATTTTGGGTTGATGGTCTCTGTGAGAAATCAACTAAACGAAACGACTAGCTACGTTTTTTATTTAGGGGTGCGGTTATAACTATCGCACCCAATTCTATATATCAATAGCTGGAGTTGATAGCATAAGTTGATAATATTAAGTCAATTGTTCTTGAAAATAAATCGATCGGTTCAAGTAAGGTTAATTTTCGATTGTAAGGATGAATCTTTCGGCGCTCTCTTGCATGGACGTGAAGGGAATCGATCTATGAGGTCTTCGACTACCTTAAAAGGCGGTAGGAGGCTTGTGCTTATTTTGAATCCACCGGGTGACGTGCTCTGTAATAAAGGACATACGAGGGCGGTGATTCTTTTTAAAATATGCTCAATATAAACTTCTATCTACCATGCAACGATATCCTGATTACGCAAGTAGATCACGCTGTAGTAGTTAGCGTATGCGATTGTGGATGTCTGACGATTGATATACGAGTCCCACCGAATCTGGAGAGGTATACGTGGAGTCGAATAGTTCCTGTTGAGATGATCGTTGAAGTAGAAGAGGGGTCAGCGGCTCAATCGGCATCAGGGCGAAATACTAGAAATAAAAGCTCAGGTCTAGTGTAAGATTTGCATCATATCGTCGTACTCATATGTAGTGCGAGGCGAGGAAGCCCTAACGCTTAAACCAGTAGGGCTAAGCTTTGAGCAGGCTGCGGCGATTCCCCAGGCTGCTGTTCTTGCACTGCAAGGACTACGTGATGGTGGTAAGCTTCAAAAAGGTGATCAGCTCCTTATTAACGGTGCAGGCGGCGGCGTAGGTACCTTCGGCATACAATATGCGAAGTTGATGGGAGCAGTCGTGACGGGTGTGGATCGAAGCGATAAGCTAGAAACCCTGCGCTCACTCGGAGCAGATCATGTCATGGATTATACGAAGGAAGACTTCACAACGAATGGCAAGCAGTATGACCTTATCCTAGACGTGGTGGGCAATCGTTCAGTTAGCTCTATCAAGCGTGCGCTCAGAAGAGGTGGGACGTATGTTATGGTTGGCGGTCCGACGTCTCATATAGTAGGTGCATTATTACGAGCGCCACTCTCGGCATGGATTCATAAGACATACCTCAAGATCTTAATACATAAACCGAATCATCATGATCAATCACTGTGGACATCACTTGTTGAAGAAGGTCGAGTCACGCCCATTATCGATCGACGATATCCGTTAGAGGAAGCAGCGCGAGCTCTAGAGTACTTCGGGCAAGGCGGAGCCATAGGTAAGGTTGTCGTATATATGGAGCATGGATAGCGGTGACCTCAGATCGTAGAGTAGCCGGCAGAACTGATATCGTTATGTTTGGGGTGGAGAGGCTTCCACCTCTTTTTTTGTGTCATGGTGGTCGTATACCCTCCGAGAAGTTTTCCATATACGATATCGCATATCGAATGTGGATGAGCATATACATGTACAAGATTAGAGGTTGTACGTACGCGGGAGGGGACTATGAGAAGATCACTGTTTGTCATTGTTGTGTTACTGATCGCTATACTTACCGCGCCACTATCGGCGAATGCTCATCATGTCGGAGGTCCGCCTAAGATCGGAACGCATGCTCACGCTTCTGCGCTGATCGATGTCGCTTCAGGACGCATCTTATACAGCTATCGAGGTGATGAACCGATGCTGATCGCTAGTCTGACGAAGATCATGACAGCGATCGTCGCGATCGAGCAAGGTGACCTCACGGATGTGATCAAGGTGAACCGTTCGGCAGTTGGCAAGGAAGGCTCGTCGGTCTATCTCAGGGAAGGACAGGAGATGACCTTGCACCATATGCTGTACGGGTTGATGCTGCGCTCTGGCAACGATGCGGCGGCTGCGATCGCGGAGCATGTCGGCGGGACGGAGGAAGGCTTCGTCTATATGATGAACCTGAAAGCCGCGGAGCTCGGACTAGAGAATACATCCTTCAAGAATCCGCACGGGCTTGATGCCGAGGATCACTATTCCAGTGCGAATGATCTGGCCAAGCTGACGGCATACGCGCTTAGAAACCCAGCATTCCGCGAGATCGTCTCGACGAGAGTTAAGAGAGTACCGAACTCGGAAGAGAAGTGGGATCATGTCTGGTACAACAAGAACAAGATGCTGGCTCTATATGAAGGTGCTGACGGAGTCAAGACGGGATATACGAAGGCAGCCGGCAGAGGCTTAGTCAGCTCGGCGACGCGTGACGGTAGGCAGCTGGCGGCTGTTACGATCAACGATGGCAGTGACTGGGTCGATCATGCACGCTTGCTCGATTGGGGGTTCCGTTACTTCGCAACTCAGCGGCTGATCGCAGAAGGAGAGGAAGTACCAGATACCGCATATCGCGCGGCGCGTTCGTTCTACTACCCCCTCTATGAGGGTGAGATGGAGCATGTGTCGCATGAGGTGGTGCTGGAGCAAGCGGATAGTATCGACTATCGGTTCGGAAGACGCGGCAAGCTGAACTATTATCTAGATGGCGAATATATCGGAAGTGTGCCGTTGATCGATCCACCAGTGGAACCGACCATGAACCTAGCGCAGCCATCGGAGATGGGGTATATGTGGACACTGCGCTCGCTGGTGATGAAGATGTTTACCTTAAGATAGGTAGAGCGATGGAATGAGCTCCGATCGTTCGAGTTGCTCAGATAGATCCGGTAGTTTAGATAAATCGTGTTGAGATGTGAAGTAACAGATGAGCAGGAGGTGATGGCTGATGGTGAATATAATCTGGTTATTCTTCATCGTATGTGGATTCATCGTAGGGGCGTTGAATGGTCGGATCGAGCAAGTGACGGAAGCGGCCTTCGAGGGTGCGAAGACTGGCGTGTCTGTCTGTCTAGGTCTGATCAGCGTCCTGGTGTTCTGGCTAGGGCTGATGAAGATCGCAGAGCAAGCGGGGGTGCTGCAGCGATTAGGCGCACTGCTGAGGCCGATCATCCAGTGGCTCTTCCCCTCGATCCCGAAGGATCATCCCGCGTTAGGCTACATCATCTCGAATATGAGTGCGAATATCCTCGGTCTCGGCAATGCAGCGACCCCGATGGGCATCAAGGCGATGCAAGAGCTGCAGAAGCTGAATCCTGACAAGCATACGGCTAGTCCAGATATGTGTACGCTACTCGCGCTGAATACGTCCAGTGTGACGATCATCCCGACGACGCTCATCGCGATCCGCTTAAACTTCGAATCGGCGAATCCTGCAGAGATCGTCGGCACGACGCTGATCGCCACCATCATCTCGACGATGGCCGCCATCCTCGCAGATAAGTGGTACCGCATGCGTAATTCCCCGATACTGCGAAAGGAGTGACGCCACGTGTACGCGCTTGTATCGACGATATCGATGTGGGCGATCCCGATCATGATCGCTTTCATCCCACTATATGCTTCATTCAAGAAAGTACCGGTCTATGAATCGTTCGTCGATGGAGCGAAGGACGGATTCGACACAGCGGTGAAGATCATCCCTCATCTCGTCGGCATGATGACGGCGATCAGCATATTCCGTGCGTCAGGTGCGCTAGATATGATCGTGGGGGCCTTTCGACCACTGTTCGACTGGCTCGGTGTGCCGAGCGAGGTGTTGCCGCTCGGACTGCTTCGCACGATCACCGGGGCGGGCTCACTCGCGTATGCAACGGATCTCATCCAGCAGCACGGTCCCGACTCGATGATCGGTCGGATCGCATCGACGATCCAGGGTAGCACGGACACGACGATGTATGTCATCACCGTCTATTTCGGTGCGGTCGGCATCCGGAATTCTCGATATGCGGTGAAGGTCGGATTGTTCGCGGATCTGGTCGGCTTCATCGCCGCCATCACCGTCTGTATGGTCGTCTTCGGCGCTTCGTAAGCGAAGGCGGCCGTCTCCTGTTCATGCCACGCGATATGCTGCATCTCAACTTGTGATTTGTGGGCAGGATGGTTATGATTAGACTGAGGTGGAATACATGGAGAGATTACAGAAAGTGTTGGCACAAGCAGGTGTCGCATCCCGCAGAAAATGCGAGGAGCTCATACTAGCCGGTAAAGTGGAAGTGAATGACGAAGTCGTCACGACTCTCGGGGTGAAAGTGAATCCAGCTGAAGATGTGATCAAAGTAAACGGGAGGCTGATCAAGGCCGAGAACAAGGTTTACGTGATCTTACATAAACCGAAAGGGGTCATCACGAGCGTCAAGGATCCGCAAGGACGACGTGTCGTGACGGATTACCTGAAGGGAATCGGTGAACGGGTCTACCCAGTAGGTAGATTAGATTATGACACGGAAGGTCTGCTGCTGTTAACGAATGATGGAGAATTTGCGAACCTCCTGACACATCCGAGTCATCATGTGCCACGCACGTATCTTGCCTATGTGAAGGGAGTACCGCATGGGGATGTGTTGGACAAGCTCCGTAAAGGTGTCATGTTAGACGATGGGAAGACCGCTCCAGCCGAGGTAGAGTATCATGACGTGGCGCCGGATCAGAAGCAGTCCGTCATCAGCATCACGATCTATGAAGGCCGCAACCGCCAGGTTAGACGGATGTTCGAGAAGGTCGGATTCCCGGTCACTCGGCTACGGAGAATTCAGTTCGGATCGCTCTTCTTACAAGGGCTGCCGCGTGGCAAGTACCGGATATTGTCTGCACAGGAAGTGAAGGAGCTCCATGACTATGCTCACAAGACATATAACGTTCACAATTAGTCACTTGGGGAGCGTTTATTTTTCGTTATAATGGGGATTGTGAGGTGATTGGCCATGGCACGTAATAAGTGGGTGCAGCTCACGATTCTTGCTGTCATCATCGCCGCCGCCGTGTTTACTGTGAGCAGTAATCTATCTGCCGGATCCTCGGCTCCGCAGGTCATGGATGAAGCGGTGAACTTTAGTCTATATGGATTAGATGGTGCTCTGCACGAGCTGGATGATTACATAGGTAAACCGATCATCATCAACTTCTGGGGGACGTTCTGCCCGCCGTGTGTGAGAGAGATGCCGCTGATCCAGAGCAAATACGAGGAATATGCGGATTCCGGGTTGGTCGTGCTAGGAATTAATCTCGATGAGAGCACTGTGACGATCAACCATTTCACACAAGGGATGAATCTGACGTTCCCGATCTTGCTAGATAAGAATGTCGTCCGCAAGCAATATGGAGTCTATGAATATCCTACGACTTTCTTCATCGATGAGAAGGGCGTGATCCGCCAGAAGATCGTCGGTGAGATGAACGAAGGCTCACTGCCATCGCATGATATCGATCTTGCAATCAGGCGCCTGCTGTACGGCTGATGAGCCGCGCGCAGGCCTTGTTGTATATGGACGGGGAGGAACCTGATCGTGCTTAAGAATACCAAATGCGAATGCGGGCATCAGAATCCGGTAGGAACCGTGCTGTGTGAAGCGTGCGGGCTACCAGTGCATCCGGAGGATGTCCAGTCGGACAAGCCGCTAGAGATGCGCTATGAAGGTGCTGCGAGGCGTTCGCAGAAGTCGAATCCGAACATACTCGACCGGGTGTGGAACTTCTTCTCCTCGGTGAAGGTTGCCGTCTATCTGATCATCATCACGCTCATATGCTCGATCATCGGCACGCTCTTACCCCAGGTGAATGTCATCCCTAGCAATGATCCAGCAAGCTACTATGCTACGGAGTATGGCTGGATCGGGGAGCTGTACTATGCACTAGGATTAGCCGATACGTTCGGCACGTGGTGGTACAAGGGACTTGTCCTGATGATCGCTGCTTCCCTCATTATATGCAGCTTGGACCGGATCATTCCTCTATATCGCGCTCTATCGAAGCAGCAGGCGGTGAAGCATGAGACATTCCTACGAAGACAGAAGGTGCTATACACGGGGGATGTGGCGAATGCCGAAGCATGGCTAGGTGAGATGGAAGCCGCGGCGAAGGGGCGGAGATATCGCGTCACGCGTGAGGGGAATGCTCTGCTAGCGGAGAAGAATCGTTTCAGTAGATGGGGGCCATATATTAATCATATCGGACTGATCATCCTGCTCGCGGCGCTGCTCACACGAGGCATTCCTGGCTGGTATATGGAGCAAGGGATCGCGCTGAAGGAAGGACAGACGGGTCCGATCAACGGCACATCTTATTACCTCGAGAACATACAGTTTACCGAGGTGAAGGAGGTCGGTCCGCACATCAGCGGGCAGGAGCTGCAGTTCGCGTTCGAGACAGAAGCGGTGCTGTACCGATGTATCGATAACTGTCATAATCCGCTCAGCGAGCCGATATTAGAGGAAGTGAAGCAACATACGATCAAGCCGAATGAACCGTTAGTGCACGAAGGGTACTCGATCTATCAGATCGACTATTCGTTCGAGCCACAGCTGACGGCGATCACGTTCGACATCGGGGCAGAGGGTCGATCGCTAGGTGAGATTAAGATCGAGCTAGCAGATCCTGCGTTCTTCTATCCAGTCGGTGATCTGACGTTCGAGCTGTCCGGCTACTATCCAGATCTAACGAATGTGAACGGGGAGCCTGCGACGAAGTCGAGACAGCCGAATAATCCGGCATTCATCTTCGATGTGCAGCGAGCGGATGGAGTAGAAGAATCCTACTTCGTCGTACCGCTAGAGCAGTTTCAGACCCGTCTGAAGGGATCAGGCGATGCTGAGGTATTGCAGTTCGAGATCGCGGATATGGATGCCTCTAGATACAGTTCATATATGCTCGTGCGTGTCGAACGCGCGCTACCATATATCCTAGCAGGCGCACTGATCTTCTTGTTCGGCGTCGTACTCGGACTGTACTGGCAGCATCGCCGCATCTGGGTGCGGATCGACGGCGACCAGCTGATCGTCGCCGCGCATACGAACAAGAACTGGTATGGCATTCGTGAGGAATTAGCTAAGCTACTTAGAAAGACGGGCATCGAGACGGATGCTAAGTCGTTGGATAATAACGGGGTGACGAAGAAGTGAGTGTGGAACAGATAGAGTCATTAATAGACCTGAGCAGTACGTTTTTGATGGTAGCATTTCTCGTGTATAATCTATCCTTCATCGTGTTCGGGATCGCCGTCTTGGGCAAACGCTGGAGCAACCGTGACCCGCAGTCGCATGAGCGCCGCTGGGGCACGATCGGCCTGATCATCGCGATCGTCGGTTTCCTATCTCAGGCTGCGTTCGCTGGTCTCAGATGGGCGGCGAATGGGCATATCCCGGTATCGAACCTGTATGAGTTTTTGACCTTTTTTGGTATGATGGTCGTATTGGCGTTTATTATCATCTATGCGATCTACCGCAAACCTCTGACAGGACTATTCGCTATGCCACTGGCGGTCGTGATCGTAGCGTATGGAGCAGTATTCCCGAATGCTGTGAAGCCACTTATCCCACAGCTACAGAGCATCTGGCTCTATATCCACGTAACGCTAGCCGCACTCGGTGAGGCGTTCCTCGCGGTAGGGTTCGCCGCAGGTCTGATGTACTTGTTGCGGACGGTGGATTTTCGAGATAAGAGTGTTTCCGGACGGCGTAAGATTAGAGGCGTAGAGGTGACGTTGTTCTCGCTGATCACGTTGATCTCCTTCATCGCCATCATCTTCATCTTCCGTGGTGCTGGCTATCATGCGGAATTCACTCAGACGGTGATCGAGATCGATCAGACGACGAAACAAGAGGTTGAAGTCGAGCATACGGTGGAGTATACACTACCTCCGATCTTCAAGCCACATAACAGTGTGACGGTTGAGATGCAGTCGTTCTTAGGTATGGAGGAGCCTCTGTTGGAAGCTCCATCCTGGCTGAATGGCGTCAACGCAGGGCGCAAGCTCAACACGATCGTCTGGTCATTAGCACTGGGACTGGTCCTGTATGGACTTCTTCGGCTCATCCTTCGCCGACCACTCGGCGCTGCAGTCAGTCCGATCATGGATGGCATCGATGAACAAGACCTTGACGAGATTAGCTATCGCGCGATCGCGATCGGGTATCCGATCTTCACATTAGGTGCATTAATCTTCGCTAGTATATGGGCGCATCAGGCGTGGGGGCGATTCTGGGCATTCGATCCGAAAGAGACTTGGGCGCTCATCACTTGGTTCTTCTATACCGCGTACCTACACCTGAGACTGTCCCGAGGCTGGCAAGGTGAGAAGTCCGCATGGATGTCCGTCATCGGCTTCCTGATCATCATGTTCACACTGATCGGCGTTAACCTGGTGATCGCTGGCCTGCATTCCTACGCGGGCGTGTAATATTAACGGAGGTGACCATCGATATGAATGAGAAAGAGTTGCATATTCTAGTTGTAGACGATGAGGAACGGATACGCCGTCTGCTCCGCATGTATCTGGAGAAGGAAGGCTTCGTCATCTCAGAGGCGGCGGATGGGGAAGAAGCGCTACAGATGGCGCTCGATGTGGATTATGATCTCGTCTTGCTAGATCTGATGCTGCCGAAGATGGACGGGACCGAGGTATGTGCGAAGCTTCGTCAGTCGAAGTCGACACCCGTCATCATGCTCACGGCACGAGGCGAGGAGACGAACCGTGTACATGGATTCGAGGTTGGAGCGGATGATTATGTCGTGAAGCCGTTCAGTCCGCGTGAAGTGATCTATCGGGTGAAAGCGATCCTGAGACGCACGTCGTCTAGCGCCACGGTTGCGAGTGGCAACTCCAGTAATAACATCGTCTTCCCGAATCTGGTCATCGAGCATGATGCGCATCGTGTTACCGCAGGTGGTGTGGAAGTCAGCCTCACACCGAAGGAATACGAGTTGCTACACTACTTGGCAGCATCTCCGGACAAGGTGTTCTCACGTGAGCAGCTGCTGAAGGATGTGTGGAACTATGAGTTCTTCGGTGACTTACGGACTGTGGATACGCATGTTAAGCGGCTGCGTGAGAAGCTGACGAAGACATCTCCGGAAGCTGCAGCGATGATCACGACGGTATGGGGAGTTGGCTATAAGCTTGAGGTGCCGAAGTGATCAAATTCCTCACTAGTATCGTTGGCAAGCTATGGTTGACGATCATCGGACTCGTCATCATCGTGCTCGCGATTCTGGGGATGTTCATGCTCGAATATATCGATCATAACTTCTCTAACTCCCATGCGGTGAAGAGCCTATTCTTCATCACAGGTGTGATCGGCTTCTCGATGACGACGTTGTTCGCACTGTTCCTATCCAGTCGGATCACGCGGCCACTCATTCAGCTGAAGGAAGCTGCGGAGCATATCACGCAGGGCAACTATAACAAGCGTATCTCCTATATGTCGAGGGACGAGCTCGGGGATCTCGCCAAGGTGTTCAACAACATGGCGGAGCAGACACAAGAGCTGATCGATGCGCTGAAGCATGAGAAAGAGCATCTATCCAGCATCCTGAGTAGTATGAGTGATGCGGTCGTCTCGTTCGATGCAGAAGGTCATGTGATCCTAGCGAACCCGCAAGGACAGAAGCTGGTCGATGAGTGGAATGGGATCGAGTGGGATGAGGGGCTGCTGGAAGCCGATCGCGATGATAGTGTTACGCGTGCTGGTGATCGATCCCACGTCATGATGCAGGTCATTCCGCGCGTCCTGGAGGAGTCCGACCGATCGGTTCCGAAGCCACTATTAGCGTTGTACGAGTCTGTCGTGTCTGGATCTGCCGAGCGTATGTCGAAGCTGAATGTGCTGAGTACAGTCTGGTCTGTCGTCATCACACCTATGTATTCGGATCGAGAACTACGTGGAGCGGTAGCGGTCTTACGGGATGTGACGGAGGAGAACAAGCTCGATAAGCTGCGCAATGATTTCGTAGCGAACATCTCTCACGAGCTCCGGACGCCGCTCTCGATGGTCCAAGGATATAGTGAGGCACTGCTTGACGATATCGCGGCTTCACCCGAAGAACAGAGGCAGCATGTTCAGGTTATCCATGAGGAATCGCTCCGCATGGGTAGACTGGTGAAGGACTTGCTCGATCTGGCGAAGATGCAGTCCGGACATCTAGAGATGTTCTTCACCGATGTTGACATCGGGGAATTGCTGCGGCGAGTGGACCGCAAGTTCCAGTCGATCGCACGGGAGCGGGGGATCACTCTAGAGTGCTCGTTATCCGAACCTAATCTTATGGTTCGCCATGGTGATGAGGATCGGTTGGAGCAGGTGCTCACGAATCTGATGGATAATGCGATCCGGCATACTCAAGAGAGCAAGCATATTCGGTTGGTCGCTAAGCATGTATCGATGCACGAAGCGAACTGGATACAGATCGACGTTGCAGACGAAGGTCAAGGCATACCAGAAGCAGACCTGCCCTATATATTCGAACGATTCTACAAAGCCGACAAAGCCCGAACTCGAGGCTATGGTGGTACGGGTCTGGGGCTTGCGATCGTGAAGAATATCGTCGATGCTCATCATGGCACTGTAAGTGTAACGAGCAAGCTCGGCCAAGGCACGACGTTCACGATCTTGCTTCCGATCGAGTAATGAGCGGTATACTTCCTATCTCATCATACACCCACCCCCCGCGCGATTGGAGCTTTGCGCGGGGGGTGGTGTTTTAAGGACTATAGTGTCGTGATCGAGATATTGCAGGGGATAGGAAGGACGACTGATGGTATGTCAGTGGATCGAATTCACTTATGATCGAAGCAGCCGTAACCCGTTCAAGATGACGAGGATCGTGCTGCCTTCATGGCCGATAACGCCGAATGGCAAATCTAGTGACTGCATGAAGTTCGAGATGATCAATAGGACGATGACAGATATTGAGAAGACGATATTCTGCTTCACGATCCGATTCATCTTTCTCGATAGCTTCACTGCATAGGCGATCTTCTCCAGGTCATTCTTGACGAGGATAACATCTGCCGTCTGCATCGCTACATCCGTGCCTTCTCCCATCGCGATACCTACTGAGGAAGTGGCGAGAGCAGGGGCGTCATTGATCCCATCACCGATCATGGCGACGGTTTTATACTGCTCTTTCAGATTCTTAATCTGCTCGACCTTATGCTCTGGCAGGCACTCGGCCACATAGTCGTCGACTCCGCTCTCCGCTGCGATCGCAGCCGCAGTCGTATGGCTATCTCCTGTGATCATCACCGTATGGATCCCGTTCTGCTTCAGAGACTGGACAGCGCGTACTGCCTGTTCTCTGATCACATCCTGCAGCGCGATGACGCCTGCGATACCTTGCTCGTCACGGATGTAGACGACCGTCTTGCCTTGATCGGCCAGTCTTCGCCCGATGCCTCCACCGAACGTCTCCGCATCAGCCCGTCCGACATAATCTGCTTTGCCGATCTTCCATCGAACCCCGTCCACCGTCGCTTGGATCCCGTATCCCGGAACATCTTCCATGTTCAACGTTAAGGGCAGCTGTACGTTGTCGATACCCGCCTTATGGACGATCGCAGCCGCAAGTGGGTGGGTAGAATGTCGCTCGATCGCCGCTGCGTACTGGATCAGTTCCTCTTCCGTCCATCCCTCTCTAGCGACGATATCCGTTACCTCCGGCTTACCTCGTGTTAACGTGCCCGTCTTATCGAATGCGATCGCACGTAATCTTCCTAGATTCTCCAAGTGAACGCCGCCCTTGAACAATATGCCGTGTCGAGCGCCGTTAGATATGGCGGAGAGGGATGCGGGCATGATCGAAGCGACTAATGCGCATGGGGAGGCAACGACCAGCAACACCATCGCGCGATAGAACGTCTCTTGCCAGCTCCAGCCGAACACGAAGTGCGGCAACACTAGCATCACGCCGACGATCAGTAGAACGACCTTCACATAAGTACCTTCGAATCGTTCGATGAACTGTTGAGAAGGCGATTTCTCACTCTGCGCAGACTGCACGAGCTCGATGATCTTCTGGAATAGCGTCTCGCTGCTGGGCTTACTCATGGTGACGGTGATCGAACCGCGAAGATTGACCGTTCCGGCGAAGACTCCATCGTGGGCAGCCTTGCTCACGGGCATCGATTCACCGGTCAAGGCGGATTCATCCAAGCTCGTCACGCCTTCGACGATCGTGCCGTCTACGGGCACTCGCTCTCCTGGCTTGATCAGTAGAGTATCTCCGACACGTAGCTGCTTGATCGAGACGGTCTCAAGGGCGCCGTCTCGGATGCGTACGGCCGTTTCGGGTTGTAGATTGATAAGCGCGGATATTTCCTTGGAGCTCTTATTCATCGTGTAGGTCTCTAGAGCGCCGCTCAAGGCGAAGATGAAGATGAGGATCGCGCCTTCCGACCAGTAGCCGATGATCGCTGAGCCGATCGCAGCCAAGATCATCAAGATCTCCACATTCAGCTCTTTCTCTGCGATCGTCGATTCGATACCTTCCTTCGCTTTGGCAGCACCGCCGATGATATATGCACTTACATATGTGATGATAGCGGGAGTGATGAGCTCCTGCCGGTGTAACGCCCATCCGATGACGATGAGAACCCCGCTGATGAGCGCTGCGATTAATTCGATATGTGGCTTTATCGTAGTGAACCATCCGGGAGCCTTCAAGCCGAATGGATGACGAACAGACTTCGTTTCGGTATGCATGTAGCTCGCCTCCTTTGCATCCAGTTTAGCACAGGAATATGTGACAAACAAGAACAATTATAAATAAATAATTATTATAAATAATGATATTCATTCTCAATAGGAAAGAGGATGGGGATCGGGATAGCGATGGGAATGGCAATGGCAATGGGGATGGGGAGGAGGATGGGAGTGGCAATGGGAAGAGGATGGCATGGGGATGGGGAGGAGGATGGGAGTGGCAATGGGAAGGAGGATGGCATGGGAAGGAGGATTAGGATGGCGTGCATTTTCTGAAGACTACGGCGGAAGGAATAGTATGATTATCACTAGGACTGCCTAGTGATAAAGCCTTTGAATGGGGCAACACCCGCAAGGGATATTGGCGCCGAGGTTTATAAAGCACTTGAGCGGGTGAGGGCGAGGATTATAAAGGCTCGGATGCAGAGATGAAACTGGGGAGTGAATGAGGGGGATCTGGAACGTTCAGGGGGTGCAGATGGTGAAGATGGTGAAGAAATGAAGAAATGGCGAGTGGATGGGATAAGCGAGCGGATATAGCGGATAGAGGTAATTCGATGATCAGGTTGTGCAGATACGTATGATGAAGAAGAGGGTATAGCGGATAGTGGTGCGGGATCGGAAGTGAAAAGTTGCATATGTGGAAGGAAGACGTGGAGGGCCCGATGCTAACGGAAGTGGGGTGCGTTATATGCCTCAAAACAGCCAATTTGAAGGGCTAACGGAACTGAGGTGCGTTATTCGTGAAAAATAGGCAGTATTTCGAGTGAAATCGATACGATAACGCACTCCAGTTCCTTTAGGGTAATCAAATCATCGATATTCGATCAAATAGCGTACCTTAGTTCCGTTAGGTGTTGAGAAGAAATAACAAAGAACGAGCCCCTCAAGAGTAGGAGGCCCGTTCATATTCATAGCGTTCGTCGATCCTAGAACGATATTTCTTTCACCTGATCGATGTCCGGCAGATTGTTCAGCTCTGCGATCGTGTCTTGAGGAGCTGGCTTGTCCACCGACAGAACCATGATCGCTTGTCCGCCGACAACCTTACGTCCGACTTGCATCGCCGCGATGTTCGTGCCGCTGTTGCCGAGTACGGTGCCTAGACGACCGACGATACCAGGCTTATCATTATGAGAGACGAGCAGGATATTGCCTTCAGGAGCTACGTCTACAGGGTATTGATCGATCTTGACGATCCTTGGTCCGTAACCGTTCAGCAGGGTACCTGCGACCGTCCGCTCTTGCTTACCTGTACGGAGTGTAACGGTGATCAGGTTGGTGAACCCTTTGGATGCTGTAGATTTCTCACGGATGATATTCACATCGCGGATCTTCGCCATATGCATCGCGTTGATGATGTTCACATCAGATCCCAGATGGTGACTTAGCACACCTTTCACGATATAGCGAGTGAGAGGTCCCGTATCAACCTCAGATAACTCACCGGAGAAGTTAACCACGATCTCCTGCGGTGCTGTGTCAGATACCTGCGACAGGAACTGCCCCATGCGCTCGCCGAGCTGGAAATACGGCTGTAGCTTGGACATGACGTTCGCGGGTACTGGCGGCATATTCACCGCATTCTTGAACGGCTCATCACGCAGGATATGTATTACTTCCTCCGCAACGTCGATCGCGACGTTCTCTTGCGCTTCGACAGTAGAAGCTCCTAGATGCGGTGTGACGATAATCTTCGGGTTATTCAGGAAAGGATGGTCGGCAGTAGGCGGTTCATCTACGAACACGTCGAACGCTGCACCTGCGACGATGCCTGCATCGATTGCCTCCAGCAATGCACCTTCATTGATGATGCCTCCACGCGCGCAGTTGATGACACGGGCGCCTTTCTTCATCTTGGCGAATTGCTCAGTAGAGATTAAGTTTCTCGTTTCATTGGTTAACGGGGTATGCACTGTGATGAAATCGGCCTGTTCACAGATTTGATCCACTGTCGCTAATGTAACGCCGATCTTCTCCGCACGATCTTCGGTTAAGAATGGATCGTATCCGAGGATATCCATGCCGAATGCTTTCGCACGCTTCGCAACTTCGCTACCGATACGGCCCATGCCGACAACGCCGAGCACCTTGCCGCGTAGTTCGACACCGACGAAAGATTTGCGATCCCACTCACCAGAGACGGTCTTCTTGTAAGCTTGAGGGATATGGCGGGCGAGCGACATCATCATCGCGAAAGTTAATTCGCAGGTTGCGATCGTGTTGCCGTCAGGAGCGTTGATGACGATGATCCCTTTCTGAGTGGCAGCTTCCAGATCGATGTTATCGACTCCGACACCAGCACGGCCGATGACCTTCAGTCGTTGAGCGGCTTCCATGATACGTGGTGTTACCTTCGTCTGGCTGCGAACGAGCAGAGCATCATACTCACCGATGATCGCCACTAACTCGTCTTCCGAGAGACCAGTCTTCTTATCAAGTACGACGTCAGGAGCATCGATAAGCTGCTGTAGCCCTTGATCACTGATCGGGTCGGATACTAGTACTTTGAACATGGTTACTCCTCCTACCTGTGTATATAGTCTTATGCTTGAAATAAAAAACCCTCAATCCCTAGACGTATCGCGTCATAAGGGACGAGAGTATGCTTCGTGGTACCACCCTTGTTCGCCAACCGTTCGCACGGATGACCTCATCTGGTCAACTGACCAAACAGATAACGGCTGCCACCGGCTGCATCTACTTAAGGTAACGTTCAATGCAGCGACTCCGGAATGCTTGTACCAGATGATGAGCACCACCGGTTCACACCGTCCACCGGCTCTCTGGGGGTTGCCCATCATCGTCGTTTCCATCATAGTCGTTCGTCAGGGAATGTGATTTTCCACTAATTTAACATGACGTTACGCGGAGTGTCAATAGCATATGACCGTCATCTATTCGTGTCAGTACATTAGTTCGATTCCGCGTAGCGCTTCTTACACTCGTCGTATAAGTTGCTAGCAAAAGCTGCGTCTTTAAATCCAGCGATTTCGACCTTCTTATTCTCGAGATCCTTATAACGCAGGAAGAAGTTCTCGATCTCTTTCAACGTGTGAGGAGCGATATCCTCAAGGCTGTTCACATGATTCCAGCGTGGGTCCTTCGTCGGAACGCCGATCAGCTTCTCATCCTGCTCGCCGTTGTCTACCATCAGCATGACGCCGATGATGCGAGTGTTGATGACGCATCCCGGGAAGGTCGGGTTCGTGACGAGCACGAGTACATCCAGTGGATCGCCGTCAAGTGCGAGCGTGCCATCCAGATAACCGTATTCTGCAGGGTATCTCATCGAACCGTACAAGACACGGTCGAGGACGAATTGCCCTTTCTCCTTATCGAACTCATACTTGTTCTGACTTCCTTGAGGGATCTCGATGAGTGTGTCAACTACTAAGTTAGACATGTGCATCCTCCTACATAGATAAATTCATAGTAAACCAATAGGTTTTCATGTGTTGAAATTCATGACATATCTATTTTATAGAAAACATGGGCGGAATGCAACGGTAATCCTGCGATAGCGGAAGTGGTCGACATGGAGGAGTCGGTTCGCTGGATCATCCATATGATGGGTACGTCTCGCTGGGCTATAAACATAACAAGGCTGAGAGATGGATGCTCATATCTCTCAGCCTTGATTCGCTGAATATCATATCCGATCAAGATTCATCATAGAACGGCAGCTGTGGTAAGATCTCATCTGCGAAGAATGCATCCCGATACGAGAAGAAGTCTCCAGATCTTACGGCATTCGTATCACGCAATAAGGTAACAGCCTCCTGTATCGTACGAAGACCAAGTGTCTGATCCTTGCCAGCATCGATCATCGCTATGATGTTAGCAGTGACATCTTGCGGCGTATAGTTTGCGAAGATCGCGTAATCTCTCATCGTCTTGGCGACGATGCTGTTCTGAACGTTGAACGGAAGCTGAACCCATACGGCCAAGGATAGGTCCGTGGACGTTAGATGCTCAAGCCCGTCCAGCTCGACAACGACTGACTCATGCCAATAGACGATCGCTTCGTAGAATTGATCCTGGGCAGTCGTCGCATATTGAAGCGCATCGGCGATATAGGGATCCTGCAATAGCTCTTGAATGATGTCCTTACTAGTGCCGTCATATGTATCCGCCCGGACATCCGCTTCTTGTAGTAGCCTTAAGCTTCGCAGATAATTCGTCTGAGCATGCTGCAGCAACGGGGAGTGATCAGGTAATGTCATCACTTCGATCGAACGATAGACCTCTTCTGCTGAGTTACTCAGACGTTTGATCGCTGCACGTGTATCCGCGGGCTCGGCTCCTAATAGATCTCCCAGCGAGTTGGTCCAGGATGATTGGAATGTTCGAAACGGATAATATACATTATAATAAAAAGAAACGAGATGCTGTTGCTGGTATGCTGTCTGTATATCAGGCAACACGTCCTCCATCTGACCTAGCAGCTGTTGTTCGTATTGTGTGGCCGCTTTCGACTTGCCGATATGCACCCCATAGAAGAAGGCGACGATGATGCAGAAGATCATGAATATGAATAGGAATGCGAATAAATAATCCGAGATCGTCAACCGTTTTCCCATGTGCTCCTCCTTAAGTTGTTAATAGTATATGGGAGATTCCAAGAGAAAGGAATAGTGGACCAACGATGCGCAAGTGGCTGCGTAACATTCGCCGGATACGTGTGAAGCGCGTAGATGCAACGAATATTAGCGATAAGGTTGTCGTCGTCAATCTGTATATCACACAATCTCTACTATTGTTTATCGGCATGACGATCCTATTATTTCAGTCCCAAAATTTACTCGATATGTTGAAGGTAGCGGATAGCCGATTATTCGTCTGGTCGCTTCTGTTCAGCGGGATTGCTGTACTAGCGAATCTGGCCTTCACACCGTTCGTGCCGAAGCAGCTGCAGGAGGCAGACGCGATGAATATCCTCCTCGCCAAACGAGTGCCACTGTGGCATCTCATGATCATCTGTTTGGTCGTAGGGTTCGTAGAAGAGCTGCTATTCCGCGGAGTGATCCAATATGCGATCGGCATCTACTGGACGAGCATCGTATTCACGATCATCCATGTTCATTATCTACGCCACTGGATATTGACGGGGATGGTCTTCCTGTTAAGCTATAGCTTAGGATGGTTATATGACCATACAGGGTCACTTATGGTATCGGTCGTTGCACATGCACTATATGATCTGATCATGCTGTGTATAGTTCGTTATGATATCGGGGGTTCTTATGGAGAACAAAGAGAAAGGGATACATGAGGAGATACGTCGGATAGACCGGCATGCGAGTGGTGAAGAAGGGCATCTGCCGCCGCGTATCGTCAAGCACGCGAATAAGAAATCGAAGTTTTCACGATACTATTCGATCGTGCTGGTGTGGCTGTTCTTCTTACTGACGATCATGTTGATCGTGTGGGGGTATCGTGTATCATAATCTTCCCACACGATCAAGCATCTCACTACGCGTTCACGCGTTGTCTTACTCGCTTGGCTCGGCAACCGCTGACAAGTCTTCGATCTGTATAGCGTTCGGATCGACGAAGTGATAGCCTTCTGCTTCAAGCTGTGTCAGCAATTCATCCATGGCTTCGACGGTCCAAGGTAGTTCGTGCATGAGGATATTGCTGCCAGGACGAAGCTGATCCAGTACGTTATGGATCACCGCTTCAGGTGTCTGGTGCTCCTTATCCCAGTCTAGAGAACCGTTCGACCAAGTCATGAATAACATGCCCTGTTCTTTCACGTAGCTGCGAAGATACTCGTTCGATGAGCCATGAGGTGGACGGAAGAACTGTGGCTTGATGCCGACCGTCTGCTCGACGATCGCTTGTACATCATCTACCTGTTGCTTTATCTTGTCCTCGGACTCTAGCTTTAGATTAATATGATCCCACGAATGATTGCCGATGACATGACCACGATCATGGATCATCGTCAGTAGTTCTGGCTTCGCCTTCACTCGGTATCCGTTCACGAAGAAGATCGCTTTCGCATCATGCTGATCAAGCACATCTAACAAGCTAGTTATCATATCCAGCTCCTTGGGCCCGTCATCGAAGGTGAGAAGCACGACCTTGTCCTCTACGTCCTCATCTAATGGTTTGATATCGTAGATCGAATTCATATAGTACGTTTTCTCGATGGGGGCTGGATCAACATCGACCGGTTCTTCAGCGTCATCTGGTCGATTGACATCGGGTTCGTCGATCGGCTCGTTACCTGCGTCGGCATCATCACCTTCTGTTGGGCTGTCAGACACCTCGCCTGGGTCAAGTGTATGATCGTCTGTTACTGTCCCAGGAGGACTTCCGATCTCCTCGTTACCTACCCCGGTAAGGTCTCCCTCAGGGCCGCGTGCACATGCTGTGACCAGGATCATGATGATGCACACCATCGCTAGCTTTCTGATCATGTTGTTCTCGATCTCCTCTTATTTTTTTCCTTCATTGTATCACAATCGTCAGTCGATCGGCGAAGAGCCCTCGTTTCCTTTATTTATCATGCATGTAACGTCTAGGCTCGGTTCACAATACCGTATGAACAACATAAGAAGGGATGATGATCATGCGTGGCGGATTTCTTATGGGAGCCATAGTAGGCGCGGCTGCGATGTCGTATTTTTACGCTCGTCGGAACAATCTTAACAGCATGGCCCGCATGGGTACGATGGTGACAAGCGCCATCGGGGATGGGTTTAAGATGATGACGAACACGAGTAACAGCGCGAATGCTTCCTCCAAGGAAAAGTCTAACAGTGGAGCGAAAAACGCAAGCTCGAATCATAAGTCGGCAGACAGTCATGAGCAGTTAGAGCAGATGATCGCGAAGGATGCATCCGTTCAAAAGGAAGTCAATGAGATCATGCAACAAACAAAGCATTAACCCAATCATGCTCGTCATATTCAAGGTTGTCCGAGGATGAGTGTCATCACTCATATCCGATCGGATAACCTTGTTTTTGTATGCGATTATACGTGCATTATGAATCGTAAAATGATAACATAAGGTTGAGTTCATGATACAAGCCGATACGTCTGTCATGTCGTGTTCACATGTGGCGTGGTTTGATCATATTTTATGATATCAGAGGGCATGAGGGAGGATCCTGTCATGAAGATGGAAAGACTAAGTCAAGATAAGATACGGATTTTCCTAACTTTCGACGACTTGAGCGAGCGCGGCATTCAGAAGGAAGACATGTGGCGTGAGATCCCTAAAGTATATGATTTGTTCAGCGAGATGATGGAACAGGCTTATAATGAGTTAGGATTTGATGTAACAGGTCCCTTGGCAGTAGAGGTGTTCCAGCTGCCAGCACAGGGTATGGTCGTGATCGTAACGAAGGGAAAGACGACTTCATCGGACGAAGATGAAGAAGATGATATATATGAACTTGAAGTCACACTAGAGCATAGTGATATGATCTCTTATGCGTTCACCGATTTTGAGCATCTCGTGCAAGCTGCGAAAGCCGTTCGTCGGATCATCGAAGGAGGCGTCCTCTATCACTATCGGTCCCGTTATGTACTCGTTATCGATTCGGAGTACATGGAAGATAAAGATGTGCAGGTTCTCGTAGCGATCCTGTCGGAATATGGGGAAGCAACGTCCGTCACTGATGCAGTCCTAGGTGAGTATGGTAAGATCGTGATGGCAGACCATGCGGTGGAGATGCTATGCCGGCATTTCTAACACTCGTTTTTGATCAGGCATCCTACCGAGACATGCGTGTACGTCTTTGTCGGATGCTTATTTTATGTATGAAGGGTCAGGAGGAGTACCCATGTGGGTCCCGTTGTTAGTTGCCGCAGTTACCCCAGGTATCTCTCTGCTAACGTATTTCTATCTGAAGGATCGCTATGATGCTGAGCCGATCCGCAACGTGCTCCGCTTATTCATCATCGGATTATTGCTCGTATTCCCGACGATGTTTATTCAACGTGGCGCTGTACTATGGTTAGGTGATTCACCCTTCACTTTTTCCTTCCTAATCTCTGGTGGTATCGAGGAGTTTCTCAAGTGGTTCATCATCTACTTCACGATCTTTAATCAGACGATATTCAACGAGCCCTATGATGGAGTTGTTTATACAGTAGCCGTATCACTCGGTTTTGCCACACTGGAGAATGTATTGTACGCCTTTGCCCAGCCGGCTGATCCACTGTCACTATTGATCAGAGCGTTGTTGCCGGTTTCTGGACATGCTCTTTTTGCTGTCATCATGGGATTCTATTTCGGTAAAGCAAAGTTTTCCGGTGAGTTACAGCGTAAGATGCTTCTGTACTCACTTGCCTTACCGATTCTTGCACATGGTCTGTTCGACTATATTCAGATGGCCTTTAACGCTTCTTGGACGTGGACGATCATCCCGTTCATCGCGATGCTTTGGATCTGCGCGATGATCCTCGTGCGTAAGGCACTGGACATATCACCATTTCGCTATGTGTTTCAGGATGAGATGGTTAAACCCTCGACGAACGGTCAATAATGTGTCGTGGATAAGGGGGTTGTCGCATGATCGAACAAAGAGTCAAAGTCATCATTAATTGCAAACACTGTGGTGAGAAATTTACGCTGCGAGGCAAGAAGGGTAAAAATAAGATCGAAACGGGATTCAAACGCTGTGTGTGCGATAACGAACAAGATTTCGACATGATCACCGAAGATCTCTAATGCATAAAGCTCCTGGAACCTGCGAACATTATTCGAGAGAAATGTATTCGTTCGAGGAAAGGAGCTTTATGATGTATAAACGACTCAGCATGGTGTTATTTCCTGTGCTCGCCATCGCCTTGGCCGGCGCTGGGATATGGGGATACCGCGAGCATCAAGAGAAGAACGCGATACTGATCAAGGCCGAGAACCAGTATCAACGTGCTTTTAATAACTTGGCATTTCATATGGATGAATTGAATAAGCAGCTTGGTAATGCGCTTGCGGTTGGGGCTAATTCGTCACAGTTTCACAGAAAATGTCTCGTGAATGTATGGCGGATTACGAGCGAGGCGCAAGGTGAGATTAATCAACTGCCGCTGACACTCATGCCGTTCAACAAGACGGAGGATTTCCTCTCGAATATTAGTAAGTTTTCCTATCAGACTGCTGTACGCGATCTGACGAAGGAGCCACTGAACGATCAGGAAGTGAGCGTGCTGCAGACGTTGTACAAACAGTCCAAAGAGCTATCTAGCGAGCTTCGCAATATCCAGTCTAAAGCTCTGGAGCAGAACATTCGCTGGATGGATGTTGAGGTCGAGATGGCAACTCAGAACATGCAGAGGGATAACACGATCATCGATGGCTTCAAGACCGTGGATAAGAAAGTGACTCAGTTCTCCGAGGTTGATTTTGGCCCTTCGGGCATGAACATCTTCGCTAGCAAGCAGGCGCGTAAGCTAGATGGCCCGGAGATTAGCAGATCGGAAGCGAGAAAGATCGCATCACAGTTCATGCAGCTGCCGGAAGATCTTCGAGTGAATGTCGTGGAGAATGGTAAGGGTACGGAATATGAATCTTACAGTGTGACCGTCGTAGATGAGCAGGATGATGGTTCGAGGCTCAACGTCGATGTATCCAAGCGTGGTGGTAAAGTTCTATACTTCATGAACAATCGGCAAGTGAAAAGTAGCAGGCTGTCGGTTGATGACGCAACGCAGCAGGCTTCTCAGTTTCTAGATGAACACGATTACGGTGAACTTACACCTGTAAGCTATGATACGTATCTCAACACCGCTGCGATCACCTTCGCTGCCGTTCAGGCTGGGGTTATCCTCTATCCGCAGAAGCTAGTCGTCCAGGTTGCATTAGATAATGGTGAGATCACCGGACTGCAGGCAACGGATTTCGTATATGGGAGCCATGAACGATCGGTACGTCAACCAGCGATGTCCCAAGAGGAAGCGCGGAAGCTGTTGAATGCGAACTTCCAAGTCCAGAGGCATCAGATCGCATTGATCGAGAACGATCTGAACGAGGAGGTCATCTGTCATGAATTCACGGGGAAGATCAACGGAGGGATCTACCGGATCTACCTGAACGGAGAGACCGGGATGGAAGAGAAGATCGAGCATATCGAAGCCGACGACCAAGCTGCACAAGAAGCGTGAATGGATGAATGAAGCTGACGGCACCGATCATTCCTCTTTAATACTTGAACGATTTGGTATACACTTATATCACGAAGTTCAAGTATATGGGTTGGAGGAGTGATCGGAAGCTTGTTGCCTAATATCGGTCAAGTATTACATATGCAGCTTGAAGCTGCTGACGAGGTAGAATCGAAGGTTATCTTAAAATCCCGCATCGCCGAGGAGAACGAGAAGCATTTTTGGATCGAGGCGCCGATCGATGAGAGTGGACGGTTTAAGAGCTTGCATGCGGGAGACCCACTTTCGATCTCTTATATGGCTGCAGGTGCGACTTTTTATTTTCATGCACGGGTCATCGGCCATCAAGTTGAGGATAACATCCATTACTTCACGATCGAGAAGCCGGATCCGGATACGATTACGAAGGTCCAACGACGCTCCTACCTTCGTGTAGATGCAGACCTTGATGTTGGCGTTCAGCTTGCGGGTAATCGTAGATTCCTCGCTGTGACTAGGGATATTAGCGGTGGAGGGATGTCGATCATAACGCGAAGTGCGATTCCTCTGCAGGCTGAAGACTTACTAGATTGCTGGGTACTCCTTCCGTTTCGCAATGGGTCGATCGAGCATGTCCAGGTGAAAGGTGTGGTCGTTAGAACGACCCCCCAAGAAGTCGGTGTGTTGATCATGGTCAGATTCACTGAGATTGTGGAGGCAGACCGACAGAAGATCGTTAGATACTGTTTTGAGAGACAGATCGAATTAAGAAAATAATCTTCGAGGCACATCTCGCGTGAAGGGCTGGTTGATATGGATTCCTCGACATACCGTTCTCTGTTCGTCCGATTCGTTCACACGGTCTCAGTTGGATTGATCCGATCGTTAATCATCCTGTTCCTACTCCTGATCATCGGTCAGTATGTGGTACTTGATGCGGATGTACGACATTGGATCTCGAGGACGTATCAGTTAGAAGGGACTGCCACGCAAGAGATGGATTGATCAGGTGGACCTTGATAGGTTTTGCATGAACGGTGTGGGTATGTTATAATTCACTATGCATAGCAGGCGAACCCTGCATTTTTTCTACATCAGCTGGCGCTAGAGCATTAAAGCGCTAAAGCATACATTCATAAGCACCGGAGGCTCGCTAGTGGTACAACCTGCTAAGATTAACGTGGCGATCGACGGACCAGCTGGAGCGGGCAAGAGTACCGTCGCCAGACAAGTTGCGTCAGAGCTTCATTACATATACATCGACACTGGAGCGATGTATCGGACTGTCGCGCTAGAAGCGATGCGTCGCGAGATTATGGCCACAGAACATGAGAAGCTCACACAGCTCGCTGCGCTTCTTCACATCGAACTATCGCCTGGCACGAATGGCCAGACTGTACATGTGAATGGCGAGGATGTTACCGAGCAGATTCGCGATCCAGAAGTCAGTCGATTAGTGCCGATCGTAGCTGCGATCCGTGAAGTAAGATCGATCCTCGTGCAGCACCAGCAGAGATTGGCAGAAGGCAAGGGTGTCGTGATGGATGGTAGAGACATCGGAACGCATGTATTGCCAGATGCCGAAGTGAAAATCTTCCTCACTGCCAGCGTCGAAGAGCGTGCCAGACGTCGCTACGAGGAATTGAAGACGAAGGGCTCTAGCCTTACATACGATCAACTTGTACTGGATATTGCTGAACGTGATCGCGTGGATAGTGAACGAGAGACGGCACCACTCATTCAAGCGCCAGATGCTATCCTCGTCGATAGTACCGGACTCACCATCCAGCAAGTCGCGCATACGATATTAAGGGTTTGTCGAGACGTCATGGGCACAGGTGATATACATGGATAGACCGAACTTATTCTATCGCGGATGTAGGGCTATCGTGCGCGTCGCGTACGTGGCGATGTTCCGCATCCGAGTGGTCGGGGCTGACAACATCCCGGAGTCAGGGGGGGTCATGCTCTGCTCTAATCATAAGAGCTACTGGGATCCGTTAACACTAGGCGTTGGCATCAAGCGACCGATACGATTCATGGCGAAGTCTGAATTGTTCAAAGCACCCGTCGTTGGTTGGGTGATCCGTGGTCTCGGTGCATTCCCTGTGAAACGCGGTCGAGTGAGCAAAGATGCGATCCGTCAGTCGATAAGGACGATGGAGAGCGGCAAGCTGATCGGCATCTTCCCTGAAGGCACGAGGAATAAGGAAGAGCTTGGCATGGCTAAGCGAGGTGCGGCGGCGATGGCTATACGGGCTGGAGCGACGATCGTACCAGCTGCGATCATCGGTGATTACCGCATCTTCCGACGGATGACCGTTGTTTATGGGCAGCCGATCCAAGCAGCTGATTATGGCTCGGAACGCGAATCCGAGCTGACAGATGAGATCATGTCGAGTATTCATCGACTGCTGAAGGATTATGAGTAAGCGGCAGAGATATTTGTCATAGTCCGCATGGTTTGCTATCATCCGATTCATACTATATTCACTGTTCATTTCCGTTTGCTGTTAAACGATTCGTCACATATACGAATTGTTTTCATACAATATAGATTGTTTGGATAGTAAGTGAGGAGGCTACGTTCATGTCAAACGAAATCAAAGAACAAGAAATCAACGAACAAACAGAGGTTGTACAGAATCAAGAACCTCAGCAGGAAGCGGATCAAGCAACGCTCGATCCAGGGACTACAGTTAAGCAAGGTGACATCGTTGAAGGGAAAGTAGTCAAGATCGAAGATAATCAAGTACTCGTCGATATTGGCTATAAATACGATGGTATCATTCCAATCCGCGAATTATCAGCACTTCATGTCGAGAACGCCGCTGCCGCAGTAGAGCTGAATCAAGCTGTGACAGTCAAGGTGGTCAGCATCAACGATAACAAAGAGCAGATGATCTTATCCAAGCGCGCTGTTGACAGTGAGCGTGCATGGGAAGAGCTGCAAGCGAGATTCGACAGCCAAGAAACGTTCGAAGTGATCGTTTCCGACGTCGTGAAGGGCGGACTTGTCGTGGACCTAGGCGTTCGCGGATTCATCCCTGCATCGATGGTGGAGCGTCATTTCGTCGAAGATTTCTCCGACTATAAAGGCAAGACACTTCGTGTGCGGATCAAGGAATTCGATCGCGAAGCGGGTAAGGTCATCTTATCCCAGAAAGATGTTCTCGATGAAGAGTACGAGCAGAAGAAGCATCAAGTATTATCGTCTCTTCGCGAAGGCGATGTGATCGAAGGAACGGTTCAGCGATTGACTCCATTCGGCGCATTCGTCGATGTTGGCGGGATCGATGGTCTCGTTCACATCTCTGAGATGGACTTCAAGCATGTCGAGCATCCTTCCGAAGTTGTCTCTGAAGGCGACAAGGTGAAGGTGAAGATCCTGAAGGTCAATCCAGAGACGGAGAAGATCAGCCTCAGCATCAAAGCAACACAACCGGGTCCATGGGAAGTGGCCGCTGAGAAGTTCCAGATCGGTGAGATCGTAACCGGAACGGTTCGCAGACTGGTAAGCTTCGGTGCCTTCGTCGAACTGATCCCAGGAGTAGAAGGGCTCGTCCACATCTCGCAGATCTCACACCGACATATCGGTACTCCGCAAGAAGTACTGAAGGAAGACCAAGAGGTCCAAGTGAAGATTCTCGATATCAATGTCGCTGAGAAGAGGATCAGCCTGAGCATCAAGGAAACAGAAGAAGCTCCAGCTGCACCGGTCAAACAAGAAAAGAACAACAACAATCAGCGCTTCGCCAAAGATATTCACGATAACGAGAACGTATCGCTTAGCAATCAAGGTCTCTCCTTGACACTAGGAGAACGATTCGGTGATAAGCTGAACAAACTGAAGTAAGGGACGAATGAAGAGATGGCGACAGAGCCATCTCTTTTCCTATTCCTTGGATCTTCGCACGACAGAATATGTTGCGAGACCACATCTCATACTATAACGGACGATGCAGGATACAGGTGATGAGATGAACGATGGATACATGTCCTATCTATTACTACTAACGACGGTCGTCCTGTTGGCTAGTGGCTGGAAAACGACGCTAGTCGGTTCGATATCGCGACGCAAGATCTTGCTATTCCTCATGACTTGGATCACTGGTCTGTTCTATGTGATCCCGTTTGGTACCGATATCCAGGTTCAAGGTCTCTATCTGAGTGTCCTACTCCTACTGCTTCACTCGATGGGGCGGGTCACGTTCACGCAGGGCACGTTTATGATCACTGCGGGTATCTTAACCGGACTGATCAGCTATTGTCTGCATACTTTATATCGCATTGACCCGGTGCTGATCGTATATGATCCCACACTGGACATCTCGGTCGCGGTCGGCTTGATCGCCTGGCTGGTCTCTCGCAGTGTATGGCAGCAGGCTGTCGTATGGACGTTGGCCTGTGTGATCAGCGAGGTGGCCTCTCTCATAGCTGGTGACATCACGTATCTCGGTAGTCCAGCCTTTCAAGATAGCTGGTGGATCGCATTCGGTGTCGCGCGTGTGTTATCGATCATCCGAGACGTCTTCGTCAGACTGTTCTTATTAGCAGGTAAGCGTGTATCACTCTGGACGAGAGCGTTGCGTAAGTAGTGCAACACCAGTTGCGAATCTGCACAGAATGCACGAGGTATGGACAAACGCCTGTTCTGATATGGCTTCTGAGGTGAATGATAGCCAATGGCGGTTATTTTTGTTATGATGAGTAACGGAGTATTGGAGGTGTGTAGAATATGGCAAAGCCGGTTGTTGCGATCGTCGGACGTCCGAATGTCGGTAAATCAACGATCTTTAATCGCCTGATCGGGGAACGTCTAGCCATCGTGCAAGACAAACCGGGTGTAACTCGTGACAGAATATATGGGACAACGGAGTGGAACGGTGTTCCGTTCAGTGTCATAGACACCGGAGGAATCGAGATTCAGGGTGAGGACATGATCCTGAAGTCGATCAAAGCGCAAGCAGAGTTAGCCATAGATGAAGCAGACGGTATCATCTTCGTCGTCGACGCGAAGGCGGGTATGACGCCCTCTGATCAAGAAGTCGCCGAATTACTATATCGGTCGAACAAGCCTATCATCTTAGCGGTGAATAAGGTGGATAATCTGAAGCGAGAAGACGACATCTATGAGTTCTATTCATTCGGATTCGGCGATGTTATCGGAGTATCTGGCTCTCACGGCACCGGTCTTGGTGATCTGATGGATGCTGTCGTGTTGAAGTTACCTGTAGGTACTGAGGAAGAGTATGATGAGGACGTCATCAAGATCTCCCTGATCGGCAGGCCGAATGTCGGCAAATCATCGTTAGTGAATGCCATCCTTGGAGAAGAACGGGTCATCGTCAGCGATATTGCGGGGACGACACGTGATGCGATCGATACGCCATTCGAACGAGACGGACATCGTTATGTCTTGATCGATACGGCTGGCATACGTAAACGCGGCAAGGTATACGAGCAAACGGAGAAGTACTCGGTCATGCGTGCGATGAAGGCGATCGAACGCTCGGACGTCGTATTGATCGTGTTGAATGCAGATGAGGGGATCATCGAACAGGACAAGCATATTGCTGGCTATGCGCACGAAGCAGGTAAAGCGTGTATTTTTGTTGTGAACAAATGGGACCTCCCAGAAAAGAACGATAAAACGTTACATCAGTTTGAACGTAACATCCGGGATCATTTCCTATTCATGAGTTATGCCCCGATCGTCTTCGTCTCTGCGAAGACGAAGCAACGGCTAACCCGGATCCTGCCGATGGTAGAGCATGTCGCCGAACAACATGCGATGCGCATCGTCACACACATCCTGAATGATATCATCAGCGATGCCGTCGCGACGAACGCGCCGCCTTCGGATAAAGGCCGTCGACTCCGCATTAATTATGCAACACAAGTCAGCGTGAAGCCGCCGACCTTCATCTTGTTCGTGAATGATCCTGAGCTTATGCACTTCTCATATGAACGATATATCGAGAATAAGCTTCGAGCAGCCTTTCAGTTCGAAGGAACACCTATTCGGATCTTCACACGTAGAAAATCCGAATCATCTGAATGATTTGACTTGGGGAGAGATAGCGCGTTGATGGTTGTCATATCGGTTGTGATCAGTTATTTACTAGGTTCACTTATCTTCAGTCTTCTGATCGGTAAGATATCACGCGGTGTAGACGTCCGTCAGCATGGCAGCGGCAACGCTGGTGCGACGAATACACTGAGAGTACTTGGGATCGTCCCGGCGATTACCGTATTTACATTAGACATGTGCAAAGGAATCGCTGCTATATTAATCAGCGACTGGTTAACGGATGGTAACATGTGGGCGGTCGTAGGGTGTGGTCTGGCCGTTATCATCGGTCATAACTGGCCAGTATTTTTCTCATTCCGTGGGGGGAAAGGGATCGCGACGACGATCGGCGTCGTTGCTGTCCTAAGCTTCGTTCCATCTGCGATAGCGGGAGCGATCGCGATCGGATCGATCTTCATCACGCGGTACGTGTCATTGGGATCCTTGATCTTCACGACGCTCTTGCCGATTACGGCGGCGATCATGGGAGAACCGATCGAGATCATCGTCGCGATGATCGTCATCTTCGTCTTCGCAGTGTACCGACATCGAGCGAATATCGTCCGACTCATCAAGGGCGAGGAAAACAAGCTTGGCACTAAGCGATAGGAGGGGAATCCGTTGTCCGATAAAGTAACGGTGTTGGTTGCCGGAAGCTGGGGGACGGCGCTTGCCAAAGTACTGGCAGAGAACGGTCATGAGACGATGCTATGGACGCGCCATATCCAGCAAGCGGACGAGATTAATCTTAGACATACGAATAGCAAGTATCTACCGGAGGTCGCGCTGCCTGCAGGACTGAAAGCAACGACTGACTTAGAAGAAGCGATCGTGGGATCTTCGGCAGTCATCATCGTCGCGCCGTCGTCTTCGATGCGTGATGTAGTCAGACAAGCGGCACCATACATACATAACGAGATGTTGCTGATCCATGCAACGAAAGGGTTCGAGAAGACGACACTGAAGCGGATGTCGGAAGTGATCGCAGAGGAGCTTCCGCAACTTGATGCAGATAAGATATGTGTCTTATCTGGTCCGAGTCATGCTGAGGAAGTGAGCAGCCGTTGTCCAACGACCGTCGTCGTCGCAGCTCGAGACACTCAAGCTGCGGAATCCGCCCAAGATCTATTCATTAATCCTTACTTCCGAGTCTATACGAACCCAGATCTTATCGGCGTGGAGATTAGTGGCGCACTCAAAAATATCATCGCGCTAGGCGCTGGGATGTCGGACGGACTCGGCTTCGGAGACAACGCCAAGGCAGCGCTACTGACGCGCGGATTAGTCGAGATAACCCGACTCGGTAAAGCGATGCAGGCGAACCCGATGACCTTCGCCGGATTATCAGGCATCGGGGATCTTATCGTAACATGCACGAGCCGTCATAGCCGTAACTGGCGGGCTGGTTATCAGCTCGCACAAGGCACTCAGGTAGATGAGGTTCTACAAGAGATGGGGATGGTCGTAGAAGGTGTGCAGACGACGAAGGCAGCTTACCAGCTGGCACACGAATATGGCGTATCGATGCCGATCACAAGCGAGCTATATGAGGTTTTATTTAACGGTAAGAGCCCAAGAGTAGCAGTCGAAGATCTGATGGGACGAGGTCGTACGCATGAGATCGAGGAGATCGCGCGAGCCGACCGGATAGATTGGTTAAAATAATCGATGGCTATGCCTATACGAACTTACCTCGCAGCACATAGGATAGAACAAAGCTTGCAGGGGAGGTTCGTACGATGGTGAAACGGAATGTATCGAGCGATGTGTTGAAGCTTGTTAACAATAAAACAGGCAAGAAGGTATCGCCAAATGCCGTAAAGAAACTCGCAGGCAAGGTCAATCAATCGACGATGCAAGATGAAGCACAGCTACGCAAGTTGATCAAGCAAGTCGGCGCACTTGTGAATGTGAAGGTGTCGGAGCAGCTAACGAATGAGATCGTGCAGGCTGTTCGCAAGAGTGGGATGAACCCGAATAACTTAGAGCAGATGATTAAGATGATGGCTGGCAAGAAGTAGACATCCTAATGCACCACAGATAGAAGGGACTGTTAGGGAAGCCTAAGCTGGCTTTCACGAGACAGTCCTTATTCTTTACTACATAGGAGAGAGTAAATTCGTTAAAGTGATAACGGTGGCGAGACTTTTCGATGGGCGATACAATCTTCCGCTAGACGCCGTCGCTCATCTGTGGAAATGAAAGGCCTCGATTAAGGTTTTTTTCATCTACTCTCCAACTATGATATAATCGTTCGTATGATTTACTAGATTATCTAACAAGCTATCGTATGTACATGAAAACAGCGTGAAGAATGGAGAAGGTTAAACATGCAGCTTGATCCTATGACGAAGATGTGGATCTCATTTGCCGCGATCGGTCTGTTGCTCCTAGCATCTGGTATCATCTCATTCGCACGGATGAAGACGAAGGGCATCCTGCGATGGGTACTATCGATCGTCGCGTTCATCGCCTTGATCTACGGCGTGATACTCGGCTATATCTCTGTCGCATAGCGTAGCGTCAGTCTAAGCAGTCGTAGCAGCAAAGATCAAGTTCGGCTATTCATAGATGTATGAAGTAACTGCTCGCCATCATATAAGGATACTAGCACGATGGCGTGAAGTGGTGTAGTAGATATCGAACATAAGAAAGGGTTGTGGCCATGGCGTATCTAACCTTCGAGCCGGAAGGTCGAGTCGTTCATGTGAAGAGCGGTATCAGTGTACTCCAAGCAGCCCGGCTGAACCGTATACCGATTCGCACGAGGTGCCACGGTCAGGCGTCATGCCTGATGTGCAAGGTACAGGTGATGGACGAGCGATCGAAAGCGGGATTATCAGCGCCGAATGAGCGTGAAGAACGTCGGCTAGGCAATCAACTGACGCAAGGGCTTCGCCTGGCTTGTCAGACGATCGTTCACGGTGATGCAGTCGTAACGATCCCGGAAGATCCACTCAAGGCGATCGTCAGAGCCAGGTTGGCGAAGAAGGAAGAGGAGCAGGAGGATCTATGGTGAGAAGGCATCAGCAGTATGTGGCAGTCACAGGGTTCATCATCATCTTACTATTAGCAGGATGTGGCTCTCGATCAGGAGATGCAGCTCCGCCTCAAGAGACGGTACCGATCGTACAGCAGGCGGTCGATCGATATGTACTGACACATCATACCCCGCCAGTCAAACAGCGTACCGGAGAAGCCGGTGAATATGAACGCTACCCGATCGACTTCAGACAGCTCGTGCAGACATTGCAGCTGGCTCAGGTGCCATCTAATGCATATGAGAATGGGGGAGCCTATTACTATGTATTGCAACCTTCCAGTGAAGGCTGGCAGGTGAAGCTGATCGATATGGTGCTATGGCAGAATGTCACGGATATTCAAGCGAAAGCGTCAACATACATCGCACAGACCGGACGGCTACCCGCAGCAGATAGCCTTCGCGAGGGCATCTATAAGATTGACGCGAAGGCACTCGGACTAGACAGCGATCAAGTACGTAGTGTCTACTCGCCACAGATGCTGCCGCTGTTGATTACGGACTCAGGTACCGTTGTCATCGATTATGCGTTCGAGATCATGAAGAGGGTACAGATGCTAGCAGAAACGTTCCAACCGACGATCAAGGATCTAAGAGAGATACTGATGGACGGATCTTTCATGCTGCCTGTTCACTCGTTGCCATACAGATGGGAGAACGATGAGCCGGTGATCACACTGCCATAGCTCAGAGGTACGGCACCGATGAGCAGTCACTGCCGTGCTTCGGTGCATCGATATGGCAAGAGGTACGGCACCGATGAGCAGTCACTGCCGTGCTTCGGTGCATCGATATGGCAAGGGGAATTGGGATGCCCATGTTAACGGAACTAGGGTGCGTTATCTTAGTCGAAAATGCTGTTTTTGAAGAGTTAACGGAACTAGAGTACCTTATCTGTGCGAAATAGTCGTTATTCCACCCCTTTTTACTGCAATAGCGGAACTCAGTTCCGTTAGCATCTGGGAATCGTTGATATCAGGCCTAATAGAGGATCGTAGTTCCGTTAGGTCTCATCGGCAGGTCTCACAGCAGAAGCTGCAACGAACCACCCTGGTCACCACTCATACGATACTCATACGAAGCTCAGACCGCTTTTGATCGAAGTAGATCAGAAGCTTTTTTTTATTCTAGCGGGAATATCGATAGCATCACGCTCATATATTGTTGAGAGATTGTGAGGGTCGGTCTTCTAAACAGCGTCGTCACAAGCGCAAAAAGAAGGCATAAACGCTTTAGGGGTACATATATTGTTACTAGTCCAATTGCTAGTACGAGTTCTGTTACAGGGAGGAGATCTCATTGGAGAAAGTGGATATTTTTAAAGACATTGCAGAACGTACCGGAGGCGATATCTATCTCGGTGTGGTCGGAGCGGTAAGAACGGGGAAATCGACGTTTATTAAAAGGTTCATGGAGACAGTCGTCCTGCCGAACATTACGAATGAAGCGGATCGTCAACGCGCCATTGACGAGCTTCCGCAAAGCGCTGCAGGCAAGACGATCATGACGACCGAGCCGAAATTCGTACCGAACCAAGCGGTCAAGATAACGGTTGCGGAAGGGCTCGACGTGAACGTGAGGGTCGTCGACTGTGTCGGATACGCAGTCAACGGGGCAAAAGGGTATGAAGATGAGAACGGTCCGAGGATGATCAATACGCCATGGTTTGAAGATCCGATTCCGTTCCAAGAAGCAGCGGAGATCGGCACTCGCAAGGTCATCCAAGAACACTCTACGCTAGGGGTAGTCGTCACGACGGACGGTTCGATCGCTGACATCTCACGTTCAGACTACGTAGAAGCGGAAGAGAAGGTCGTCGCAGAGCTGAAGGAAGTCGGCAAGCCATTCATTATGATCGTGAATTCCACGTCTCCGACGAGTGCCGAATGCCGTTCTCTGCAAGAGCAATTAGCTGAGAAGTATGATATACCTGTCATGTCGATGAGCGTCGCGACGATGGGCGAATCTGAGATGATGAGTGTCATGCGAGAGGTGCTATTCGAATTCCCGGTTCACGAGGTGAATGTTAACCTGCCAAGCTGGGTCATGGTGTTAGAGGACCAACACTGGCTGCGTAAGAGCTTCGAGGAATCGGTGCGGGATACCGTGAAGGATATCCGACGACTAAGAGATGTCGATCGTGTCGTCGGGCAGTTCACCGAATATGAATTCATCGCCAATGCCGGTCTTGCAGGGATGGATATGGGGCAAGGTGTCGCTGAGATCGATCTGTATGCGCCAGATGAATTATACGATCGCATCTTGATGGAAGTCGTCGGCGTGGAGATCCGCGGCAAAGATCACCTGTTACAGCTCATGCAGGAGTTCAGTCATGCGAAGCGGGAGTACGATCAGATCTCCGATGCGTTGGAGATGGTTAAGAACACAGGATATGGCATCGCAGCACCGAAGCTATCGGAGATGTCGCTCTCTGAGCCAGAGCTGATCCGTCAAGGCTCACGCTTCGGAGTTCGTCTGAAAGCGACTGCACCATCGATCCATATGATAAGAGTTGATGTGGATTCGGAATTCGCACCGATCATCGGTACGGAGAAGCAGAGCGAAGAGCTCGTACGCTATCTGATGTCTGACTTCGAGGAGAACCCGACGAAGATCTGGGAGGCGGATATATTCGGCAGATCACTCTATTCGATCGTTCGAGAAGGTATCTCAGGTAAGATCGCGATGATGCCGGATAACGCGAGATACAAGCTGCAAGAGACGCTTGGCCGTATCATTAATGAAGGCTCTGGTGGGTTAATCGCGATTATCCTGTAAAGCTCCTAGTGGTCAGGTTATGATAGAATTCAACGAAAAGCGCTCGAAAGAGCGCTTTTTTTGTCGAAGATTGAACAATTAATGCTTGAAAACTGTGAGCGCTTGTATTACGATAAGTGTGGTTTATTTGTAAGCGTGTTAGATTTTGCATGTCGACGTATATTTTACGACTAAACTGGTTACACAGCTAGTAATAGGCGTAAAATGCTTGGGGGGAGGTGAGTGGAATGAACAAAACAGATCTGATTACGAAAGTTGCTGAACTGACTGATCTGTCCAAGAAGGATGCCACTAAAGCGGTTGACGCGGTATTTGATGCGATTTCGGAAGCATTACAGAACGGTGACAAAGTACAGCTCGTCGGATTCGGTAATTTCGAAGTTCGCGAACGTTCTGCGCGCAAGGGTAGAAATCCTCAAACTGGCGAAGAGATCGACATCCCTGCAAGCAAGGTGCCGGCATTCAAGCCTGGCAAGGCGCTGAAAGACGGAATCAAATAAAGTACATAGCTGCAGGTAATCAATCTTATGTTCGTATGATAGCGACCGCATCCAGGATGCGGTCGTTTGTCGTTCTATCTCGCGTCCGTCACATGATTGGTGTACATGAAAGCGCTTTGGTCGATATTGACTTTTATATAGGGATGCTTTAGACTTTTGGGTAAGTCAACGGGGTATGGCGCAGTCTGGTAGCGCGCACCCTTGGGGTGGGTGAGGTCGCACGTTCGAATCGTGTTACTCCGACCATGAACAAGACATCGTCATGACGATGTCTTGTTCCCTTACGATAGAGTAATCACCAGTACAGTTGACTCGCAATAGCCTATACATAGGACGACAACCTGATCGAGTGGGACAGGAAGGAGGCGTCTACAGTGGAGCAAGAACAATCTTTTAATGATTATTTCGTCATCAAAGCGAAGGATAACGGTGTACAAGTGATCGGTCTGACTCGCGGGCAGGATACCCGATTTCACCATACGGAGAAGCTGGATAAGGGAGAGATCATGATCGCGCAGTTCACCGATCATACTTCGGCAGTGAAGATTCGTGGCAAGGCCGTCGTCTATACGAAGCATGGTGTTGTACATACCGATGAATAGCTTCGGATCCATGAGTATTCATGCGACACATACATGAGATTAGATCTCTTTAGACAAATTGCAGGCATAGCCTGCTTTTTCTATTTGTACAATGGTGTATAGGGATAAGTTGTAAGGGGGTTGCTTCATCATGAGACCGACGATCAAGCTCCTAACTGCCATCGTCATATCTAGCATCATCGCGATAGGTCTTGCCTTCTTGCCTGAGGTATTACGATACAGTGACTCGGAGGAAGCACCGCATCATGGGGATACCCAAGCGGTGATCTCACTTGCATATGGATCGAGGCTGAATGATGAGAATCTAGTCGATTATATGGCGAGCATGCCGCTTCACCTCGGACTTCGACAGATCGATTGGCGTGAGCCGCTTCTATACATCGATCTATATGTGAAGCATGATGAAGTGGATCGAGACCAGATATTCACTGATATCCAAGAGCTCAGCATCTTCTCACTACAAGCGATGAAAAATGTCCAGAACGTGTTCCTTAGAGTCTACGATGCGCGTCATGGAGAACCGTCACTACTGCTTGCTGTCTCAGCTGATAGTAGCCAGTTAAAGAGGCTGCACGCAGAAGATGAGGTGGTAGCGGAGGTTGATCCTGAACGGTATGTTCGAGAACGATTTCGAGTACAACAAACCTCACACTGGTTGATATGGTTTGAAGAGAAATAATGATCATTGTATGAACGTTTCTTGAATTTTTATATGAAGCGCTAAGGGTAAAACTGTGCTTGTATGATGATGTTATGTTATAATGGCATAAATTAAGGATCGTTGGCTTGAAGACCTACTGCATTGCCATTGGAGGATATTGCAAGCATGAATATAAACCGGGTACAGCAATTGGCTTCCCAGTATTCGAATTATGATATGATCCAGCAACATACGAAGCTCCCGTCGTTTCCAGGCTACCAGATCCAACTGATGCTGTTATTCCTGCGGAATGATCTGCGATCCAGTAAGCGGAGCGAGCTGTATTCGCTCGTGACATCTCTCGTACAGATCGGATTGGATACACACGACCTCGTTCGTGTGAAGGATCGTGAGATCGGTATACAACAGATGAGGGAGCAGCAACTTCAAGTGTTGGCAGGAGATTATCTGAGCGGACGATATTACGAATTATTGTCACAGGCAGAAGAGATCGAGGCGATTGGCCAATTATCAGACGCCATCTGTGACGTGAATATGTTGAAGATGAATCTATATATGCGCAAGCTACAGCGTGATCTGTCTGGTGAACAGTACTTGCAGCAACTGTTAGCCATTAGAACACGCTTGTTTTTGGCTTTCGAAGCGGAGATTGAGGATGTACAGCGGCCGTTATGGAGAAGCTTGCTTGAGAACGGAACGATGATCGAGATCATGCTGCATGAATGGCATAAGCTTGGCGAGATGAATGAAGACTATGATGGTTGGGCGATATGGGAACTCTATGGCATGGTCGACGCAGGTGAGCGTGCCAGCTACATGTCCACGATGGACAAGCCACAACAGCTACATGAGTGGATCGACAGATACGGGCTGCGTAAGCAGCTGCAGGCGATGATCGAACAAGCTGCGGACCAGCTCCTATCACGCCTGGACGACGCCGATACTGATCCACATATATCGGGTACCGTACTACCTCATGTTCAGCAGTTACGAGATCGCGTATCAGGATCATATACCTACTCAAGGGGTGATATAGATGGAAGCGAAAGCCAAGGAGAAGCATGTACACGAAGTATTTGAGCGGATCGCTCCGAAGTATGACTTCATGAATGACCTGTTGAGCTTTCGACGTCACAAGGCATGGCGAAGGTTCGCTCTGAAGAAGATGAATATACAGGATGGGCAGACCGCACTCGACTTATGCTGTGGCACATGCGACTGGACGATCGCACTGGCGGAGCGGAACGGCGGTGCGCGAGTGGTTGGTCTAGACTTCAGTGAGCAGATGTTGAAGTACGGCAGGCACAAGGTGGAGCACAAAGGCTTACTTAATCAGATTACGCTAGTCCAGGGCAATGCGATGGAGCTACCGTTCTCCGATGATGCATTCGATTATATCACGATCGGCTTCGGGCTTCGTAACCTACCGGATTATCAACAAGCGCTGCGGGAGATGTACCGCGTCGTTAGACCAGGTGGACGTGTCGTCTGCCTAGAGCTATCTAAGCCGGTATGGCAACCGTTTAAAGCGATTTATTATCTCTATCTTAAAGGTATCCTCCCGACACTTGGCAAGCTGTTCGCGAAGAGCTACCGACAGTACAGATGGTTACCGGAATCACTGGCGATGTTTCCCGATCACCGGGAATTGAAGCATATATTCGAGGAAGCGGGCTTCTCAGAAGTCGAGGCATATCCGTTAACTGGCGGAATAGCTGCGTTGCATATCGGTACGAAATGAATCAACCGTTATATCCTCGCATGGAACAAGAGATGTAATACGCGTCTTGGATATTGATACGTAGGTGACATGATGAAGTTAATAGATATTTATAAGAAATTACGCTCCGAGATTGCAGACATCGAGACCGTTATGGAAGAAGCGATTCGCTCTGAGCATGCGGTCTTGACTGAGGCTTCGTTGCACTTGTTGAAAGCAGGCGGTAAGCGGATCCGTCCGATCTTCGTCTTACTCTCTGGGAGATTCGGCAGCGGGCATCAGGATCGACTCATACAAGCTGCAGCATCACTCGAGCTTATCCACATGGCTTCGCTCGTACATGATGATGTGATCGACGATGCAGAAACAAGGCGCGGTCAACTCACGGTGAAGTCTAGATGGGACAATCGTGTGGCGATGTATACGGGCGATTATCTATTCGCGAAAGCGCTACGATTAGCGGCAGAAGTACCTAATCCTCGCATCCATCAGATATTGAGCAGAGCGCTGGTGCAGATGAGTATCGGGGAGATGGAGCAGATCCGTCTGTTCTTCGAGCCAACTCAGTCGATCCGTGATTATCTGTTGCGGATTCGGCGCAAGACGGCTCTGCTGATCGCCGTCAGTTGTCAGATCGGTGCACTGGCATCTGGTGCTGACCATCGTGCAAGCAGCTTGCTCTATCGGTATGGGTATAACGTTGGCATGGCATTCCAGATCACGGATGATATCCTCGATATCAACGGCACCGAGAAGCAGCTTGGAAAGCCTCCGGGTAGCGATGTGCGACAAGGGAATATCACCCTGCCCGTCATATTAGCGCTGAAGGAACCGCATCTGCAGCATGATCTTCTGAGTGAGCTGCAGAGGATCCAAGAGGGGGCAGGCAGACAAGATACGGCGAGATTTATCGATATGGTGAAATCCTCCCGCGGAGTTCAACGCGCAGAGCAGCTCGCGAAGCAATATATCGATAAGGCGATTGCGTCGATCCAGTCATTACAGACGATACAGGCGAGGAAAGATCTGGCGACGATTGCTTCCTTAGTCATGAATCGTAACTACTGACGATGATGAATGTGATGGAGGGATTACATGGAACGAACATTTCTGATGATCAAGCCTGACGGTGTTCAGCGCGGACTTGTCGGGGAGATCATCGCACGCTTCGAACGAAAAGGATTGCAGCTCGTAGCTGCCAAGCTGCTTCAGTTAAGTGAACAGCAAGCCGAGGCCCACTATGCGGAGCATGTCGGCAAGCCTTTCTATCCACCGCTTATTACGTTCATCACATCTGGCCCTGTGCTGGCGATGGTCTGGCAGGGTGATGATGCGATCGAGCTGTGCCGAGCTCTGATGGGTAAGACGAATCCGCTGGAAGCAGATCCGGGAACGATCAGAAGCGATTATGCCGTTCATATGAATCGCAACCTGATCCATGGATCGGATTCGAAGGAGAGCGCAGAACGTGAGATTGCGATCTATTTTGATCCACATGAGCTCGTAGAGTACGAACATACGATCCAGAAGTGGATCTAGTGAACAAGCATTCATACATAGTCATATTCGTTTATGTCTGTTTTGATCATCGTGCGCGAGATTGGGAGAGTAGCAGATATGGATCAAGATTTTGCCGTATTTATCGAGAAAGTGAAGACATTAGCCGCGATCGACTTGTCGTTGTATAAGGAAACGCAGATGAAACGCAGGTTGACGGCATTCCGCGACAAAAAAGGGTACTCCAGCTTCATCGAGTTCTACCGAGCGATGGCTCGTGATCCGAACCTGTTGAATGAGTTTCTAGATCGCATGACGATCAACGTCTCTGAGTTCTGGCGCAACTTCCGCAGGTGGGAGATTCTGCGCGATATCTTCTTGCCTGACTTGATCAGGCGCAGTGCGCGGCTTAAGTGCTGGAGTGCAGCTTGTTCAACAGGTGAGGAGCCATACACGTTAGCGATGATCTTGCATCAGGCAGGTGTTCTCCAATCGTCAAGTATTATCGCTAGCGATCTGGATGAGAATGTGCTGGAATCGGCTAGACACGGCCTCTATCACGAACGATCCGTTCGGGAAGTACCGGAGGAATATCTAGCGCAATATCTGAGGAAGATAGACGATCACCGTTGGGAGGTTTCAGATGAGCTACGCAGATCGATCCGGTTCATGAAGCATAATCTACTTGCTGACCGATTCGATACTGGCTACGATCTGATCATCTGCCGCAATGTGACGATCTACTTCACCGATGAAGCGAAGGCGGAGCTATATCAACGATTCGCACATAGCTTGAAGCCTGGAGGGATCTTGTTCGTCGGCAGCACAGAGCAGATCTTCTCTCCGGGGCGATACGGGCTTGAGTCGGCTGACACTTTTTTCTATCGACGTGTATAGATCCTTCTAGCGACTCCCATACTATAGGTATAAAGCAATGGTTGGAGGTAGTAGATCGATGGAGAAGTGGAAGGTCATACAGGCGTATCGTCGAGGAATGATCAATCTTCAGGAGTGTGCGCAGATCCTAGGCATCGACTCGATGCAAGTGATGGGAATTATGAAAGAGCATACATCGGATACCGGTTCCCGTATTCGCGGCAAACAGCCTGTTGGCTGACGATATTTCTCCTGTAATCGAGTGTGAATGAGATTCATGCTGCACGTAAGATCGGCTCCTCTCTGTGTAGACACCTGAATGATGCGATATTTCAGGACTACTCGGCGGGGAGTTTTTCATATTCTAGTGGTCCCGACAGTATGATGGCCGCTCATAGAAGCTTCTTTTCATCTCGGACAAAGACTGCTATACTATAATGAACACACTGAATCATGCAGTGCATGAAAGCGCTAAAGCGAGAAAATATTGCGCTTCATAGATAGAAGGAGGAACGGTGCTCGTGAGATATTTGACCGCGGGAGAGACGCACGGTCCACAGCTAACTGCGATCGTGGAAGGTCTACCAAGTAACCTGAAGATTGATTTTGATGAACTGGACTATCAGCTTCGCCGTAGACAGCTTGGATACGGACGAGGCAAGAGGATGCAGATCGAGAAGGATACCGCACAGATCGTCGGTGGCGTGAGACACGGTAAGACGACAGGCGCACCAGTCGCGATCGTCATCGAGAATAAGGATTGGCAGAACTGGAGCCACGTCATGAACGTACGTCCGGTCGAAGGAACGGAAGAAGAGCTGCGCCGTGTGCATCGACCGCGCCCCGGTCATGCCGACCTGAACGGTGGACTGAAGTATCAGCAGACGGATCTGCGGAATGTGCTGGAGCGTTCCAGCGCTCGTGAGACAGCGGTGCGCGTCGCAGTAGGCGCCCTGGCGAGACAGTTTCTAGCAGAGTTCGGGATCAAGATCGCTGGTCAGGTGCTGCGGATCGGTGAGGTAGAGGCGAAGCGCCATGAGCTGCCGATCGACGAGATCATCCGTCTGACAGAGGAGTCACCAGTGCGTGTCGTCGATAAGGAAGCAGAAGCGAAGATGACAGCGCATATCGATAAGATCAAGGCAGAGGGCGATTCTGTAGGCGGCATCGTAGAAGTGATCGTCGAAGGCGTCCCAGTCGGTCTCGGCAGCTCTGTGCAGTATGATCGTAAGCTGGATGCCCGCATCGCGATGGCAGTCGTCTCGATCAACGCCTTCAAGGGCTGTGAGTTCGGCATCGGCTTCGAAACGGGCCGTCTACCAGGCTCTCAGGTGCACGACGAGATCTTGTACTCGGAGGAGAAGGGCTACTATCGCGCGTCGAATCGCCTCGGCGGATTCGAAGGTGGGATGACGAGCGGCATGCCGCTCATCGTTCGCGGCGTGATGAAGCCGATCCCGACACTGCTGAAGCCGCTCGCTAGCGTCGATATCGATACGAAGGAACCGTTCAAGGCCCAGGTGGAACGTACGGATAGCTGCGCGGTACCTGCTGCGAGCGTCGTGATGGAGCATGTTGTGGCATGGGAAGTAGCGCAAGCATTCCTAGAGAAGTTCGGTGGGGACTCGATGGAAGAGATCCGAGCGAACTACGAGAACTACAAGAAGCAAGTGGAGATGTACTAAGATGAGGCGTCTACATGTGGATCTTGGTGAACGCTCTTATCCGATCATCATCGGGGAAGGGATCCGCGAACGGATGCCAGAGTTTCTCGCTGAGCATCGCATTCATCCGAATCACAAGCTACTCATCGTCAGCGATGCATCCGTTGCGAAGTTTCATCTACAACCGCTCGTGGACGCGCTTCACGGAGCGGCTTATGATGTGACTTCGCACGTCGTCCCATCAGGCGAACAATCTAAGTCACTTGACCATCTAGAGCAGATCGTGACGACGGCGCTGGAGGCAGGACTTAATCGCCATTCGGTAATCATCGCGTTAGGTGGTGGCGTCGTCGGCGATCTAGCGGGGTTCGCTGCGGCGAGTTATATGCGAGGTATTCGCTTCGTGCAGATGCCGACGACGATCCTAGCTCACGATAGTAGCGTCGGTGGTAAGGTCGGAGTGAATCACCGGCTCGCGAAGAATATCATCGGTGCATTCCATCAGCCGGAGTTCGTCTGCTTCGATACGGCGATGCTCGCGACGTTGCCGGAGCGAGAGATTCGTGCTGGACTGTCGGAAGTGATCAAGCACGGTCTGATCTGGGACGAGTCGTTCGTCGCTTGGTGTGAAGACCATGTGGAGCAGCTGTTATCGCTGGAGTCGGAGGCGATCGCACATGCTCTATATGAAGGGTGTAAGGTGAAGGCGGAGGTCGTCTCGCAGGATGAGCGGGAAGGCGGACTTCGGATGATCCTTAATCTCGGACATACGATCGGTCATGCACTGGAGGCAGTATCGAGCTATCATGAGCTGGAGCATGGCGAAGCGATCTCGATCGGTATGGTGGGTTCGGCTAAGCTAGCGATTCGGCTCGGCTATGATCCGTTGATCTATACGACCACGAAGCGGGTATTGCAGGCATTCGGTCTGCCCATCCGTATACCCGCTCACTATGACAGAGATCGGATCATGAGTGCGATGATGCATGACAAGAAGTTTAAGGATGGTAAGATGGTGTTCGTCGTTCCTGTCGCGATCGGTAAGGTGGAGATTCGTCACGACATCGAAGCGGCTTGGATCGAGGAGATCATCGAGGAGTTGAAACAGGAGGCGTAAGGGATATGGCAGTACGAGGAATTCGCGGAGCAACGACCGTCACACGCAACGGAGAATCCGAGATACTGAGTGCGACGAAGGAACTGTTGGAGAGGATCATCGAGGCGAACGACATCGTCTCCGAGGATGTGTGCAGCTTACTGATCACCGTGACGAATGATCTGGATGCAGCATTCCCTGCGCGCGCAGTGCGACAGATCGAGGGCTGGGATATCGTACCCTTGATGTGTTCGTTGGAGATACCGGTGCCGGACAGCCTGCCTCTATGCATTCGCTTCATGCTGCAAGTGAACACGGATAAGTCACAGCGTGATATGGTCCATGTCTATCTGCATGATGCGAAGAAGCTGCGGCCAGACCTGGCAGAGCTGTCTTGAGGCGATGCCCTTGGTGTGATTTTTGTGTTGCGGTCACGACCGGATTCATGTATAGTTAGTTGTAGTTAAGTTTGACAGAGTTAAGAGACGAGTGAGTAGAGCCGAGTACAGATGAGATGAGCAGAGGTTAAGCAAGCAGGCGATGCAGGCCAGATAGCGGGTTGCTGCGATCGCTTGAGCGGTGCTTTTTATTTGACCTATCTATCTGTATATCCAACCTCTACTTGATGTAGAGGTTTTTTTAATTGTCATAGTCTCATGATCTAGAAGCACTCTCTGAAGGGGGATATCCAAGTGACCAAACCTGAACTGCAAGAGGTCTTGCTGCTGGCCGAAGATTATAATCTGATCCCGATCTCCAGGACATTACTGGCGGATACTGAGACACCGATCCGATTGTTCCAGCATTTCTACGAAGAATCATACGCTTTCTTACTCGAAAGTGCAGAAGGTGGCGTGAATCTGGCCCGTTATTCGTTCATCGGGACCGATCCGTTCATGGTGATCCGGGGGAAGAAGGGGCAGCTAACGATCGAGCGCAAAGACGGCGGACAGACGACGATCGAGGACAGACCGGTAGAGGCGCTGCGTGAGCTATTAGCGGGATACACTAGCCCGGATCTTCCGGGACTACCAAGATTCACAGGTGGGGCTGTCGGCTTCTTCGGTTATGATCTACTGCAATATTACGAGAAGATCCCGGCACATAGCCGCGATGACCTGAATATGGAAGACATCGAGTTCATGTTCTGTGATCAGGTGATCGCGTTCGACCATGTGAAGCATCAGATCAAGGTGATGGCGAACGTTCATATCCCAGAGGGGCGAGATCGTGAAGCGATCATGGCGGCTTATGAAGAGACGGTGCAGCGTATCGAAAGGACCGTCAGCAGGCTGCAAGCCCCGCTTGCAAGCGACCGGATCGTGCGCCAAGTCGTTCCAGACGATGTGGAGTTAGGCGAGATCCGATCGAATGTGACGAAGGAACAGTTCTTGTCGAACGTGGTGCGAGCGCAGGAGTACATCCGTGCGGGAGACATCTTCCAGGTCGTCCTATCGCAGCGGTTCGAGATCGAGACGGACGTATCTCCACTTCAAGTATACCGAGTGCTCAGGATGATGAATCCATCTCCATATATGTATGTGCTGAAGCTACGAGAGGAAGTGATCGTCGGCACATCACCTGAACTGCTCGTGCGCGTCGAGGGTGATCGTGTCGCGACGAGGCCGATCGCCGGTACGCGGCCTAGGGGTGCAACAGAGCAAGAGGATGAGCAGCTTGCGAGAGATCTGCTCGCTGATGAGAAGGAACGAGCGGAGCATCTCATGCTCGTCGATCTTGGCAGGAATGATATCGGGCGCGTATCGGAATTCGGTACCGTCAAGTGTGACAGCTTCATGGAGATCGAGCGATATTCGCATGTCATGCATATCGTCTCGAATGTGTCTGGTAAGCTGCAGGAAGGTAGAGACTTCTTCGACGCCTTCATCTCGTGTCTACCTGCCGGTACCGTGTCAGGGGCACCGAAGATTCGTGCGATGGAGATCATCGCTGAGCTGGAGAACGAAGCCCGAGGGGCTTATGCTGGGGCGATCGGTTATCTCGGCTTCTCGGGTAATCTCGACTCCTGCATCACGATCCGAACGATCATCTTCAAGGGCGGCAAGGCCTATGTGCAAGCAGGCGCAGGCATCGTGTGGGATTCTGTGCCGGCTAATGAATATGAAGAAACGGTGAATAAAGCAAAAGCGCTACTCAAAGCGATCCGTACGGCAGAAGCGTTGTTCGATACCGATGGGGTGACGACGATCAGTCCGTGATAGACCTGTGAGGATGTATGCAGCTATACATCATCCATCCATGTCTTGAGGTGAATGTGATCCATAATCTAAGGAGGTATAGGAAACGATGACGACGATCGATATGAAACAGGCACTTACGAAAGTCGTGGAGGGAGAATCCTTAACGAAAGCCGAAGCGCGGGAAGTGATGACGACGATCATGGAGGGGCAGGCAACTTCAGCGCAGATCGGAGCTCTGCTCGCAGCGCTTCGCATAAAGGGTGAGACGATACAAGAAATCGCGGGGTTTGCAGAGATCATGCGGGAGAAGAGCCTTCAGCTAACGCACGCTCAGACAGGAGTGCTCGATACATGTGGTACGGGCGGTTCAGGTATCGGCAAGTTCAACGTATCGACGACATCGGCGATCATCTGTGCATCGCTCGGTGTACCGGTGGCGAAGCATGGTAATCGGGCGATGTCCGGTAAGAGCGGTAGTGCGGATGTACTGGAAGCGCTAGGGGTTAACATCGCGATCAACCCAGAGCAAGCAGCCTCATGTCTGGAGAAGATCGGAATCTGCTTCATGTTCGCGCAGAACTATCATCCTTCGATGAAGCATGCGGCGGGTCCGCGTAAAGAGCTTGGCATACGGAATATATTCAATATACTCGGACCCCTGACGAATCCCGCCAGAGCGGAGTATCAGATGATGGGTGTGTACGATCGGACGAAGACGGAGCGGATCGCGGGTGTTCTGAAGGAGCTCGGGCTGAAGCGTGCGCTAGTCGTTGGCAGCCACGATGGTCTGGATGAGATCAGCATCTCGGCGCCGACGCAAATATCAGAGCTGAGGGATGGCGAGATCCGCACATACGATATGACACCGGAAGAGCTCGGACTTCCTGTAAGGCCGATCTCCGATATCCTGGGCGGTGATCCTGAGAATAATGCAAGGATCGTCAGAGAGGTGCTGAACGGTGTTAAGAATGGCTATCGCGATATCGTGTTAGCCAATGCGGCTGCTTCACTGTATGCTGCCGATCGTTGCGCGTCGCTGGTGGAAGGAGTACAATTAGCAGCGCAGGCTATCGATACTGGGAAGGCACTTGCTAAGTTAGAGGAACTTATCGATTATACAGGAGTTGTCAGTCATGTATCTTGATCGTATCGTCGTTACGAAGCAGGAAGAGGTTGAGCAACTGAAGGCGACCCTGACGGTCGAGCATGCAGAGAGAGGGATCGCGAAGCTGCCTGCCTGTCGCGGCTTTGAGAACGCGCTGTTGAATAGGCGACGTTCGATGGGACTGATCGCAGAGGTGAAGAAGGCTTCGCCGTCTAAGGGGTTGATCAGAGCAGATTTTGAACCGGTGGGGCTGGCACAGACGTATGAAGCAGCCGGGGCGGATTGTATATCTGTACTGACAGATCAACCATACTTCCAAGGTGCGAGTGAGTATCTGACACAGATTCGCCATGCTGTTGATATCCCGCTCTTACGCAAGGATTTCATCATCGATCCGTTACAGATCTACGAAGCGAGGCTCATCGGCGCTGACGCGATCCTGCTGATCGCGGCGCTCTTGTCACAGCGACAGATGCAGGATTATCTGCAGCTTGCGAAGGATCTAGGCATGGATGTACTCATCGAAGTACATGATGAGACGGAACTCGCAGATGTGCTTCAGCTGGAGGGCGCAACGCTCATCGGAGTGAATAATCGGAACTTAAGGACGTTCGAGGTGGATCTCGAGCATACGAGACGGTTGATCGAGCAGATGCCACAAGGTGTCACGATCGTCAGTGAGAGCGGCATCTCGCGTTCAGAAGATATACGTTGGTTAGAGTCGATCGGCGCGCATGCGGTGCTCGTCGGTGAGCACTTCATGCGACAGGATGACGTGGCGGAAGCCGTCCATCATCTGTTGGGACCGCTGCACACGAGTAAGGAGATATAACATGACCACGTTAGTGAAGATATGTGGCTTCACGAAGCCGGAGACGGTAGCGGCGATACGGCATCTGCCGATCGACTATATCGGCTTCGTCTTCGCCGCTAGCCGAAGACAGGTTCTACCGCAACAAGCAGCGGAGCTCATGCGTGAGCTACAGCTCGCTCCGCCAAGTCGCCGGCCGCGCGCGGTCGGCGTCTTCGTTAATCCGTCGATGGAGCAGATACGGGAGGTGCTGGAAGTCGCAGCGCTTGATGTCGTCCAGTTACACGGAGATGAGACGCCCGAGTATTGTCGTCAGGTGAAGGAAACATTCGGTGTTCAGATATTCAAAGTATTGCCTGTCGAGTGGCAGGCTGCGGTGGAGGATGCGATGCCTGAGATAAGGCTGCCAGATGCGTATGCAGGATCGATCGATGGCTTGATGCTGGATACGTATGATGCGCAGGCGGTCGGTGGCACAGGACGAACCTTTCACTGGTCGGTCATCCCTCATGTTCGGCAGTGGTGCGAGAACGTGGGGATCCCCCTCCTCGTGGCGGGTGGATTACATGCGGCTAACGTCGCAGAGCTCGTTAGCACCTATCACCCACATGGTGTGGATGTATCGAGTGGTGTGGAGACGGATGGTGTGAAGGACATCGCGAAGATTACAGAATTTGTAGAAAGGGTGAACGTTCATGGCAACAACGATGCCTGATCAGCACGGTAGATTCGGCAAGTTTGGCGGACGGTACGTCCCCGAGACACTGATGAATGCGCTGAATGAATTAGAGGAAGCTTACCGCAAATATTCGCAGGATGAGGAATTCCAAGAGGAGATTCGTTACTTGCTGAAGCAGTATTCAGGCCGTCCGACTTCCCTCTATTATGCCGAGAGGCTGACGAAGCAGCTGGGTGGAGCGAAGATCTACCTGAAGCGGGAGGATCTGAACCATACCGGCGCTCACAAGATTAACAACGCGATCGGCCAAGCCGTACTGGCGAAGCGGATGGGTAAGAAGAAAGTGATCGCGGAGACCGGTGCGGGTCAACACGGTGTCGCATCTGCGACGGTGGCAGCGCTGCTCGGCTTAGAGTGCAAGGTGTTCATGGGTGAGGAAGATACGCGTCGACAAGCGTTGAACGTATTCCGCATGAGATTGCTAGGCGCAGAGGTGATTCCCGTCACATCAGGCACACGGACGCTTAAAGATGCGTGTAACGAGACGTTGCGATACTGGGTGAGCAATGTTCATGATACGTACTATATATTAGGCTCAGCGACTGGTCCACATCCATATCCGATGATGGTCCGCGATTTTCAGCGCATCATCGGCGATGAGACGAAGCGACAGATCGTGGAGCAAGAGGGACGTCTGCCGGATGTGGTGGTCGCATGTGTCGGTGGTGGCAGCAACGCCGCTGGCATGTTCTATCCGTTCATCGAAGATACTGATGTCCGCTTGATCGGTGTGGAAGCAGCGGGCAGAGGTGTCGATACGGAGGAACACGCAGCGACGATGACGAAAGGAACGGAAGGCGTATTCCAAGGCTCTTACAGCTACTTACTACAAGATGAATTCGGACAAGTATTGCCCGCGCACTCGATCTCTGCAGGCCTAGACTATCCGGGGATCGGACCTGAGCACGCATATCTGAAGCATAGCGGCCGCGCACAGTATGTTCCAGCGACTGATGAAGAAGCGCTAGAGGCGCTGCAGCTGCTGAGCAGGACGGAAGGGATCATCCCCGCGCTCGAAAGTGCACATGCGATCGCCTATGCGACGAAGCTGGCACCGACGCTAAGCTCTGAGCAGATCATGGTCGTGAATCTGTCCGGCCGCGGTGATAAAGACGTCTCGCAGATCATGGACATGTTGGGAGGGGACGCATGATGAATCGGATCGACGCAACGTTCGCAAGATTGAAGGAGCAGGGCAATTCGGCGCTCATGCCGTTCGTCACGATCGGTGATCCGGATCTCGATACCTCTCTAGAGATTATCAAGCACCTAGCGGAAGCAGGTGCGGATATGATCGAGCTGGGTGTACCGTATTCGGATCCGCTCGCAGACGGTCCAGTCATCCAGCGTGCTTCGGAGAGAGCTCTTAAGCATGAAGTTCGGATCACGGATGTCATCCGACTTGCGAAGCAAGCTCGTGATCAGGGGGTTGATATCCCCTTCATCTTGTTCAGCTACTATAATCCCGTACTGCAGTTAGGACTGGAGAGCTTTATGCGCTTGCTCGCCCTGCACGACATCAGCGGGATGATCATACCGGATCTCCCGATCGAGGAGGATGCAGAAGTGAAGGCAGCAGCCGATGCACATGGGCTGCATCTCATCCCACTAGTAGCTCCGACTTCTGAGCAACGTATCCAGCAGATCGCTGGACGAGCTAGCGGATTCATCTACTGTGTGTCTTCGCTTGGCGTGACCGGTGAACGTTCGCAATTCTCAGATACGATCGAAGCTTTCATCCGTACCGTTCGTGAAGTGAGCAACGTCCCGGTATGCGTCGGATTCGGAATCTCGAGCCGAGAGCAGGTTGCTAGATTCTCCTCGATGTGTGACGGAGTGATCGTCGGCAGCGCGATCGTACGACAGATTGAAGAAGCGCTGCCGCTTCTTCAACATCCCGATACGAGAAAACAAGCACTTTTGCAAATCGGTCATTTTGTGGCACAATTAAAGGGATAACATCGATATTGGGGGAGTCGCGGTGCAACCGAAATCAACGATCATGGAGCTGCCGGTCTATCAGCCCGGCAAGCCGATAGAAGAAGTCAAACGTGAGCTTGGACTCGAAGAAGTGATCAAGCTGGCGTCGAACGAGAATCCCTACGGATGTTCAGAGCGGGCGAGACAGGCTGTACGAGCAGAGCTCGAGCTCATGAACTTGTATCCGGACGGTGCTAGCCAAGAGCTAGTGCAAGCGCTAGCCGAACGCTACGAAGTGAATCGCGATCAGATCATCATCGGCGCAGGATCGGATGAGATTATCGCGATGCTAACGAAAGCTTATCTCGTGCCTGGCGATGAGACGATCATGGCAACCCCGTCATTTCCACAGTATGGGCATAATGCCCTGATCGAAGGTGCAGTATGTATCGAGGTACCACTCGTGGATGGTGTGCATGATCTGGATGCGATGGCAGCTGCGATCACGGATAAGACGAAGATTATCTGGGTATGCAACCCGAATAACCCTAGCGGGACGATCGTGACAAGAGATCAGCTGGAGGCGTTCCTGAGCAAGGTTCCAGATAAAGTCTTGGTCGTGCTCGACGAGGCTTATTGCGAATATATCGAAGACGAGGAATATCCTGATGGATTAGACTATATCCGTAGCTTACGCCATGTGATCGTGTTACGCACATTCTCCAAAGCTTATGGTCTAGCCGCACTGCGCATCGGTTACGGGATCGGCGATCCTGATGTGATCCGAGCGATCAATCAAGTTCGTGGTCCCTTCAATACGACACGCATGGCACAGGCCGCAGCACGCGCTGCGCTTGAGGATCAGGCGTTCGTCGCCGAGTGCCGACAGAAAAATCGTGAAGAGCTCGCTTATCTGACGGAGCAGTTCGACCGAATGGGACTGACTTACTATCCTGCGTACGGGAATTTCATCATGGTGGATTGTCAGCGGGATGCGAAGCAGCTATTCGAGCTGCTGCTGCATAAGGGAATCATCGTTCGAGGTGGTCATGCGCTGGGGTTCCCGACCTCCATCCGTGTGACAGTCGGTACGAGCGAACAGAATAAGAAGTTTATCCTCGCGCTGGAAGAGGTTTTAAGTAGCTGATGAAGATAGCTATATTTGGTGTCGGGTTAATCGGAGGGTCACTTGCACTCTGTTTCAAGGGTAAGCCAGATATTCATATCGTTGGTCATTCAACCAACCCCCGTTCTGTGGAGAAATATATGAGCCGTGGAGTCGTCGATCATGCGACGACTTCCATGCAGGAAGCGGCAGAGGATGCGGACGTGATCTTCCTCTGTGTTCCCGTAGGGTTACTGGAGACTTATCTTCAGCAGCTCATGGAGCTGCCGCTCAAGAAAGGCTGTATCATCACCGATGTCGGCAGTACGAAGGGCGCGATCGACCGCCAAGCGAAGCAGCTCATGAAGGATGATGTCTATTTTATCGGCGGACACCCGATGGCCGGATCGGAGAGATCTGGGGTGGAGGCTGCCTCCTCGTACCTGTTCGAGAACGCGTATTATGTGTTGACACCGCATGATGATGTTCCAGATGACATCTATGCGAAGCTTGAACAGCTACTAGCCTACACAAGAGCACGCATCATCCGTGTCGATGCACAGCTGCATGACGAGATCGTCGGTGCGATCAGTCATCTGCCGCATATGATCGCGGTTGCCTTAGTGAATCAGGTAGCAAGGTATAACGAGCATAATTCACTGTACCAGGACTTAGCTGCCGGTGGTTTCCGCGATATCACCCGCATCGCTTCAAGTGATCCGGTCATGTGGCGTGATATCTTGCTGGATAATAAGGACGTATTACTCGCACTGCTCGACGATTGGAATCAGGAGCTTGAGCAGTTCCGACAGCTGTTGATGGCAGAAGATTCGGAAGGTATCGAGCGACAGTTCATGATGGCAGCACAGTTCCGTAATCACCTGCCAGAACGGCGTAAGGGTGTCCTGCAAGCGATGTATGATGTTTACGTCGATGTTCCGGATCAGCCGGGCATCATCGCGAAGATTACGACGTTGCTTAGCATTCATCAGATTAATCTCAGTAATATTCAGATCCATGAGAGTAGAGCGGATGTGCCTGGCGTCATGCGATTATCGTTCCGTAACGATCGCGAGCTGTCGCAAGCAGAGCAGCTACTATCGGCCGAAGGATACGTCGTTCGTTACTAACGGAATACGAGAGCGGTCAGCCTGATCGATGAATCCTCTGAGCAAGCTGTGTCGGATGAGGTGATGGATCGGTCAGGCTGACCGAAACGGAATCATCATCAAGGAAAGAAAACGCTCTCAAAAAACTGTTGACAAAGTGAAAGCGTATACAATATAATAAAAGCACAGTATGGTTTCTCTCCACTCCTATCCGAAAATACTAAGCACTTGTGTGCACCCACCCTCATGCAGGGTGGTTTTTTTTTGCCGTATACGAAATGATATGTGCTGGGTTGGGAGGGGGATCTTCGCAGGAAGGCGAAGTCGATCGTCGAGCTAACGGAACTCGAGCGGTGGATCTTCGCGGGAAGGCGAATCGATCGTCGAGCTAACGGAACTCGAGCGGTGGATCTTCGCAGGAAGGCGAAGTCGATCGTCGAGCTAACGGAACTCCAGCGGGTTATGTTCACCATGGGAAAGATGAAGTCTGTGTCGATGGGCTAACGGAACATCAGCGGGTTATGTTCACCATGGGAAAGATGAAGTCTGAGTCGATGGGCTAACGGAACATCAGTGCCTTATTATGCGTAAATCGCCCTGTTTTCACACCCTAAGGGAACTCCAGTACCTTATTCGGTACAAATGGGGAGTTTTATAGCTTAAAATGATGCAATAGCGTACTCCAGTTCCGTTAAGACCTGAGATTGTACGAAAAACAGCTGAATAGCGCACTCCAGTTCCCTTACCAGCTCCCATCGCGCGGTGCTTCACTTCCTGACGGCGATTCGCAGGTGGCAGGAGCTCCCATCGCGCGGTGCTTCACTTCCTGACGGCGATTCGCAGGTGGCAGGAGCT
>Ga0180215_1000430_pt1 | contig 54307 bp, 41 predicted proteins | sample eDN3rd37CBELigBY_FD_128871 | JGI IMG/M metagenome (GOLD analysis project Ga0180215, IMG submission 128871) | Enriched backyard soil microbial communities from Emeryville, California, USA - eDNA 3rd pass 37_C BE-Lig BY (version 2) (version 2) | ecosystem: Environmental > Terrestrial > Soil >... | reverse complement strand
ATCACGAAGGACAACACCGGCGCCGAGGCGTACGGGACCGTCTTTACGATCGCGGAATCGCCAGTCACAGCCGGGATCATCTGGTCCGGCTCGGACGACGGCCTGATCCACGTTACCCGCGACAACGGCGAGAACTGGACGGCGACGACGCCCGACACGCTGCCCGACTGGGCGCTGATCTCGATCATCGAGGCCAGCCCACACGACGAGGCGACCGCCTACGTGGCCGCGACGCGCTACAAGGTGGACGACTTCGCGCCCTACCTGTTCAAGACGAACGACTACGGCAAGACCTGGACGAAGATCACCAACGGCATCCCCGGCGACGACTTCACCCGCGTCATCCGCGAGGACCCGAAGATCAAGGGGCTGCTCTACGCTGGAACCGAGACCGGCATCTACGTCTCGTTCGACGACGGCGGCAACTGGCACAAACTGGGCGGCAACTTCCCGGTTGTTCCGATCCACGACCTGATCGTCCATATGGACGACCTGGTGATCGGCACTCATGGCCGCGGATTCTGGATCTTCGACGACCTGACGACGATCCGGCAGATGGCGGAGGACATCGCGGCCAAGGCTGCGCATCTCTTCAAGCCGCGCGACACCATCCGCTTCGGCAAGCTGAGCGGCTTCGGCCACAGCCCGGTCGCGGGCCGCAACTTCCACTTCGCCGGTGGGTTCATCCCGGCCTACGACTTCGAAATCGATGAGGCGGGCAACCCGAAGATCACGTTTGTCGACGCCGGCAACAACCCGCCGACTGGCGCGCTGATCCGCTACTTCCTGGCCGACAAGCCAAAGGGTGAGATCAAGCTCGAGGTGCTGGACAGCAACGGAAACCTGCTGCGCGAGTTCAAGCCGAAGGCGGAGAAGCCAGCCGCGACGGAAGGCGCCGAGAAGCAGGCTGACAGCCCTGACTTCCCGGCCAGCGTCATGGCTGCCAGCCCTGATGAGGAAGAGCAGCCAGGGCCATACCTTCCGGCCAAGGCAGGCATGAACTTCTTCAACTGGCCGCTCCGCGCAGCCGACGCCGTCAAGATCAAGACCAAGGGTGGCGACCAGCCGCCGGTTGGTGGCCCAGTCGTCCCGCCGGGCAACTATCAGGTCCGGCTGACGGTCGATGACCAGTCACAGACGCAGGAGTTCGCGGTTCTGCCCGACCCGCGCGTCGCGGCGACCCAGGCCGACTACGAGGCGCAGTACGACCTGCTCGTGAAGATCCGCGAGAAGCACTCGGAGATGAACGAGGCCATCAACCAGATCCGCGCCATGCGCGAGCAGGTCGATGGCTGGGTCAAGCGCACGAAGGACGCCGACAACGGCGGCCAGATCGGTGAAGCGGGCAAGGGCCTGAAGGCGAAGCTCGACGCTGTCGAGGAAGAGTTGATCCAGGTCAAGGCTCAGGGCGCGCAGGACACGCTCAACTTCCCGGTCAAGCTCAACAGCAAGCTGGTCTCGCTGGCGGGTGCCGTCTCCGGCGGCGACTACGCCCCGGCCAAGCAGATGCTCGATCTCTACGACGAGCTATCTGGCCGGATCGACGAGCAGCTCGCAGCCCTCAAGGAGATCGTCACCAAGGACGTCAAGGCGTTCAACAAGACGATCACCGACGCCAACCTGCCGGCAGTGGTGGGATAGCGATCCACGCGACAGCGGGTGGGAGAACTGACGTGTTCTCCCACCCGTTGCCCGCATCAACGCTCAACGACCCGGCGTGAACTTCTGGACGCGATGGTTGTTGACATCAGTCACGTAGGCGTTGCCGTCGTCATCGATCGCGATATCAAACGGAACGTTGAACTGCCCTTGCCCACTACCAGTTGAGCCGAACACGGCGACGGCCTTGCCATCTGGAGCAAAGACAACGACCCGACTATTGCCGTAATCGACGACCAGCACATAGCCGTCAGCACGAACGTCGATGCCGATCGGAGACTTCAACTTGCCCACGCTACTTCCAGCGCCGTCCCACTGGGCGATGAACTCACCTTCCAGGCTGAAGACCTGGACGCGGTCATTCCCGTAGTCGGTCACGTACAAGCGATTGCCGTGGATCGCGATCCCCTCCGGGTTACTGAACTGTCCGTTGCCGCTACCAGTACTGCCCCACTTCGAGAGGAACGTCCCACGCGGGTCGAACTTCTGGACGCGATTGTTACCGGTGTCGACGACGTAGACGTTTCCAGCGTCATCGGTCGCAATGGCCGTCGGTCCATTGAACTGCCCGTCGCCCGACCCAGCGGCTCCCCACTTTCTGAGGTAGGTCCAGTCAGATGAGAATTGCTGGATACGGTTGGAATACCGATCGGACACGTAGATATCACCGGAGTTGCCGATGGCGATGCCACGGAGAACATCGTACTGGCCTCGGTCTTGCCGGTACTTCCCGAATGTCCCGAACGGTTCACCATCCAGACTGTAGTGCGAGATCGTCGGAACATCGGGGTGTCCATCGATCACGAGCAGTCCGTCACGCTCATCGAACGTGATCCCCGTCGGCACGCTGAACGTCCCGCGACGGCTATCCCAGACATCGAACAGGAACGTGCCATCTGCGCGGAATTTCTGCACGCGATCGTTGAACGAATCAGCAACATAGACGCGCTGATCGTTGTCAACGGCAATCCCCACAGGCGAACTGAACTTGCCGAAGCCAGTTCCGTCCGATCCAAAGGAACGGAGGAAGGAACCATCCGGACGGAACACGTGTATTCGGTTGCCATGGTAGTCCACGACATAGATGTTGCCGCTCGCATCGACATCGATTCCCTCCGGCGTATCGAACTGACCGTCCCCACTGCCAGAACTACCGAACTGGCTCACAAACGTACCGTTCGCAGTGAACTTCTGGACCCGATTGTTGCCGCTGTCCGTCACGTAGACGTTGCCCTGAGGATCAAACGCGACATCCCCAGGACCCATCATTTGACCGGCGGAACTGCCGTAGCTACCGAACTGGCCCAGGTACGCGCCATCGAGATCAAACATCTGGACTCGCGAGTTGCCTCCGTCAGCGACGTAGACCACGCCATTGTTGACGCCGATCCCGGCCAGACTGCGGAACTTCCCGTTCTCGGTCCCCTCACCACCCCACCGCCGGACGTACTTGCCATCAGCGTCGAAGACCGTAATGAGGTGGTTGCCGTAATCCGCGACAAAGATGCGACCGTCGGCATTGATGTCGATCCCTCTCGGAGACGCAAATTCGCCGGGCGCCTGCCCCTTCGCACCCACAGTGCGCAGAAACCTGCCATCCTCGTCGAACTGCACCAATCGCGCATTAAAGAAGTCAGTCACCCAGACGTTGTTGCCCGGATCGACGGCAACGTGAGCAGGGTTGTCCAACGGCACGATCGGTGAGTACGTTCCACCCCAGGCGTCCGAGAAGGCGTATTTCACCTTCGGCACGTGGGTTGCCGTCGATGTGGCCGTCGCGGTCGTCGTCTTCGTCGCCGTGACGGTGGCTGTGGCTGTGGTCGTCGTCGTCGATGTTGTGGTGGACGTCGTGGTGGACGTCGTGGTTGGAGTGCCTGTGGTCTGATAGCGCCAGCGGTAGTAATGCTGGCCGACGTTGCCCGCCTCGACCTCGAAACCACTCGGGTTGCCTGGCGTGTAGGTGAGGCAGCGCCGTTCGAAGCACTGCAACAGCACCTGGCGTGGCGTCCCGCCGACCCTGACGTTGGCCCAGTAGGCTTCCGTCACCGGATAGCCAGTCGCGTAGAACCAAGGCTCGAACAGCCGCTCCGTCGTTCGCTGACCATCCAGCATGACCGGTCCGGTCGAGTTGAGGAACTCCCAGAAGACGCTGGCGACCTGATGGTCGATTCCCGGCACCGTCACGCGCTCAGCGGCTGTCACGCCATGGGAATCCAGCGACGGGTCCATCCCGACCACACCGTCGCCGTCGATCGTCTGGGTGATGATGCTGCCATTGGCGACCGGCGCGGCATCGCGGACCTTCGCCAGGTCCGCGTAGGTGAGCGGGTCATCGGGGTCGCCGGCGACGTTGACATGGGCGGGTGTTCGCGACTCGAACGTGTCGTCACCAAGTTGCAATCGGCCCGTCATCAGTTCGACGACGAGAAGGCCGTTGGTGACGTAGAAGGGCGAGTCTGGGTCACCACTCGGGTTGGTCAATTCCATTCGGCTCTTGTCGTAGTACTGGACCTGACGCCTGCCACTGGGTGCTTCGGCGTACTGCTCCTCGATCACGCCGGTGTTCGCCTCTGGCCCCCAGACCCAGGTCCGAGCGATCGCGCCCTCGGCAACCGGCTGATCGGTTCGTGCCCACCGGCGCTGGAAGTGCTCGTTGCCGGGGGAATCAGCCTGAACCTGCAGGACCGCAACCGCGATCGTCAGCAGCGCGGCCACACTGGCGAGGATGCGTGTTGTTCGCGACATTGCGTGTAACCTCCAACATCGAGCGGCACCACAGCAACGACAGGACATCGTCGTGCTGGGCACGGCGAGAGCGCGTGTCTCACGCGATCGGCGGCAGCAGCGGCAACCCACGATCAAACGATGACCGTGGCCAAATCGCGTATAGATCAACCGCTGCCACAGGGACGCGGCAGCGGCTTTTGCACTCTATGCTGTGTGCTGATGTCGGAGTAATCGCAAACGTACGTAGGTTACCGGCCTGCCTACGGTATTTGGGTACCGGGCAGGCCGATACGGAGGACGCAGTTCGGGTTGTCGCTAGCCTTTCCGGCCATTGGTTGGGACACTCGGCTTGACCGCAAAGTGGTCGAATGCGCCCGCCTCAACAACCGTCCGGCGCGATGCCATGTCCCGCAGCACCAGCTGCGGACCCTGGCGGCCCGGCGCGGCGATCGTCCCGATCGCGACCGGTTGGCGCAGGCGGCAGCGGCGAAAGAGGGTCGTGACACGGTCGAAGACCTCGGGCGGGGCGGTGAAGAGCAGTTCGAAGTCCTCGCCGCCACGAGTGGCGAGTTCGAACCAGTCGGGGAAGTTCCAGCGCAGCGCCGATGGGATCGGCATCTTGTCCATGTCGACCCGGGCGGTGACCTCGCTGGCTTCGACGATCTTCGGCAGATCGCCGAACAACCCGTCAGAGATATCCATCGCGCAGTGAACGCCTGCCCGTTCGAGCAGCATGCCATGCAGAATCTTCGGTTGCGGCAGCCGGTGGGCAGCGATCATGGCCGGGGCGCCGTCGATGTTCGACTTGCCATCCGTCAGTAGCCGCACCCCGGCCGCAGCCAGCCCGAGCGGGCCGGTGACGGCGATGATATCGCCCGCCTGCGCCTGGTCGCGCCGCATCGCCCGGTCAGGAGAGCGCACTTCGCCGAAGGCCGTCACGCTGATCGTCAGGGCGCGCGGCGAGCGAACGATGTCGCCGCCTGAAATCGTTATGTGCGTCTTGTGTGACAGCGCCATCATCCCACGGTAGACATCGTAGACCCAGCGATCGGTGTCCTTCCCTCGCAGGCCGAGCGAGACGACCGCCGTTCGCGGCCGTGCGCCCATTGCCGCCAGGTCGCTCAGGTTAACGGCCAACGCCCGGTGCCCGATCTGCTGGGCATCGCTCCAGTCGACCCGAAAGTGGACGTTCTCTACCAGCGTGTCCGTCGTGACAACGACAGCCCGGCCCGGTCGCGGCTGCCAGATTGCCGCGTCATCACCGGTTCCGAGCACGACGCCGGACGACTTCACCCGCGACGAACGCAGGATCCGGCCAATGCCCTCGATCAGTTTGAACTCCCCAACCTGACTGATCGGGCTCGCCCCACTCGCTACCTGAGCCATCCATGCCTCCGTGAAGTGTGATGCGTATTGCGTGATACGTGACGCCAGATTCGAGAGGTCGGACGCGCATCACACGTCCCGTACATTCCCTTACTCAGCACGCATCACATCCCGATACACTGCCAATGTCTCTTCTGCCGTCCGTCGCCACGAGTATGCCGCTGCGCGCTGTCGCCCGCGAGCGCTCAGATCCTCACGCAACGATGCGCTCTCGGCCAGCCGTCGAATCGCGCCCGCCAGTTCGTCGGCATCACGCGGATCGACCAGCAGACCGGCGTCGCCAACCACCTCCGGCAATGAGGACGTGTTGGCAGCTATCACCGGTGTTCCACACGCCATCGCTTCCAGCAGCGGCAGTCCGAAGCCCTCGTAGAGCGACGGGTAGACGAACATCCCGGCGGCGTTGTACCAGCGCGGCAGGTCCTCGCCGGGCACATAACCCGCGAAGCGTACCCGCTCGGCAAGCCCCAGCGATCGCGCCGTCTCGAAGATCGGGTCGTATGCCCAGCCGGTCGCGCCAACGACGACCAGTTCCCAACCGATGTCGTCCGCCACCTGAGCGTACGCTCGGAGCAACGTCTCCAGATTCTTGCGCGGCTGGAGCGTTCCGACAAACAGGATGAACCGCTCCGGCAGTCCTTCCCGCGCCCGGAACTCCGCGACCTCGTCCGGCGGCAGCGGGTGATAGTCAGCAGGCACACCATTCGGGACCGTAACGACCTGCGAAGGCTTCGCGCCGTAGTAACGGATGACATCCTGCCGGGTAGCCTCTGACACGGCGATCACTCGCGTTGCGCGCTGGACCGAGAGTCGCGTCATCAGCCGCAGGTAGCGCTGCTTCGCGCCGGGATACTGCTCCGGGTAGAGATGAAACGCAATGTCGTGGATCGTGACGACCCGTGGCGCGCCGGTCACCAGCGGCGTCACATTGACCGGCGCGTGGATCAGATCCAGCCGGTGCCGCCGGGCGATCGTCGTCCCGACTGTTTGCTCCCAGAGGATTCGCGCCTCCGGCTTCCCAGTCGGCAGCCGCGAATGGACCCACTCGATCCCCGGATCGAACCCACGCGACACCGGAGGACGCTCCCCGCCCGTGAAGACAACGTACTGTTCGTCCGGCCCGACGTTCGGCAACTCCCGCACCAGCGCCTCGGTGTAGCGACTCACCCCTGCCTGCCGGTAGGTCAGCTCGAACGAGAGCAGATGACCGATGAGGCCGATGCGACGGGACGTGGGACGTGGGACGCGGGACGCGGACGATGGGGACCAGTAGGCACTCACGGGCTGACCCCTTCCGCGTCCCCACCAACCGCCCCTGCCATCGCAACCATCACCAGGCTCAGTCCCACGACAACAACCAGCGCGCCACGCAACGTCACGAAGTGGGCCAGGAAGCCGATGGCCGGTGGCCCAGCCATGAAGCCAAAGTAGCCGGTCGTGGTGACTGCCGAGATGGCGCGACTGGGCGCGATCACTGCCGAGCGGCCCGCCGAACTGAAGACGACCGGCACGATGATCGACAGCCCGAGTCCCGTCAGCCCAAAGCCGAGCAGCGCGACATACTGGTTCGCCAGCAATAGCGCCAACCCGACGCCGACTGCCGCGAAGATGCCGCCAGATTGAATGATCCTTACCGGCCCCAGTTGATCGGTGAGCCGGTCACCTGCCAACCGCCCAACCGTCATCGCCAGCGAGAAGACCGCGTACCCTGCCGCAGCCCAGCCTGGACTCGTGTGCAATGTCTTGTCGAGGTACACGGCCGTCCAGTCGGCCATCGCTCCTTCGGCCAGCAGCGCGCAGAAACCGACGATTCCCAGCCCAAGCACGGCCCGTGGGATGCGGACAAAGACCGGCTCGCGGACGGTTGACCCACTTGCGTCGACGGTGGCGGGAAGCAGATACCGCATCACGAAGGCGGTCACGACGGCCAGCACCAGCCCGACCGAAATGAGATGCACCCGCGTCGAGACACCGGCTTCGGCGATCAAGCCACCAACGATCGCCCCAACCATCGCGCCGACGCTGAAGAACGCATGGAACGATGACATGATCGTCCGCCCGTAGCGCTTCTCGACGGCGACGCCGTGCGCGTTCATCGAAACGTCCTGGATGCCGTTGCCGATTCCGTAGAAGACAAGCGCGAGCGCCAGCCCGATCAGGTTTGGCGCCAATCCCGGCAGCATGACACCGGCACAGATCAGGAACGTACCAAGCCGGACGACAACCCGGCTCCCGAACCGCGCCGCCCAACTCCCCGCCAGCGGCATGACGAGAATCGCGCCAAGCGGCATCCCGAGCAGCGCCAGCCCGAGCGTCGCTTCGCTCAGGTCGAGCCGGTCCTGAATGGCTGGAATCCGGACGACCCAGTTACCGCCTGCGATCCCGTTGATCGCGAACGCCGACGCGACGGCCACCCGCGCGGCACGTGGCGCACGGACAATCGGGACTCGATCGGTATGCTGTTCAGCGATTGGCGTGACGATAGCGAATCCCCTGGCCTTGCGTCGGGCAAGGACCGGATACACCCAACCCTCGCGACGCTAAGTCAAGCATGTTGGGTGGCTGTTATACAGGGGATTCTCCGTTGTCATCCTTCAGCAGTTCGCCACGTCGATAGTATGGGGTTGTGCTTGCCCGTGCCCCTGTCATCCCGACGAACGGAGGGATGACAGGGGGAGCGGTTCGCCAGTCGACACGAGGCCAGGGAGAAGATGCCTATTCGGTATATCCCGGCGGTGCGACAAAGCCGCCAAACTCGTCGGCGACCAGACCCGCGAAGTGGATCGGGGTCCGATCTTCCAGATACGGACCGATCGCCTGCAATCCGGTCGGCAACCCTTCGCGGGAGAGGCCGACCGGGAAGGCCGTACCGGGATGTCCACTCAGGTTGCAGAGCCCAGGGTGGACCATCAGGCTCTCTCCGGTGGCCGGGACACCATTGATCGTGATCGTGCGCTCGTGATGCGGCCGCTCGTCGTGCGGGAAGGCGGTCAATCCCTGAACGGGCGAAACCAGCACGTCCCACTCGCTGAAGAAGGCACGATACGCCTCGACGAACTGCTCCCGCTCGCCCCACCAGCCGACGTAGTCCTGTGCCGTCGCCATCAATCCATCCGCGAATGCCAGTCCTTCGATCGTCCCGCTGGCTCGCATCTGCGCGGCAATTGCTGGCCGGTCGTCCGGTGGGATGCTCGCCGTGAATGCGTACATGATCCGCAGAAAGACCTCGTGGTAGCGCAGGAGTCCACCCGGCCATTCCGGTTGCGTCCAGCCAACAGTCGCACCGGCCCTGGAAAGGCCATCCGCGAGCCGTTCCACCGCTGCGTGAATGTCGTCGTCCAGCACCAGCCAATCCGGATTCGGGAGGAACGCGACGCGATATTCGGAGAGTCGTTTGCGCCGTGGCTCCGGTAGTTCGATTCGCCAGGCGACCGCCTCCCGCTCAAGTGGACCGGCCAGCACATCGAGCGCCAGCGCCAGATCCTCAGCCGAGCGGGCCATCGGCCCCTGAACCCCGAAACCGACCGCATTGTTCGGCAGCAACCCGCCGGGGAAGTGGCCAGTCCGCGGTACAGCCGTCTCACTCGTCTTATGACCGTAGACACCGCAGAATGCAGCCGGCTGGCGCACCGAGCCCGCCATGTCGCCGCCTAATTCCAGCGGCGTCAACCCGGCGGCCAGCGCCGCCGCCGAGCCGCCACTGGAGCCACCCGGTGACCTGTCCTGGTTCCACGGATTGTTCGTCCGCCCAAAGACGGGATTCCATGCCTGGTAGTCGGCTGCGTACGGCGGCACGTTCGTCTTGCCCATGATGACGACCCCTGCCGCACGGAGGCGAGCGACTGTCGTCGCGTCCCGGTCAGAGATCGCGTCAGCCCGCTCGACGACACCGCCGGTCGTGGGCAGTCCGGCAACGTGGATGCAGTCCTTGATCGTCATCGGGAGACCGAGCAGTGGCGCATCCTCGCCACGACTTCGCGCGTCGTCGGCAGCCTGCGCGCGCTGCCGGGCCGTGTCGAAAGCTCGCGTCACGACGGCGTTGATCGCGCTGTCGTAGCGCTCGATCCGGGCGATGTAGAAGTCCAGCAACTCAACCGACGAAACCTCGCGGTCCCGCAGGAGGTGCAGATGTTCCGTCGCTGACGCGAACGGGTTGATGCTCACGGAGTCGTTACCTTTCGTTCGTTCCAGGCGACCAGAATCTCCGACACGTGTCGCGTATGCTCGCGCTCGTGCTCCAGCAGACGACGCAGCGCCTTCCGGGCCGTCCACGGTTCATCGGGATGGTCGGTAAACCAGGTTGGATACATGACGGCTTCGCGCTCCTCGTCGGTCAATTCGCGCAGCAGGGCCGTCACCGTCCGTCGCTCCATCTCCAGGAATTCGAAGACCGGCAGGTGCTGGTCGTCCTGCCACTGGACCGGTAGTCGGTCCGGATGGACGAGGCGCGAGGCAAACCACTCCTCCGCATTCCCCGTATGACGCAGGATCTCACGAATCGTCATTGCGTCGTGCGCGTGTGGTCCATCTCCATCGTATCGCCAGTCGAGCACGTCGTCGGGCAGATGGCGGGTCAGGTCAAGCAACTCTCGACGGCTGTACCCGGCGTAGCGCAGGCAGGTCTCGAGTTCCTCTCGGCTAAGTGGCTCGCGATCCGGCCCGAACAATGCGGCCTTGTCACCGCGCTGGAACGGTCCGACGCCCTGGCTGATCTCCGCCAACTCAATCGTAATCGCCGACGTTCCGTCGCTGGCGGGATCGCCGTGCCGGTCGAGCCAGTCGTAGTACTCACCAATCGCCGTAACGACATTCACCATCGCCTCATCGAGGCTTGCCCCACCGGCTGCGCACCCCGGCAATTGCAGCACGTGGGCCATGCTGGTGCCGCTCTCACTTACCTCCAGGTAGACATCGTACCGAGTCAATCGACCTCCTCCCGGCCACTCGTCCACCAGCCTGCCGGTCAAAACCGGGCAACCAGAGTAGAACAGATGTTTGAGACTGTCAACGACCACTCTCGGGCAGACTCACCAGCAAGTGGTCTGGTTGCAGCACGTCAGAGACCACCGGACATTTGACCGCTCAGCCGAACGGTGCGAAACTGCCAAAGGCTGAGAGGGTGGTGTGGCAGACGGTCGTTTACGTCTGATGAACCTGCGATTGCGACGGCGACGGACGGGCGAAGGCGCCGAGGTCGTCATGCCCCGATTCCGGCCGCAGATGTTTGCCTCGCTGCGCCACCGCAACTACCGCCTCTACTGGATCGGTTCGCTGATCGCCAACACCGGCGACTGGATGGACCAGATCGCAATCGGCTGGCTGATCTGGGAATTGACCGGATCCAGCGCCTACCTCGGTCTCATGGCCTTCTGCCGCGCCTTCCCTATCCTGCTCTTCACGCTCTTTGGCGGCGCGATTGCCGACCGGTTCGAACGCCGCCGCGTCATGCAGGCTACGCAATCGTTCGCGATGGTGCTGGCGCTGCTACTAGCGCTGCTGGTCTTTACCGACGTCGTCAAGGTCTGGATGGTGCTGGCCATCGCCGCCCTGCGCGGGATCATGCTCTCCGTTAATCTGCCAACCCGCCAGGCGCTGCTCTCCGATATCGTCGACCGCGAGCACCTCTCGAACGCAATCGCGCTCAACTCGGCCACGATGAACCTGACGCGCATTCTCGGCGGTTCGCTCGGTGGCGTCGGCATCACGCTGATCGGCGTCGCTGGCGTGTTCCTGCTCAACGGCCTCTCGTTCATCATCCTGATCGTCGCGCTGGCCGCGATGACGATTCCGCCGGTGACAGCGCCGAAGACACGCAAGAACGTCATCCGCTCGATCGGCGAAGGACTCTCCTATGTCCGTCACCACACGACCCTGCGCTCGCTGACGGTCCTCGCACTGGTGCCGATGGTGTTCGGGATGCCCTACATGTCGCTGCTGCCGGTCTTTGCCGACGATGTGCTGGGGATCGGCAACGAGGGCTACGGCCTGCTCGTCTCCTGCACCGGTATCGGCGCCCTCTGCGGCGCGCTGACGATCGCAGCCCTCAACGACTACCGCCGTCGCGGTCGGCTGATGCTGTTCCTGATGGTCGGCTTCGGGGCGATGCTGCTGCTCTTCTCGCTCTCGTCCTGGCCGTGGGTCTCAGCCGCGCTGCTGCTGGGCGTCGGCGCCGGCCAGACCGGCTACATGGCGATGAACACGACGCTGCTCCAGACTCACGCCTCCGACGAGATGCGCGGGCGCGTCATGAGCGTCTTCTTCCTCAACCGTGGCCTCGTCCCGCTCGGCACGATCGGCGCAGGATTCGCGGCAGAGTTCATCGGCGCGCAGTTGACCGTGGCAATTATGTCGTCGGTCGTCATCCTGCTGGCCACGATGACGATCCTCCGGGTGCCGCAGGTTCGAGAGGTTGAGTAGCACCGACTCAGAACATCGCGTTCGTCACCTGCTGGACGTCGGACTGCAACTGCGCGCTGACTGAGGGCGGGAGCAATCCGAAGCGCCCGTACAGCGCGACCTGCATCCGATACTGAATCAGGAACGCGTAAGCACGCATCGTCTGCCCTGCCTGCAACGATGTTTCGGCACGCTCGAGTGGCCGGAGCAGAGCGCGCTCGTGGGACCGGCTCGTCACGAGCGTGATTGTGTCAGCGCGTAGCAACTTGAGCAGATCAGCCGTCCCGACAACGGTAACCACAAAGCCAGCCGTCGCGGTGTTTCCGGCCCCGTCCGTCGCGCTACACGTCACCGACGTTGTCCCGACCGGGAAGTGGCTCCCCGACTGCGGCGTGCACTCCGGCAGGCTCGCGACGCGAACGTCGGCTGCCCCGATGTCATAGGTCACGATCGCTCCAGCCGGACTGTCTGCTGGAACGACGATCGCTTCCGGAAGGTTGAGTTCCGGTGGCTGCGTATCAACCACCCGGATCGTGAAGTCGACGCTGGCGGTGTTTCCGGCTGGGTCAGTCGCCGTGCAGGTCACAACAGTTTCACCCAGCGCGAACGTTGCTCCGGATAAGGACGAGCAGTCAGGAGTCAGCGCGCCCACAATAGCATCTTGCACGACTGGCGGCACCCACGACACCGGTGCCCCGAGATCGCTGACTGCTTCAACGACCTGATCGTCCGGTACCGACGTGAAGACGGGTGCGTCCTTGTCGACCTTGACGAGGATGATCGGGCTCGACGCGACCAGCCCCGCCCGATCGCCAACCTGCGCGGAGACAGGCCGACCTTCAGGAGCGGTGCTGGTGTCAATGATGACCGGAGCCGGGCAGGCACCTGCCAGTCCAGAGCCGCTGTCGTCGCACTCGAACGCAATCGTCACCGTCTGGTTCGTCCACGTCCCTGGCACATACGTGTTCCCATCGCCGGTCGTCGCCGTCGCGACAATTGTCGGTGCCGTCAGGTCGATGTCGATATCGTCGAGGGTGAGCGAGGTGGTGTTGCCTGCATGGTCGGTCACGCTGCCATACACCGTCTGATTCGCACCTTCCCCGAGCAACTGCTGCGAGGAACAGGTAGCAACGCCTGACAGTCCATCGTCGCAAACGAACGTGGCCGTCACTGCCTGCCCCGCCCACGTCCCTGGGGTGTAGACCGCGCCGTCGGCAGTCGTCAACTCGGCGCTGATGGTTGGTGCTGCCTGGTCGACATTGATTGCATCAAACGTCACGCTGGCGTTGTTGCCAGCCACATCGAACGCCGTTCCACTGACGCTCTGCCCGGCTCCATCGCCTACCGTTTGCGCGACAGGGCAGGAAGCAATCGACGACAGATCGTCCGCACAGGTGAATGTCACCGTCACCGACTGGTTCACCCACGTTCCCGACACGTACGGCTGATCGCCAGGCGTCGTTGCGTTCGCACTGATCGTCGGCGGTGTCAGGTCAACGTTGAGGCCATCAACTGACACGCTACTGGTGTTTCCGGCGAGGTCCGTCGCGATACCGACGACGCGCTGACTCGCCCCTTCGTCAAGCGTCACCGGGTCCGGACAACTTGCGATACCGGATAGTAGATCGCCGCACTCGAACGAGACGACGACACTGGAAGAGGCCCAACCAGACGCGTCCGGTTCTGGGGTGAGTTTGGCCACAATCGTCGGGGGCGTTTGGTCGATGTTGAGCGTGACCGAATCAGTCGCCCTGTTGCCCGCGCCATCAATGGCCGTACCAGTCACGATCTGACCAGCTCCGTCAGCCGGCAGTTCCTGAGGCAGCGTGCAGCTCTCGATTCCCGACGGACTGTCACTGCATTCGAATGTGACCGTCACCGGCGCGCGGTGCCAGCCATGCTCGTTGGCAGGTGTAGAAAGGGTGTGAGTGATCGACGGATCGATGGTATCCACTCGCACCGATACCGTCCGGCGTTCCTCAACATTGCCAGCAACATCGACACTCCAGTAGGCGACATCGTGCGTACCGCTCTCGGAAATGACTACGCTGTTTCCGACCTGCGGGAGTCCGTCGTTTACGGTGAAGTACGTCGCAGCAACCCCGGAGAGCGCGTCCTCGGCGAACAGCGAGACCGTCACCGGCTCGTCGCTCCACTCGCTGGAGGACACAGCCGTCGTTACCGGCGACGTGCCATCGATGTTGATCCCTGTGACACTCGACGTAGTCTGGTTCCCCGCCAGATCAGCCACCGACACACTGGCCGTGAGACCACTTCCATCGCCGCTGATGACACTGTCGCTCGGGCACTCACCCGAAACACCCGACAGTTCATCGGAGCACGACCAGCTGATTGTGACGCTGTCCCGGTACCAACCGGCGTCGTTCGGCGCTGTCGTCGGAGTGCCGGTCAGCAGCGGGGCGGTCCTGTCGATCCTGACCGTAATGTGCTGCTTCTCTTCAAGATTGCCGGCCATGTCGCGCGAGGCGAACTCGACTGTCGTCACGCCTTCTGTGTCGATCACAACGACATATGTTGCGCCGGATACCGCCGTCTCCGCGATCGCCTGTGCGCCAGACGCGCTGTAGATGATCTCCTTGACTCCCGATCCATCACCATCTTCAGCGTTCAGAGTAACCGTGGCGGACCCTCTGATCCAGCCGGATTCAGCGTACGCAGTCGTTTGTGGCGGCGTCGTATCCGTCGGTTCTGTTGATGTCGATTCCGCAACCAGCACCACAGTCGACGCGACCCACCACGATGATCCCCCGAGAGAGACTGGGAATGCCGCAGCCAATCCATCAACGTTTAGCAGCGCATCGAAGGCCGCAGCCGATCGAGGCATTTCACCGGAACTGATCGTATAGATCCTGGAGGTGTCATCGGAAGAAATATCCGCGCGGCGAGCAGTCCCAATGAATCTGGCGACGCGAGAACCTGCAACGTGGGACATCGTCGTGGCTGGAGCGGAGCCGGATGACTGTGCCGTCGTGCCGGCGCTCGATACGACCTCCCCAATCGGACTAGTCGTATCAACCCCGGTGTAGACCGTCATCCCACCGGCCATGCTGGTCACTTCGCCGTCGGCCGCATCACAACCACCGCTCCGGCTCTCAAACGCGTACAGAGTTGACGCGCTCTGCTCGGATGTCACCGGCCGCCACCAGAGTTGCTGAATCACGCTGCTGGACTCAGCCGCGCGCGTTATCTCCGTCCAACCCGACTGGAGCGGGCAGATCCAAATGTTGCTGACACTGGAGTCATTCCGCGCAACGACCTGTGCGACGATGATCGCACCGGCCGCAGCATCAGCAGCCGACACAACTGGCGAATCAAACGAAATGGTGTCACTCGATGTCTGGAACGTCGTTGCAGAATGAGTACCTCGATTGACCGTCGTTGCTGCGACAGCCAGTAGGCTAATCGGTCCAATCAGGCTCAGGAGCAACGAAAAAATGATCAGAAATACGAGGGGAAACTTTGCACGCTCCAGCAACGTCCATGACACACCGACACTCCCTTGGCGAACGAGTACGAACCACCAGTGGGCAAGACAACGTGAGCTACCCAGAGACAGACCGGGCCGCCGCACCATGAGAACGCGTAGTGAATCGAAATTCAGCAACGCACTGATGCCGAGCGAGAGCGAAAGCATCATGGCGCTAGTCATCGAAGTTTGCAGGGCTGCGACCCCACACTTCGGCACTGATTTGAGTAAACCCAGTATAGCGCGGTTCGGGAATCGTGTATAGCGGTTCGCGTCGTCTCGAATATGGATCCACCGGGTCACACTCGACGCAACCCAGATATGTGCGTCGATCAGAGCCCACCAGTCGACGATCTCATATACCGATCGTGACTTACAATAGAATCAGCGAAAGGCACTCGTCATGATTGCACTCATTGAGAAACACCAGGATGCCATTGAAGAATTGTGCCGTGAGTACGGCGTCGTCAGACTCGAACTCTTCGGTTCTGCCGCACGAGGAAACTTTGACTCGGAGCGCTCGGACATCGATTTCCTCGTCGAGTATCCTGACGACTACGATTTCGGTTTGTGGCTGACACGATTCTTCGAATTCAAGGCTGGCCTCGAAGCGATCCTCAACCGGCCCGTTGATCTCGTTATGACTCGAGCGATGCGCGATCCGTATTTCATCGAGAGTGTCAACGAAAGCCGCCAGGTTCTGTATGGAACGTGAAGCTCTCGGGCTGCTTCGTCAGGTCCGAGACGCCATTGACAACATCAATACAGACAATTCCGGTCTCACCTTCGACGCGTTTCTCGACCATCGCGTTGTCCGGCAGGCCACGGAACGCAACTTCGAGATTATTGGCGAGGCCGTGAATCGACTGGCCCATCACCATCCCGACATCGCCGCTCAGATCAGCGCTGCCAGCGCAATTGTCTCGTTCAGAAACGTGATCATTCACGGCTACGACATCGTCGATCATCTCATCGTCTGGAATGCCATTCAGCAATACGTACCTGTGCTGAAGGCTGAAGTTGACGCGCTGATCGGCGCGCTGGAATCGCGCAGTTAGCGACCGTTATGCCTTGAATCGAACATCGATCGAGCGATCGAAATCTCCATCCGATGCTCGGCTTCGTGCTGGATCAGGTGGTGGAGTACCCACTCAGGGTTGACGTCATACGGGGTCAGGCTGCGCACGCGATAGAGGTCATCGGGCGAGAGCGCGCCGACCCGCTCTACCAATTTCGCGCGGACGGCGGCCAGCGCCTCGAGATAGTGCGACAGCGGCAAACCGGGCGTGGCCAGCAGGTTCCCCTGTTCGTCGCGGACGTCCGGCGGCAGCAGTTTCAACAGGTCAGCCGGATAGTCCTCGCCAAGGATCTCGACGTAGAGCCAGTCGGTCTCAATGATCGCGATGTGCGCCAGGACCGTCCCAATCGAGTTCCCGACGGGACCAGGCTCATCGATCAGCGACTCGTCAAAACCCTCCAGCACCTCCATCGTTCGTCGGCGAGCGTCAGCGAACACCCATAACCAGCGGGCGATCTCAAATGGATAACCGGATGGAAGTTCGGCCAACAAGGTTCTGCGTGAACTCATCACCGTGCGCCCCCTATGCGGATGTGTACGACGTTGATCGCGTTTGGTGCGATGACATCGTACCTGAACATCGAGCGGGCGCGAATCGGTAATCTGCGATACTGAATATGATGCTCATAAGAGGTAGCCCGTCAGCCATACCAGCGATGATTCGCAACCGTTGGGCAGTCATCTGAAAGTCGAGGACGGTCGGCGTTGGCCAGCGAACGCATCATCTATCGAGCCCACGCGTTGCAACGAATGTTTGACCGAGGCATTGGCGCGGATGACGTGAGAGACGTCATCGCCAACGGCGAAACGATCGAGGACTATCCAAAGGACTTTCCGTATCTCAGTCGGCTGATGCTCGGATGGAGTGGGTCACGGCCGATCCATGTCGTCGCCGCAACACATACGACGACGGGCGAAACGATCATCATCACGGTGTACGAACCAGACCCACAACAGTGGTCAGCAGATATGAGGACGAGGATCCAACCATGAAGTGTGTGATCTGCAAGCATGGTGACACCCAGCCGGGCACAACAACCCTGACGCTTACACGCGACACGCTGACACTCGTTATTCGAAATGTGCCGGCGCGCGTCTGCGACAACTGTGGTGAGGCTTACGTCGACGACGAGGTCGCAGCGCAGGTTCTCACCGCCGCAGAGGATGCGGTACGGGCTGGCGTTCAGGTCGAGGTTCGCGAGTATGTCGCCGCATAAAAGCATTGCCAACGCCACGCCAGATACCGGTTCCCGCTGAGATGGGAACGACCCATCGGTGCCACCTTGCGACCGCAAAGACTGTGATCTACAGCCTCACTGGTATACTCCGCGCCAACAATCGCCCGTCCCGGCGCGGTTTCTGCGTGGGACATCGTCGTTAGTGACGCCGCCGGCCCACCAGATCGGACCCACGGCCGCGGCAGTCCAGTACAGTTGGAACTTCTATGGACTTTGCAGCCAACCCCGCCGAGGTCGCGGCAACCGACGACACCAGCCAGCCAGGACCCTACGGGATCGACCCCAAGGAACGCGAGGAGATCGTCGGCCAGTTCGCCGCCCTCTACTCCTTCCCGCTCGACCGTTTTCAACTCGACGCGATCGATACTTTCCTCGATGGTGACTCCGTCATGGTCGCGGCACCAACCGGGACCGGCAAGACGATCGTGGCCGAGTTCGGCGTCTACGAGTCGTTCCGTCGGCAGGGACGCGTCATCTACACGACTCCGATCAAGGCACTTTCGAATCAGAAGTTCCGCGATCTGCGCGCGCTCTACGGCGACCAGGTCGGGCTGCTGACCGGCGACGTCACCGAGAACCCGCGCGCGCCGATCACCGTTATGACGACTGAGGTGCTGCGCAACATGCTGTTGCAAACGCCTTGGGAGGTCGATCAAGTCGATTGCGTCATCTTCGACGAGGTCCATTACATCGCCGATCAGGAGCGCGGTACGACCTGGGAAGAGGCGATCATCCTCTGCCCCGAGCACATCCAACTCATCTGCCTCTCGGCGACCGTTTCGAACGCCGAGGAGATCGCCGCCTGGATCAGCCGGACGCACCGTCCGATCAAGCTCATCACCCATTTCGAACGAGCCATCCCGCTCGCGCTCTACTACTATCTCGACAAGAAGTTGCGCCCGGTCATCGACCACAACGGCAATCAGGTCGGCAACTATCCCAACGCCGGTGGCGAGGTGCGCCGCAAGATGGGCCGCGGCGGGATGTCTGCAGACCAGCGCCGACAGGCCGAGATGGCCGAGCCACAGCCATGGGAGATCCTGCTGGCGATGTCGGCGGCTGACATGCTGCCGGCCATCTACTTCCTGTTCTCACGCCGTGATTGCGAGGACTACGCCCAGCGCTTCGCGATGATGAAGCCCAACTTCGTCCGAGACGAGGCCACGACAGCCAGGATCAACACGGTCATCGACGCCCACATCGGCTCGATGCGCGAAGAAGACCACCAGTTGGAGCAGGTGCGGCTGATCACATCGCTGGCAGCACAGGGCATTGGCTTCCACCACGCTGGCCTGCTGCCGGTCCTGAAGCAACTGGTCGAAGTGCTGTTCACTCGCGGGCTGCTGCAGGTCGTCTTCGCGACCGATACCCTCGCGCTCGGCGTCAATATGCCAGCCCGCTCGGTCGTCATCGGCCGGATGACGAAATGGGATGGCCGCTCGCGACGGATGCTGATCCCGAATGAGTTCCAGCAGATGGCTGGCCGGGCCGGTCGGCGCGGGATGGACCTGAAGGGCAACGTCGTCGTTCCGCACTCGCCGTGGATCAAGTTCACCGAGATGATGCAAATCGCGACCGGTGAACTGGAACCCGTTACCAGTGCCTTCTCGATTCGCTACAACACCGTTCTCAATCTCTGGGACCCGCCCCATGGCAACCGGGTGCGCAATATGCTCCAGCAATCGCTGGCGCAGTTCCAGTCGGCGCGGCGTGTGCGCGAACTGGAAGACGACATCGTCGACCTCGGTGCCCGGATCCACGATCTCCCGCAGGGCTGCCTGATCGGGCTGGACGCCGGCGACGAGTTGCTGGACGACTACCGGGGTCTCAACCATTCGGTCGATGCCCTGCGCAGCAAGGAACGCAACATCCAGAGCGAGGTGCGCCTGCTGGAGGTCCGCACCGACGCTCGCCCATGGCCGGAGCCGGGGCGTCAGGCGATCCGCCGCGTCTTCCGCACGGCCGAACCGGGGCTGGTAGCCCACGTCCGTAATGAAGGCTGGGGTGTCTACCTCGGCAAGGCGCGGGCGGGCGGCGTCGGACTCTTCCTGTTCGAGAGTGCCGTCAAACTCGTCCCGGAATACCGGCTGATCGATTATCTGCCGGCCAATCAACTCAGTGTCCCGGTCCCCGAGGCGCTGACGATGGTCGGCGATCCGCTGGCCGATGCGACGACGCTGGTTGACCCATCGCTGATCGCGGCCGTCAACGAAGCCCTCCGTGACCTGCCACTGCCGGACCTCGACGCGCAGATCGCCGCATACCGCGCCGAACTGGAGAAGCGCAACGAATCAGCCCGCATGCAACAGGTCGAAGACCTCGAAGCCGTCCGCGCCCAGACCGAGGAGTTGATCTCTCTCCGCGCCAACCACCCCTGCCACACCTGCCCACGGCGCAAGGAGCATCAGCAGAACCTCAAGCGGGTCGCCGCGCTGGAACGCGAGCGGCTACGGGTCGAGCAGCAACTGCGCGAGGAGCAGGAAGCCGAGGAAGATCGCATTCGCGGCATCATCAGCGGTATCCGCAACGTCCTCCATCGCTTCAACTACCTGCATCGCGGCTACCCAACCGCCAAAGCCGACCTGCTGGCCGATGTCTTCGACACCAACGGTCTCGTCATCTGCGAGATGCTCGACCGTGGCATGGTCGACACGCTGGCCCCCGCCGACCTGGCCGAGGTGTTCTCATGGTTCGCGTTCGATCGCGACTCGCGCTTCTCGAACACCTACAACCTGCCCAACCACCTGATTCTGCTTCGACGCCGGCTGGAGGACATGGAGCATCAGGTGCTGGCGACCGAGCGTGGCAATGGCCTGTTCATCTCCAACGGTCACAACGCCGGGTTCTACGGCGCGATGCGTGCCTGGTGCAACGGCGCGACGATGTCGGCAATCACTGAGCAGATCGATCTCTCGGAAGGCGACCTCGTCCTGACCTTCAACAAGACGATCGACCTGATGCGCCAGGTCCGCGAGATGATCAGCCACGTCGCTCCTGACCACCCGCTGCGCGAGACGCTGGCAACGGCAGAACGCTTCGTCAAACGCGACATCGTCGAACAATCGCTCGCCCTCGGTTTCCTCCCGATCGCCAGCGAGGACTCCGCACCGGAAGCGGACGATACCGCCGATGCGCTGGACGATGAGTAACCAGCCCTGTCTTCGTGCGCATCTGGCATGTCCCTTGCTCCCGTCATCCTGAATATATCGTCTGCGCGAGGCGGGCCACCTCGTGCAGACCGTACCTTTGCAACGGGATGGAGCATGGCAGATGGACATCGACTCAACGCTCAGCATGCTCGGCAGGCCCAGCCCGACTGGCATCGTCACCGACGACCTCAGCTATATTCGGACGGGCATCGTCAATGTCTTCTTCTACGGTCGGCCCGGTGCTGGCGATCGTGGCTGGGTGCTGATCGACACTGGTATCTATGGCTTCAGCGGGCGAATCATGGAGGAGGCAGCCCGGCGCTTCGGCGAGGGAGCGCGACCAGCGGCCATCATCCTCACGCACGGTCACTTCGACCACGTCGGGACAGTCAAGCCACTGATGCAGGCATGGGATGTCCCCGTCTATGCGCACCCAATGGAGATGCCGTACCTCACCGATCGATCCCCATACCCGCCGCCCGACCCATCCGTTGGTGGCGGCGCGATGTCGGCCATGTCGCCGCTCTACCCACGTGGCCCGTTCCATCTCCAGCCTGCGCCAATCGCGCTACCGTCCGATGGCTCGGTTCCGGGCATGCCCGGCTGGCGCTGGGTCCACACGCCAGGCCATTCGCCCGGGCACATCGCCCTCTGGCGTGAATCGGACCGCACCCTGATCGCAGGCGACGCCTTCGTGACGACCAGGCAGGAGTCGCTCTCGGGAGCGTTCACGCAGAATCCGGAGATGCACGGGCCACCGATGTACTTCACGCCCGACTGGCAGTCTGCCCGCCGCTCGGTCGAGACCCTCGCCGCGCTCGAGCCGGCTGTTGCCGTCACCGGACACGGGCTCCCGATGGCTGGGGACTTTCTGATAGATGAACTCCACACCCTCGCGCAGCAATTTGCCCAGCGAGCCGTCCCGAATCGCGGTCGCTACGTCAACGAACCAGCCGTCACCAGCAGCGCAGGGATTGTCTCGCTACCTCCTGCCCCTGCGTCGCCCAATATTGACGGGCTGGCTGCGTTCGCGATCGCGACGGCTGTGACGATGGCCGTTGCCTCGCGGTTTCGTGACTAGCAACCCTCTCGGGACGGTCGCCACTCGTGTACCCTTTGTCCCCGCATAGTGAATCGCGGTGCTGGCCACCGTGGGGACAATGGGAGCACAATGAACAGACGACTTTTCCAATGTGCCGCGCTGGTCGCGTTGGTCGCGAGCCTCGTTGCGATACCGTGGGTTACCGCGCAGACACCGGTCGATGTCGCGTTCGAGCGCACATGGTCGCGGACCGATAAGGCCGTCGCCGAGCGCGTCGTGGACCGGACCTGGATGTGGGGACCACAGGAGTCAGCCATTCGTAAGGGCGAGTCGTACGCTGGCGCGCCCGGTGGCCAGCGCGTCGTCACCTACTACGACAAGTCCCGGATGGAAGACAACGCCTACCGCGGCACTGACCCGTGGGACGTCACCAACGGCCTGCTGGTCGTTGAACTGATCTCCGGCGAGATGCAGACTGGCGACAGCAGTTTCGACACGCGCGAACCCGCCGACGTCAACGTCGCTGGCGATCCCGATCAGGCCAATCCCATCACTTACGCGTTGCTGGCCGGGCTCCGCGACGATCCCGCAACTCCGACCGGGACAACAATCACCACCCGCGCGACGGTCAATGCCACAGGCATCAACCTGTCCAACGATCCCTCGCTTGCCGGGCGCGGCGTGACCGCTTCCGAGTACGTGCCGGAGACCGAACACACGGTCGCCTCGCCATTCTGGGAGTTCATGAACGCATCGGGGACAGTCTACGAGAACGGCGCCTACACGACTGAAAACCTGTTCGAGAGCGCGTTCTACGCGACCGGCTACCCGATCACGGAAGCGTTCTGGGCAACGGTCACTGTCGGAGGGACGGACCGCGACGTGCTGATGCAGTGCTTCGAACGGCGCTGCCTGACCTACACACCGGACAACCCGGATGGCTGGAAGGTCGAGGCAGGGAACGTCGGCCTGCACTACTATCAGTGGCGCTACGACGATGACGAACCGACGCCGTCACCATCACCGACGCCAACGCCAGACCCCGACGCGCTCTATCAGTCCAACCTGACCGACTGGCCGGTAATCGCCGACAACATCGGCAACAGCGCCTATCCGACCTACGAGGACTATCAGATCCGAACCGTCCGTGGGGCAACCCTCTACGCCATCAGTGACGTCACGCTAGGCGACGGTAGTTACCGCGTCCAAGTTCGCAATCCAAGCGGCGGAGACACGCTCGCCTGCCTCGCGATCCGCGCAGAGCGGCATCCTGTCGCCCGCAACCTGCCGCAGCGCTCGACCAACTTCTGCCTGGTCTACGAGAATGGTCAGGCGCGGGAAGCGACGGCCTTCATCCAGACGATCAACAGTGCCAACACGGTCGTCACCAGCACACTCGGCACCTGGACCCTGCCAACACCGATCGACAACGACGACTGGGCCAGCCTGCGCCTCGACGCCTTCGGCAATGACCTGATCTACCGCGTCAATGGCGCACAGATCGCATCGACCGGCGGCGCAGGCGCTCCCGGACTCCTCGCCCTCGCCAACCACAGCACCGACGAGAGCCAGCCGGTGACGGTGGCGTTTAGAGACCTGCTCGTTCGACGAGGACCGTGAAGCTCGGGAATCGGGAATCGTGATTCGGGGGCTGTCAAGTGGACATGGTCCGTCTGACAGCCCCGAATCCCGATTCCCGATTCCCGATTCCCGCGATTACGCTATTCCGCAGCTTTCGCCGGATGTCCTGCTCCAGTGGAGGAGTTCGTCGTAGTCGTCGTCATCGAGGGTGAACGACTGCCCGCAGTCGGGACAAGTCACGACGAAGACGCAATCACCGCGCATCTCGCAGAGCTCGGCGACATCGCCGAACAACCCTTTCGCGCAGAGATGACTGCGAACTCGTTCAACGGTCGGGGAAGCAGAGAGTGCCATCGTGAAGTGCCTTCCACGCAAACCGGACATGCCACAGTCTATGGTGTGCGGGACGCGGATGCAACCGGCGGGTAGTGTCGCGTGATGCGTGATGCGTAATGCGTGAATTCACAGGGTCAGGTTTCTGGAACTGTTCCAACGGGATTACTCGTAACGGAGCGCAGCCAGGCCCTTTGCGAACGGAGGATAGACGACCCCGTACTCGGTGATGAATGCTGTGACGTACTCGGCGGGGGTGACGTCGAAGGCGGGGTTGTAGACCGCGCAGGCGTCCGGGACGATCCGGAGCTCGTTGAAGTGGGTCAGTTCCTCGGGGGCGCGCTCTTCGATCGGGATGTCTGCGCCGGTTGGGGTGGCGAAGTCGATCGTCGAGCGTGGGACGGCGACGTAGAACGGGACGCCGTAGTTGCGGGCGATGATTGCAACGCCCAGCGTACCGATCTTGTTGGCGACATCACCGTTGGCCGCCACCCGGTCGGCACCGACGATGACGGCTTGAACCTCACCACGCGACATGACCGACGCGGCCATGCTGTCGGCGATGACCGTTACCGGTACGCCAGCCCGTGCCAGTTCCCAACTCGTCAGCCGCGCACCCTGAAGTAGCGGGCGTGTCTCGTCAGCGTAGACTCGCACGTTGAGCCCCTGCTCATGCGCGACATAGATCGGCGCGAGGGCCGTTCCGTAGCCGGAGGTCGCCAGACCGCCAGCGTTGCAATGCGTCAGCACCGCTCCTTCACGCAGCAGCCGTGCGCCGTGCTCACCGATAGCGCGGCAGGCTGCCAGATCCTCATCGAGCAACGCCAGCGCCTCGGCCCGTACCCGATTCCGAAGCACTGAAATATCGGCGGATGGATCAGACGCGACCCGCTCCATCACACGATCGAGCGCCCAGAAGAGGTTGACGGCAGTTGGCCGAGCGGTCGCCAGGTAGGTACGAGCGCGGTCGAGATCAGCCAGGAACGTCTCGCGGTCGGTCGCGGTTGACGCACGGGCCGCGATGTCCAGTCCAAACGCCGCCGCTATCCCGATAGCCGGGGCGCCACGGACCCGTAGCGAGCGGATTGCCTCCCACATCGCCTCGACCGACTCAATCGCGATCCGCCGCTCCTCGACCGGCAGCAACGTCTGATCGAGGAGCGTGACGATGTCGCCTTCGAGCGCGATCGGCTGGATTGGCGGGTGGGAGGCGTTCATTACCCCTCGCCGCGCAGGTAGCGCTTGACGCTCTCGTTGCTGTCCTGGGCCATCCCGAGGCCGTTGATGACGACCGAGATGCCGGCGAAGTACTGGAGAACGCCGAGCGCTTCGATCACCTGCTCGTCGGTGTAGCCAAGTCGCTTGAGGCGGGCGGTGTGTGTCTCGATCCCAAACTGGTTGTTCAGGAGGGTGACGGTTGCCCAGGCGAGGAACTCCTTGAGGTTCGGGTCGAGCGTCCCTTCGTCCATGACGCGGTGGCGGTGTTCGACGGCTGCTTCGAGGATCGTCGGGTTGTTGCCAAGCACCTTGTACGCGTTCGGCACCTGGCCATTTCCGAACCCGGCCTTGATGTCATCGTACGCGGCCTGAACGCGGTCGTTGGCGTCAGACTCTTCGACGTAGCGGATCGTCGGCATCGTATCTCCTCCTTCACTGGTCCTGTCGCCAACCTTAATGCGCAGCGCGCCCGAATGGAAGAGATACGACACCGGACGAGGATCGTGCGGCTATGCGTCGATTGACGGTGGCTCCTGAATACCCATGTCATCCACGTCTTCGCCACGACGCCACGACGAGTCCCGGCCATATGGCTGACGAGCAGGTTCGGGCGATGGAATCTCCGGGATGCTGCAGGTGCGCGGATCCCCACGTCTGAGCGTCAGCGATTCGCCATAGTGGAAGATCTCCAGTGGCCGGCCAGCGATCAGTTCGTAGCGCACCTCGCCCTGGTAGACATCCACTCGCAGGCGACGGCCACGATAGATCATCCGGAACGTCGTCCTTGAGAGTGGCGCAGGCAGGCGGGGGGCGAAGGTCAACGTCGTGCCGTGGTCGCGCATACCCCCAAAGCCCGCCGCGACGACAAGCAGCGTCCCGGCCAGCGCCGCCATGTGGAGACCATCGCTGGTGTTCCCGGCCAGGTCCATCAGATCGACGAAGGCGGTCTCACGGAAGTAGTCGTAGGCGAGGTTCAAATGCCCCACCTCGGCTGCGACGATTGCCTGGATACAGGCAGAGAGCGTCGAGTCGCGAACCGTAATTGCCTCGTAGTAGTTGAAGTCACGGAGTTTCTGTTCCGGAGAGAATTGATCGCCGGACAGATACAGCGCGTGAACGAGGTCGGCCTGCTTGACGACCTGACTTGAGTAGAGCAGGTAGTACGGATAGTTCAGCAACAGCGGGTACTGATCCGGGTTGGTCGCCTCGAAGTCCCAGCGTCGATAGCGAGTGAACCCCGCCGACTGCTGGGTGACGCCCAGTTCCTCGTCGAACGGGACGACAATCGCGTCGGCCGCCCTGCGCCACGACTGAACCTCATCCGCGTCGACGCCGAACTCGGCGACCCGTTCGGGGTATCGCTCCGCGACATCGGCCGCTGCTCGCAGGTTCCGGGCGGCCATCAGGTTCGTGAAGACGTTGTTATCGACCAGGGCGGTGTACTCGTCCGGCCCGGTCACGCCATCAATCCGGAAGCGTCCCTCCGCGTCATGGTGGCCAAGCGAACGCCAGAGGCGCGCGGTCTCAACCAGCAGATCGCAGCCCGGACCGCGCTCGAACTCGGCGTCGCCAGTCGCATTGATGTAGCGGCGGACGGCGTCGGCGATGTCGGCGTTGATGTGGAACGAGGCCGTCCCAGCCGGCCAGTAGCCGGAGCATTCCTCGCCACGGATCGTCCGCCACGGGAAGGCCGCTCCTTTCAGCCGCAGTTCGCTCGCTCGGGCACGGGCGAGATCGAGCGTCGAGTGTCGCCAGAGGAGCGCATCGCGCGCGGCATACGGCGCGGCATACGTCAGGACCGGCAGCACGAATGTCTCCATGTCCCAGAACGAGTGGCCATCGTAGCCGCGACCTGACAACCCCTTGGCCGGGATCGGACGCTGTTCGGCACGTGCCGCCGCCTGGACGATCTGGAAGATCGCGAAGCGCACCGCCTGTTGCAGTTCCTCGTCGCCTTCGATCTCAATGTCGGCCCGCTCCCAGATCTCATCGAGGTGGGCGCGTTGTCCGGCGAGCAACCCATCCCAGCCGATCCGGCGGGCCGCCAGCAGCGCGGCATCGACCTGATCGCGCAGGGCCGGCATCGACCGTTCGGACGACCAGCCGTAGCCGACCAGTTTCACCACCGTCAGCCGCTGGCCGAGTGCCAGTTCGGTGCTGACGGCAACGCGCGCCAGATCAGGCTCGCTATCGGACTCCGTCATTGTCCCCTCGGGGCCATCGACGATGTGATCGACGGCGGTAGCCATCCGCAGACCGCTCCGGTGGGTCCGGTGGCCAATCTCGGCGCCGAGCCGGTTGCAGGTGTGGTATTCGCTCACCAGTGGCGCGCGCAGCGCCCCGGCTTTGCGTGGATCGTGCGATTGTTCCGGCAACGGCTCGTTGGCGACGAGCGTTGACTGGACGACGACTCGCACGGGAGATGTCAATGGCTCGACTTCGTAGCGGATGGCTGCGACCGAGCGCTGCACGAACGAGACCAGCCGCGTCGAACGGATCCGAACCGCCTTACCGGCTGGAGAAACCCAGTCCACCTCGCGCCGGAGGACACCGTCGCGGAAGTCGAGCACCCGCTCGTGCCGCAGCAGCGTTCCATAGCGGACGTCGAACGGCTCATCATCGACCAGCAGCCGCATCAATTTGGCGTTGGTGACGTTGATCAGCGACTGTCCCTCTTCGGGGTAGCCGTAGCCACCTTCCGCGTATGGGAGTGGCAGCGTCTCGAAGAACCCGTTGAGGTACGTACCTGGGGTATCGTGCGGCTCGCCTTCGTCGAGGTTACCCCTCATCCCGATGTGACCGTTTGAGAGCGCGAAGATCGACTCGGTTTCCGCGAGATAGTCCAGCCGAAGTTCCGACTCGGTAATCGCCCACGGCTCAATCGACAACACGCCTGGTGGAATCATCGGAATCCCAACCCCCAATCATCTCGCGATACCAGCGACGCAGTTTGCAAAGCCACACATTCCGAACTGCCGGACGGCGATACTGCCCCGATGCTCTACGCAGCGCCGAACGGCATGATCGTAGCAGCGAACAGCCTGCTACGGCTGCAATCGCGTTCGCCGCCGGCACAATCCTCACCCGCGCGGGAACATCAGTTCAATCCTGATACGAAGTTGTAACGGTTCAGTTGAAGACGCGACACAGATGTCGTTTCGATGCCGTCAGAATACCAACATCGTTCGGTGTGATCGCGTATGACCGTGTGTTTGCTGTTGCGCAACCGGCATCACGGGTCACCCAGCCGAAGGGGACGCACGATGTACTTCAGACTTGTCGCCATCCCACGTTCCTGGGTCGATGTCGATCTGTTCATCCTGGAGGACACAACCGGCAGCCTGTACCAGTACGAACCCGAGCGGGATCATCTGGAACGTCTCGCGGATCGTGACGCCAACCTGCTGATGCAATGGTATGAGCTATCGCAGACGTTTACGTGGCACGCGAGAGACGCGCTGCAAGAACTTCTGGGATCACCGACGCGCCGACCGAAAGTACCAGCAACCGCTCCGGGCACGGAATCGATGACAACCGGTGCTTGGTGATTGTTGGAAGATGGTGAGATGCGGGAAACGCCCGTTAGTCGAGCCGCTTGATCATGACCTGATGGCCGATGCCACTCATGAAGAACTCGCCGCCAACGACGTTGAAGCCCAGTGCCTCGTAGAAGCCGAGTGCGTGAGTCTGCGCGTTGAGGACGATGTGAGTCGCTGACTCCATGTACGCACGCTCGATAATGGCCAGCATTAGCGCCTTACCGACACCATGCTGCCGCCATTCCTTGCGCACGGCAACCCAGGCGACCTGCCCCTCGCGACCGAACATCGTCAGCCGGCCGGTACCGACCGGCTGATCTCCCATCATCGCTAGATAGTGGAAACTGCGCCGGTCGTCGGGATCAGTCCTGGCGTCGTCGGTGAGTTCCTGCTCGTCGACGAAGACTTCGTCGCGGATGCGGTAGACCTCTTCGAGCGGCCTATCGCCCCAGAGTTCGCGGACGGTGAGTGCTGAAGGCTGCGTGTCGAGCGACTGGCGCGGTGATGGCTCAAGATCTCCGCCGCGCGCAGGCTTCATCGACCCCTCGTCACTCATCACTCGTTACTCAACACTGATTACGTCAGGACGCCGTCTGCCGCGACGGGAACCGGTTCGAGGGCGGGAACGAGTGGGCGACCCATCGTGTCAACCGGGATGATGCTCGGATCGAGTTCCGCCTCGGCAATGACGGCATCGGTCGCCAGCACCCGCTTGAAGGCCGCGATCGCGACTTCCAGCATACCGTCGTCCGGTGTTCGCGTCGTCACGCCCTGGAGCAGCAGCCCCGGAGCAAGGATCGCACGCATAATCGGGTTCTCTGAACGCGCCGCGCCAATCCGGATCACCTCATAGGCAACTGCCGCGATGACCGGCACCAGCAGCACACGCGAACTGTACAGCCAGTACCACGCCGGACGGCCGATCATAATGAAGACGACCACTGAGATCAGCATCACGATGAGCAGGAATCCGGTCCCGCAGCGGATGTGCGTCAGCGGCTGCTTGCGGACATTGGCGACATCAGTTGGGAGACCCTGCTCGTAGGCATTGATCGTCATGTGCTCGGCACCGTGGTAGCCGAAAACGCGGCGAATGTCCGGCATGAACGAGATGGCGTACATGTAGCCGACCAGCATCCCCAGTCGGAGGACGCCCTCGATCAGGTTGACGACCAGATGCGAGTCGATCCAGCGTTCGAGCAGGTCAACGACGATCAGCGGCGCGATGAAGAAGAGTGCAATCGAGAAGAGCAACGAGAGGCCGACCGTCGCCCAGAGGAGCGGTCCGGTCAACATCGCCGGTTCTTCCGACTTGCCATCCTTGCCGACGACTGGCTCCTCGCCCTCGACCTCCTGCAAGCCGACATTGGCCGAGAAGATCAGCGCCCGCATTCCGAGCAGCAAGGTATCCCAGAGAACGAACACACCGCGGACAAACGGCCAGTTTCGGACCTTTGTGACGACTGGCCCTGGCGTGAGTGCTTCTTCGTAGACGCAGATTTTGCCGTCGGGCTGGCGAACAGCAACGGCCATCGACGAGCGGCCGCGCATCATGACGCCTTCCATGACCGCCTGTCCGCCGTAGTAGAACGGTTTTGCCATCGTTCGGTGACTCCCTGATATTCGACCATGCTGAGGATGGCGCGCGCCCCATGCGCGCAAGCAGATGTCTGCTGTCAACCGCTCGGATTCTATCACCCGCACCTGACGGGTTCGGGAAGGTTATGGTGACCTGTGATGGTTTTGTGTCTCACGTCGGGACTCGGGACTCGGGATTCGGAGTTGAGCAACGTCGGGAAGCCCGTTAGGAGATTTCACGTTTGGCATCCCCGAATCCCGAGTCCCGAGTCCCCACCTGTTGTGACCCCTCCATAGCCAGTGTTATCCTCACCTGTGGCGCGCAGTCTTATAAGTATCGGGCGTGCTGAGACGGCATTCCAGCCAGGGTGGCCGTGGCCGGGTGCAAGCAGGGGATGGGAACAGGAACATGGCAGTCGAGCCGTTGATCTATGAGCTTTCCAAGCCAGGCCGGCGCGGGACGACGGTGCCGGAGATTGATGTCCCGCAGGTGGAGATCCCGGCCGAACTGTGTCGTGATGAACTCGGGCTTCCTGAAGTTTCCGAGATCGATGTCATCCGCCACTACACGCGCATGTCGCAGAAGAACCACGCGATCGACATCAACTTCTACCCACTTGGCTCCTGCACGATGAAATACAACTCGAAGATCAATGAACTCGTCGCACGGATGCCGGGCTTCGCCCACATCCACCCATTGCAGGACGAGTCCACCGTTCAGGGTGCGCTCGAGTTGATGTACGAGTTGCAGGGCTACCTGGCCGAAATCTCTGGTTTCGACGCCGTCACCCTCCAGCCGGCAGCCGGTGCGCACGGTGAATTGACCGGCGTCCTGATCGCCCGCTCGTACCATGAGGAACGTGGCGACACCGGGCGCGACACTGTCATCGTCCCGGACTCCGCCCACGGTACGAACCCGGCGACCGCCGCAATGGCGGGCTTCAAGGTCGTGACCGTCCCATCGGACGATCGTGGCAACGTCGATGTCGCCAAGCTCCGTGAGATGGTCGGACCATCGACGGCGCTGTTGATGATCACCAACCCGAACACACTCGGCCTCTGGGACGAGCACATCAAGGAAGTCATCGACATCGTCCACGGTGCCGGTGGGCTTGTCTACAACGACGGCGCGAACTTCAACGCGATTCTCGGAATCGCCCGCCCCGGCGACCTCGGCGTCGACATCATGCACTACAACCTGCACAAGACGTTCTCGACGCCGCACGGCGGTGGCGGCCCGGGCGCTGGCCCGGTCGGCGTCCGTGCTGATCTGGCGAAGTACCTGCCGGACCCGGTCATCGTTCGCCGCGACGAGGGTGGCAACGTCACCTACGCGATCGAGTCGCCAGAGGCGTCGGTCGGCAAGGTCCATTCCTTCTTCGGCAACTTCGGGATGCACGTGCGCGCCTACTGCTACATCCGCATGCACGGCGCGAAGGGTCTGCGCCAGATCAGCGAGGACGCCGTTCTGGCGGCGAACTACCTGATGGCTAACCTGAAGGACCGCTACGAGGTCGCCTACGACCGAACCTGCATGCATGAGTTCGTCGCGACCGCACGTCGCCAGAAGGCGAAGAACGGCGTCCGAACACTCGACATCGCCAAGCGTCTGCTCGACTTCGGCATCCACCCACCGACGACCTACTTCCCGCTGATCGTGGAAGAGGCGCTGATGATCGAGCCGACCGAGACGGAATCGATCGAGACGCTGGACAACTTCATTGCCGCAATGCGACAGATCGCCGACGAGGCCGACAACGATCCAGACTTCGTCAAGGCGGCGCCGCACACGACCGAGTACAAGCGGCTCGACGAAGTCTCCGCCAACCGCAACCTCAACCTGCGCTGGACCGCCGAGAACAGCGCTCCCGAGCAGTTGGCAGCCGACTAGCATCAGTCCCGTCGGCAGACACGGCACGACACAAAGCGAGAAGCCCTCTCCGCCTTAACGGAGAGGGCTTCTCGCTTTGTGTCCGGTTTCGGACGGATTGCGCTAGCCCAGCGGCATCCGGTTGATCGGGAACGGTGTCTCCCGGCAGATACCGCTGCGATGGGCGACGCAGGTACGGGCAAATGTATCCGCGTTCTCCCGGCCAGCGTCCGGGGTTGCGGCAACGATCGAGGTCATCAGGGTCGCGGCGACCGCAAGTGCAACGGCCAGACGACGGAGCGGCTTGGCAAGGATCTTCATTGCATCGATTCCTGTTCCTGGTAAGAGCGTCGGCAGTGTCGCGAACAGTGGGAATCAGGCGCGATCGTCCGCTGTCGCGCGCCGTAGCGACAGACGCCGGCGGCCAGCCGGAGTGGGAGTCAGATCGTTGCGCTTCCAGGCATCGCGGCTAAGCTGCTCGATCCTGATGCGCTCCTGCTCGACGAGCAGTTCCTGGACAGCAAGTGACGGCATGGTGGGTTCCCTTCTTTGGGATATGCCGGACGACAGTGTCCGGTCAAGCGATTGTGGTGTGACGTCCGCTCAGGACGTTAGAGACGGGTGGCGAGGTCGACCAGTTCGTTAGCGACAGCCTCTGGCCGTTCCCAGTTGACGACGTGGCCCTCTCCCCGATAGACCGAGAGCCGGGAGTTGGGGATTCCTGCCAGGAGCGCTTCCTGCTGGGTGCGGGAGCAGAGGCCATCCTGGTCGCCCCAGACAATGACGGTCGGGGCTGTGATGCTGGACAACTCGGCGGACGAATCGAACGCCATGATCCCCTGCATCGCCGATTGCCAGGTCATCGCCGGAGCCTTCTGACTCTCAGCAATCAGGGCATCGAGCAACCCGGGCTCCGGATCATGGACGAACATCCCGCCCTGGAACTCGCGGATGAACTCGGGATCGACAGGGTCGGTCATCGCCTCCAGATACGGCAACATCTCGTGCAGATCCGGGTGGTTGCTGAAGGTCGTGGCGGAACCAATCAGCATCAAACCCTGGACACGCTCCGGTTGCCGGATGGCGACGCGCTGGGCGATCAGGCTCCCCATCGAATGACCGACGACGACGGCCTTCTCGATCGAGATTGCGTCCATCAACGCGAGCACGTCCGACGCATAGTCATCCATCGTGTACCCGCTCGCGGGCCGGTCGGCCTCGCCCCAGCCACGCTGTGTTGGCGCGATGACTCGCAACGACAGCGGCAGGTACGGGAGCATGGTTGAGACGGCGAACCACGAGTCAGGGTAGCCGTGCAGAAAGATGACCGGTGTCCCGCTGCGATTACCCTGCTCGAAATAGGGCATCCGGACCCCGGTCGTTAGTGCGACGGCGTTAAGTGTCGGTACCATGCGGTACAGCCTCCTTTGGCATCAGCCCTGCCGCGACACCGATGTCACGGCCACTGGCGTACTCTAGCGGTCGTCCAGGCTGTCGCCATCGCACCAATTGCCCAATCAGCACTCGCGCCAGCCAGCGTCACAAACCGTCCACCGGCCGAAACTACTCAGAGCGCCGGGCACGGCATGGGCAATCGGTGGTGGGTTGTTCTTCTCATCCATGGATCACGCGATGGTGTCACAATGGAACCGAGCGAAGGGATGGGACGATGACCGAGAACGAAATAGGAACTACGATCAACGAGATCGGCGAGCGCATTCTCACACGGCTGGAGGCCACAAATGCCGCACGCGAACGGGCGCTGGCCGAAACGCGACAGATCGTCCGAATGAGCGCCAACGCGATCCGCGCCGTGCATCGTGACGACTTCGACGAGGCCGCCCGCCTGGTCGGACAGGCGCGTGAGATGCAGGACGCCCTGGTGGCGGAACTCCGTGACCACCCGAACATCTACTGGTCCGGTTATGTCCAGGACGCCCAGAAGGAGTACGCCGAAGCCAACATCGTCCTCGGGATCATCTCCGGTCGTGGCGTCCCGTCGCCTGAGGATCTCAGCGTCGAGAATGCCGTCTATCTGAACGGGCTAGGCGAAGCCGCCGGTGAGTTGCGCCGCTACGTGCTGGACGCCCTCCGGCGCTGGCAGCCGGAGCGGGCAGAGACGCTGCTGGTCGCGATGGACGACATCTACGGCCTGCTCGTGACCGTCGATTATCCCGACGCGATCACCGGCGGACTGCGTCGAACGACCGACATGGTACGTGGCGTCCTGGAACGAACACGCGGTGATCTGACCGTCGCGCTCCAGAATCGCAACCTGCTCGACGCGCTCGAACGGGCCGAGGCGCGAGCCGCGCGTAGTGGCGAGTAACCGGAGACCCGGGTATCCTTGCCCGTCGGAGGATCGCGCGGCCTACAGACGACGTGCCCGGACGCCGCCAGCGAGGTGAGGTCGGAAGGTGGCAAACACGCACGCGAACACCCCGGCGGGGGCCGGTTCGATGAACTCCCGCACGTTCGTTCCCGTCAGACAACGACAATCGCAGCCCGCCCGGCTGCTCCTGAGCCTGACACTACTGCTTGCGGTCGCCGGACTGGTGCCGACGGCGATGCCCAGCGCGCAGGCCCAGAACGGCGAACGCTACATTACCTACATTCCGTGGGTTCCCAACGGCGAGATGATCGGCGGCCAGGGTCCGTGGAGTGGCGTCGTCTCAATCCAGAACCGGACTGATGACTTCTGTTCGTTTGAGGTCTTTGCGGTCGAGAACAATTCTGAGTGGACATCGAAAACCGGGCTGTCGATGTTCGACTGGGAATCGCGCTCGCTCTCTGCCGGTGGGATGAACCTGCCGGATGGCGGCAGCCCGGTCCGGATCGAAGCGACCTGCGACATCGCCGTCAGCCTCAAGCAATACACGCCGAACGTCCGACGAACTCCATGGTCCGACGGTAGCCAGGTCGTGACCGGCTACACCGGCCTGAGCGAAGCCGATTTCGCAGCCGCGAAGGCATCCGGAACGCCCACCTGGCACCTCCCGATCGTTCAGACAAACTCCGACTGGAACACGCTCATCCGGGTCACCAACTTCGCAGATACCGCGACCGATGTCACCGTCGAGGTCTTTCCAACCGGCAATACCATCAGCGCTGCTGGTGCCGTGCTCACGCTGCCGCGGCAGTTGGGTCACACCGAAACGTGGACGATCGATCTTCTCGCCGAACTCGGGACAACCGGATTCGTCGGCTTTGCGAAGATCACGGCCGATGGTGATGTCGGCGCCGTCGCACAGCGCATCAAACCCGGCGCGTTGATGGCGATCAGCAACGTCGCGGTCGCGGTTGATGCCACGGCAGCCGAGGGAAGTTATCGGGCGGCCGCCCCGCTCCTGTTCACCGCCTACAACGGTTGGAACACGGGTATCACGATGGCGAATCCGTCCAGCCAGCCAGCCGTCGTGACGTTGCAGTACTTCCCAACGAACGGACCAATGCTGCGGCAGGAGTCGATCGTCATCGCCGCCTACAGCATGCAGTACATCTACACGCCGGGCACGGTCGCGCAGGCAGGCTTCGTTGGCAGCGCAAACATCCTCAGCAACCTGCCCATCGTCGCAGCCGTCGACGAAGTGAAGTACGAGACGTCCGAAGCGCTCTCATATCTCGCCAGCGCGGCACCGCAGCACGTCGCCGGTGTCCCGATCGTCTTCAAGGAAGACCCCAGCATCGGTCAGAACGACAACTCGGGCGTCAGCATCGTCAATCTCGACCCGATCAACGAGCAGAACGTCTTCATGAGAGTGCGGAACCGGGCTGGTGCGGACCTTCTCGACCTGCCGGTTGCCGTCCGTCTTCCGGCTGGCGGTAGCAGTTTCGTTTACCTGCCATTCATCGATGACATTCCGGCTGGCATGAACGGCTCGCTGATCCTTGAAACGAGCAACCCGGCGGGCTTCGTCGCAATCTCAAACGATGTCAACTACGCGGCGGGTGGCGATGGCTCGGTTGTCTTCGCGGCGACCGGCAACGGCGGTTTGTACCATATCCCGGCGCCTGTGCAGTGAGTGACACCACCCCGCTCGGCCCGCGTATCGTGGCTGCCCTTGACCAGGGTGACATCGACGGCGCCCTGGCACTGATCGACGACGCGGCATCGAACTCCGCTGGCGACGAGCGCGCAGGGTACCTGCTGCTCCGTGGTCAGTTGCTGCTGGCCCTCGGCGATCCCGCCGTGGCAGTTGTCGCATTCGGCAATGCCCTGGCGTCGAGCGATAGCGCCGACCAGAAGGCAGACACCCTCGTCATGCGTGCCGAAGCCCATGAGGCGCTCGGCGAGATCGACGCGAGCCGAACAGACCTGCATGCAGCAATCGACCGTTACGCCGACGAGTACAAACGCGCTGCAGCCAGACAGGTGCTCGGCCGGATCGAGCGCGACCACGGTGATCTGGCTGCGGCAATCGACCTGCTCACCGACGCCCACGCGGCACTCGCTCAATCAGCAGGCACTGGGGACACGCTGGAAGTGTCCAGCGAGGCCGCCCTCGATCTGGCGATGGCGCTCCGGCTGGCCGGTCGGAGCGACGAGGCGCTCGACCTGCTGAACGGCCTTCCGGACGATCTCCCAGACCCACTCCGGGCACGCGTGCTCCAGCAGATCGGCACAACCTGGGGCTTTGCCGGTAACCCCGATCGAGCGATGGCCGCCTACGATGCGGCTCTGCCGTTACTCGCGCACCCGGTCGAGCGAGCGGCGGCGCACTACAACCGGGCCGTTGTCCTGCGGGAGACTGGTGACCTGGCCGCTGCCAGTGACGCTCTACACCAGTCGCTGGCGGAGAACGGCGGTGCCGACCCGGCGATTGCCTTCGATGCCCTGCTGCTGTCCGGCATCATCGCCCGCGAGCGCGACGACCTTCAGGGGTCGATTGACGCCCTCCGCGCCGCGACCGAGATTGTCGCGGATGGTGAGCCACATGGCCGCGCCCGGCTGGAACTGGGCACGACGTTGGCAGCGACCGGCCTCTACGGACTGGCCATCGACGAATTCTCAGCAGCGCTGGCGCTGACGACCGAGCGTGCCGACCGAGCGCGAGCGCTGCGACTACGTGGGCTCTCACGCCGAGAGATGGGGCAGCACGCCACGGCTCTCGCCGACATCGAGGCGTCAATCGACCTGACCGACGACCCGGACGAACACGCACGAGCGACGATGGCCGTGGCCGCGCTACTGGCCGCGCTCGGCAACCGGCGCGAAGCGCTCGATCGGGCCGACACACTCCAGTTCAACGACGCTGACGACTCCGGGCGGCTCCAGTTGCTTGTCCAACGCGGTGCGCTACGCTCGGAACTCGGTGACCTCGACGGCGCGATCGCTGATCTGGCGGCATCAGCGGAACTAGCCGGAATGGTCGGCGATGACGACCTGCGGACGAGCGTCCTGGCCGACCTCGGCGCGATCTATCTGGCGACCGGTCAGCAGGAGCGGGCCGATGAAGCGCTCCGGTCCGCAGCGGTACTAGGCGTCAGCGGTGAGGCACCGTTCCTCGCCCTGATGAACCTCGCCAGCCACCTGCTATCCCACGGCGCCGTCTTCGCGGCACTGGATGCCTGGGAGCAGGCCGCTGCCGCCGCTGAGGACGACCGCGATGCACGGGCACGAGCCTTCGTCGCCCGCGCAAACGCATTCCTGCGCTACACCGAGTACGTCCCGGCTGAGACGGATTTCACCCGCGCACTGATGCTCAACCCCAACCAGCAGATCACCGATCAGGCGACAATCGGCATCCAGACCGTCCAGGCCGAACTGGCCGCCTTCGCCGGCCACCGCGAGCAACTCACCCAGACGATCGCCGCAATGGACGCCGCCTCCTACCGGGCCGCGCCAACGCTCGAACGAGCGCTACTGGAACTGACGATCGGGAACTACGGCGCTGCCCTCCTCGACGCCAGCCGTGCCGCGAATCTCTCCCGCCTGACACACGAACAGGCACGCGCCCACGCCCTGCTGGCCCTGATCCAGACCGCCCAGGGCGACTGTGCCGCCGCCCTCGCCTCCCTCTCCGAAGCCGACACCCTCGACCCCGACCGCCGCTGGCACGCCGACTTCGCCGAAGACTGGCGCTGGTCCCGCTGCCCGGAGGTCGCTGCGCTGGTCGCGAGGGACGGAGGGATGTAGGGACTAGGGATTAGGGATTAGGGACTAGGGACGAGGGGTGGGGGTTGTCATCCTGAGCCGCAGCGAAGGATCGCCTGGCCTTAATGACGTGAGCGGTTCGGGCGATGAGCGACGCTCTTCCGATTGGCACGCCCCTGCGTCGTACGCTAAGAGATCCTTCGCTGCGGCTCAGGATGACAACCCCCACCCCTCGTCCCTAGTCCCTAATCCCTACATCCCTACATCCCCTGAAACCTGACACCTGGCACCTGACACCTGACACCTCGCCCACAGTACAGGTTGCGCATCCGACCGCGATCGTGAATCCTCACCAGCGACGATGACGCCTGCAACGACACAGGGGGAACGATGACTGAGGGAACAACGACGCTGCCCAGCCGGAGTGAACTGGCCTATGAAGATACCTGGGATATCGAGAGTATCTTCGCCACAACCGACGACTGGGAAGCAGGGTTCGCAGCAGCCGGTGGCCGGTTGGCCGAGATGGAGCAGTATCAGGGCAGGCTCGGCGAGTCCGGCGCGACGCTGCTGGCCGGCTTGAAGTTGCGCGACGAGATTCTGCTGGAGGTCTACCGGGTGGGCACCTACGCCGGGCTTCGCGTGGCAGAGGACGCAACAAACGCCGCCTCGCTTGCGATGAACGACCGCGCCTCGGGCCTCTTCGCCGGTGCCTTCGCCGCCGCGTCATTCTACGAACCGGAGATTCTCGCTCTGTCGCCTGAGACGCTGAGCCAGTTCCAGTCCGACGAACCCGGTCTGGCTGAGTACGCCCACTACCTCGACACCCTCGAACGACGGCGCGCACATGTCCGCTCGGCCGAAGTCGAGCAGGTGCTGGCGATGGCGTCCGACCCGACCAGCCAGTTCGAGTCGATTCACACCGCCATCGCCGACGCCGACCTCAAATTGGGAACTATCCGCGACGAGGATGGCAACGAGGTCGAACTGGGTCAGGGCAACTACGACCGCTACCTGCACAGCGCCGACCGCAACGTTCGCCAGGCCGCCTGGGAGACCTCCTCGGATGCCTACCTCTCGCTGAAGAACACGTTCGCGGCCAACTACGCCGGAGCCGTCAAGCGCGATGTGCTGTATGCCCGTGCCCACAACTACGACTCGACGCTTGAAGCAGCACTCGCACCGAACGCCATCCCGCTTGAGGTGTTCCACAACCTGATCGACACCGTTCGCAAGAACTTCCCGACCTGGCAGCGCTACTTCAAGGCTCGCGCGAAACTGCTCGGGATCGAGAAGGCGCACGGCTGGGACATCACCGAGGGGCCGCTTCAGGCGGCTGGGCGCCCGCCTCAGCGCAAGATCACCTTCGACGAAGGAGTGGAACTGATCGCCGCCTCACTGGCGCCGCTCGGTCAGGAGTACGTCGGCTTCGTCCAGCAGGGCATCGAGCAGCGCTGGGTGGACCGAATGCCGAACGCCGGAAAGGTCGGCGGGGCGTTCTCCTCGGGTGTGCCGGGCACGCACCCGTTCATCCTGATGAGCTGGCACGATGACCTCGGCGCGGTCAGCACACTGGCCCACGAACTCGGCCACTCGCTCCACTCGTTCTACACCTGGCAGACCCAGCCGACGATCTATACCGACTACAGCATGTTCGTCGCTGAAGTCGCCAGCAACCTGAACCAGGCACTGATGGGTGCCCACCTGCTGGAAACCGAGACCGACCCGAACTTCCTGATCACCGTCATCGAGGAGCGGATGGGTAACAACCTGCGCTACCTCTTCACGATGCCGACTCTGGCCCGCTTCGAACTCGACTGCCACGAGAAAGTCGAGCGGGGCGAGGCGCTGACGGCTGACGGCATGATCGAGACGATGGCCGACCTCTACGCCGAGGCTTACGGCGACGCCGTCGAAATCGACCGCGAACGGATGGGGATCACCTGGGCGCGCTTCTCGCACCTGTTCGCCAACTACTATGTCTTCCAGTACGCGACCGGCATCTCAGCCGCCGCCCAACTCGCCCAGCAGATCCGTAGCGAGGGCCCGGAAGCCGCCAACCGCTACATCGACTTCCTCAAGACAGGCAGCGCCGAGTATCCGGTCGATGCTCTCCGCAAGGCCGGCATCGACATGAGCACCCCCGAGCCGATCCAGGCCGCATTCGACATCCTTGCCGGTTATGTCGAGCGTCTGGAGCAGATCATCGGGTAGCGAGCGGCCCCCCCTGTCGTCCTGAGCCGCAGCGAAGGACCTCTCCGGCGTAGGGAACAGGGGTTTGGGAAGAGGGAACAGGAGCGAGAACCTCCGTGGGTCAATTCCTGTTCCCTGTCACCTGTTCCCTGTTCCCCAGGCAGAAGAGGTCCTTCGCTGCGGCTCAGGACGACAGGGGGATGCAGGAGGGTGGCGAAGTGAGGCGCATGGGATCAGTCTTCGGCGTGCTGTTGGTGTTGAGCACGTTCTGGGTCCCGAGCGTGTCTGCGACGACCCCGGTGATGCCGACCAGTTCTGACATGATCCTCGTTATCGAACGGTCGTTCTCACAACTCAATCCACGAACGGACGGCGTCAACGTCGTCTGGGAAGACGCATGGGACGAGGTCGAAGCGCACTGGGACATCGTCGGCGCTGACACGACGAAGGGCTTCGTCATCCCGATTGATGTTGGCGGCAACACCAAGCGCGGACCAGATATCGATGGGGACATCGTGGTCTGGTCTGACAGCGGCGACAGGTACACCAGTGGCTGGAACGACAGCAATATTCACGGGAGGAACATCGCAACCGGCGAGGCGTTCGTCGTAGCGGATACACCAGACGACGAGGGCGGGGCGGCGATTTCAGGTGATTGGGTCGTCTGGAACTCCGTTGATGACGACTACTGTACTGGCCGTGACCTGCACGCTCGCAACATTCGTTTGATGGACGAGCCAATCGTCATCGCGACAGACATTGGCTGCCGCAACATCGGCTCTGCCATCGACAACGGAAGGGTCGTCTGGATCGAGGAAGCAGGAGATTGGTCTGACCGGCTCTACCTGAAGACGCTCGGTGATGAAAGCGCGCCGGTCCTGCTCCGTGATGGAGTCAGCATCGCCGACCTCAGCGGCGATATCGGTGGCGACACCGTCGTCTACATTGCTGATCGCGATGTCGTGGCACAGAACGTCGCGACCGGCGAAGTGCGGACACTGGCCACGGCGACGACTGATCTGGTGGCTGAGTTCCAGCGCCCAACGACTGATGGTCGCTATGCCTGTTGGACGAATAACACGACATGGGACACGGGAGGCAACTGGATCGAATGCTACGATCTGGCGAGCGAAAGTCGCTGGCGTGCGTTCACTGGCAGCTACAACTGGATGCCACACGTCGAGAACGGCACGATCGTCTGGGCACACTGGGACGAGGTCGTCAACGACCGGGCCAGCGAGCAGGACATCTACGTCGCACGAATCGCCGATCTCGCCCCAACTGCACCGCGACCTCCGGCAGATGTGACCATCCCCGAAATCGTCTATTACCCTGAGACAGGCCACTACCTCGGCTGGCCGTTCCGGGACTACTGGGAGGCCAACGGCGGCCTGCCGGTCTTTGGCTATCCGATGACGGAAGCGTACGAGGAACGCAGCCGGGACACCGATCTGATCTACCCGGTCCAGTTCTTCGAGCGGCAGCGATTCGAGCATCATGCCGAGAACGCCGGGACACCCTACGAGGTGTTACTCGGTCGGCTAGGCTACGAGGACGCGCTGGCGAACGGGCTACTCGACACGTCCGAATTCCGGCCGATCCTGCACGATATCGTCCGTGGCGACTGCGTCTGGTTCGGGGAGACACGCCAGATGGTCTGCGCCGACTTCATCGCCTACTGGCGCACTCACGGCCTCGACTTCGGTGACGACGGCGTAAGCTATCGCGAATCACTCGCCCTCTTCGGTTACCCGATCAGCCGCCCGTACATCGACGCCAACACCGGCCTGCTGACCCAGTACTTCGAACGCGCCGTCTTCGAACTCCACCCCGACAACCCCGACCCCTACCGCGTCCTCCTCCGCCGCCTCGGCGCGGACGTCCTCGAAGCGCGGGGCTGGTGAGGGGTCGGGACGGGGGGCGCGAGATAGGTCCAGGCCTCCATTCGCGTCCCGCGTCCCACGTCCCACGTCCCGTTTCATTCCTCATCCCTGACCCGGTACTTCTCCAGCGTCGCGTCGAATGCGGCCTGGAGGTCGACGTTGGTGCTGTTGGCGAGGCAGAGGAGGACGAACAAGGCGTCGCCCATCTCCTCGGCGAGTTGCGCGGCGGCTTCGTCGGTCTTGATCCGTTTCGGGCCGTGGGCCTGGTTGATCGCCCGGGCAATCTCGCCGACCTCCTCGGTCAGCCGGGCCAGGTTCGCCAGCGGCGGCCAGTACTCCCCACCCCAGTAGCGTTCGGCCCATGCCGTGACGGTCGCCTGAAGGGCAACCAGTGGCTCGGGTTCGTGCTCGCTCATCGTCGCTCCTCGCTTACCAGCATTCATGAACATCTCCAGACATTCATGATGCCACCGCTCGATCGACGTCAACGACGAAAGAGGCCGCCAGTGTGCAGCCCCTTTCGTCACGAGTGCTCATTCGGGCGTTAGCGCACCGTGATGATCGTCATTCGATCGGAGACGCCATCGCCGAGGTTGACGGTCAACCGGTACTCACCCGGCTTCATACCGGTTGTCTTCCACTGGTACATGTACTGCCCGTTGTAGCTGAAGCGGGCATCCTGAACCGGCTTGTAACCATCGGAGACCCGTTCAATGGTCAACCGCGCAACCGCATCGGTGACGTTCGCGCTCGCACCGGTCAGCCTGAACTTGATCGGCACCATGCTGCCGGACTTCACGGTCGTCTTTCCATTGGCCTTGATCGGCGAGAGGAATCCCGACCATGAGTAGGTGACGTAGACATTGAAGCTAACTTCGGCGGTGTTCCCGGCGTCGTCGGTCGCCTGGCAGTTCACGGTCGTCTGACCGAGTTTGAACCGCGTCCCGGAGGCGGGGGTGCAGGTCGCCGTACCGCTGCCACTCACCGCGTCCTCGTACGTTGGAGCGGTGTAGACAACCTTCGCACCCGAGCGTGCAGTCGCAGTGACGTGCAGGTCGCTGACCGGCGCGATGACCGGAGGCGTCGTGTCAACCGGCGCGATGACCTCCTGCGACTCGTACGCGCCAACATCGCAGACGGCGACACCATCGCCATCCCCATCGAACGGCCGTGGCTGTCCGCGCTGGTCGATGGCCGGGCATTGCCCATTGTCACCGGCGTCGATGGCGGGGCTTCCCGGAAGCAGTGCATGCGTTAGTGTCGCGCCGCCATTGTCAGCAAGTGGACCGAGCAACGGATCAACACCGGATTGGTCGCCGGGTGTAGCGAATCCACAGGTCGTCCCCTGGTCGATGTTGTAGCCGAGCGACGTGACTGATGCGCCGGCACAACCGAGCAGCGAGGCGTCCGCGACGATCGTGTTTCCTACCTCGAACGCTCCGGTCGCGTAGATCGGGCTGACCGGCCCGGTGTTCGCAGACGTCGCGTTGTTCGCGATGGTGACGTTGACGAGCGTCGCGCTCCCGTAGATCGCCGTTCCTTGCGCCGGGTACTCGTCGTTGCCCTCGACCAGATTGCCGCTGATCGTGACATTCGTGAGCGTTCCGCCACCCTGGATACCGCCCCCGGTACCGCCTTCGTCAAACGTCGCCTCGACGTAGTTGTCTGTGATGGCGACGTTCGAAATCGTTCCGCTACCGTAGATGCCTCCACCAAAACGGGCCATGTTCTGATGAATCGTCCCACCATCCAGGCTGAACGCCGAACGCTCAACGAAGACGCCACCGCCGCTACCGTAGACGAGGTTGCGCTCGATACGGCTATCGATGATCGTCAGTGAGCCATACATGACGCCGACGCCACCGGCGATCGCCAAGGGGCCGCCGTGGGCGGCCCCGCCCGCGAAATTGTCGATGACATCGACTCCGGCCAGCGAGACAGACACGGAATAGCCGAGGATGCCACCGCCGGAAGCGTTGTCAACCGCGTTCCTTGAAACGCTCCCGCCCGTCATCACGATCGAACCACCGTCCGCGAAGATTCCGCCGCCGGCAGTCAGCGCATGGTTGTCATCTATCGCAGCGTTGATGAGCGTCACCGTTCCGCCCCAGTTGTTGATACCTCCGCCGCTTCCAAGCTCTGTACGGTTGTTCGCGACGTGACTTGACGTGATCGTCAACGTCCCCGTGTTCCAGATTCCGCCGCCATCCTCGGCGATGTTGCGCTGAACGATGACATCCTCAAGAGCCGCCTGCCCGCTCTCGATCGAGATTCCACCTCCGCGACCTGCGTATCCATTCTGGATAGCCAATCCAGAGATGACGACATCGCCTGTCGTCGCGATCAAGAAGATTCGATTAGAAGCATTGCCGTCCACGACCGTCGCCCCTGAGCCTGCACCAGAGATTGACACGCTGTCAGTGAGATCGAGGCTGCCACTCTCGAGCACGTACGTCCCAGCAGGGACGATGATGGTGTCGACGCCGTCCAACGCATTCGACTCCTCGATCGCGGCTCGTAGCGTGCAGGCACCTCCTTCAGCCAGGCAGGCGCCATCGCCCGGGCTCAGGTCGGGCAGGTCAAGTTGACTCGTAACGGTGAACACTTCATCCGCGGCCACACTCATGACCGGCATGAGGCCAATCAGCAACGCGGCGCCGACGACCATCGAACACAGTGATCTCCCCAGACGGCTCATCTCACCCACCTCGATTGCCCTTCATCCATTCGGACGCATGCACAAATCCCCGTCGCACGGACAGGCACGCCACATGTCATCCATCTGCGGATACTCTTGTGGCAGAGCATCCACAACACCAGAACATTTCCGAGATGCGTCAATGCTAACAGGTTGAGTTGCGCTATTCAATCGCCTCGAGCGAATCCATTACTACCATTCGCCGGCAGCACAGGAGATGCCCGGCACTGGTACTTGACGGTGCCGTCTGCGCCATGCGGCGATACCGGCAGCCGAAGGGCGGTATCGACACCGGTGTCGAGTGGCAATAACGCGGACAAACGAATGCGTGCAATCGACGATCGAGACGTGACACTCCGGTTCGATTTGACAGGTTGTCGCCTGTCGCAGAAAATGCCCCGGCAATGATGAATCGGCGAATACTGATCGTGCCGCCACACGGCAGTCTGGAGTACCCATGGTCTCGTACGCCGGCTCGTTCGATGGCGTAGTTGGGAGTGATGACCCGGTGTCGGAGCGACCACATGCCAAGCCGTCCCGCGATCGCGAACCGACGATCTCGGAGACGGAGCGAGCCGAGAACACCTGGCTCTCGATCGACGCAGCCTGCAAACTGCTTGGCGTCGACCAGTCGACGCTGCGGCGCTGGAGCGACAGCGGCAAGATTCCGGTCTTCCGAACGCCCGGCGGTCACCGTCGCTACAACGAGGAAGATCTGCGCGCCCTCGTTCGCGGCGAACCACGCCGCCGCCGCGTCAGCCGGCAGGTGCTGACGTCGATGTCGATGTCAGCCTACGAGCACGACTACATCCGTCAGGCCCAGACTCGCCCGTGGTATCGCGCGTACGACCAGCGCACGCTCGACGAACTCCGGCCACTTGGCCGCCGGATGCTCGACCTGACGATCCGCTACATCAGCGGGCGCGGTGAACGCGGAGACCTGATCGCCGAGAGCCGCCAGATCGGTCACGAGTACGGGAGTTACTCAGCACGAGTGGGCCTCTCGACCGCCGAGGCGCTGGAAGCATTCCTCTTCTTCCGGACACCGGTCGTTCAGGCCGTCACCCATTACATTGAGGATGAGAACGTCCCAACCCGCCGCGCGGCGCGGATCACCAGCGAACTGACGCACTTCCTCGACGGCGTCCTTATCGAGACGATCAAGGCCCATCAGGAACAGTCGGGCAACGACTAGCGAGTTGACCTCGTCGTGAGCGGGCTCTAGACTGCCGGTCACCATGACGGCGGGCCGGCGGCCTAGCAATCTGTCTGTGGCGTAACGCCATGGCTGCGGTGACGCTGACCATCCCTACGCCGGCATACAGCGTATGCCGGCAGAGATTCGTCGAGGTAGACCGCCGCCGCCGATCGTGGCCCATCACCCAACCCGAGCAAATACCAGTTGGGAAGGCCTTCAACAGCATGAGTTTCATGCGCCGTGTTCTCCATTGGATCAATCCATCTGGTCACTCGGGTGCGCATGAACCGGATCATTCACCAGCCGCGCGCAACCCCAGTCCGCTCTATCTCGGCCCGTCGGTCCAGCGCACGCTGCATTTCGAGGGCGGCGATCCGCTCCGGGCAGCCGTGCTCGGCGTGCCGGCGCTGGATTCGTTCGCCGATATCGCCAGCCTGCTTGGTCTCGAGGAACGCAGGCTCGTCTGGCTCTGTTACCAGCCGCTCCACCCGGGCGTCGATCATTACCACCGCTTCCAGATCCCGAAGCGCAGCGGCGAAATGCGATCGATCAGCGCCCCGAAGGCTGACCTCCGGGCGGCTCAGCAGGTCATCCTGCGAGAGATCCTGACGAAGGTGCCGGTCCATGACACCGCGACCGCCTTCCGTCCTGGCGCGTCGATCGTCGACAACGCGCGAAAGCACACCGGCCGGGCCATCGTCATCCGTCTCGACATCGCGGACTTCTTTCCGACGATTACCCGGAAACGTGTGAAAGGAATGTTCCAGTCGCTCGGCTATAACGAGGGCGTTGCGACGGTCCTGGCGTTGCTGACGACGGATGCGAACTGCCTGCCACAAGGCGCCTGCACGTCGCCAGCCATCTCCAACATCATCTGCAACCGACTCGACGCCCGGTTCAACGGGCTGTCACGCAAGCACGGTTTCACCTATACGCGCTACGCCGACGACATGACCTTCTCACATCCCGCCAGCGACGCACCCGTCGGGCGGCTCGTCTCCAGTGCCGTCCACATCCTGATCGAAGAAGGCTTCAGCCCGAAGCCCGCCAAGTCACGCATCACCCGCGCCCACCAGCGGCAGATCGTGACCGGTCTGGTCGTCAACGACGGCGTCGCGATCCCTCGCGCAGACCTGCGTCGCTTCCGCGCCATCCTCCACAGTGCCGAACGCGACGGCTTCGAACAGGCCAGCCAGACGCTCGGCCAGGACGTTCGCGAATACGCCCGCGGCTACCTGGCGTTCATCCAGATGGTCGAACCGGAGAAGGCAGCGCGGTTCCGTGAGCGATACGAATGGTTGCGATAGGGAGGGACGCGTGATGCGTGATGCGTGATGCGTAATGCGTAATGCGTGATGCGTCTGAGGGGACCGTGCCATTTACCCTGTCATCCTGAGCCGCAGCGAAGGATCTCCCCGGCTTCGCGACAGTCGAGTGTAGATCGGCAGGGATCGTTCATCCGTCAGAACCAACCGTGTTTCCGAGATGGGGAGATCCTTCGCTGCGGCTCAGGATGACAGGGTAAATGGCACGGTCCCCTCAGACGCATCACGCATCACGCATCACGAGTCCCGCGTCCCGCGTCCCACGTCCCGCGTCCCTCACCCCTCGATCACCACATACTCCTGATCGAACTGCCAGCCTTCCGCCCCGCCTAGCTCTATTTCCACCCTCGGGTAAAGCGGGTCGAGGCGCTTTTCGAGGGTCAGCGAGACGATGTAGCGGTCGTCGAGGTCCAGCAGGGTGCAGATGGCGTCGAGGGTGATCTTGAGGCCGCCATCGAGGTCGCGGCGGAATGGGGTCTCGAAGTAGAAGACGAGGTCACAGGCTAATGGCTGCTCGCGCAGGTCGGTCAGCCAGTCGTCGTCGATCGCGCCGCGTGAGCGCAGGTCGTTGACGACGGCGGCGGTGTCGCGGTGGAAGGCACGCGCCTGCTTCGAGAGGACACGCCGCTTGCCGACTGTGACGTACTGGTTGTTCACGCCGGGCGGCAGCGGCAGGCGGAGTTGGAGCGTCTTCATGCCGTCTCCCATCTCCTCGCGCGTGTATCATCGGCGCTGGTCGGGATGGCGGGTTGATACGAGGAGTGGGCATGTCGGGGGAACAGGCGAGTCGATTGCAGGTTGCGGTACTGCTGTCGGGGACGGGCAGGACACTGGAGAACCTGATCGCCCTGCGTGCCGCCGGTGAACTCGATATCGACATCCCGGTCGTCATCTCGTCGCGACGGGGCGTTCGCGGTCTGGAGATTGCCGAAAACGCCGGGATCGCGAACTACGTCGTCAGCCGCCGCGAACACCCAACTCCCGAGCAGATGTCGGCGCGCATCCGCGAGTTGTTCGCGCCACATCGCATTGATCTGATCCTGCTGGCCGGTTTTCTCTCGCAACTGGAGATCCTGCCTGAGTGGGAGGGGCGGATGCTGAACGTCCATCCCTCGCTGCTGCCGCTCTTCGGTGGGCATGGATTCTATGGCGCCCGCGTCCACGAGGCTGTCCTCGCCTCGGGGATGAAAGTGTCCGGCTGCACCATCCATCTCGTCAACGCCGACTACGACGCCGGACCGATCGTCCTCCAGCGCTGCGTGCCAGTTCTCGACGACGATACGCCAGCGACGCTCGGCGCGCGCGTCTTCGCCCTCGAATGCGAACTGTACCCCGAAGCGATCCGGCTCTTCGCGGCAGGTCAGTTGCGCTGGCGCAACGTTGGCTACAACGACGAGGGGTAGTCAGGCTGGCTTGACCTTCCATCACGCCGCTGATTCAATAGCCGTAACAATCGAACGCTCCGGGGGAGCGACGGGGGCTTGGGGAGCCAGGCTGAGAGGGTGACCGATCCGTCACCGACCGTTGGACCTGACCTGGGTAATGCCAGCGTAGGAATGTCTGCACGCACGCATCGGGCGTGACCACTTCGGGCAGGACAGGCGCTGGGGGATGTGAACGATCCGGCGCTTTTTTGTTGGACGCACAACCCCCTCGCCGACAGCCAGAGCCAGTGTGAGATGTGCAGGCAGCGGCAGCGATGCCGCCAGCGACCTCTCGACCCCGCCGCTCCAGATGAGATCTGGAACGATGACGGCAGCATCCGCTTCAACAACCCAACCCGCGCAGGTATCGGTTCGTGGCGTCTCGATGACGTTCGACGAAGTCGAAGCCGTCCATGACGTAAACCTCGACCTCGGTCGTGGCGAACTTGTCGCACTGGTCGGTCCGTCGGGCTGCGGCAAGAGCACGCTGCTGCACGCCATTGCCGGGCTACTCCAGCCGGACGAGGGCGAGATCTGGCTGGACGGCGCACCGGCCCCGAACCGGCTCGGCAGAGTCGCACTGATGCCGCAGCGGGACGCGCTCCTGCCGTGGCGCTCGGTGCTGGACAACGTCGTTCTCGGGCTGGAAGTGGCTGGCGTCGATAAGCGCGAGGCCCGCGAGCGTGCTTGCGCGCTGCTGCCCCGCTTCGGGCTGGCCGGATTTGGCGACCACTATCCGCCTGCCCTCTCCGGCGGGATGCGCCAGCGAGCGGCCTTCCTGCGGACCGTTCTCGCCGAGCGTGAGGTGCTGTTGCTCGACGAACCATTCGGCGCGCTGGATGCGCTGACGCGGCGTTCCATGCAGGAGTGGCTACTCGATCTCTGGGATGAACTCGGCCGCTCGATTCTGATGGTGACGCACGATGTCGAGGAAGCGTTGTTGCTGGCCGACCGTGTGGCCGTCATGTCGGCCCGGCCCGGCCATATCAAACTGGTCGAACCAGTCCTCCTGCCGCGTCCACGGACCCCGGCGATGATCAGTGAACCAGAGTTCGTCGCCCAGAAGGCGGTTCTGCTGGAGACACTGCACGACGAAGTCGAACTGGTCGGGAGCCTGCCATGACCGGGATGACGCGTCGCCGCGCGATGCAGGACACCGACCAGAAGCGGGACCGTCCCGCCCGACGCCGCAGCACCGACTGGAGCGTCGTCCTTGGCTGGCTCGTGCCGCTGCTGCTGCTGGTGCTTGGTCTGGTCGCGTGGGAGGTGATCGTCCGGCTGCGCGACACGCCGACCTGGTTCATCCCGAAGCCAACCGAGGTCTGGCAGGAGATGGTCGAGTCGCGACAACTACTCTGGCGGCACACCTGGACGACGTTGCAGGAGATGCTGCTTGGGCTGGGGGTCGCGTTCGTCTTCGGCGTCCTGCTGGCGGTCATGATCTCGTCGTCGCGGCTGGTCGAACGCTCGATCTATCCGGCCGTCGTCGCCAGCCAGGCCATCCCGATCATTGCGCTCGCGCCGATCCTGCTGATCTGGTTTGGGTATGGGATGACGCCGAAGGTGATCGTCGTCGTCCTGACCTGCTTCTTCCCGATCGTCGTTAGCATGGTCGATGGGCTACGGGCCGCCGACACCGATGCGCTCGCGCTGCTCCGGAGCATGGGAGCCAGCCGCTGGCAGATGATGCGGATCGTCCGCGTCCCGGCCGCTCTCCCGGCGCTGTTCTCCGGCACCCGGATCGCAGCCGCCTGGTCGGTGATAGGCGCGCTGGTCGGCGAGTGGGTCGGCGCGTCGAGTGGGCTGGGGTATCTGATGACGCGCTCGGCCTCGCAGTTCCAGACCCCCCGCCTCTACGCCGCCGTCATCATCGCCGCCACGATGGGCATCCTGCTGTTCGCCCTCGTCGCGCTGGCCGAACGGCTGCTGCTCCCGTGGCGACGAGTCGATCGGAGAGGTGGGTGACGGGAGAGGCGTTAGGACACACGACCTAAAAAAGCCCCTCCCCGCGTCGGGGAGGGGTTGGGGTGGGGTTTGAGACACCCACACATTTCAGGAGGAGTGAGGAGCAAACACACATGAACCAACCGAAGCACCCGCTGCGCATCATCGCGCTACTACTAGTCGCCATCATGCTGGCGTCTCTCGTCGCGGCCTGTGGCGACGATGACGACGACGACCCAACGGCCACGGCAGCAACCGGAACGGATGCTCCCGCAACGAGTCCAGCCAGCCCGGAAGCCAGCCCGACGACCGCCGGGTCCGGCGAGATGACCGAGGTCAAGTTGGCGCTGGACTGGTATCCGTGGGGCAACCACACCGGCATCTTCATGGCGCTCGAAAACGGCTACTTCGAGGAAGAAGGGCTGGACGTCGAGGTCAACGTCCCGGCTGACCCGACGACCGCGCTGCAACTGGTTGCGACCGGCCAGGACCAGTTCACGATCTCGTACCAGGCCGACGTCCTGTATGCGCGGCAACAGAGGCTTGAGATCCAGTCGGTCGCCGCGCTCGTCCAGCACCCACTGAACACGATCATGGCGCTCGAATCGAGCGGGATCACCGAGCCAACAGACCTCGAAGGCAAGACCATCGGCGTGACCGGCGTCCCGAGCGACGAAGCGATGCTCGGTGCGATTCTGGAAGACGCGGGCCTCTCGCTCGACGATGTTGAGATCGTGAACGTCGGCTTCGACCTGATGCCGTCCCTGCTCAGCGAGAGCGTTGACGCCATCATCGGCGGCTACTTCGTCCACGAGTCGATCCTGGCCGAGCAGCAGGGCGAGCCGGTTGTGGCGATGAATGTCGAAGACCACGGCGTGCCCGATTACTACGAACTGCTGCTCGTCACCAGCGACGCGTTCGCCGAGGAGAACCCAGCCGCGGTCGAGGGCTTCATTCGCGCCCTCCAGCGTGGCTACGAAGCGGCTGCCGCCGACACCGACGCGGCTGTCGATGCGCTGATGGCCTCCTACCCGGAGACTGCCGAAGATGTCGAGCGGCAGGGCATCGACCTGATCGTTCCCCTCTGGACCGACGATGGCGCCGTCGCATGGGGCGCGCAGACCGAGGAGCGTTGGCAGTCGTACCACGACTGGCTGCGTGAGGTTGGCCTGCTCGAAGCGGATATTGACGTGAACGAAGCCTTTACGAACGAGTTCGTCGAGCGCGCCCAGCAATAGCGGTGCTACGATACCGGCATCGGACTACCGCAGCGAACGATCGGGGAATGGGGCCATGACGAACCTCCTGGAGATCGAAGGGATCGGTCCAGCGAACGCGGCGCGCCTGGAAAAGATCGGCGTGACCAGCATCGAGCAGTTGCTGCGCGATGGCGCGACACCAGCCGGACGACGCAAGATCGCCACCGACTCGGGTATCGACGATGGCAAAGTGCTCGAATGGGTCAACCACGCAGACCTGATGCGCATCAACGGCGTCGGGTCCGAATACTCGGACCTGCTTGAAGCCGCCGGAGTCGACTCTGTCCCGGAGCTGGCGACCCGCAACCCCGAGAACCTGCACGCGAAGATGATTGAGGTCAATGCGGCCAGGAAACTCGTCCGGCGCGAACCGAGCCTCTCGGAGACGCAACGCTGGGTAGCCGAGGCCAAGACGCTCGACCGGATCGTTACCCACTAACGGCACCAGGAAAAACATTCCTCCCCGTCGTCCATGCCCGGTAGGTACCTGGCAATCCTGGACGACGGGAAGGAACCTCAGAAGCGAGCCATCGAGGACCGGATCTCAGCGATCCGGTCCTCGATTCACGATCGCCGGCGGCCCAAGGACGCTGATCGGCGGCAACTCCCCATCCCAACGTTCGACATTGACGAGTGAGTGCTGTCCGGAGCACCCCTGCGCGAGCGAGGATGTCCCGGCATCGAGCGTCACCGTGTTCGGGTTGCCATGGACGCAGAGACTGTCCGGATCGGCGGGATCGTGCGGGTCATACCACGCGCCGGTCGATATCTGGACGACCGATGGGCGCAGGGCGTCGCTGACGATCAACCCGGCCAGGAACGCGCCCCGCTCGTTGTAGACGCGGACGACGTCGCCATCGGTGAGGCCGCGGCTGGCTGCGTCGTCGGGGTGCATCCGGATTGGCTCGCGGCCCTGAATCTTCGATGACTGGCTGTACTCGCCGATGTCCAGCTGGCTGTGGAGCCGCGTCTTCGGATTATTCGCGATCAGCAGCAGCGGGAACTGCCCGGCGCGCTCGCTGCCGAGCCACTCGCGCCGCGTGAACCAGGTAGGGTGGCCATGGCAGGTGTCGTAACCGAAGCCAGCGATCGTCTCCGAAAACAGTTCGATCCTGCCGGAGGGTGTCTTCAGCGGTGCGCCATCCGGATCAGCGCGAAAATCGGCGAAGAGAACGTTCGATTCGTCGAAGGGAAGCTCGAGGTAGCCTTCCGCCCAGAAGTTATCGAAGTCCGGGAAGTGGTGTCCGTGGTTCGCCACGTTCGCTCGCCACGTCTCGTACATGTGACGCAGCCAGCCCATCTCGTCGCGACCTTCGGTGAAGGCGTCACCGATACCGAGCTCCGTAGCCAGTGCGGAGAAGGTGTCGTAGTCGCTGCGGGCCTGCTCGTGGGCAGGAATCGCCGATGGCATCGCGGCCATCCAGGCGTCGTTGCCCGAGCAGCCAATGTCGTTGCGTTCGAGTGTCACCGTGCTGGGGATGACGATGTCGGCGTGGCGGGCCGATGCCGTCCAGAATGGGTCATGGACGACGATCGTATCCACCTTCGCCAGCGCCCGGCGCAACCTGCTGATCTGCTGGTGATGGTGGAACAGGTTGCCCCCGGCCCAGTAGATCAACCGGATGTCGGGGTAGTTGTAACGGCCACCGTCGTAGTCGAACGGCGCGCCGGGGTTGAGCAACATATCGGCGATCCGGGCAACCGGAATGAACGAGTCGATCGGGTTGCGCCCCTGATCGAACGTCGGCAACCCTAACCCCGACAGCGCGACGCCTTCGCCAACGCGCTGAGACGACCCATAGCCGAACCCGTAGCCGCCTCCAGGCAGGCCGATCTGCCCCAGCATCGCCGCCAGCGCAACCGCCATCCACGGCGGCTGCTCGCCGAACTCGGCCCGCTGCAGCGACCAGGTCGTCGTGATCATCACCTGCTTGCCGGTCATCCGTCGCGCCAGTTGGCGAATGTCCTCGGCAGCAATCTCGGTGATGGCGGCTGCCCATTCGGGGCT